>Ga0164296_1005636_pt1 | contig 10888 bp, 11 predicted proteins | sample GEODES057metaG_FD_113533 | JGI IMG/M metagenome (GOLD analysis project Ga0164296, IMG submission 113533) | Dystrophic lake water microbial communities from Trout Bog Lake, Wisconsin, USA - GEODES057 metaG | ecosystem: Environmental > Aquatic > Freshwater > Lake | place: USA: Trout Bog Lake... | reverse complement strand
CTCGACGTCGAGGGCGTGCACCCCCACGACGTGTCCCAGGTCTTGGACCAGCACGGGGTGTGCATTCGACCGGGACACCACTGCGCCAAGCCGCTGATGAAGCGCTTCGGCCTTAACGCCACGGCTCGCGCCTCCTTCGGTCCCTACTCACTCACTCGCGACACCGACGCGCTGCTCGAAGCGCTCGCTGACGCCCTGGCAATGTTTGGATAATCATGGCTGGCCTCGACGACCTCTACCGCGAAATCATCCTCGACCACTACCGTTCACCGCGTAATCGTGGTGAACTCACCAGCCCGCCCGCCGTGCGGGTCGAGGGCTTCAACCCCCTCTGCGGTGACGAGATCACTGTTTACATCGACGCCAGCAACGGCACGGTGGCCGACATTAAGTTGACCGGCCAGGGTTGCTCGATTTCCCAGGCCTCATCCTCGATCATGAGCGCGGCCGTCAAGGGCAAGACCATCGAACAGGCCCGCGACACCATCGCCACCTTTAAGCGCATGATGACCGTCGACGAATCAGCCGGCGAGAGCGAACCCGTAAATCTGCGTAGCCTCGGCGAAATCGCCGCACTACAGGGTGTCGTGAAGTTCCCCGTGCGCATTAAGTGCGCCATGCTGGCCTGGAACACCTTCGCCCAGGCGCTGGACGAAGTCCCCGCTCCCTAGAACTCTGCAGTCCTCGTGCTCGCGTCGCGAGCCCGACCTCAGCAGGGAACTGGGTTGAACCACTGGTCACCCTCGACCGTGGTCGTCGTGACCGGGTGGTGGTGCACTGGCGTGGTTGACGTGCCCGGCTTCGACGTCGGGTGCGTGACGGGCTTAGGCACCGTAATCACCGGAGGCATCGTGGGTTGACCGGCCGTGTTGGGCGGCGGATTCGTCGGGCGCAGCAGCTGCGCCCCAAAGATCTTCACCAACGTCTGCTCGGCGGCCGGCTCCTGCACGTAGAGCACGTCACCCAGCGGTGAGCTCTGCGAACTGCCTTCCGTGGGCAGCGTGTAGTAGGTCATTGCGTTGGTGTTGAGGCTGTGGAACTTCAGGGCCAGACCGATCAAGTCGTTCAGGGTGAAGTTGGAGTCGAGGGAAATACCCTGCGGCAGGTTCGACAAGAGGCTGTTAATCGTCAGTGGGTTCCACAGGTGCTTGGCCTTGTTGATGAAGGCCTTAATGAAGTTGTCCTGGCGGTAGATGCGGCCGTAGTCACTCGTTACGTCGGTGTTCCAAACACCGTGCTCGAACCACTGGTAGTGACGTGAACGCACCAGGGCCAACGCCTGGAAGCGGGAAATGGTCTGACAACCCGTCTGGCGAATGCGCAGACCGGAGTACTGGTCGCGGGCCGGGTAGGGGAAGTTCAAACGCACCCCACCAATGGCGGAAGCGGCGTTAATGATGCCGGCGAAGCTGACTTCAATCGTGTGGGCGATCGGAATACCGAAGTTGGCCGTAATGGTCTGGGCCAGCAACTGCGGGCCCACACCCAAGGTCACGTTAAGGCGGTTATAGGCGCCGTAGGTCTTCTGGTTCTCCAGCATCGTGACCAGGGTGTCGCGGGGAATCGACAACGTTGAAATTGTCTTCGTGACGGGGTCGACGTGCATGATCTTCACGACGTCGGAGTGGGCCTGCGAGGAGTAGCCGTTGGCGCCGGTCATCGATGCGGCCACACCGGAAAGACCAACGCGGGAGTCGGAACCGATTTCGAGGATGTTGAAGGGTTGGTTTCCGAGGACGGCTACTTCACCGGCGGATGAGGTCTTGTGAATTTTGGAGAACTTGTACTGGGCGTAAAGGTAACCGCCACCGACAAAGGTCGCCAACAGTCCAACGAGAACGAGACCGACGATAGCCACCCGGCGACCCACCGAGCGCTTCTTGCGGGGGCGACGTGGCGAGGCAACGCCCGCCTTGCGATCAATTGCCTCACCGAGCGCTTCCAAACGGTGACCGTTGGCGAGTGAGTGGCGTCGCGAACCAGCGGGTCGCGAAGGGTCCTGGGGGGTGCCGTTAGCCATTGTTAAACGCTACCAAACAAAGATAAGAATTTGCCTACAGGGCCGCGCGGAACGGCTCGTACCCGTCACGCTCGAGCACGGTGGCCATCTCGGGACCACCGGTCGCCACGACGCGACCGTCCGTGACCACGTGAATCACGGTTGGCGTCAGTTCCTGGAGGAGGCGACTGAAGTGCGTAATGACCAACACGCCACAGCCCCACTCAGTGGTGGCGGACTGCAGGCGGCGGGCTACGGCGCCCAGGGCGTCCACGTCCAGGCCGGAGTCAATTTCGTCGAGCATGGCGAAGGTCGGGCGCAAAATGCCCAGCTGCACCATTTCGGCCCGCTTGCGCTCACCACCGGAGAGGTCGACGTTCATGAAGCGATCCAGCAGTTCGGGCCGTAGTTCCACCAGCTCGGCCTCGTGGTGCATCCGCTCACGCAGACCCTCGGGCGAGGCACCAGCCGCGACCATCACGTCGATCGGGCGAACACCCGGCACTTCCATCGGCTGCTGCAGCGCGAGCACCAGGCCGTGACGAGCGCGCTCGCTCGGCGACATGGTCAGCAGTTCGACGCCGTCAATCTGAGCCGAACCATCGAGGATGGTGTAGCCGGGGTGGCCGGCCAGGGCGTGCGCCAACGTCGACTTACCGGAGCCGTTGGGCCCCATGATGACGTGCACTTCGCCTGCGCGCATCGTGAGATCGAAGCCCTTGAGGACTTCCTTACCGGCAACGGCGACGCGCAGTCCGGAAATAGTCAATGTTGCGGTCATGGCACCACCACTTCGTATCGGTCGTCGCGACGGGTGACTTCGTAGGTCGCTACCGGTCGCGTTGCGGGAAAGGACGTTGGTTCACCGTCGCTGAGACGGAACTGGGCGCCGTGGCGCTCGCACTCAATCTCACAGGTGTCGGCATTTACTTCGCCGAGCGACAACGGAAAGTCTTCGTGACTGCAGCGGTCGTCGAGCACGTAAAGCTGCTCGTCGATACGCACCACGACCAATTTGCGGCCGGGCGCTTCAACGGTGCGAGCGGCACCGTGTTCGTAGTCGGACAACAAGCCGAGGTCGACGGTGGTCACGGCGTCACCACGTTCACAGCGGCCAAGGTGTCGGCGAGGTCGGCCTCGACCACACCGGCCAGCTCGGGACCGAGGCTGGCCAGCATTTCGTAGAAGAAGCCCTGAATCATCAGGCGCTCGGCGTCGTGACGCGAGACACCGCGCGACTCGAGGTACCAGCGCTGCAGTTCGTCCAGCGGGCCAACACTCGAGGCGTGGGCGCAGACGACGTCGTTCTCACGAATGTCGAGGTTCGGCACACTGTCGGCGTGGGCGTGGGGCGAGAGCAACAGGTTGTGGTTGGTCTGGCGAGCGTCGGTGCGCTTGGCACCCTTCTCGATCTCGATCAGACCGGTGTAGATGGAACGAGCGCTGTCGGCGACGGCACCCTTGGAGAGCAGCACGGAGTGACTGCGGCCAATGCGGTGGAACTGGCGGGTGCGGAAGTCGTGCACCTGCTCACCCGTACCGAGGAACGTCGTGCGCAGTTCGTTCTCGGCGCCGGTGCCGATGATCTCCGCGTCGTTGCGCGAACGGTTGTAGTGGCCACCGAGCGAAATGACGGACTGGCGCATCCGCGCGTCGCGCTGAAGGAAGGCCGTCGTGCGGGCCACGTGCCAGGCCGACGTGTCGAGACGCTGGTAGGTCGTCATCTGCAGCGACGCGTTCTCACCGACGTAGAACTCGGTCAGCGGAACGACGAGGGACGAAACGCCGCCGTCGACGTACTCCACGATGGTGCAGGCACTCGACGCGCCGAGCTCAACGCGCACCTGGGGGAAGCTCGCTCCCGAGGTCGTGGAGGAGACCACGAGGACGGGCTTTTCAATAACGGCCTTGGGCGCGACGGCGATCGTGATGGTGTTCGGGGTGAGCGCGCAGTTCAAGAGGGCGAAGGCGTCGGCGCCGTAGCGGGCCGATGTCTCCGAAGCGGGCACGGAGGACTGGGTCACGGTGAGGCCATCGGCCGCACCATGCACGCCCGCCAGGCGACCATTAACGATGGAGACCACGACGCCGGCGCGCTGGCGCAAGGCCTCAGCGACCGGCGCGAAGGCGGGCGGGGTCGCCTCGGGGCTCAGTTCGTAGTTCTCGAGCGCGAAGTTGTGCAGTGGGGCGTAGCGCCACACCTCGTCAACTGTCGTCGGCAAACCGAGCGTGGTAAAGGCCGTCCAGACGTCGCGACGTGATTCGTCGGCGTGGGAGGACAGATGGGCGTGCGCGGACTCAGTGAATGTACTCATAACGGGACTGCGTCAGTGTAATGGTGAGAGGAGGTATAGCGAAGCGCTAGCGGCGCCAAAACATCCAGCGACGCTTCGTCGACGAGTCGAGTTGGCCCAGTTCCTTCAGCCGTTCCTCAACCAACTCCGGTGCGACCGCGGCGACAATCTCGTCGGCAGCGTCGAGCACGCTTCGACGATCCTCGACGGGGATGTCGTCGCCGGGCGCCTGTTCGACATTCGGCCGACGAGCGAGCGACCCGTGGGCCCAGCCCACGTCGGCGTAGCGCCGTTCGTAGGTCATGCAGTTTTCGGGGCAGCTCCAGGGTTGATCGGGAGCGTTACCAAGCACGCAGAATCGCGCGACTTCCCCCGACTGGTACGTCCGACTCTGAAAGTGCTTGCACTCTTCACGCATGGCCACGTTCTCTATTGTGCCACCTCACGGGCGCAATAGCATCGGGACTATGGGCTCAGACACCTTTCGCCTCGTTGATGGGCCCCTCGCGCGCGGCGAAACCCTCGCCGGCGCCCAACTCGCCGCCCGCGCCTACGAAGACGACCCGTTCTACGGCTACGTTCTCAACAACGACCTGCGTCGCCCGCAGTCGCTGGTCTCACTGCACCGGGCGGTCTTGGGCAAACAGAACCGCCAAGAGTTCTGCACCAGCGCTCGCGATGATCAGGGTCGACTCATTGGCGTCTGCCTCTGGGTCCAGCCCGATGGCTTCCCGCTCTCAGCGGTGACGCAACTTCGGCAACTGCCCTTGACGCTGCGGGCTTTTCGGGGGCATGCCGGTGCCATGCTCCGGGGCATTGGCTACCAGCGAGAGTCACTGGCCTCGCACCCGAAGACGCCGCATTGGTATCTGTGGTCGATAACGATTGAACCCACTCATCAACGTCAAGGCGTCGGGACGGCCTTGATTCGCCACGGCCTCGAGCGCGTCGACGCGGCGGGGGTTGGTGCGTATTTAGAGACGCAGAATCGCGACAACTTGGCCTACTACGAACGTTTCGGCTTCGTGACGAGCAACGTCATTCAACCGGTACCGGAGGCGCCGCCACTGTTTTCGATGTGGCGGCCCGCTCGTTAACCGATTGAGCCTTCCATCTGCAGTTCAATCAGACGAGACCACTCAACGGCGTACTCCATGGGCAGGGTGCGCGTTACCGGCTCAATAAAGCCGTTGACGATCATGCCCATGGCCTGGCTCTCAGTGAGACCGCGACTCATGAGGTAGAAGAGCTGGTCGTCGCCGATCTTCGAAACCGTGGCTTCGTGACCGATCGAGGCGTCCTGCTCGCCCACTTCCATGTAGGGCTTGGTCTCAGAGATAGAGAGCTCGTCGAGCAACAGGGCGTCGCAACGCACGAAGCTCTTGGCGCCCGTGGCACCCTCTTCGACCTTGACGAGACCACGGTAGGTGGTGAGGCCGCCGTCCTTCGAGATCGACTTCGACACGATGGTCGAGGTCGTCTCCGGGGCGCAGTGGACCATCTTGGCGCCGGCGTCCTGGATCTGGCCGGGGCCGGCGTAGGCGACGGAGAGGACTTCACCCGAGGCCTTGGGGCCCATCAGGTAGACCGAGGGGTACTTCATGGTCAGGCGCGAACCGATGTTGCCGTCAATCCACTCGACGTGGGCCTCTTCTTCGGCGCGGGCGCGCTTGGTGACGAGGTTGTAGACGTTGTTCGACCAGTTCTGAATCGTGGTGTAGGTGATGCGGGAACCCTTGAGGGCCACGAGCTCCACAACGGCCGAGTGCAGTGAGTCCGAGGAGTAGACGGGGGCCGAGCAGCCCTCGACGTAGTGCACCTGAGAGCCCTCGTCGGCGATGATGAGCGTGCGCTCGAACTGACCCATGTTCTCGGTGTTAATACGGAAGTAGGCCTGCAGTGGCTGGTCGACCTTGACCCCTGGCGGGACGTAGATGAAGGAGCCACCGGACCAGACGGCCGAGTTGAGAGCGGCGAACTTGTTGTCGTTCGGCGGGATAACCGAGCCGAAGTACTTCTTCACCAGATCGGGGTACTCGCGTACGGCCGTGTCCATGTCGCAGAACAGGACGCCGAGACGCTCGAGGTCTTCGCGGTTGCGGTGGAAGACGACTTCTGATTCGTACTGGGCGGTCACGCCGGCCAGGTACTTACGCTCGGCCTCGGGAATACCGAGACGTTCGTAGGTGTTCTTAATGGCGTCGGGCAGGTCTTCCCAGCGCTCGACCTGGTTCTCGGTCGGCTTGATGTAGTAGTAGATGTCGTTGAAGTCGAGGTCGGGCATGCGCGTGGCGAACCAGTCCAGCATGGGCTTCTTTTCGAAGCGCTTTAGGGCGTTCAGGCGGAACTCCAGCATCCAGGGCGCCTCGTTCTTAATGCCGGACATTTCACGAACAATGGCTTCGTTAATACCCTTCTTGGGCTTAAACACGGGGATCTGCTCGTCAGACCACCCGAGCTGGTACCGGCTGAAGTCAAGATTGTCGATCGACATGGCGCTCCTTAAGGGGGATATTCCCTACGTCCATAGTACTAACTCATCGCAAAGATGAACCGCTCGGTCACGTTGTCTGGCAGAGTGGTCAGATGCCCCAGCCACCTCGCGCCACGCAACGCCCCTTCGAGATCACTCGCCACGGCGACACCCGACTCGACCCCTACTACTGGCTCATGCAGCGCGAGGACGAGGAAGTCCTCGCCCACCTCCGGGCCGAGAACGAGTTCACGGCCGAATCACTGGCCGACCAGGCTGGTCTGCGCGAGGAGATCTTCGCCGAGTTCAAGGCTCGTATTGAAGAGACCGACATTTCCGTGCCCGTTCGTCGTCGCGGCTGGTGGTACTACGAGCGCACCCTCGAAGGGCTGAACTACCCCATCGCCTGTCGTATGCCCGTCACCGGTGACGACCTGACCCCGCCGACTATCGATCCGTTGGCCCTGCCGGCCACCGAGCAGATTCTCCTCGACGAAAATCTGGAGGCCGAGGGTCACGACTTCTTGTCCGTTGGCGTGATGGCCGTCTCCCCCGACGACCGCTGGTTGGCCGTCGGCGTCGACTTCGACGGTGACGAACTCCACACCGTGACCTTTCGACCACTCGATGGCCAGCCGGCCGTCGAAGACACGCTGATTGACGTCTCCTACGGCTTTAGCTGGGCGAGCGACTCGCAGTACTGCTTCTACGTGCGCGTCGATGACGCCCTGCGTCCCTACCAACTCTGGCGTCACCGCCTCGGCACGAACGCCAGCGAGGACGTCCTCGTGTACGAAGAGAACGACGGCGAGTACAACGTCGCCATCTCGCGCAGTCTCGACGAGGCCGTGCTCTGCTTGACTCTGTCCTCCTCGATGACCACCGAGATTCGCTACCTCGACGCCTTCGCCCCCACCGGCGACTTCGTCGTCGTCGAGCCCCGCACTAAGGGCATCGAGTACGACCTCGAGCACTACACCGCCCCTACCGGCGAGACCTGGTGGATCAAGGTGACCAACGACGGGGCCAAGGACTTCAAGGCCCTTGTTCGACCCCGTGTCGGGGGCGAGTGGCGCGAGGTCATTGCCCACCGACCCGGCACCCGACTCGACGGCATCGTGGCGTTCGCCAACTTCTTCGTCTTGGTCGAGCGCTTCGAGGGTTTCCCCTCTCTGCGTATCGCCACGGCCCTCGACGGCAGCGACCCCTTTGGCAGCGACCTCGTCGAGCGCGCCACGTTCGTGGCCCCCGATCAGCAGCCGGCGTCAGTCTTCCTCTCGGCTAACGCCGAGTACCAGACTGACTGGTTGCGCGTCCAGATTGGCTCGATGATCGCCCCGCGCTACGTCGCCGACCTCAACGTGCACACCGGTGAGAAGCTGATTCGTAAACAGCAGACCGTCAAGGGTGGCTACGAGCAGTCCAACTACGTCACCGGTCGCCTCTGGGTGACGGCCTCTGATGGCGTGCGCGTCCCGGTCACCGTGGTCGCTCGTCGAGGCGTCCTCGTCGAGGGTGCCGACGGTGACCTGGTGGCGCCGGCGCCGGCGCCCCTGCTGCTCTACGGCTACGGCAGCTACGAAGTTTCGATGGACCCCTACTTCTCGGCCATGCGACTGAGCATTCTCGACCGTGGCGCCATCTTCGCCGTCGCTCACGTTCGCGGTGGTGGCGAGATGGGCCGCGCCTGGTACGAGATGGGCCGCTTAGAGCAAAAGCCCACGACGTTCTCCGACTTTGTGGCCGTGGCGCGTGATCTGCTCGACCGGGGCTGGACCACGGCCGAGCAACTGGCCGCCCGCGGTGGTTCGGCCGGCGGTCTCTTGATGGGCGCGGTGATGAACCTGGCCCCCGAGCTCTTCGCCTGTCTCTTGGCCGAAGTACCCTTCGTGGACGCCCTGACAACGATGCTCGACGCCTCACTCCCTCTTACCGTTGGTGAATGGGAGGAGTGGGGTAACCCCGACGCGTCGGCGGTGAGTTACCGCGTTATGAAGAGCTACTCCCCCTACGACAACGTCACGGCCACGAACGCCGACGGCAGCCCCCGCCGGTACCCGCGCCTGCTCGCGACGTGTGGCCTCAACGACTCACGCGTGGGCTACTGGGAAGCGGCCAAGTGGGTGCTAAAGCTCCGCGACGTCAATCCAGCCAACGAAGCCTTCTTGAAGGTGGAGATGGGGGCCGGCCACGCCGGCCCGTCCGGTCGATACGACTCGTGGCGCGACGAAGCTCACGGTCTGGCCTTCATCTTGAGCGCCATCAACGCCACTTCAACGTTGTAGAGCTACCTAGAGAACGCCGGTTGCGAAGAGGGCCGCAACGGCCGCCACGATGACTACCGCGGCCGCGATTCGCTGACGACGGTGCTTCAACGTTCGCAGTGTCGGAACGCGGCGCATGGACCGGTCAATCGCCCACTGCTCGTCGTGACGGAGTTTTGGCATGGCGGGCGTCTCGTAGGCGTGCAGTCCGTCACCGAAAATCAGTTCACCATCGGTCTCAATCTTGGGCACGGGCGGCGCTTCGTCGGGCGTCGGTGCTTCGTCACCGGCCAGGATCTTGAAACCGCGCGACGGGGCGTAGGGCGACGGCGGAGCGACTGGCTTGCGAGCGAGTTCGTCGGTCGCAATAACGGCCTGACGGCGACGCCACCAGTAAACACCGGCGAGGGCGACGACCAATACCGCGGCGCAGATTTCTAGCAGCACGTCGGCACCTTCGTCATTACGTTCCCCTCAACTCGACCGGCACGTTTAGCGTAGCCAGTCAACCACCACTACGTGAGGGACCGAAAGGCGCTGCGGAAGTACAGGAGTGGCTCGCCATCGAAGGACTCGAGGTGCGACACCGCCACAATGGCGACCTCGTGATCACCCTGCACAATGCGCTCAACAACACGCCCACTGATGTGCGCCAAGGCACCCACAATGAGGGGTGCGCCATTGGGCGCGGCGACCACCTCGACCCCGGCGAACTTGTCCGCTCCGGAGACGGCGAACTGGGCCCCGAGGTGCTGATGGTCACTCGCCAAGACACTGATGGCGAGTTCGTCAAGGTCACGCATCTGGGCCCAGGTCTTCCCCACGCTCCCGGCCGCAAAGGAGACCAGCGGTGGCTCGAGCGACAACGGCACAAAACTCTGACAAGTGAAGCCGACGGGCTGCCCGTCGCTCAGTCCAGTCACGACAACAACGCCAGTGGCGAAGCGGCTCATAGTGTCACGAAACGAGTGTTCGACGGAACTCATAGGGGCACCTTAACCTTCGACGTCGCCAACTAAGCACCACCGACGAGCGCGTCGAGTGATGAGCCCGTCATGCTCGAGGCCGGCCAGGCACTCAAGGAGGCGAGGTTCGTTCGCCACACGTTCGGCTAGCTCTCCTTGAGTGCAGGGTGCTGCTCGAAGAAGAGCCAGGATTCGACCACGAAGTTGTCGAGCCGAGCCCTCGAAGGTCGACTGGGCCTTGGACACGCCGGCCGACGAGGGAGCGGGATCGTCACCACCTTCGAGTCGCCAACGACACACACCAGCCAGCGGACAGACCTCGCACTGCGGTCGCTTGGTGCAGAACTGGGCGCCGAGGTCGAGGAGGGCCTGGTTGAAGAGAGCACTGTCTTGGTTAGGGACTAGTTCATCAACGAGCGACTGTGCCTCTTTGGATTCGAGTCGTCGATTGGCCACCGCTCGGGCCAAAATACGACCCACGTTGGTGTCGAGGACGGCCGTCGGTGCCCCGAAGGCGAAGGAGGCGATGGCATTTGCCGTGTAGGCCCCGACGCCGGGCAAGGTGCGAAGGTCAGCGGCCGAAGAGGGCACCTCGCCATCCCACTGGTCGCGAATAGCTTTCGCCGTGTCGTGGAGGAACTTGGCCCGGCGATGAAAGCCCAGACCTTCCCAGAGACGCAAGACCTCACCAAGTGGTGCGCCGGCACAGTCCGTTGGTGTGGGAAAGCGCTCGAGGAAGCGCTGCCAGGGGCCGACGACGCGGCTGGTCTGGGTCTGTTGCAGCATGAACTCCGAGACCACAATGGCCCAGGGGTCACCGCAGCCGACCCAGGGCAACGGTCTCGCGATGGCCGGGGCGGCGCGCTTAAGCGCCCGGCGGACGGCGACGAGGT
>Ga0164296_1005634_pt1 | contig 10890 bp, 7 predicted proteins | sample GEODES057metaG_FD_113533 | JGI IMG/M metagenome (GOLD analysis project Ga0164296, IMG submission 113533) | Dystrophic lake water microbial communities from Trout Bog Lake, Wisconsin, USA - GEODES057 metaG | ecosystem: Environmental > Aquatic > Freshwater > Lake | place: USA: Trout Bog Lake... | reverse complement strand
GTTGCACAGACCTTCCAATTCCATGGCCGCACAGCGATCAATATCAAACGTCTCATGATGCCGGGACGCGCTCGTGTGTAGCGCCGTATCGTGCCTGTCGATGGGAGCTACTGCCACTGATTTTCCTCGCCCGAAAACGTGCAAACCATCGCCAATACGCATTTCCTTCAAATCGCACAGCCAAGCGTCGAGAGCGACAACGGCTTCGTCCTCAGCGCTATTCGGATCAATCCCTGCATCTTGAAATAAGCCTGCTTCCTTCGCGCGGCACGTAATCACAGTCGCGAGCTGCGTTGCGCGTTTCGGGTCCAGCATCTGCGCCGTTGAATATTCATCGAGAAGGGCCTCGATGTCTGTCGCCGCCCCGTGGCTTCCCGCTTCGATCAGAGGCGGTGTGAGATGGCCAAGGGTCACTGCTGCAATGCGCCTTTTGGCTTGTGCGGCTTCGCCCGGGTTGTTGACGATGAAGGGATAGACAACAGGCATGGCACCCAGCAGCAATTCGGGCACGCAGTCTTCAGACAAGGCTACGGATTTACCCGGAAGCCATTCGAGCGTGCCATGAGTCCCACAATGGATCATCGCATCCGGCTTCAATGTCCTCGTGAGCCAGAGGTAGAACGCGATATAGCGGTGGCAGGGTGGGCGCGTGGGATCATGATAATCACCCTTCACATCACGACCGCCCCGTGCTGGTTGAAGCGCAATAGTCATGTGATTGGCAAAGATAACGCGATACTGATAGCCGGATCGATCTGGCTCCCCCCAATTTTCTTGAATAGATTTGCGGAAGTTCTGCGGCAGCTTCGAAAATTCTGCTACGTAATCATCATACGCAATATTAAGCGTTTCTGGCCCATGGGTGAGCAGGGCCATGATGTCCTGTGCCGATGTTAATCTACCTATGAGGTAGCCGCGTGATCGAAGTTCTTCTGCGATGACCAGAAGACTTTCTGGCGTGTCGAGCCCGACGGCATATCCGGCGCGCCCACTTTTGTGCGGATAGTCTGATAGAATTGCCGCAATTCGCCGCTCTGATGGTGATTTTGTTTGAAGCTGTGCCCAAGCCTTTGCAAGTTCAGCGACGAACGCAACACGATCAGGAAGGGGCTTGTGGACAATATGTGAAAATTCCGCATCTGCGAGCCGTGCAGTTTCCGTTTTGAATGAGATGGCGCGGGAAATAATGCGGCCATCTAATTCCGGGAGAACAATATTCATCGCAAGATCAGTCGCACTGAGGCCGCGGGTCGAAGCGGCCCAAGGCGCGTATCGCGTCGTTGCAAGAGGGGCTTGGAGAACTGGGCAGTTGGCAGCATCCAAAACCGTCGTGCCGTCATCGCGCTTTGCGGAAAATGATGTCGTATTTAAAATAATATGAGGCCGTTTAAGGCGCAGATGATGGTGTAGAGCTTCCGCGGCCACAGGATCTTTGAGGCTAGAGACACAAGCGCAATCAACGTCAAATCCGCGCTCGGCCAGCGAATCCGCAAGCGCAATCAACGGCGCCGTATCGTCGGCCACCATGATTGATCGATAGGCGACAATGAGCGCGCGATGCGTGGATCTCGCACTTACTCGCGTTGCGCTGCCGTAGAAGGTAAGTGCCGCATTTTCCAACGGTGCGGTTGGCTCAAGATCATGACCTAACCGCTTGGCGATGAAGTTCAGACATTGGACAAAGTTTTCGTGGCCACCCTCATGGCAATAGCGCCACAGAAGATGCAATTCTGATTCAGCTAGCGTAGATGCCGCGTCGAGGCGTGGATCTTTTTGATAGTCTCCCGGAATGATGGCGAGCGGCACGTTATGGATTGGTGCCGCTCGTCCCAATTCTTCCACACCATAAGGCCAATAATCTTTGCCGCCGAGCAGGCGAACAAAAATAAATTTCGCCTTCGCCATCATTTTTTCGATGTAGAGATCAACCGAGTAAGGATGGCGCAAGTCTGAAAGCTTCGCAACCCGAAGCGACGGATAAACGGTTGAGTTTGCGGCCCACGCATTTCTGATGCCGAGCAGGTCACTGTCAGTAAAAGACAAAAAGAGGATATCTCCCGGCGTCTGCTCGAGATCAATCGCTCCCTCTATCTCGTCTAATGTGACAGTTTCTGACCGTAACAGGTGCATGGTGTGCGGCTATTGTCCTGTTTAATGGATGTTCAGCAGGGCTGCTTCGATGGCCCCGCGGTCCAATCCCTTTTGGCCGATGAAAACAAGATGACCTTGGCGTGTTCTATCCTTGCTCCATGGTTGATCAAAGTGGTGACGAAACCGAGTTCCAACGCCTTGGACCAACAAACGCAAAGGCTTTCCAGCGACGTCAATGAAGCCTTTTATTCTGAGGACATCATGATCGGCGGCAATCGCTTGCAATTTTGTGACAAACGACTCCGGATCTGCGACCGTCGCGACTGGGATGGCAAAACTGTCAAAGTCATCATGATCATGCTCATCTTCCAAATCGTGATGTGATGGTCGGGATGCGAGATCATCTTCTGCAGCTGCAGACAGTCCAAGCAGAACTTCACTTGCAACCTTGCCCTCGTGTGTTTCAACGATGCGCACGGCACGTGGAACGGAGGCCTTAATTTCTTTGGTCACATGCGATAGCTCTTCTTCACTCACGAGATCGGCTTTGTTCACAATTATCAAATCAGCGCAGAGGAGTTGGTCCTCATAAACTTCTTCAAGAGGATTATCATGATCGATGGAGCTGTCCTCTTCACGTTGCGACAAAAGCGCCTCGGGATCATCAGCGAAGCGACCGGCAGCGATAGCTGCGCCGTCCACAACTGTGATCACACCATCAACGGTCAGTCGTGACCGAATGGGCGGCCAATCAAAGGCTTTCACCAAAGGTTTCGGGAGGGCGAGCCCTGAGGTCTCGACGATGATGTGATCAGGCTTTTCGGGTAGTGACAGCAAATGTTCAATGGCTGGAATGAAATCATCCGCCACCGTGCAGCAAATGCACCCATTGGCGAGTTCGACAATATTATCTTCTGGGCACGATTCGATCCCACAAGAGCGGAGAATCTCGCCGTCAACGCCAACATCACCGAATTCATTGACGATTAGCGCAAGGCGCCGCCCCTTGGCATTTTCAAGGACATGCCTAATCAAGGTCGTCTTCCCCGACCCAAGAAAGCCCGTCACAATCGTAACAGGGGTTTTTCCAAAGGAGGTGTTCGCGGGGCTCATAATGCAACGTCCTTTTCGGCAACAGATTCGGGGGATGGAGCGGATCCAAAGAGCGGGGGAAGGCGCGCGACAACGCCTTTCTTCAAAGCGTCAGGGCGGCTCTTCCATGGAATGAGCCCATCGGCAGCCGCTTCATAGAGGGCGGCTCCTGCAAGAATGGTTTCCGCGCCGGTATCGGCTGGAAAATCGCCATAGATATAGGTCCATTTGCCAGCGGCGGAAAACGCGATCGTGCAGGGACGTTTGCAGACGCTCAAGCATTCAACGCCAACGATTTGGACATCGGATCCCTGGCTTTCAGCGGTTTGTGTGAGGTGCGCATAAAGCCGCTGGCCAGCGCGCTCCGGTGATGGGTCATCAGGCGCGCGACAGGTTGTGCAGACATAAATCGTGGTGGTCATTGGCTCCGCCGGTCTCATCTCTCTCTGTCCATCGCAATCGGGCGAAGGGCCGGGGATGCGCGCAACGGCAAAAAAAGCCGCGTCCGGAACCTTATGGTCCGCGAACCGTTCCGAGGCACCCCGCCCGGACTCTTGCGTTCGATCGCGCTAAGGCAGGTCTCCTGGCTCGCGGTTCTTTGTCTTGCATCGCCTTCCCGGAGTTGGGCTCCAGTGGCTATCATGATGCAAGGCTCGCCGCTTACAGTTGCGGGGGCAGCCACGGATTGGCCCCGAAAGGCGTCACCGTGTTCCCTTTTCACCCCTTCAGATAAGGGGACCTTAACGGTGCCGACACTGGCGCTCGGCGGGCCGGATGTCAAATTTTATCCATGTTTAGTCATGGCTTTCACCCCCGCAATTTCGTATGAGGCCGGATTGGGAACAGATGGATGGACCGCTGACATGACTGCCGCCGACAATAAGGAAGCCCTGCGCCACAAAGAAAAAATGGCCAAAAGAAAGGCCGTCCAGGATGCCGAAGTGGCGTCGAAGACGATTGCCGAGAAGGGACTCCTGATTGTTCACACGGGTCCGGGTAAGGGAAAATCCACCGCGGCATTCGGCCTGATCATGCGCGCTTTGGGCCATGGCTGGCGAATTGGCGTGGTTCAATTCATCAAGGGAGCCTGGTCAACAGGCGAGCGCCAGGCTCTCGAACGATTCTCCGATCTTGTGAGCTGGCATTCGATGGGCGAGGGTTTTACCTGGGAGACGCAGGATCGCGAGCGGGATATTGCTGCTGCTGAAGCGGCTTGGGAGAGGGTCAAAGCGCTGATGGCAGACCCGGAGATACGGCTGCTGGTGCTTGATGAACTCAACATTGCATTGCGCTACGATTATTTGCCGCTGACTGAGATTGTCGAAGTCCTCAAAGCGCGCCGTCCGGATTTGCATATTGTGGTGACAGGCCGCAATGCCAAGCCTGAATTGATCGAGGCCGCTGATCTCGTCACCGAGATGACATTGATCAAGCATCACTTTGCAGCAGGCGTTAAGGCGCAAGAAGGAATTGAATTCTGATGACCGCGCGATCCCTCATGATCCAAGGTACGGGATCGGACGTCGGGAAGTCGCTGATTGTCGCAGGTCTCGCGCGCGTGTTTGTTAGGCGTGGTTTACGGGTCTTGCCATTCAAGCCGCAAAACATGTCGAACAATGCAGCCGTTACCGCCGATGGCGGTGAAATTGGGCGCGCGCAAGCTTTGCAGGCGCGGGCGGCCCGTGTGCCGACCAGCGTGCACATGAACCCGGTTCTTCTCAAACCGCAAAGTGAGATTGGGTCTCAAGTGATCGTGCAAGGCCGCGTCGAAGGCAATGCCAAAGCGCGCGAATATCAGAGTTGGAAGCCGCGTTTTCTCAAGGCTGTTCTAGAAAGTTTTGAAAAGCTCAAGAGCGATGCAGATCTTGTTTTGGTTGAAGGGGCGGGCAGTGCGGCGGAAGTCAATCTGCGTGCCAATGACATTGCGAATATGGGGTTTGCGCGGGCAGCGCATGTTCCGGTCGTGCTCTTGGGTGATATTGATCGCGGTGGCGTGATCGCGCAGATCGTCGGCACGCGGACTGTGCTCGATGACGATGATGCTGCGATGATCAAGGGGTTTCTTGTCAATCGGTTTCGAGGCGATCCAACTTTGTTTGACGAGGGAATGCGGATCATAGCGGAAAAAACGGGATGGCAGAATTGTGGGCTCGTGCCGCATTTCCCTGATGCATTTCGTCTGCCTGCCGAGGATGCTGTCGCGCTTGATCGACGCAGAGCCGCGCGGGACGCACCCGTTACGATCGCGGTCTTGCAGCTTCCCCGCATCTCTAATTTTGATGATTACGATCCCTTGGTGGCCGAGCCTAATGTAAGGCTTGTGATGGTAAAGCGGGGTGAAGCCATTCCGGGCGATTCGGATCTCGTTGTTATTCCGGGTTCAAAGGCGACAATTGCTGATCTCGTGGCGCTACGAGACACTGGCTGGGATATTGATTTGAAGGCGCATTATCGGCGCGGCGGCAAGATTCTCGGGATCTGCGGCGGCTATCAGATGCTCGGCACACTGATCGATGATCCGCATGGCATCGAAGGATCGGCTGGGCCATGTGAGGGCTTAGGGTTCTTGAATGTCTCAACCATTATGGCCCCGCAAAAAACGCTTGTCGAAGTGCAGGGCACATCCATTGGCGATTCCATTCCGTTTTCTGGATATGAAATGCATATTGGTGTGACGAGCGGACCCGATACCGAGCGACCCATTTTGCAATTCAGCTCCGGTGCGTCTGATGGCGCGACATCGCGCGACGGTCTTGTGCGCGGCGTTTATGTTCATGGATTGTTTTCGAATGATAGGCAGCGGGCAAAATGGTTATCATGGATCGGGGCCGCAGCGTCCGATCAGGCCTACGAAGCGGGCGTTGAGGCAACACTGGACGCGTTAGCCGATCACCTCGAGAGGCATGTTGATTGCAGCAGACTTTTGGACCTCGCGGCGTCTCTTAAGTGAGCGCAATGGCCGCGCTGACAATTACACAGGCTTCTATCGTTGCAGCGAGGCGATAAAGACGCAAGGCGCGCCGTATATCCTCCGCCGTGGCGTCTCGGCGTCCATTACCCATGAAGGCATCATCCACGAGTTGGTTGTCGTAATATCGCGGACCCGCGAGGGCGAGGCCAAGGGCTCCGGCCATTGCCGCTTCTGGCCAGCCTGCATTGGGTGACCTGTGTTTTCGCGCATCGCGTGCGATGGTTCTTATAGCGCGAAGGCCCGACGCCTGGGGCAAGAGGAACGCGGCGAGTGTCAGCCAAAGTGCAGCCAAGCGCGATGCGGGGAGATTGATGAGGTCATCGAACCGCGCAGCGGCCCAACCGAACGCCAAATAGCGCTCATTTTTATGCCCGATCATACTGTCGGCCGTGTTGACCGCTTTGTAGATTGCAGCACCCGGAAGACCTAACATGGCCATCCAGAACAGGGGAGCGACTACACCATCCGAGAAATTTTCGGCAAGGCTCTCGATAGCGGCGCGGCTGACACCCGCTTCATCAAGCACCGATGTGTTTCGGCCGACGATCATGCTGACCGATTTGCGTCCCGCCTCGAGTCCTTGATTGCTGAGCGCTTCAGCGACGGCACTCACATGGTCATTGAGGCTACGTTGCGCAGGCAGCGTGGCGGCGATCAGAATGGTCAGTGCCACACCCCAATCCCATTCAATCAGCATATGATCGAGCCAAAGCGTTCCGGCTGCGGTTATTGCCACGAGGATGACCAGACTGAGCACGCCAGCGAGGCGTCGAAGCAGGAAACGCCAAGATGGTTGATTGAGTCCACGCTCCAGAAGGGTGATCAAAGCGCCGATCCATGTAACCGGGTGGCCGATTGCGCGATAAAGCGGATCCGGGTAGCCAAGGGCAGCTTCGAACAGTAAAGCTGCGGCTGTAATGAAGAGTGCGCCCGTGACCATTCAAGCCCCCAAGGACAACCGTCCCGTCAGTGATCCGCTTCAGTTTCATGGCGGCAATCTTGCCATCGCAAGAGCACGCTACCCCGATGCGCCCGATCCTTGGATCGATCTCTCGACCGGAATTAATCCGTTTTCCTATCCGATTCCTGATGTCTCTGCGGCATCCTGGGCGCGATTACCAGAGGAATTTGCCGTTTCGCAGCTCGAAAATGCCGCTGCCGAAGCCTATGCTGTGAGGCGGGAGCGGGCTGTTGTCGCGGCTCCTGGCTCCCAAGCGCTGATCGAACTCTTGCCGCGCGTTTTTTCGGCGCGCCGGGTCGGAATTTTTGGCTTTACCTATGCTGAGCATGAGCGTGTGTGGCGTGACGCGGGCTGTGTGGTCGAGACAGTTGATCGCCTGTCAGCGCTTGAAGCCTATGACATTGGCATTGTGGTCAATCCCAACAATCCAGATGGCCGCTTGGTGCCCACAACGGAACTTTTGGTCTTGGCTGAAGCCATGGGCCGCCTTGGGTCACGATTGATTGTCGATGAAGCCTTTGTTGATGTCCTCTTTGAAGGGGCCAGTCTTGCGCCGTATTTGCCGGAAAAAGGTGCGATCGTCCTAAGATCGTTTGGAAAAACCTATGGGCTTGCAGGCCTTCGTTTAGGCTTTGCCATCGCGGGGCGTGAGGATGTGGCCCGTTTGCGTGACGCATTGGGTCTCTGGGCGATTTCCGGACCGGCGATTGAGATTGGAATGACAGCGCTGCGCGATCACGAGTGGCTGAAGATGACCCGTGAGCGTCTGATCGATAAAGCTGCGCGTCTTGATCTTTGGCTTCACAAACAGGGTCTAACGGTGAAAGGCGGCACACCATTATATCGTTTTGTTGTCACCGACGACGCCCGGCGGCAATTCGAGCGCTTCGCCAAAGCAGGCGTCTTGGTGCGTGCCTTTCGAGACCAACCGCATTGGTTGAGAATCGGGCTCCCCGCCGAGCGTGATGGGTGGGATGTTTTGCATTCTCGGTTTGGGTGAAGCGACACTGTCATTTTGACCCAGCCACGGAGGAAACGATGTCGAGACATTTCTTAAGCCAATTGACCGGCTCCTTCGCGATGCCCGCCGCCGAAAATCCAACGGTTGCCATGGTTGAGGCCGCCTATCAGCATCATGGGTTGGACTGGCGCTATATCAATTGTGAAGTGTCACCGGAAAACCTTGCCGATTCTGTGAGAGGCGCGCGCGCCATGGGCTGGGCAGGGTTCAATTGTTCTTTGCCGCATAAAGTCAACGTTATCGACTATCTCGACGGCCTTGGTACTTCGGCTGCGGTCATCGGAGCTGTGAACTGCGCGGTGCGACGCGACGGTAAATTCATCGGCGAGAACACCGATGGTAAGGGCTTTCTCCAATCGCTAATGACGGTCATTGATCCAAAAGGAATAAAGGCAGTGATGTTTGGCGCAGGTGGTGCGGCGCGGGCTTGCGCGGTTGAAATGGCGCTCTCTGGATTGTCTGAGATCACGATTGTCAATCGCGATGCAACGCGAGGGCAGATTTTGGTGGATCTCATCAATTCGAAAACACCTGCCAAAGCGAATTTGGTCGTGTGGGACCATGCGTTTCATGTGCCTGCTGACTCGGCCATTGTGGTGAACGCAACCTCGATTGGCCTTTATCCAGATATCGATGCGAGAGTGAATGTGGAGATGGCCTCGATCACACCTTCGATGGTGGTTGGGGATATTATTCCGAACCCGCCGCGGACACTCTTCATCCGTGAGTCTGAGGCCAAAGGGTGCCGCGTGATTGATGGTCTCGGGATGCTCGTCAATCAAGGCGTGATTGGGATTAAATATTGGACTGGGCTGGATGTTGACGCCGATGTCATGCGGCGGACTGTGGAGGAGATATTTGCGGGGTAGGTGCAGCGACAACGCTTATGATCAAATCCGTTCGACAAAGCTCTCGAGCACCATTTTTCGGCCGGCTTTATCAAAATCAATTGTCAGCTTGTTGCCGTCCACGCCTGCGATCGTGCCATTGCCGAATTTGATATGAAAGACGCGCTCGCCTTCCTCAAAAAGCGACGGTGCGCCGGTTGATTTGGCAACCAGTTCCCCCTCGATCACCATCGGCCCTCGTCGTGCTGGTGCCGTACGGTAGGGCGTCGCGCGGTCAGAAAATCCGTCATCGCTGAACCGCTTTCCTGATCTTGCGTCTGCCTGACGTTCAAAATGATCGTCAGTCTCATCATAGGATTGTGCAATGCGCGGACGCCCCGCCATTGTGGTATCACGCGACGCGGTATTGCCCCGGGCTTGCGCGCGTTGCCAACCGGGCGTGTGATATGAGGAACCGCCAAACCCGCCTTGGTCGAAGCGCGAGCGGCCATAGCCACCATGCCCGCCGCCAAAGCCCACAGGAGCGTCCGTCACCTCGACATGTTCTGGTGGCAATTCGTCAATAAAGCGCGAGGGGATCGTGGCACTCCAGAGGCCATGAATACGTCGATTGCTTGCGAAGTAGATTTTGGCTCTGCGCCGCGCGCGTGTTAATCCAACATAAGCAAGCCTTCGCTCCTCTTCGAGGCCTGCGCGTCCGCTTTCGTCCAATGCGCGTTGATTGGGAAACAGGCCTTCTTCCCAGCCCGGTAAAAAGACAGTCTCGAATTCAAGCCCCTTCGCGCCATGCAAAGTCATAATCGAAACGCGATCGCTCGAGTCATTGTCGCTCATCTCCATGACCAGCGAGACATGTTCAAGAAACGCCGCTAGATCTGGAAATTCTTCCATAGAGCGGACAAGCTCTTTGAGGTTTTCAAGGCGGCCCGCACTGTCGGCTGTACGTTCTTTTTGCCACATATCTGTGTAGCCAGATTCTTCCAAAATCTGTTCGGCCAATTCCGAATGTTTCATCGTTTCAATCAACGAGGCCCAGCGCGAAAAACTTTGGGCCAATTCGCGCAATGTGCTGCGCGGCTTTGGCTTTAGCTCGTCCGTTTCAATAAGGCGATGTACGGCTTCAAGCATCGCCACGCCATTGCGGCGGGCATAGTGATGAACAAGTTCAATTGTTGCGTCGCCAAGACCGCGTTTGGGCACGTTGACAATGCGTTCAAAGGCAAGATCGTCTGAGGGGTTTGCAACAATGCGCAGATAGGCAAGGGCATCACGGATTTCTTGCCGTTCATAGAAGCGCGGTCCGCCAATGACACGATAGGGGAGCCCCAAGGTCACGAAGCGATCTTCAATTTCACGCATCTGAGCAGAGACGCGAACCAAAATCGCAATCTCGGCAAGGGAGTGCCCTTTGTGCTGAAGCGCTTCGATTTCTTCGCCGATCAATCGCGCTTCTTCCTCAGAATCCCACGCACCTGTGAGCGTTGGTTTGTCGCCCAATTCGTCGTCGGTAAAAAGCGTCTTGCCCAAACGCCCTTGATTATGGGCAATCAATTTTCCGGCTGCGCCAAGGATATGGCCTGTCGAACGATAATTGCGTTCAAGGCGTACAACGACAGCGCCCGGAAAATCCTTTTCGAAGCGAAGAATATTATCGACTTCAGCGCCACGCCATCCGTAGATGGATTGATCATCATCACCCACGCAGCAGACATTGCGGCGGCCTTGGGCCAGCAGTCGCAGCCAGAGATATTGTGCGACGTTGGTGTCCTGATACTCGTCAACGAGCATGAATTTGAAACGCTCTTGATAGGATTTCAAAATATCGGGCTGTTCACGAAACAGGCGGAGATTTTCGAGCAGCAGGTCACCAAAATCAGCGGCGTTGAGCTGTTTGAGGCGCTCTTGG
>Ga0164296_1005632_pt1 | contig 10892 bp, 10 predicted proteins | sample GEODES057metaG_FD_113533 | JGI IMG/M metagenome (GOLD analysis project Ga0164296, IMG submission 113533) | Dystrophic lake water microbial communities from Trout Bog Lake, Wisconsin, USA - GEODES057 metaG | ecosystem: Environmental > Aquatic > Freshwater > Lake | place: USA: Trout Bog Lake... | reverse complement strand
TCGAGTGGCTTCTTCACCTTGACGCCGTCAGCCCAGCGGTACTCGTACTTGGGCCCCGCGTTCATGGTGGGACATGACTCAGCGGTGCATGCCTCGGTGAGGAGGCCGTAGAGGACGCTGATGGCGTTGAAGAAGTCCACTGTGTTCACAGCGAGCCTGGTTCGTACAACGCGCACGTGTGAAACGTCCGTCCGCACGTCGTCCGACGACTCATAGTTATCGTGTGCACTCGTACCACTCGTTGAGGTCCTCGCCGGGAGGTAGCTGGACCTGATTTCACCAGCAGGGGCGTCAGGGAACTGTCAACTCCAAAGACCACGCACAGAGGACACGCACCGCTTCGCGCAAGTTGCCGCTGCCGATGGTTGCGTCTATGTGTTGCTTCAACTGGGGGTACAAGCCTGTTGTTTTGCGCGGCCGGAAGGTGCTGCGAGAAGACACACATTGCTCGGTGACTCTTCGTTCCTAGGCAGCCGCAAGAGTAGTGTAGGTGCGTCGCCGCGCACCGTCCAAGAGACAGCAGCGACGCCATGGCAACCTAGACGACTCGGGACGGAGACAGCGTAGGTCACGCGATGTCCGAAGGGCGACCGTTGTCCGAACCTCCTTTTTCCCATCAGATCGCCCTATCAGATCGTCTGCTGCGAGCCAGAGGTCATCCAACCATCCACGACATTCGCTGCTGATGCTGCTCCTGAGAAATGTCCGTGGGCGCACTTGCACCTGCATGGTCCCTTCGTTCCTCTGGCAGCATGGCGGCCGCGCCTTCATCATAAGCATCCACGACGACAACTGGCCTGTCTTCATCGTCGTCGTCTGCGGGCTGTGTTGCGAGAGCAACGCTGAACTTGTCCCTCACAAAGGAGAGCAGAGAAGCACCAGCATCATGGAGCACGGCATCAGCGCCGGGGTGCATGGCGCCTCTTGCCAATAACCCCAGTGAGGAGCGCAGAAAATTGTCGCCAGTGAGCTCGTCGGTAAAGAAATCCGAGTCTGCCAACTGCAATTGCTGTGGCAGCACCACGAGGAGACCCAGGAACAGCTCGCGCCAGTTGTTCGCATGCTGTTCGCATGAAGCTACCTGCGCAGTGAATAAAGGCAACATGAGTCTCAATGGCCTCGAGCTTTAGAAAGGACAAATCACTAATACACACCAAGTGAAGCAGTGCTTTCCACTGCTCCAGCGCCTCCATCGACAGCAAAAGAAGGAAGAGCACGAATGCGAGCTGGAATTCGCCAAGCAGTGCAAGTGCGCTGCCGCCATAATAATTATGGACTGCATGCCTCAGCCGGACATCCGGTTCCAAGTTGTACAACGTCACCTGTGCACGGCAGCCGCCATTAGCACGCAATCATCGGCAATTTTAGTGACCGACGGCAGTGCGCACCTGCTCCGTTGTCATCCCTTCAACGCGGCGATGCCGCACGGGAGCATAGCGTGCTGTGCGGGCAACATCCGGGAAATAGGGCACCAGCTGGCCATTCGGCGTACATCCCGTCGCGATGTCGTCATCGGCTACTGTCGGCGCACCAAGAGACAGCCCGGCGCAGCGCAGTGTATCCGGTGTGATGTATTGTACCAGGAGAGGCCAGTGCACTGTTTCTGCAGCGGGAAAAGGGCCTAGACGGTCGCCGAACTCGCCGCATTCAACTCGCTCAACAAGGTTCGGCACGTGGGCTGTGCGTGCAAGTCGTGAGTGGGGGCGGCTCGGGTTCAGGCTGGCGGGCTGGTTGCGGCATCACACCTGATGTGCTTGTATTCAACGTCTCCGTCGAAGCATGCCACTGCAGCACGTGCGTGTCGCCCGCGCCGAATTGCAGAAATATACCTGTGCGTAGTCCCGCACCACCTGGCGCTTGGCTCACGTAGACCAAGTGGAGTCCCTTTCAACGTGCCCTGTGTGAGCACACATACGAGCGACAGCGCAAGCCGTTTAGCGCACCGGCGGTATGTCTCTGACTCCGCAGAACTTGGGGCCCGCTGCGCAGGTGGTCAGCCGCCGTCGCGCGTGAGAACAGGGTGCGATTCACTTCCGCAGGTTGCTTCAGACGCGCCTTGCCAGCTCACAGTGTCGATGCCAAACTCCAGGCCGGCCGGAAAGTCCAAGCACAGCACGACGCCGCTGCTTTCATCCATTCGGCGACGGCGGTTCGCGCTGCTTGCGTCACACTCCAGCCCTTCTCGCTGGAGCTTCGCCCTTTCTCGACGGATGTGAACGTCACATTCTCTACGCGTCGCATCTGCTCGCGGCTTCGTGCGGTGACATGTTGGGCACTGAAACTGTTCCGCTGGGATTCCTTGCCATCCACACTGCAGACGAGAGCTTCGCTGAACTGAGCGCCTTGGTCGCGGAACTGCCCAACCAGCCTCCCGAGGAGCGGCAACGCACGTCGCTGCTGGCATTGCACACGCTGAGACAGCGGCTGCTCAGACTGCTTGCGCTGTCACGCTGGTCACCGGAGGCATCAACAGTGCTGCAACTCCTGCGCGTGAGAGACGTCCTGACGCAGCGAGACGCTGCATACCACGATGCTGCGACGCGGCTCATGGAGGCGCACTATTCTGCGTTCGCCGAGCCGCTGCATGACGTGCCAATGGCGTTGCAGGTTGTGTCGGCCGCCAACATGGGCTGTGAACACCTTGTGCCTGCCTCTGTCGCCGAGCTCAGGCCCGCCGCACCATCGACGCAGCAGCCAGAGCGTCTGGAGGCCGCTGTGCGCGTCAAGCTAATGCATGCGTCGCGGCCAAAGTTGCTGAAGGTGGCGCACGTGCACGCAGGCTTGGCCACGCTGCAGGTGCCGCATGAGTTCGAGGCTGACGTCACAGTTGGGCGAACACGAGAAGAGGGCGAACCAGCAGCGACTGTAGGTGGCTGGATTGTGGTCCGCATCCGCCTGCTGGTGCGGGAAGCCTCTGCCAACGACGCAACGAGCCGCCTTGGACAGCCGCTGCAGCGTATGCTTGCTTGGGAGCTCAACAAGCGAATGGCCGCCTCATCAGAGCCGCTGTGTCTGCTGTGTGCTTGCCTCCATGAGCTGTGCGTCACTGTCGCTCGTGACATTGTTGGGAGGCAGGCGAAGGCATTGACCGCGGGCCGCTGGGCGAACGCGGTGCGTCTGTCTCCTCTCCCCGGCCTGCCGCCACCGCCTGGATTTGCGCTGCATTACTGGCAGCAGCGCGACGGCTCGTGCCGATCCGTGGTTGTGAAATTGAACAGCCTTGCACAGCTGGTGTGCGAGCACGTACCCCCGCTTGGCGACAGCACGACTGGACACGCTGATCTAGATGGCGACGCGGTGCAGCTTGTGCTGAATCGCCTGTGTATGGAGCACTTGCTTCGTGCGTCAATCGCTGCCGCTTCCAAGCAGAGACTCCGCGCCTGTCAGATGGCGCTGACACAGCGCCCTGAGCTGGCGACCGTGCGGGCTCGCATCCGTGAATGCGGAGACCCAGAGACGCCTCCTGAGCTGACCATCCAGCTCCCAGGCGTGGACAGCGTGCCCAACGCAGCCTTGTTCTGCGACATTCACACTGGCCAGCTCCGCTTGCGAGGCGTTTCCGCTGTGCTGTCCCAATCGGCTCTACGCGATTTAGAGGCTGCAGCAGCTAAGGCGGGCACGGGTGGCGACGCTGTGATAATGGTAACATCGCTGTGGCGGACAGCTGTGCTGGACCATGTCGCACACTGCGCCCGCGCTCGCGGATTACATGTCATTCCGTCTGGGCGACACATGTTCATCGCCAACGGTCAGCAGCAGCAGGATCTTGTCATCCAATTGAGCGAGCGCCTGGCTGTGTCAGTGAAGCTCGATGGCCATGCTCCCATGGCGCAGCATGCGACCGTGCAGCTTCACGCAGCAGGCTCACCAGCGCGGCCACTGGGCTATACGCAGCATGCGACCCATTCATGGGAGAATCTTGTGGAGGCAATAGCACAAAGCACTTCCACTGCCCTGGCAGCTTTCCGGTAACCCGGCACGCGGCGGAGACGCACGGACGGCCCGATCTCACAGCGGATGTGCATAGCACACGTACTGCCGGTGCTGTGTGATTACAAGAAGTGGGTGACAGAGCCAGAGGGGACTGCGTCCAACTCTGTCTGAGTCACCCACTCATCCCTCTCTTTGAGTGCCATGTCACACACCGGGGAGCGAAAAAGTCTGCTCCGCCATCCTTATTCGTGTCTAAACTCGTCAGATTATATGGCTGACGAGGAAGAGCTCGCTCGTTTGGAGCGCAAACGGCTGAAGAAGCTGGCTAAAAAGCAAGCGAGGTTGCAGGTCGCGTCTGGGGCCGAAGAGGAGGCCGTCGAGGAGCCAACTGGTGACAATCCTGACGCTGATGCGGACGCTGCTGCGCGAAAGCAAGCCAAGCGCGAGAAAAAGAGGCGCAGAGCCGAGGAGGAGGCTGCGCTGAATGCTGAAGCTGCCCTGCTTTCGTCTGGCGAAAAAGTAGCGAAGAAGGCTTCACACGGACAAGATGGGCTGCAGCACGGGGGTGCAACAACTCCGGCAGCGTTGGCGAACGTCGGAGACCACTCGGCGGCTGCCACCGGCAGTCGTTTTCGCAAGGCGTTCTACACGGAGTGTGCCGAGCTTGCAGCTCTTAGTCAGGCGGTGAGCATGTGGCGTCTCAGACGCAATGATTGTCGCCGCGGTGTCAGTTTATTGACGCCAATCACTCGCAGGAAGCAAGGAAGCACCGTGAGAAGCTGCAAATCACGGTCGAAGCAGAGCCCACTGGCAATATTTACAAGCCCGTGAGGTCTTTCGAGGAGGCTGGATTCCCGCAAAATGTGCTCGCCGCCTGCAGGTGAGGAAGGTTGCTCAGGATTATTCGCTCAGAGCATCTGACCGCAAAACTTCTCACCGTGCAGCGACTTCACGAAGCCATCGCCCATTCAGTCGCAATGCTGGCCGATCGTCATGCGTGGTGCGTCTGCTGGTGGAAGAAGCTGGGACCATGACTTCCTGACACGTGCCCACTCATGCTCCGCAACAGGACGCGACCTGATTGGAATCGCAGCCACCGGGAGCGGCAAAACGCTTGCGTTTGTGAGTGCGCACCTTGCCTGCGAGCCTGATGAGTCATAAACTGAGCTTTCCAACTGCCATGACACCAGATGCTTCCTGCGCTGGTCCACATCGAAGCCCAGCCTCGTGCCGGCCCCAATGAACCCATCGTTCTTGTTTTGGCGCCCACCCGCGAGCTGGCCATGCAAACCGCAGAGGTGACGGACAAGGTCGGCTCCCCCTGTGGAGTGCATTGCGCCTGCATTTACGGAGGCGCTCCCAAAGGCCCGCAGTACGCAGCGCTGCGTAACGGCGCTCAAGTTGTGGTGGCCACTCCCGGGCGGTTGCAGGACCTGTTCGATGAGGGCGCTGTGTCCTTCAAGCGAGTGACTTACCTGACTCTGGACGAGGCGGACCGCATGCTTGACCTTGGCTTCGAGCCCGCCATCCGCAGCCTGGCGGGTGCCGTGCGCGCAGATCGGCAAACGCTCATGTTCAGCGCGACCTGGCCAATCAGCATCCAGGGCCTGGCTAGCGAGTTCTTGTGCAGCCCAGTGATGGTGCGCATCGGCAGCGATGGCACGCGTGCAAGTCACAGCATCACGCAGGTGGTGGAGGTGCTTGAGTCGGACGCGCGTGATGGCAGGCTCGAGCAGCTGCTTATGCAATACCAGGGCGGCAAGCAGGCTCAACGGCGGTGCATCATCTTCGTGCTCTACAAGAAGGAGGCCACCCGCGTGGCGGAGTGGCTGCGTCGCCGCGGGTGGAACGCCAGGGAAATCCAGGGTGATATGCCGCAGAAGCAGCGCACCGACACAGTGGCGGCGTTCAAGCAGGGCACCATGCCGCTGCTCATTGCCACCGACGTTGCTGCTCGTGGCCTCGATATTCCCGGCGTGGAGACGGTCATCAACTACTCCTTCCCGCTGACCATTGAGGACTACGTGCATCGCATCGGACGCACCGGCCGTGCCGGCGCCACCGGCGTGGCGCACACTTTCTTCTGCCAGCAAGACAAGTGCGCATGCCCTCTCACGCATCCTTTCCTTTCCCACCCCCCCGGCGAGCGCGCCCGCACATGATGAGTAGGGTTCATTTTGCACGTCAGTCGGAAGCCCTCACCACTCGTGGTGGGGGGCCATGGCGATACACCCCTCTTCAGTCATCCTTGCTCTGATGCATTCTGCGCTGCTCGCGTGAGACCGCTCGTCCATCATTGCTTTGCTTGCGCACGTGACTCACGTGCGCTCCAATGCTTGCAGGTCCCACGCGGGTGAGCTGGCTAACGTTCTGCGGGAGGCTGGCCACGCGGTGCCGCCGGAGCTCACAAAGTTCGGGACTCACGTCAAGAAGAAGGAGTCCAAACTATACGGCGCTCATTTCAAGGAAGTTGACACAAGGACGCAGGGCACCAAGATCACCTTCGACGACGACTAGGAGTGAAACTTGGGGCGCTCATGTTCCCGACACGTGTCAAACGCGTGAGGCCTCCGAAGTGGCGATTGACCGACCATAAAGCAAGCGCACAATGCGCACAATGTCCCTGTCCGCTCCGTGCACTTGCGTTGCTGCCCGCGCCGCTCCGAGGAGCCAAGCAGTTGCAACGCCTGGCCGGCGTTCTGTCGCCAGCCGCGCCATTGAATTTGACTCAGACACGTTGACCATCATTTTTGCTGCCGTCGCTGGTGTGGGCTTGGGCATTGGCGCGCCCGTCTTCTACGCGCAGTCAGAGAAGCGGGACAAGGAGCGCATCGAGTCCATCCGCCAGATGAACCGCGCGAACCTGAAAGCGACCGGCCAGCTCCTGTCAGAGGTGCGTTGAGCTTTCGTTTTTAGCATTTGCGACGCGCAGCCTGTCCGAGAGCGCCATAGCGGGCGAGGCGACCTAACTGAAGCTGAGCCACAAACCTCTACCGTTTTCCTCACAGGAAGAGATCGCGCAGATGCGGCCGAACCGGTACCTTGACCGCCGGTGCGTGCGCAAACTGCGTGGTCGCGCCGGGAGCGAGGGGTATATATGGCGCTACGCCACCTGGGCGGCCTGCAACCACCAAGGCACACGACACGCCCTCCGTCTCGCTGTCCACGCGTGACGCTGGTTGCTGACACTGCGACCCGTCCATTTGCTGTGCACAAGGGAGTACGCGGATGATGACTGAGATGCCGCAACAAGCGCAGCGTGCTTGCACGAACGACGAACGAGGGGCAAGTGTTGGGACAGATTTTCGCCCACGGCGTCGCGTGCGCAGTGCACTTTCGCATAGATTACACAGCCTTCCTCTTTAGTCGGCGCACGGCGTCAGTCAGTTCATCGCCCGTCTCTGGCGCATCGCTCACTGTGGCGCGCCTCTTGGCCTGAATCACCCCCGCAGAGCGCATGCCCTTCATTCGCGGGTCTGTAGGATCAATGGCGAACTCTGGACGCGTGAACAGCGCCGCAAACCGCGGATCTGCGGTGTCCAAGCCAGTCTCCTCGTCTGATGCTTCGCGGCGTGCAGCCTTGGCGGCAGCACGCACCTGCTTGCGCGACAGGCGCCCTTCGCTGCCGGGCGTAGCCGTCTTGTCGCGGCCAATTCTCTGCGCAGGCAACTGTCCGGCTCTGAGTTGAGCGTCGTCCATGAGCAGCAACTCCAGCTCCGCTTTGCGTCGACGCTCCTCGCGCTCTGCACCTTCGTCCAGCTTCTCTTTTCCGTCACGCTTCTGCTTTTGCTTCGCCTTCTTGCTTGCCTTGGCACCGTCCAGTGCTGTCTCCTCCCCAAATGTGTCGATGTCTGCTGAAGGACCGCCGACGCTCGTGAAGAACGGGTCATCAAAGCCAGCATCGTCCTCAGGAACAGCCTTGGTCGCCTGCTTCGCAGCCACGCGTTTCGCTTTGCGCTCGCGCAAGTGCGCTTGCCACACCGTCTCTTGTGGCGCATCGCCAGCCGCTTTCGCGCGCTTGGCGGCCATCCGCTCCTCCAGTCCCAACCCAAAGGAGACAACCATTTCACCACCGCCAACGGCTCCCGCCTTGCGATACACCGACGCTGGCTCATCGATGATGTCATCTCCGTCAGAAGCGGCTGCGTCGCCCAGCAGAAGTGATCGCAGGCGGGCGGCGTCACCTTGCTTACCATGCGGCCTTTGCGGCTCATCATCTACTTTCCCGTCCACCTCATCCTCGCTTCCGGAGCCCAGGTATGCGGTGAAGTCCTCGTCCTTGAGCTGGTCGGCTGTCACCTTGCGACGCAGCACCTTTTTGCGATCCGGGTCATCGGCATCCCATGTGAGCTGCACCCGCGTCTGCTGCAGCGCTTTGGCAATGTACTCCACTGGCACGTAGCCTGATGGCACTTCGGTGGCGGTGTCGCGCACAGTGCGTTCGGTGAAGCTCTGGTCATCTGGAACAAAGCGCAAGTCCAGCTTCGTGCTGCTGCGCTCGAACTCCAGCCCGTCGCATTGGTCGTACACAGACGCAGCCATATCCTTGCTGTCAAACTCGACGATGGCGTAGTGGTACCGAAGGCGGTCGCGCTCGTACTTGCGGAGTCTCTCTTCATCGAGCTCCTCCTCAGAGTCGCAGTCTTCTCCGAACGCCGCTTTCGGGCCATGCACCTCTTCCTCCGCCATGCGTTGCAGTCCGAAATCGCTCGGGTATACTGTCACTCGACGGATGGAGCCGCCAGTGGGCAGAAACGACCGCAGAATCTACAGGCAGGAGGTAAGGAGTGTCGGAATCAGAGTCATTCACGACCAGCAACGGTGCAAATGGCACGCACCGCATATATATCAACTGCGCGAATGCGCTCCCAGTCGAGGTCTACGACTGCGAGGCGGCGTGTCCTGTCTATCATGTCCACCTGCTCCTCCTCTCCAGCCACAAATCGAGCGATGACGCCCTCTTCGTCACTAGAGATCTCCTCATCGATGTCGCCAACATCATCTTGGTCGTATGCATGCGCACAGGATGTCAGCAATCTCCACATCGGTCGCCAGCGAATGGACGCACCTGCTTCTTCGTCCTCGTCTTCAGAGCTGGACAGCGACACAGAGCCACGAAGGCCTCGCCTCAGCGTCTGCTGGGGCTCTTCAGCCTCGTCTTCCTCCCCCGACGCATTTGCCTTATGCCGGGGCTCCGCTTCCTCCTGGACAAATCGCTGGGTGAGACTTTGCAGTGAAGTGCAAGAAAGCGCGACACTCACCGCCTTGGCAGCAGCATCTTCGCTCTGTGGCAGTCGGTAGTAGCGCCGCAAGTCGTCCTCCCGTTCCCTGGGGCGCCGATGAAGTAAGAAGCAAGGTTGGTTGCAGAAAAACAGTGAGCCGCCGCACTTTTTCTGTGTCGTGCGGCCTCGCTTGTCAACCACAGTCTTGCGCTTGAACTTGGAATCGTTCAGAACTGACGCAAAACGCTGGTCGATTTCCACTCGCGCAGTCGCCTGGTGGGCACCGAGGGGGAACAAGGTGAAGCAGTCAGAGCAAGGCCGGACGGTGTCGGCTCTCTCGACACCTGGCAGAAGCACTAAACACCAGAAATGCGCAGATGCTCCGTGTCGAGGCGTACCTTGGGGAAGCGCTTGAAGCGGGGGTCGCTGTGGACAACAGCAAATCTTGCGTCTTCTGACACAGGAGGCGGCGGAATAGTAACCGCGTCAACCGCGCGCCTTTCACCACGAGGCATCAGACTTCTTTGGAAGAGCAGCAGTAAGCAAGCAAGCCTCGTCGATGGAGTGAAATTGAGTTGGCGAAGGTGTCTCCACCATCTCCTTCACCGTGGAGGCACAAGAGATCGATCGAGCTAGCGCTAGTCGTGTGTTCGGATAATGTGTTCGGCTCATATGGCACATGTGTCTGAGGGAGCTATCTGCACGCGTGCGCGCTCTTGCTCGTGCTGGATTGGCAGTAGCAAGCTACGGCGAGCCGCCCACACTCATAGCAGTGACGCCAGGCAGGAAAGTGTCTGCTATGATGGTCGTCACATCGTCGCACGCGGCCAGCTGCTGCATGAGTGGCAGTAGATCCAGCAAGTCCCTCTCAGTTGCGTCGTCGATGAAGTTGCGCACAGGCACGGCGTTGAAGGGCTGGAATATGTAGCTGTGCGGGCTGTTGTCCACGATAATGGTATTCCGCAGCTCGCGGCCCAAGCACGTCAGGTCCTTCACGTAGTTGCCCTCGTATGGGTAGCAGGACTCGCGAAACAGTCGCCAGCGAACAACGCGGTTCTTGTCCAATAAATCCATCAGCGGGTCCGCGTATTTAGCCAGCGATGCCGTGAAGACAACAACCTCGAATTTGGAGCCCACCTCGTCCTGGTGACGAGCAGAGAAGGTATCAACGTCAACGGAGGCAAATGTGGAACGCAGGCCGATCGCACGCACCAGGAAATGGTCAACCCATGGCCGTTTGAGCACATAGACGTCAGTTATCTGGCGTGCCACGAGGCGCGAACATAAAAGAGGAGCACGTGGTCAGCAAGGTTGTCACTCTCCTTCTCACAACACTCTCGCGCTAGCTGCTCCAGGCACGGCAGACGCACAGTGCACACGAGAACAGAAGGCTCTCTGCATAGTACAGAGCTCAAGCGCGCGCGAGGCTTACCTTGCCGTCAATCTCGACGGGGATCACGTAGTCTGGGTTCGGGACGGGCTTGAACGAGGAGTGCACTAGCGTCTCATCCAGGTCTAGCACCAACGTCTGAGCGCACGTGAACACCGTGTGTCAGGGCGACGCTTCAAGAGCTTTGGTCAACCACTGGCGCAGCTGGGAGGCCCAATTCTCAGCGTGCGCATTTCTGTTGGCCGGCAAGAAGGTACCTTTTTGCCAAGGTCGCGCTCTTGCTGCGCAGGTATGAACGGATTCCCCGTGTGCGGTGCGGGTGGCACGTATATCGTGCGCGGCGGCGG
>Ga0164296_1005630_pt1 | contig 10892 bp, 11 predicted proteins | sample GEODES057metaG_FD_113533 | JGI IMG/M metagenome (GOLD analysis project Ga0164296, IMG submission 113533) | Dystrophic lake water microbial communities from Trout Bog Lake, Wisconsin, USA - GEODES057 metaG | ecosystem: Environmental > Aquatic > Freshwater > Lake | place: USA: Trout Bog Lake... | reverse complement strand
GTGGGAATATTCAAGTTTCATCACCAAGTTGAGCATCATTAGCATTATATTATAGAATTATGGGATAATTAAAAATCTTAATATTATTTAAAATGAATACTAATGGAGGAACGGATGATTTAATAACTTTAATGTTTCAACGACAAAACAGAAATCAATTATTATCCGCAAGTGATAAATATGTATTACCTGATTATCCAATTGTTAGTAGTAATTTAGAAACGGTTAAAGTATATAGACAACAATTAAGAGATTATATGGGATTGGAGCAAGTAATTAATTATAATTCAAGTTGTAATATTCCGCTGCCTCCATTTCCTCAACTTCCATTTTAAAAATTCTTTTATATAATATATAAGGAACGAAAGACAAATGGCGGAAATTACAAATTGGTATGATAAAATAGGGGTAAATGATAAGAAAAAGAAATTACCCAAGAAATGGAAAGACCATCATATTCATCATAATTCTATGATTTTATGTATTGGAGGCACAGGAACAGGAAAAACAAACTCATTAATTGATTACCTTTCAAGATGTTCTGGCGAATTTCATAAAATTGTTATTTGTAGTTTTTCAACATTAGATGAACCATTATATAATTTCTTACAAGAAAAAAATGATAAAATTGAATTTGTGAATGATGTTGAAGAAATACCAGAATTAGAAGAATTTGACGATGAAACTAAAGCAAAACCTAAACTAATTATTTTTGATGACTTCATCAATTTAACAAAAAAAGAATTTAAAAAAATCAATCCATTCCTTATATCAGGTCGTAAGTTTGGATTTACTGTTTGGTTGATGGCACAAGAATACACATCTATCCCGAAGATAATCACAAGGAATATAAACTATTTTTTAATAAATCGCATAAATGATAATGTAAGTATCGACAGAATTATCAAAAATCATAATATTTATGGTGTTGATAAAGAAGTATTCAAAAAGGCATATCAATTAGCAACGAAAGAACCACTTAATTTTTTTATGTTAGATTTAAAAAGCAGAGACCCAAAAGACTTTTTTCGACACGGATTTTTAAATTTCCTACAACTTAAACCAAATCAATAATTATTTATAAAGCAAATTATATAATGTCTTATCATTTTCTTTTGTATTTTTTGAAAAATGCTGAATGAATTTTTCAAATCCTTGTAATTTATTTATTTGACTATTCATATATATAATGAATGCTATACAAAACCAACCACAAGCAGATGATGAATAACTTTGAATATCAATATCATTATAAATATATGGGTTTATCTTTCTTTCAACTTCAATTGGTGAAACAAACCCATAAGGGTCAAAATAATAAGAACATTTTGAATTATAATAAAATGAAGTCCAGTGTGTTCCTCTACTATTATCTTTTTCACTTGCTAAATTAACAATGTAAAATCCTTTTTTGAGTTTTTGAGGTAATTCATCTTTCATATATATGCCATTAATATTAATTTTTTGAGATTTTAAAATCTTGATAATATCACTATCACTTAATGAATTAGATTTTAAAGGCATTCTTCTATATAAAAATAAAATATAAAAACGAATGCCATTAATTATTTAGCATCTCAGGCCGCGAAAAGCGCTCCACCTGAATAACCACTTGGGTAGAGGCTCCCCCCGTGATATTTCTTTTTTTCTATTGCTCGTCGTCCAACAATTCTACGATATTTAGGTGCTATACCTAAACCATTTATTTTACTATTAAGATAATCTGCTCCTGTTTCAACTCCTTTTTTAGCGATTGCTTTTGCTCCTGATTTTGCTAATTGTCCTATATCATCAATAAATCCTGAACCTTTTTTTGTTCTGCGTTTTTTCGTATGAGAATGTTTTCTGGCAACACCTAAACCAAAGGCATTAGCAACGCCTCCAATACCATTTAAAACTTTTGATGCTTCATCGCTTCCTTGTCCTCCTATTAAATTGCTTAATCCAGCAGCACCATTAAAAATACCTCCAAAAAGTCCTTTGCCGTGATGATGATGTTTAATACCCATTCCCTTAGGTCTATGATTTAAATAAGTATTAAATGCTAAATTAGTAGCAGCATCTCCCAGTAGTCCGTGTCCTTCTATTGGTTGTAATCTGTTTATTTGAGAATGGGCAAAATGAGATGCGTGATTTACTGCGTGATGTCCAAATCGTTTTGCTTTTGTAATAACAGGATTAACTATATCTTGTAAATGATGTTTTTGAACGAATGCTTTTGCTTTTCGTGCTATATCTCCAAATAGTCCGCTTCCGTGTGCTTCCATTTGATAAGGGTCAAAACTTATTGTTGATGCTTTACCGTGTTTATGTGCTGTGTGTAGTTTTTTTAATTGATGAACTGATAAATGAACTTTATGATGATGACCTAATTTAACACGAACGGAATGACCGTTGCGAAGACGACTTAATTGATTTTCACTTAATTTATCTATGCCTACTGGATGATACATAAATACCTATTTAAAGAAGATATTTTAATTATTGAAATTGTTTTAAATATTTTTGAATTGCTGGAATAGATATTGCCCCTAAATGATGAATTTTCAATAAAACATTTTTTAATTCTTTAACTAGTTCAGGATTATTATTACCTGCTAATATTTCACCTTCTATTATTTTATGTTTTTCTTTAAGTCCTGTTAGACTTTCATTAGTATTCACATTAAATTTTTTATGTAATCCTGCCTGATATATTATACTATTTAATAAATGCTTTTCATCTACCTTTAAATTTTTTATTTGACCTGAAACATCTTTATTAGCATACATATCCATAATTATATTGACGAAATTATTGCTTACTTTTGCATTTGTTAGTCCATCAATTGCTCGTCCTGATTTTAATTTTAATGCTAATATATTTTTATAATATAATTTATGAAGCATAATCATCATATTACCGAATTCAGCGTAAGTGGGTATATCTTGTTCTGGGTCTTTTAATCCTGCTCCAAATCTTGAATATTTTTTTCCACTTGCGTCAATAAAATATTTAGTTTTAATTTTTTTTTTATCAAGAGGTTTAATATCATATCCGCCATTTGCTACTGGTTTTTCTAATCTTTCAATTAAATTTTTTACAGTAATATTTTTTGTTAGAATATTATCTTTTTGTAATTTAGATAATTTCAAAGTTTTTAATATATTTTTTAAAACATCGCTATTATTTTTACCTGATATTTCTCGTTCTTTTACTTCTTTAAAATGTCCTCCTGTATTTTCATCTGTTGAATAAAGTAAAATTGTATTTCCTTTATCATTAATACCAGTTTTAAAGAATACGTGATTATCATCTTTATTATTTTGAATGAATAAAGAATTATTATCTGTTCCAAAATCAACATCAGTAGGTAGTAAAATCTTACTTCCTGGATTAGAAGGGTCTTCTACTTCAATTTTAAAATTTTGAAGAGGAACAGGTTCGCTTGATGATGCTGTTATTGTTGGTAGAGCAGGTGGCGGTGCTACTTCTTCTTCTACTTCATATTCTACTACTGGATTTAGAATTTTTTCTAAAATACGAGTTATTACTTCTACAATATCTTTTAAGTCTAAATTAATGTTATTTCTACCGTAATTTTCTAAAAAATATTCGTATATGGAGGGAAAATGTTTGTTGATGATAAATATTTCTTTTGGGGCAAAACTTTTAATAATGTTTTCAATAAGACTATCTTTATCAAATAAAGTTCTTAAATTCTGTTTTAAAATTATTATTTGTTGTAATGCTGATTTTTCATAATATAAATCTATATCATATACTTCTGCTTCTAAATCCTTCATTCTTTGTAAATATTGTTCTTGTGTTTCATTTGGTAATTGTTCTTCAACAGTTCCAATTCTACTATTATTTTGGGATATTAAACTTTCTCTATAACGCTGTAAATTTTGTTTAATTTGATTATTATGATTTATTGTGATTTGTATATTATCTTTTATATTGTTTAAAGCACTTTGAATAAGTTTTTTTTCATTTGGAATTAAATTAAACTGAATTTGAGTAATATCTCTATTAATATCTCTTATTCTTTTTTCTTCGTTTTTAAGGTCTGCTTCTGCTTGTTTTTTATCTGCTGGACTTAATGCTGTATATGTAATATTACCTGTTGTAGGGTTTTTTGTAGCAATACCTTTATTTATCAAATCTTTCAAATCTTTCTTATTGTCTTTGACCTTTTTAAAATCTGCTTTTAGATTTGGTAAATCTATTTCGATATATTTTTTTATATTATCTTCGAGTGTCTGAACAACAGTTTCGTCTGCTGGTTTTCCAAGTCCATTAAAATTAATTAAAGTTGGTGGAGCATTTAAATCTGCTATATCTAATTGAATTGTTGATGGATGATATTTATTTAATAATATAGCACCTGTTATAGGGTCTTTAATTGGTCCAGTCATTGATTGATGATATTCCTGTATCATTTCTTTCGTGATTTTATCAGGTGGCGGATTTTCTTTAAAAGGTAATGTTCCTATATCAACGATATTATCTCTAAAACTTCGTCCTTTTTCTCGTCGTCCTTTGGTGCTTATATATGAAATATCATTTAAATCACTTATCAAAGCAGTATCAATTTTATTTTGTGTTATTATTTTGTTCCATAAAGACATTATCTATAATATGGATTGAAAATAAAAATCTATTCATTATTTAGAAACAAATAATGACTGATAATTATGAGTATGAAAAATCTATGAGACCTCAGGATAGTGATGAATATTCCCCATATATGGATAAACAATATAATGGTTTCATTAATGACCTGAATTCAACGGTATATACTAATACTTCGCTTTCATTAGTCCAATTTGATTTAGGACAAATTTATAATTCTCAAAAATTCACTGATACGAATGATATGTTTTTGGTAATTCCTATAACTATGGTTGCTGCCTTTAATAATGGTGGTACTCCCGTAGCGCCAGTTCCTGGAAATGTCAATCTTCTTTCCCTTAAATCAAATTTCATTCATTTATTACATCAAGCGGATATTCAAATCAATGGACAGACAATTGAAAGCACACAACCATATTTAAATATTGTTAAACACTTTCAAATGTTGAGTGAAATGTCATATAGTGACCTTGTTACAATTGGACCAACTATTGGATTTGGTGATACTATTGATAATCCTCGTTCTGTTATATGGAATGGAAATACTACAACTGCTAATGGAAATGGTTTCACTAATAATAAAGTATTTGTTTCTAATGCTGTTTCTGGTACTTCTGTTGTTTCTGCTGGTCATCGCTATCAAACTACATTAAGTGCTCAGCAAAATAAATCTACTATTAATGATGCTATAACTTCAAAATTATCACGATATGCTGATAGTACTACTGGTGGTAATTATAATCAAGTTGTTGGAAATATTATAAATCTTCAACAACTTAAAAATGAATTACGACCAACTTATGAAACTACTAACAATAATTATATGATTTGGTATGATTATGCTGTTATTAAACTATCAACTGTTTTTGAGAGTTTAGCAAATATTGGTTTAGTCCGCAAATTTGATTGTACTTTAAGACTTTGGTTAAATACTGGAACTGTTAATATTACAGTATCATCTCCAAATACAACAACTCCTGGTTATTCACTTACTACTGCTAATAATACTTTTACTAATACCTGCCCTTTTCTAGTGAATTATTTACCAGATATTTCAAATAATGGTGGTATTCCTGCCAATACTACAAATATTGTTGCTGGTTGTTATATTGCTAAACCTCCTGTTACAACTTTTGGTGGTATTAATTTATCATTATCAGGTGCTGCTTCTTCTCTTCCGTGTTGTCGTATCTATTTCTCACAAATTCAGGTTGAACCAAAAAAAGCATTAACTTATGTAGAAGAAAACAGAGCTAAAAAAGTTGTTTATCGTGCTGTCCTTGCTAATCAGTATAACAATCAATCAGGAACATTTAATCAACTTATAAATTCAGGCGTAGTTCATCCAGTTGGAATTTTAGTTGTTCCTTTCATTTCATCAACAACTACTGGATTTGGTGATTTCCAATGGAAAAGTCCTTTTGATACTTGCCCTTCTACTTCATCTCCTATTTCACTTACAAATTTCCAGTGTTCCGTTGGTGGTGTAAATCAACTTCAATCAACTTTAAATTATACTTTTGAAAATTTTGTGGAACAAATAAATCTCGCTGAAAATCTAACTTCAAGTGATTTCGGTGTTTCCTGTGGTCTATTCACTCAACAATTCTGGGAAACATACCGTTATTACTATGTTAATATTGAACGCTCAGCAATAACTGATAAAAATGTTGCTCGTAATATTAATCTTTCATTCTTAATTAATACTATTGGTAGTGGTGTTACTGCTGATATTTTAACTTTCATAATATATAGTGATGAATTAACTATTGATGTGGAAAGTGGTTTAATTAAAAAATAAATTTATTATAGATATGATTACCGATATTCAACAACAATTATTGAAACAATATCAAGATAAATCTTATATAAATGCTTTATTAGCAGAAGAATCCACAAATTATTATAATTTTATTAAAAACATTATCAATATTCCTTTAATCATATGTAATACTGCTATGGTTTGTATAAATTCCATTATTGTAGACCAGGATTTATTAAAGATATTAAATATCATTCTTAATTCTTCAACTGGTTTAATACTAAGTTTGATAAGTAATTTTAAACTTTATGAACATATACAACAATATCATCAATTACAGATAAAATTTAATAAATTATGTCATTTAATCGACAGCAAAATTACGAATGATTTAGAAAATATAAATAATGATTTTATATCGAATGTTGTAGAAGATTATGACCAAATATCCGAAAGTATTGAATTCGCATATCCAAATTCAGTAAAAAAAAGAATTAAGAAACAATACGAGGGAAAACTTCATCTTCCTGCGTCTTTATCGATTGATATTGTTAATATTTGTGAAGATAGTAAATGTTGTGTTAAAATTTAAGACCATAAAAGAGCTTGGGCAAGGTTATTTGGTGAATATGGGTCATTTTTCCAATTACCTTTAATATTTGATGCGCGTTTTAAATAGTTTATACGGCGTTGCTCATCATTGTGATGGGTGTAATCTTCATATCCCATTTGACCAAATGAAACTAATTTATTTATATATGGGTTAATAATGGCATATTTCTTATTTTTTTCTGGGCTTAAATAGATTTTTATATTTGGGTCATTAAAATATCTTTTCGCATTTAGTATTACTTTTTTAGGGTCACTTACTTCTAATAACTTGCTTAATTTGCCCATTATATTTATTATATATGATTATAATAAAATGATTCAAGCTGTGTTATTTGATAAATCTTATTGGAATACTAATCAAGCTCGCAATTATTTGAATAAAAATGGATATATACCCATTAAAAGGGTTCATACGACTGATAAATACCATCGTTATAGGCTTATAGAACCGAATTATAATAAATATCATTACTTATTCAGGAGAGGACAAAACCATATAGATTATATTATAGAAATACCAATGCCAAATAATGAAAACCAAAAAACACAACCAAGAGACCATTTATTATATAATGAGATTAAAAAAGGTCTTTTTTCATATACTAAAAAATAACATAAATATTATTACTTTTGATTATTATTATTATTATATTTTTTTTAGAATTTAAGAAGAATTATATAGAATTCTGGTTATATTATAGGAAGAAAAAAGGAGGGGGGCAGGGGGGCAGACAAAATCCAAACTTCTTAAAAAATTCAAAAAGAGAAAGTTTAAGAATGTTGGGTTTTCACTGCCCCCCTGCCCCCCCCATAATTTAGAATAATTATTCATCAACTTCTTCATTAGTTGTTTCCTCTGTTTTCTCTTTTAATCCTCTAAAATATTGAATTCCTTTAGTTTTTGTAAATATAATACCAGAAATACCTAACATATCATCTTTAAATTTGCTTGAAAGCATTTTGCTATTTGTTTTTATTTTGAAAGAATTGAATAGATATGATGATTGTATTTTATCTTTCTCATTATTAGTAATCTCATATCCATCCATTATAAATCCAAGAACTTCATTACAACTTTCAACATATTCTATACTGTCTTCTTGAATTTGTTTAGGAACTTGTAATATTTTAAGTTTAGATGTTGTATTAATCCATCTTTCAATTATTATTCTGATAAAAGCATTTCTGATATTTTCAGTTGTCATAATATTCATCATTTCAGGGTTCAGTTTTGCTTGATATTTATTATTTTCATCGGGATTTTCAACAAATTTTACTTTATATCCACAAATTCTAATTCTTCTTGATATACCACCATCAACACTGCTTAATGTTGGTTTGCTATTACATAAAATATTTAACTGAAACTGAATGGGAAATTCAATGGCTTCTTGGTATAATCCTCGTTCTTTTAAAGTTTCTTTATAGCCACCAGCAATTTTCTTTAATAATGCGACTTGTAATTTATTATCTTTATCATTTTCAGGTTCATTAGCACATAAACATCTTTTCCCTTTTGCTTTGTATAATTCACCAGTAGAATTTCCTTCTTTTTTAGGTTTTGTTAGAGTTTCAGCATTAATATTTAAGTAATAGCCTCCAAATGCTTTATCAACAATATTAAATAATGTAGATTTAGAATTAGAACCACTACCAGTATGTATATTAAATGATTGTTCTGTTCTTTCACCATTAATCATACTTGTAAAACTATCTAACATATAGTTTCTAACATCTTCATCCGGATAGATGGTATTAAAATATTCAATCAAAATTTTATAACTTTCCTCATCAATATATTCTGGATAATCATATCCAGTATTGGTCATAATATAATCATTTGGTTCAATATTTCTAAATTGGTTTGTTTTACAATCAAATACTTTATTAGAAAATGCGAATAAATTACCATTCATATCAATTTTACTTTCAAAGAATTTATCTTTATTCAATGTAATTTTAGAAGTTTCAGAAATAGCATTAATAAATGTATTGTTATGTAATTTCAACGCGATTTTAGAACAATCCTGACATTTTTTCTTAATATTCTCATTAAATGGTTTATTTTCTTCTGTATCTTCTTTAATTGATTTTTTAAGAGAATAAGAGTAAAGTTTAAATATATCACTTACCACTGATGATAATAGTCCTTTAAGAATAAACGGTGTTTTAGATTTTTTCCAAATATTTTTAATATTACAATAAAACCATAAATCGCTACTTTCATCGAATACTATGGTATCTTTTAATAGAGTTTTAGCAACATTACTAATTGTAATATGAGAACCATCTTCATTTATAGCAGTTTCAATAAGTTTATTATTTTTATTAATAAATTCATTTAAATTTATATTATATTTATTTACTAATGATGGTAGGTCATCATCACAATCCATATAATTCTCAGGAAGCGATAAAGCGTTGTCGAATGGTTTGATTTTGAGTTCAATATCATAACCAGTCTTATCTAATGCTAATTTACGACACTCATCTAATAGTTTCTGATTGATGATATCGTTTGTAAGAAGTTGAAAGCCATCAAATATTAATGCTACTTGATTCTTCTCAATTAGTCCTTTACTATTGAAGAAATCAAGATAAATCTCTAATAAATTATTTTCAATTACTTGTAAAATTCTGCTAATGATTTTACCTTCAATGTTCTTATCATCTTTATAGGCTTGATTGACAAACTCAGCTATTGGAGCATATTCTGGTAGGTTGTTAATGTGGTTTATGGCTGGTTTGAGTTCATTAGCAAGAGACTTTAAGGTTGCTGATGAATATTTACCACCATTAATAATAGCAATAACAAGAGTTTTAGCAGTATCGCGAGAACATTTTTCATCTTTCATAACCTTCTTTAAAAATTCTTCTCTGTTTGTGAGACATTCATCAAGAAGAGGAGACTTGAAGTTATATTTATCCATCAAATGTTTAAAAATAGTAGGATGTGAATTTACTTGGTCAATATCAACCCAAATATCTTCACAAATCGTATGTCTAACACAGGCACATAGCGGTTGAATGCCTACACCATTCTTACAATACCATCTACCAATACCATTCGAATTTCTACCTTTACTATATTCAACCTTGATAAGTCCGTATTCAGTTCCTTTCAGTTCATCAGGAACAATCACAGCATTTCGAATTTTCTGGAATACAGCATAAGCATTGTAATTTTTATCAGTTCTTCTCATATCCTTCTCTTGTTCCTTGATTAGGTCTTCATATTTAGCGGGGTTATTGATAATATAGTTTAGTTTAGTTAGGTTGATTTTCTCATAAAAGACTAATTCACCGATACTTGACATATTCTTATTCTTACCCAACATTTTATTTTTTCTTAACTTATATATTAAGTTATTCTTAAATCATTTTTTTTTATTTAGGACAAAAAAATAAGTTAATTTACCAAGATAGAAGCATTAATCTTTGCTTCTTTTCTTCTGTAATAGGATGCTTTTTTTTGTTCTTTAATTCTTTCTTTGTAAGCATCATCAGTTTTATAGCGTTCTTTCATATATTCAGCAACTCTTTTCTTTTCTTTGGCATAAAATTCAGCATCGTTTTTAATTTTTTTCTCGTAACATTTAGCACCAGCTGATTTAACTTTTACTGCCTCAATAATTTCTGTCATTCTTTCTTAACAATATAATATATAATTATTTTCTTAAATGATTTTCATTTTTTTCTCGTCAGATTACATTTCATACATAAGCACCGAAGAAGAGCATATTTTTTATGATAAACTTTCCATTCGTTTTCAAATTCTTTGTTTTCATTCCTTTAAAAATCATATCTAAATCCATTATAATATAAATAATTATAAAATTTTAAAGAAATTATAAAAGAATTATAAGAGAATTCTGGTTATAAATGAAGGAAGAAAGGAGG
>Ga0164296_1005629_pt1 | contig 10894 bp, 10 predicted proteins | sample GEODES057metaG_FD_113533 | JGI IMG/M metagenome (GOLD analysis project Ga0164296, IMG submission 113533) | Dystrophic lake water microbial communities from Trout Bog Lake, Wisconsin, USA - GEODES057 metaG | ecosystem: Environmental > Aquatic > Freshwater > Lake | place: USA: Trout Bog Lake... | reverse complement strand
GTGCCTCCGTGGAACACCGAGAGGGCCATGGCGGGGAACAGCGCCCGAGGCATGCCGAAGATCATGGCGTTGAGGTCCACCAGGTAGACCCCCTGGAGCACTTGGCGACCCTTGAGGTAGCGCATGCCCTCGACGATGGAGCGAAGCCCTGGCTTGGTGGCGGCACCGACCGGGGGCAGGGGCTTGAGCAGGAAGGTGACGCCGAGCATGACGGCGAAGCTGACGGCGTCGAGGCCATAGGTCCACGCCAGGCCGGCCGTCGACAGGAGGATCCCGGCGACGGCTGGGCCCACGATGGTGGCGATCTGGATCACGATCTGGTTGAAGGAGTACGCGCCGACCAGGTGGGCCGGCTTGACCATCATCGGGATGGCGGCGTTGCGCGCCGGGTTGGCGAAGCCGATCAGGCCAGCCGCCAAGGCGCTGATGACGTAGATGGCCACCAGCGAGGGGTGGGGTGCCAAGGCGTTGAGGGTCAGGCCGAGCGCCGTGAGGATGGAGGCGGCCGACGCGATGAGCATCAGGGTCCGCCGATCGATGGCGTCGCCCATGGTGCCGCCGATCAGCGACCCCACCACCAGCGGGATCAGCTGGGCCAGGCTCACCAGCCCGACCTGCAGCGAGGAGTGGGTCATCTTGTAGACCTCATAGGGGATGGCCACGGTCGTGAGCTGGTTGCCCAGCATCGAGATCAAGAGTCCGATGAAGAGGAGGCGGAACTCTCGACTCTCCTTGAGCGGCGCCAGGTCGACGGTGAACCGGGAGGCCATCTGCTCAGGCTAGGGAACTCGTGCCGTGCGCTGTTGCATGACGAGCCCGTCCCCTAGCGTGGGCCCATGGAAGTCGACGGGGGGGAGGCCGAGGTCCTTGGGTGGATCGACACCGAGCGCTATCCGCTCGATGCGCGAGAGAGCCCTGGCTACGCCGCGGTCGTGGCGGCCGGACGGGCCCAGCTGGCCGAGCATGGCTATGCCGAGCTCTCGGGCTTCGTGCGACCAGGTGCGGTGGAGCGCTTCGTGGCCGAGGCTGAGGCGCTGCGACCGCGGGCGTATGCGTCGGAGGGGATCGGCACGCCCTACCTCGAGCTGCCCGATGAGGCGGCCTTCGCCAGCGACCACCCTCGTCGGACCTGGATGCCCTATGGCGTCTCGGCAGTGCCCTATGACCTGTTCCCCACGAGCAGTCTGCTCCGCGGCCTCTACGAGGCCGAGGTGCTCCGCGTGCTCATCGAGGACATCGTCGATCGGGGACCGGTCATGCGCTACGCCGATCCCTTCGGGGCGCTCAACCTGGCCGTGATGCACGCCGGCGATCAGCTCCAATGGCACTTCGACCAGACCGACTTCGTGGTCTCGTTGGCCATCCAGACCGCCAGCGTCGGTGGCGACTTCGAGGTCGCCCCGAAGATCCGCAGCGCAGACGACGAGCGCTACGACGAGGTGGCCGAGGTGCTCGACGGTGCCTCCTCCGCCGTGGTGACCCTGGCGATGACACCCGGCACGCTGCTCGTCTTCGAGGGGCGCCACTCGCTGCACCGGGTGAGCCCCATCGAGGGGACTCGAGCGCGACACGTGGGCCTCCTCGGCTACGACACCACGCCGGGTGCGATGGGATCCGACCTCCTGCGTGAGATTCGCTACGGTCGGACCGTGCCCTTCGACACCCCTCCGGCCGTCTGGCCACCGACGTGATCCGGGTCGGCGAGTCCTTCGTCGGCGAGGGGCCCGAGGCGGCGCACCTCAACACCGTGCTGGGCCTTCGTGAGGGGCCAGTCGGGACGGCCTGGGCCACGGCGCTGGCCACGCCTCGTGAGGGCCATGCGGCCTTCGTGGTGGTGGCCCAGCCGAACCTGCCGGTCAAGCCGATGACCCTCTTCGTCAACAAGGCGATGATCGCCTCCGACGCCCATGCCACCTTGACCTGGGGCGCGGCCCAGCTCGGCGTCGCCTCGGGCGTCCTCGACGCCGTGGCCGATGGGGTGGTGTCTCGCACGCTGCTGGACGACACCGTGCTGATCGCAGCGGTCTGGGTCTCTCCGGCGGCGCAGGACGCGGATCTGGTCTACGCCAACAACCGACAGGCCACGGCCGAGGCGCTCGCCAATGGCATGGCGAATCGGCCCTCGATCGAGGAGCTCTTGGCGGTGCGCGACATCCCCATCAACGGCTACTACGTGCCGGCAACCCTGCGAGAGGACACCAGATGAAGCTCTATGCGGTGCTGCTCGGCGGCAGCGGTGGCCCCGGTCGACTTGCGGAGGACCACGAGACGGTCTTCGTGGTGGCCGACGATGAGAAGGCGGCCAAGGTGGCGGCGAAGTCGAAGTGGTCGGGCTACGGGCGGGGGCACGTCGATGCCATCAGCTCGGTGGACGTCGTCGATGGCCATGCCATCGAGCTGGTCCCCACCGATCGGACGGCCGAGCCGGATCGGGTCGACTTCAATGACATCCCGTTCGACGAGGCGGATGAGGACTCCTAGCCTCGGCACTCGGGTCCGTCGACGCATTCCTCCTCGGGCCTGGATGGCCTACCGGCTCACGAGGACCCATGGTCGGCCTCCACGGCTCCGACGACCGGTGACGGCCTCGGACGTCATGGCGCGAGCCCTGGTGCTCAGCCGAGACCCGATGATCCCCGCCACCACCCACAAGGTCCTCGCGCGCGACTACGTGGCGGCTACGGTCGGCGCCGACATCCTGGCCACGCAGTACCAGGTGGTGGCCTCCTTCGAAGGGCTCGACCTGGCGGCGCTTCCCGAAGCGGTGGTGCTCAAGGCCTCCCATGGGTCGGGGATGACGTGCCTGATCACCGGCGGGCGCGGCCCGGAGGCACCCGCCCTCGAGGTGTTCGACGACCGCTCCGTGGTCTTCGATGCGCCGACCTCCGCAGTCGACCCTGAGGTCCTCAAGACCACGATCGACCGATGGCTGACGACGGACTACTCAGAGCGGTTCGGCGAGTGGAACTACCGGGGCCTCTCTCGCCTGGTGATGGCGGAGGAGTACCTCGGTGCCATCTCCGACGGCCTCATCGAGCTGTCGTGCTACTGCGTCAGGGGCCGAGTGCTCTATGCCGTGCTCTGTCTGCCCGGCCCGTCGAAGCTCTTTGTCGATCGGATCTTTCGGCGGCTCGACATCGGCGACTGGACGGGTCGACCGGCACCGACGACTCCGATGCGCACGCCGAACGAGTTCGACCGGGCGGTGAGGATGGCGGAGTCGCTGTCGGCCCCGTTCGAGGCCCTTCGGGTCGACCTGTACCTCCTCGATGACCGCATCGTCTTCGGTGAGCTGACCCACTGCACGATGGCGGGGCTTCCCCGCTATCACCCGGCGTCGTTCACCGAGGTGTTCGGAGCGTTCTGGCGGGGTGAGACCACGATCCCGGCCGAGTACTACGCACCCGGTGAGTGACGGAGACCTAGGCCGACGCCAGCACCTCGAGCGCCTTGTCGGCATGGCTGTTCATCGACAGCTCGGAGTTGATCACGCCGAGGACGGTGCGGTCCTGGCCGATCACGAAGGTGGAGCGCTTGGTGCGAAGCGCGCCGATCCTGCGCTTGACGCCGAACAGGGAGGCCACGGTGCCGTCGGTGTCGGCGAGCAGCGGATAGTCGAAGTCGTGGGTGGAGGAGAACTCGGCCTGCTTCTCGACCGTGTCCATCGAGATGCCGACTCGCTGGGCGCCGGCTGCCTCGAACTCGGCCTTGAGGTCACGGAAGTGGCACGACTCGATGGTGCAGCCCTTGGTCATGGCGGCGGGATAGAAGAACAGCACCACGGGACCGTCGGCCAGCAGGCTCTCGAGCGATCGCTCGGTGCCCGACTGGTCCGGGAGGGTGAAGTTGGGGACGACGTCGCCGATCTGCATGGGTCCACGCTACCCATCACCGCTCCTCCGTGACGGGCGGCCCGCCTCCAGGCCTGACTCGGCAGGGCGGATCTGCCGAGTCAGGCCTGGAGGCGGAAGCCGATCCCTCTGATGGTGAGGAGGAGCCGAGGGTTGGCGGGGTCCGCCTCGATCTTGCGCCGGAGTCGCTTCACGTGGGTGTCGAGCGTCCGGGTGTCGGCGAGGTCCTGGTCCCACCAGAGGGCATCGATGCAGGCCTCGCGCGTCACCACCGATCCGGCGTGGCACATCAAGAGCCAGAGCAGGTCGAACTCCTTGCGCGAGAGGTCCAGAGGCTTCTCGCCGAGGAACGCCTCTCGCCGCGACTCGTCGAGGTGGAGGTCCTTGACCTCGAGGATCTCCTCGCTCTGCGGTGCCGCCGCGCCACGGCGCAGCACGGCGCGGATGCGGGCCAAGAGCTCTCGGAACCGATAGGGCTTGGCGACATAGTCCGAGGCCCCAAGCTCGAGGCCCAGCACGATGTCGACCTCGCTCGAGCGGGCCGACACCATGATGATCGGGACATTGGACTCCTCGCGCAGCTCACGACAGATCTCGATGCCGGAGCGATCGGGCAGCATGACGTCCAAGAGGATGAGGTCGGGGCTCCAGCGGTGGAACTCCTCGACCGCCGTCGCACCGTCGGCCGCCAGGACGACGGAGAATCCCTCGTTGCTCAGGCCCGAGGAGAGCGCGTCGCGATAGGAGGACTCGTCGTCGACGACCAGGACGAGCTGGCGGTCGGGCACCTCGTGCTCGGGGCGTGCGATGAGATCGGTCATGGCTGCCTCGGCCCGAGCGAGAAGCGACCGTGGCTCGAGCCGGTGAGGGCGAACGGCGGCCGCTGACAACGAGGAGACGACCCCGAAGGTCGGGGGGAGTGACCTTCCGGGGGCGTCTCGTCATGGCGACCGAGGCGGGCGGATCGCCCGATCACCTGCAACCGGCACCGCAGGGCGGTGCGGGTGTGCGCTGGTGGCGTCGTGGGCGGCGTGCTGGCGTTCCACAACTCCATGCCTGCAACCTAGAGAGACGAGGTGAACCGGGGGCGACGCCGGTGCAACCCGAGGGTGATCCTGTGGTGAACTTTTGGCCCGCCCTCGCGCAGCGCGGTCTACGCTTCGGGACGCAACGACGAGGGACGTCGAGGGACAGGGGGAAGAGTGGCTGATCCGGTGGTGCCAAGCGGTGGGGGCGTGAACCAGCGCGCCCAGATCAAGATGTCCGAGGCCGAGATCGACGCCTTCTTGGCCGAGCGCCGCCCCATGACCATGTGCACCTTGAACCACGACGGCACGATCCATGCGGTGGCCATGTGGTACTCCTACGTCGACGGCTCGATCGGCATCGAGACGAAGGCCAAGTCGCAGAAGGCCCGCAACCTGGCTCGCAACCCGATGATGACCTGCCTCTTCGAAGACGGGGACAGCTACGAGGAGCTTCGCGGCGTCGAGCTGGTCGGGCACGCCGAGCTGGTGGAGGACCCTGACGAGATCTGGGCCATCGGCGTGAGCGTCTTCTCCCGGTACAACGCGCCCTACACCGAGGAGCTGCGACCCTTCGTCGAGCTGATGCTGAACAATCGCAACATCTATCGGCTCGTGGTGGATCGCACCGTCAGCTGGGACCATCGCAAGCTCGGCCTGGGCGCCGTGACGCCAGGGGCCTAGCGGTGGAGTTCACCGTCACCGAGAAGATCGCCGCCTCGCGCGCCGAGGTCCAGAGCGCCTTGGCCGATCCGGCGTACTACGCCAGCCTGGCCAACCCGACGTTCGCCATGCGGACGCCCGAGCTGCTCGAGGTCCACGAGGACGGCGGGGTCATCCACACGCGGGTGCGCTACGCCTTCGACGGCACCTTGTCGGGACCAGCGTCGATGGTGGTGGACTCCTCCAAGCTCACCTGGGTCATCGCGCTGAGCTACGACACGAGCTCGCACACGGGCACCCTCACGGTGATCCCGGATCACTACGACGGGATGCTCAGCTGCGAGGCCACGATCTCGCTGAGCGACGAGGAGGGGGCGACCACCGAGACGGTGTCAGGCACCTTGAAGGTCCATGTGCCCCTTGTGGCCAATGCCGCCGAGAAGGCCATCTTGGGCGGGTTCACCCGCTACCTGGAGATGGAGGCCGGTGCGATGGCCGACTACTGCGCCACCAAGCGCGGGTCGTAGCGAACCTCCAGCGGGCGGCGCCCGCAGGGATCAGCGCATGAGGTCGGGTGACGTCTCCATGCCGGTCTTCCAGACGGAGCGGGCGATGATCTTGGTGAGATCGGCTCGATCGGCGTAGCGCTTCCCGATCTCGCGCGTCTCGTCGAGGAGGCCCTCCGACAGGGTGGTGGGGTCGAGCCCAAGTCCCAAGAAGCGCTCTCGGGTGACCTCGAGCTCGTTCTCCACGGCCTCGATGCGAGGGTTGGGGAGGAAGGCGATCTCGACCCCGGTCAGCTTCGAGATCAGCTCGGCCAGCTCGCTGACGCGGTAGGTCTCGGTCACCTGGTTGAACACCGAGACCTTGTCGCCGCGCTCGGGCGGGTTGCGCAGGGCGATCTCGATGCATCGAACGGTGTCACGGATGTGGATGAAGGCTCGGGTCTGGCCTCCGACGCCGTGGACGGTGAGGGGGTGACCGATCGCCGCTTGCATGATGAAGCGGTTGAGCACCGTGCCGTAGTCGCCGTCGTAGTCGAAGCGGTTGATCAGGCGCTCGTCGATCGCCGTCTCCGGGGTCTGGGTGCCCCAGACGATGCCCTGGTGAAGGTCGGTGATCCGAAGCTGGTCGTTCTTGGCGTAGAAGGAGAAGAGCAGCTGATCGAGCGTCTTGGTCATGTGGTACACCGACCCCGGGTTGGCGGGGTGGAGGATCTCTCTGCGCAGATCGCCGTCTGGGGTGTCGACCGTCACCGTGAGGTAGCCCTCGGGGATGGGAGCGGTGCCCGACCAGCCATAGCCGTAGACGCCCATGGTGCCGAGGTGGACGACGGCGATGTCGAGACCGGACTCGACGATGGCGCACAGCAGGTTGTGCGTGCCCGACACGTTGTTGTCCACCGTGAAGCGCTTCGCCTTGCTCGAGCGCATCGAGTACGGCGCGGCCCGCTGCTCGGCGAAGTGCACCACCGCGTCCGGGGCCTCGTCCAAGAGCACCTCGAGCAGCCGGTCGTACTCCTCGGCCAGATCGAGGTTGATGAACCTGATCTCCTTGCCGGTGAGCTCCTTCCAGACCGACAGGCGCTCGCCCATGGGCCGGATGGGGGTCAGGGACTCCACCTCAAGCTCGACGTCGATGCAGCGACGGGACAGGTTGTCGACGATGACCACGTCGTGCCCGACGTTCGAGAGGTGGAGGGCGGTCGGCCATCCACAGAATCCGTCACCACCGAGGACCAAGACCTTCACGTGTTCCCTTTTCGCTTCGTCGAGCTTCTGGACGCGTTCTCAGGCCGTTTTCAGCCTTGGAACACCCTAGCCGTGGCCCTCAGGGCCACTCGGGAGGAGGGCGCCAATTGACACAGTTCTGTAATGAGGGGATCGATGCGTCTTCACCAGAGTGGCGAGGCGGTGGCCAGGTGGGCTCTCGCCGCGAGCACGTGGTCCTTTGGCCGATCGCGTCGATCGAGTCGTCGCTCGAGCAGGCGCGTGGCCAACGAGCCGTCGCCCGCCCGGATCAGTGCGGCGATGGCGGTGTCCTCGACGATGGAGCGCTGGGCGGCGGACCCACCGAGGGGCGCAAGGCTGTCGATCAGGCTGAGCAGCACCGTGGCCGCCTCGTCATAGGAGCCGAGGATGAAGAGGCGCAGGGCGCTGGCGATCGGTGCGATCAGCAGGGCGAACGAGGGGTCCTCGCTGCGACGTGCCGAGCGCTCGAGGGCACGGAGCTCATCGTGGTCGCCGAGGACAGCCAAGGTGACCGCGGCGTGGAGGGCAGAGAAGGGCGTGGAGGGGGCCCGGAGCTCGTCACCGGCGACCGTGTCGAGCAGGGCGGCCTCGGGCAGATCGATCTCGTCCTCGAGCACCAGGCGCCAGAGCAAGGAGGCCGAGTCCACCATGGCCCTCGTGCCGCGCACCTGGCCCGGAGCCAGCTGGCTGGCGAATCGGGTGAGGACCGCCTCGGTGTCGTTGAGCGCCAGCTCATGGAGGGCGGCGTGCCAGGAGAAGTGGGCCAGATGGGTGGCATCTCGACCGGCCGTCGTCACCCAAGGGTCGAGCCACGCCAATCCCTCCTCGTGCTGGCCGGCCTCGAGGTACACGTGCGCCAGCGCATGGGCAGCGGTGCCGCCCCGAGGCTCGTGCTGCAACGAGGAGGTGGCCAGCTCGCGAGCAAGGTCGAGCTGCCCTTGCTCCTGGCGAGCGAATGCGAGGAGCCCGTTGATCCACCAGTCGTCGACATAGCTCGGCGCCACCTGGTCGAGGAGGTCCCAGGCATCGCTCGGGACCTCGTAGGCGCCCGAGAAGGCGATGGTGGGCATGGCGATCGAGACCGCGAGCACGTCCCGAGGGCTCTCGGCGACATGCGTGATCAAGGCCGACGAGTCGCCGGCAACCCGGCGGCGGACGGCCTCGATGAAGCGCTGCTCTCGCTCCGTGGTGCCCTGCCGTGACGCGGCGACCGCCCGGTCGAGGTGGTGCAGCGTGTCGATCTCGAGATCGAACTCATGGCCGAGGACCGCCAGGGCGGTGTGGCCGAGGGCGAAGCCAGGGTCGACCTCGACGCTGCGCTCGAGTGCGTCGAGTGCGCCGGACTGGACCCGAAGGAGGCGACCAAGGGCCTCGTTGTACAGGTCGGCTGCCGCCCCGGTCGTGCTGAGGGGTTGGCCGTAGAGGTCCTCGGGCCGGCGCCGACCATGGGGGCGAGGAGCGCTCTCGACGATGGCCTGGGCGACCTCGGTGGCCTGGAGGAGGATCTCGGGGATCGCCGTCGTCTCCCAGAGCGAGCCCCGTCGCAGCGGTCCGACCACGAAGAGCGGTGGGTCCACGGACCCTGCTGCGTCGCGGGCACGGCCGACGTCATCGACCAACAGGCCGACGCCGAGCGCGTGGAGCTCGACGACGCCCTGGTGCTCGAGGTTGCCCACCAGATCGCCGAGCGGCCCGGTGGCCCCTCGCACCGAGGTGGCACCCGTGCAGCTGATCACCGTGGTGGCACGGCGAGTGGTCCCATCTCGCAGGTGCACCTCGAGGCCCCCGTCGACCTCGGTGGCATCGATCACCTCGCCCACGTCAGCCACCAGCAGGCCGGCGTCGAGGAGGGACGTGAACTGATCGCCGACCCGAGGTGCCATCCGATGACGGGCCACCTCCCAGGTCCGCATCGGCCCGTCGACGAAGCGCTGCTGATCGTCGGCGCTGAGGCGTTGCCAGAGCTCGTTGGTGATCGGTCGCAGGGCGTCGATGGCGTCTTGCCAGCGCGATCCCCGGGCGACGGCGTCTCGCACGTGGTCGTCGATGAGCCGCTCGGCCTGGACCAACGACAGGGGTCCGTCCGGCAGGATCGGGGTCGCCACGGCGAGGGAGGCATCGGGTGCGTGACGGGTGGGGAGCAGGCCCCGGCGCGAGAGCGCGGTGACGGTGCGGCCCGGGCGACAGATCCGCAGCGCCACGTCGACGGTCGTCAGACCGGTCCCGAGCAGCAGCACATCTCCAGCGTCGGTGGCCACCTCGTCGAGCACGTCAGGGGCCCATGGGTCGGCGATGAAGCGGGAGGAGGAGAGCAGGGACGAGGGGAGCAGCTGGTTGGGGCCACCGGGGCTGCCCAAGGCCAGGACGACGTGGCTGGCTCGGAACCGCTGGCCGTCGTCGAGCCGGATCGTCGAGTCGTTGGTGCGGCGGTGGATCTCGGTGACCCGCTGGGTGATCCGCTCGAACCTGGCGCGCGAGCCGGCGAGCGCCTCGACCAGAGCGTGCTCGAGATACTCACCGAACCAGCTCCGCGGGACAAAGGCATCAGGGTCGTCAAGGCCCTTGGTCTCCGCCAGCCATCGACAGAAGTGCTGCGGATCGGTGGCGACGGCACCCATCCGGGCTGCAGGGACGTTCAAGAGGTGCGCCAGGTGGCTCGTGCCGTAGGCCACGCCACGCCCCGTCGTCGGGCGGGGGTCGATCAGCTTGAGGTCGAGGGCGATGTCCTCTGCCCTCGCTGCGTGGAGGAGGGCGATGGCGCTGAGGGTGCCGCTGGCCCCGGCGCCGACGATGGCGACTGACGTGGTGTGGCGTCGTGGCATGGTGTGGCCCTTCCTCAATAATTACTAAATCAAGTGAGTTAATAGAGTTTAAGACCACGGCCCACGAAGATCTGGTCACCACGGATGCAGTTCGCCGCCGCAGCGGTCCCACTCGGGCCGGCGTGGTGCTAGCGGAGCGCGGCGCGAAGCTCGCCCACGAGGTCCGAGGGCTCCTTGCCGGAACCAAAGGCATAGGCGTCGGGTCGCTGTAGCACGCAGCGCGCTTCGAGATCGGAGAGCCAGTGGCCGTATGCGCCATCGAGGTCCGTGACCGAACCCTCGGGGCTCAGGTCGACGACCTGCCCTCCGATGCCGGTGAACCACTCGAGTAGCTCCGGGTCGAGCGTGGCGGCGCCATCGATGCACAGCAGGCGCCATCCGAGGCCCACCACGTCGTCGAGCAGGCCCTCGGCGTCGCCTCGACGGACTCGAGCCTGCAGGACCAGCTCTCCGGCGCCCGGGCTGGCCAGCAGGGTCCCGGCCTCGAGGCCGGGGAGCGCCGGTGTCTCCGTCGGAGCCGCATCAGGGCTGATGGCCATCAGCTCGTCCCGTGCTCGAGCCTCGTCGGGGTCGGCGATGCAGATCACCTTGCCGAGCTCGATGGCGAAGCCGATCACCGACGCGGCGTGTGGGATCCGCTCGAGGTCGTACCCATCGAGGAGCGAGGCTCGATCACCACCAGACAAGATCAGATCAAGGCGCCAGGCGAGGTTGGCGGCGTCACGGATCCCCGTGCACATGCCCTGGCCGGCGAAGGGTGGTGTCTGGTGGGCCGCGTCTCC
>Ga0164296_1005628_pt1 | contig 10897 bp, 8 predicted proteins | sample GEODES057metaG_FD_113533 | JGI IMG/M metagenome (GOLD analysis project Ga0164296, IMG submission 113533) | Dystrophic lake water microbial communities from Trout Bog Lake, Wisconsin, USA - GEODES057 metaG | ecosystem: Environmental > Aquatic > Freshwater > Lake | place: USA: Trout Bog Lake... | reverse complement strand
TGTCCCGTCGCACGAAGAACAACCCTGTGTTGATCGGTGAGCCAGGAGTGGGCAAGACCGCAATCGTCGAGGGACTTGCTCAGGACATCGTTCGTGGCGACGTGCCGGAAACGCTCAAGGACAAGCAGCTGTACACCCTTGACCTCGGTGCGCTCGTCGCCGGAAGCCGGTACCGCGGTGACTTCGAGGAGCGGCTGAAGAAGGTCTTGAAGGAGATTCGGACCCGCGGCGACATCATCTTGTTCATCGACGAGATGCATACGTTGGTCGGTGCCGGTGCGGCCGAGGGTGCGATCGATGCGGCAAGCATCTTGAAGCCCATGCTGGCTCGCGGTGAATTGCAGACCATCGGCGCTACGACCTTGGACGAGTACCGCAAGCACATCGAGAAGGACGCTGCCCTTGAGCGTCGCTTCGCGCCAATTCAGGTGCAAGCCCCCGATGTCGCGCACACGGTCATGATTTTGAAGGGGCTGCGGGATCGCTACGAGTCTCACCACCGCGTCTCGATCACCGATGGCGCACTGGACGCAGCTGCGCGATTGTCCGATCGATACATCTCCGATCGCCAGCTCCCGGACAAGGCCATCGATCTCATCGATGAGGCCGGCTCACGTCTGCGTATCCGCCGAATGACCGCGCCGCCGGATTTGCGAGAGTTCGATGACCGAATTGCCAACGTGCGTCGGGAGAAAGAGTCCGCAATTGATGCACAGGACTTCGAGAAGGCCGCATCCCTGAGGGACGACGAGAAGAACCTGCTCGCCGAGAAGGCGCAACGGGAAAAGGAATGGAAGGCCGGTGACCTGGACGTCGTCGCCGAAGTGGATGAGCGCTTGATCGGCGAGGTCCTTGCCCTGATGACCGGCATTCCCGTATCGGACCTGACCGAGGATGACATTGCGCGCCTGCTGCGCATGGAAGACGAACTGCATAAGCGCGTGATCGGCCAGGAGCAGGCCATCAAGGCCTTGAGCAAGTCCATCCGCCGCACGCGCGCCGGGCTGAAGGATCCAAAGCGGCCTTCGGGTTCATTCATCTTCGCTGGTCCCTCCGGGGTGGGCAAGACCGAGCTGAGCAAGGCCCTGGCGGAGTTCTTGTTCGGCGATGAGGACGCGCTGATCGCCTTGGACATGAGCGAGTACTCCGAGCGCCACACCGCCTCGCGACTGTTCGGTTCCCCGCCGGGGTACGTCGGCTACGAAGAAGGCGGCCAGTTGACCGAGAAGGTCCGGCGCAAGCCATTCTCCGTGGTGCTGTTCGACGAGGTCGAGAAGGCTCACCCGGATATTTTCAACTCACTGCTCCAGGTTCTGGAGGAAGGCCGCTTGACCGATGCGCAGGGTAGGGCCGTGGACTTCAAGAACACCGTCATCATCATGACGACGAACTTGGGCAGCCGCGATGTCTCCAAGGGCGTCATGCTGGGGTTTGCACCGGAAAATGATGACGCCAGTGCATACGAGCGCATGAAGGTCAAAGTGCAGCAGGAACTCAAGCAGCATTTCCGTCCGGAGTTCTTGAACCGCATCGATGACACGATCGTGTTCCATCAGCTGTCCGAGGATGAAATCGTCCAGATCGTGGACCTGATGATCGCGGGACTGGAGAAGCGGCTGGCCGACAAGGACATGGGAATCGAGCTGACGGCAGCAGCCAAGGCTCTGCTCGCCGAGCGGGGATACGACTCCTCACTGGGTGCGCGGCCACTGCGTCGCACCATTCAGCGCGAAATCGAGGATCCGATGAGCGAGCAGATGCTGTTCGGAGAGCTCCGTCCGGGGACCATCGTGGTGGTCGACGTGACCGGCGAAGGTGCAGATCGTGAATTTACCTTCGCGGCAACGCCGAAGGCCGAGTTACCCGACTCCCCGCCTGTGGAAACCGTTGGCGAGCTGTAGTCGCGACCTCGATCTGAATTTTCATGGGTAACGGTCCGCTGATTCCGGGCCTGCGTGAGTTCGATGCGCCAAAGCCGGGGCCTCGGCGCTGGCTGGTATCACTGATCGTCGGGGTAGCAGTGGTCGTGATTGCCCTGGCGGCGGTGGGCTTCCTCAGCGGCAAGGGACCGCTGCGCTTCCTTGGCTTGACCACGTCGCAATTGCAGCCGATTGCCTATCGCACGACTGCTGATGCACGAGTTCTGCAGCTGGAGCTTGATTCCCAGGGTGCATCGGCATGCAATTTGCAGGATGTGCACGTGCATGCCGTTGAGCAGCCCACCGAGGTCACCGTCTCGGCGCAGATCCGCCAGCCTCGAGCTGGCAGCTGTCCGCACACCAGCGATTTCGGCAGTTGGGTCGATCTGCAGCTGGCCAATGGATTGAATGGACGCCCTGTGGTGCGTGCCAGTGACGGTCATCGGCTGCCGCAGGTGGCCCAGTAACTGCCACACCACGTGACCATCGCGTTGTCTTACTGTGCCAGGCGCATCTGGTCATCGGGTGATCCCTCGATCAGTCGATCGTCGATCAACGACTGCACGGCTCGGGCGAACTGAACCCGATCAGGACAGGTCGTGGCGAGTTGATCCAGTGAGGCGTGATCCTGAACGCGCAGAATCGCCAGGATCTTCCCGCGGACCTGCCGGTCGCTGCCGGCAAATGCTGCCTGTCGCCGCGCAGGTTCAGGCGCCGGTGGGTACCCAGCGGCTCTCCAGGCGCACCAGGTGCGGATCGGGCACTGCTGGCATGCGGGATTACGTGCCGTGCACACCACTGCGCCTAGTTCCATCACTGCCGCATTCCATCTGGCGGCCACAGCAGATGACCGAGGAAGCATGGCCTCGGCAATGGCGCGCTGGGCAGGCGTCGGTGCCGGACCGGCGGATGCTTGGCCGGACACTGCGCGAACAAGGACCCGACGAATGTTGGTGTCCATGACCACTGCGCGGCGGCCGAACGCGAAGCTCACCACTGCGGCGGATGTGTATTCCCCGATGCCGGGCAACTGCAGCAAGGCCGCCTGATCATCGGGGACCTGGCCGACATGTTCGGCACACAGCGCCGCGGCGGCCTGATGCAGCCAGCGGGCGCGTCGGGGATAGCCCAGGCGCCCCCAGGCGCGCACCACCGTGTCCGCTCGCTCTGCTGCCAGGTCGCACGGGCTCGGCCACCGCTCCAGCCAGTGCTGCCAAATCGGCTCAACGCGAGCCACCTGCGTCTGCTGCAGCATGTACTCGCTGACCAGGACCCCCCATGGGCTCGTGGAGTCCGAACGCCACGGCAATGGCCGGGCGTGGACGGCGAACCAGGCGCAGGTTGCCCGAGTGATGCGTGATCGGTCAGCAATGGCGGGTACAAGGTCAGTCATGGCGTGGCGATGGTCTCAAAAACTGGGGCTGACCGCATAACGTGTGGCTGTGACACTTTCTCCCATCGGCCCTGAGCCACCGATGGTCTACTGGCTTCGGCGCATTTCCGTCGGTGTGGTGGTGATCGCGCTGCTGGCCGGCGGATACTGGCTGGTCAAGGGACGCCACCACAAGTCCGCTGCGGCCCCGGTGGCCAGCGCCAGTGCATCGGCCGCGGCACCGGCACCGTCATTGTCAGCTCCGGCCTCGGTGGCGCCGGTATTCACCCAGCCGGCCGTGGCGCCGGCTGCCTCCAGCGCGGGCTCGGCTGCGGCAGGCCCTGCCGCCGCGGCGATCGGGGTCTGCCCGGGCAGTTCCATCGCGGTGGTGGCATCGGCGAACCACCAGACCTATGCCCCTGGGCGTGCGCCGAAGTTCACGTTGACTATCACCAACACCGGCTCGGTCGCCTGCCAGCGCAATGTGGGCCCGAAGGCCAATGCGCTACTGGTGACCAGTGGTGGTGTGCACGTGTGGAGCTCGGACGATTGCAACCCCAGTTCCCTGAGCAAGATCTTGACCTTGAAGCCGGGGGAGAAGGTCGCTACGAGCATCGTCTGGGATCGAACGGTGACAAAACCCGGTTGTCCCACGAAGGGGACGAAGGCGCAATCAGGGCGTTATCAAGTGATCGGCAAGAACGGCAAGGTCACCAGCGCACCGGCGAACTTCTCGTTGATCAAGTAATCGCCGTGCATCGGTATCCGGTGGCGCGACGGGCAGATCTCCGATCGCTACAGCTTGGTAAGGGCCTCACGCAAGGTGCCGACGGCGATGACGTTCTTCGTGTGCTGCACCGTGGCTCCGGCGGGAATGATGATGCGGTCGAATCCCAGACGCACTGCCTCAGCGATGCGCTGACTGATCATCGGGACAGAGCGCAGATCCCCGGACAGTGTCACCTCACCGATCGCCGCAATACCCAGGCTGACGCTGCGATCTGTTGCTGCCGACGCAATGGCAACGCAGGTCGCCACGTCTGCTCCCGGATCGGTGATGCGCATACCACCCACGGTGGCCACGAACACGTCCTTGTCAAACAGGCGCACCCCAGTGATGCGCTCAGTGATTGCGGTGAGCATCGCTGCACGCGATGAATCCAGGCCGCTGACTCCGCGACGCGGGTTGGGATTATTCGAACCGGTGACCAGTGCCTGAATCTCGGCAAGCAGAGGACGGCGGCCTTCCAAGGTGACCGTCACGCACGTGCCCGGCACTGCTGACTCGCGGTGTGCGCGAAACAGCCCCGAAGGGTCGGTGACCTGCACGATGCCGGTGTCAGTTTGCTCAAAGCACGCCACTTCATCGGCGGGGCCATAACGATTCTTGATCGCCCGCAGCAGGCGCAGTGAGGTGTGCCGGTCACCGTCCAGGGACAAGGTGGTGTCCACGATGTGTTCCAAGGATCGTGGGCCGGCGATCGTGGATTCCTTGGTCACCTGTCCGACCAGGCACATCGGTATGCCGCGGGCTTTGGCCACGCGAGTCAGCGTGGACGCCACCTCCATCACCTGTGCCACGCCTCCGGATCGTCCCTCGACATCGGCAGAGGCAACAGTTTGCACCGAGTCCACGATCACCAGTGCGATCTGGGATCCATGGGAGTCCAGGTGGCCGATGACCGCCGCCAAGTCATGGTCGTCCGCAAGGAGCAGGTTCGGATGGTCAGCTCCGATCCGCCGAGCACGACCGGCGATCTGCTCCACGGATTCCTCAGCAGATATGTACAGCGCGATCTTGCCGCTGGTGCGGGCGACCTGATCGGCGACATTGAGCAATAGCGTGCTCTTGCCCGCACCGGGCTCGCCGGCCAGCAAGAGAACCTGTCCGGCGACCAGTCCTCCGCCGGTGACTCGATCAAACTCATCGATGCCGGTACGCATTCGCGGCACATCCACACCCGCGATCTCCGAGACCGGACGGGCCGCAGTTGCCGGCGTCCGACCGGTTGCCGAGGACTTCAAACCGGCGCTGGTAACCGGGGAGGCAGCCTCAGCGACCGTGCCGAATTGGCCACACTTGGTGCACTTGCCAGCCCACCGCACGGTGGTCGCGCCGCATGCAGTGCAGGTAAAGGCCGGTGCGGCTTTGGCCATGGGCCTAGCGCGCCGGATCTGCCGGATGAGGCGCCAGGGCGATGTTCGTGGGGTCAGCGGCAAGCAGCTTGGTTCGCGCTTCGCAAATGACGGCGAGGTGGTCGTAGGCGGCCTGGCCGATCAGGGCGACGAGTTCGTCCTTGGCATAGATGTAGACCGGGTTCGCGCCGTTGTGGGCCTCGGTGTTTCCGCTGCAGTACCAGTCGAAGTCGTGGCCGCCTTCACCCCAGCCACGCCGGTCATACTCGCTGATGGAGATCACGAGCTGGCTGGTCTGGTCCTCATACTCGCGATTGTCATAGGAGCGACGCATGGGAAGCTGCCAACAGACTTCCGGCTTGGTTTCGATGAAGGAGATGCCCTCGGTCGCGGCAAGTGCGTGCAGCGCGCAGCCGAAGCCTCCGTCGAAGTCCTTGCGATTGTGAAAGATGCAGGCTCCGTCGACGGTCCGCGTCTTGCGCGCGCCATCTTCGGTCTCAACCCAGCCCTTCTTCTGACCCACTTCATAGAACTGCCAGGTCTGTGGAGTCAGCATCTCCACGTAGCGCTTGACCCGCTTCTCATCCTTCTTCTCTGAGAAGTGAGCACCGTGCGTGCAGCAGCCGTTGTCCGGCCCGTCCTTGTAAATGCCCTTGCATCCATTGCCAAAGGTGCAATTCCACCGTGAGGTCAGCCACGTCAGGTCGGCACGGATGAGTTGCTCGCTGTCGGCAGGGTCGTCGAACTCAACCCATTGACGCGGAAAATCGAGAGGGACTTCAACCACGGGCTAACCCTACGACCCAGCGGTGACAGTTCAGTGTCCAGGAGTGAAACTTTCCGCTGTCGGTGACCTGTGGCCTGGGTGGGACACCCCGCGGGCATGACCGGCCCGTTGCCGATACCGTGCCCCTATGCGCCTGGGAGTTCTCGACGTCGGTTCGAATACCGTGCATCTGCTGTTGGTTGACGCCCACTATGGCGCTGCGCCGGTACCGGCGTCCAAGCTCAAGATCCCGCTGCGGCTGGCAGAGCATCTGACTCCCGAAGGCGATGTTGATGATGCGGCCATCGATGAATTGGTCGGCTTCATCCGCCGCAGCCAGCAACTCGCGGAGGACAAGGGTTCCACCGAGGTGATGGCGTTTGTGACCTCGGCGATCAGGGATGCCCGCAATGGCGATCAGATCCTGTCCAAGGTGCGTCAGGAGACCGGCCTGCACATCGAGGTGCTCAGCGGCGAGGATGAGGCTCGCATGACCTTCTTGGCCGTGCGGCGATGGTTCGGGTGGTCAGCGGGACGTCTGATGGTTCTGGACATCGGCGGCGGGTCGCTGGAATTAGCCTCCGGATCTGATGAGGAGCCCGATGTCGCGATCTCAGTTCCGCTGGGTGCTGGCCGTCTGACACGCAGCCATTTGGTCGGTGACCCGCCATCTGCTGAGTCCCTCCGGGAACTGCGCCGGTATGCCCGCTCATCCATTGCCGAAGTCGTCGGTCGTCTGCGTCGCGTGGGGGAGCCTCGCATGGCGGTGGCAACATCCAAGACGTTCAAGCAATTGGCGCGCATTGCCGGTGCGGCACCATCGACGGAAGGAATTTATGTCGAGCGCGTTTTGACTCGCGCGGCCCTGACTGAGCTGGTGCCGCGCCTTGCCACGATGACCGCTCAGGAGCGCGCGGGCCTACCTGGAGTGTCCGAAGGCCGCTCCGAGCAGATGGTGGCCGGTGCGGTCGTGGCCGAGGCGGCAATGGAGTTACTGGATCTTCAGGAATTGGTCATCTGCCCATGGGCGCTTCGCGAAGGCGTGATCTTGCACCGAATGGATAGCCTGCCCACATGATCGAGCAGGGGCTGAGCTCCGCGCAGGTCCAACAACGGGTGGATGCCGGTCAGACCAACGCCGCACCCGATGTCCGCAGTCGCAGCCTGGGCGACATCGTGCGGGCAAACACCTTCACCTGGTTCAACGGGCTGATCGGCGTCCTGTGGGTTGCGATGGTGCTCGTTGCGCCGATCCAGGACTCCCTGTTCGGGTTCGTCATCGTGGCCAATACCGCAATCGGCGTCATCCAGGAGTGGCGAGCGTCGCGAACCCTGGCAAAACTCGCCGTAATCGGGGAGGCCAAGCCATGCGTGATTCGCGATGGCCAGCAGCTCCACGTCTTCGCCAATGAGGTCGTCCTGGACGACATCGTGGTGCTGAACGTGGGTGATCAACTTGTCGTGGACGGCCCGATCTTGCAGGCCAGCGGTCTGGAAATCGACGAGTCCTTGCTCACCGGCGAGGCAGACCCGATCCACAAGCGCGTGGATGATGTGGTCTTTTCGGGCTCGTTCGTCGTGGCCGGAACAGGTATGTATCGCGCGAGCAAGGTGGGCGCGAATTCGTTCGCTGCCGGACTGACCGAGCAGGCCAAGCAGTTCCACTTGACGAACTCAGAGCTGCGCGACTCCCTCGATCGATTCATCAAGATCATCTCGTACCTGCTCATCCCCGTGGGTACCTTGCTGCTGATCTCGCAGTTGTACCGCGCGCACCTGCCATTCAAGGAGGCACTGCGCGGCACCATCGCCGGCGTGGTGACCATGGTGCCCGAAGGCCTAGTGCTGCTGACGTCGATCGCGATGGCGATCGCCGTCATACGCCTGGCGCAACGACGGGTCCTGGTGCAGGACATGCCGGCTGTGGAAGTCCTTGCACGAGTGGACACCGTCTGCATGGACAAGACCGGGACATTGACGCTGCCGGGCATGCAGGTGACCGAATCCATTGCGCTCAATGGCTGTGACCGCGATGTCATCGAGCAGGTGCTGGGGTGTCTTGCTCATATCGATCAGTCTGGGAACCCCACCGTCACCGCCATTGCGGCCAGGTTCCCCGACCCCCACCTGACCGTCGATGGCCAAGTGCCCTTCTCCAGCGCCCGCAAATGGTCAGCGATCTCCATTCCTGGTCGCGGATGGTGGGTCATGGGCGCCCCGGAAGTGCTGCTGTCCGAAGCCGAGCACCACGTGGTGCTCCAGCAAGCCCGGCAGCATGCGGCTACCGGCGCCAGGGTCCTGATGCTGGGGCGCGCAGAGCAAGAACCAAGCGCTGAGCATGGAGTGGCAGCCCTGGATCCGGCAGCACTGATCGTCCTGGACCAGCAATTGCGCCCCGATGCGGCTCAGACGGTGGCCTACTTCCTGGGACAGGGGGTACACGTGAAAGTCATCTCCGGGGATAACGCCGAAACGGTAGGCGCCATCGCGCTGCGTGCAGGGGTACCCGGAGCGGATACACCGATTGACGCACGGACGCTGCCCGCTGACGAACACGAGTTGGTTATGGCGATGTCGGCCGCTTCGGTGTTCGGTCGAGTGACCCCAACGCAAAAGCATGCAATGGTCAATGCGCTCCAGTCATCGGGCAGCACCGTGGCGATGACCGGAGACGGTGTGAATGACGTGCTGGCATTGAAGTACGCCGATTTGGGCATCGCGATGGGTACCGGCGCTGATGCCACCCGCGCGGTCGCCCAGTTAGTCCTGCTGGACGATCAGTGGTCGGTGATGCCGAACGTTGTGGCCGAGGGCCGGCGCGTGCTGGGCAATATTGAGCGCGTCTCGGACGTGTTCTTGACCAAGACGTTCTACGGCATGATCTTGTCGCTCACCACCGCGATCTTCGCAGTGGCCTTTCCGCTCCTGCCGCGGCACTTGTCACTGCTGGGTGCGTTGACAATCGGTATCCCGGGCTTCTTCCTGGCATTGATGCCCAACACCGACCGCTTTCGACCAGGCTTTTTTCGTCGGGTTGTGCTGTTCAGCGCACCGGCTGGCGTGATCGCGGCACTGTGCGCGTTTGCCAGCTACGGACTTGCCCTGCACTACGGGGAATTACTTGCCAATGCCCAGTCCGCTGCCACGGTGACGTTGTTCATCGTCACCACTGCCGTGCTCACCGTGTCGGCAAGACCGCTCATTGCCATCCGGATCGCGATTGTCGCCCTCATGGTGGTGATGTTCCTTGGCGTGCTGTACATCCCGTTCCTGTCGAAGTTCTTTGCCCTGTCCTTGGAGGCGGAGAAGTATTCGGTGATCGCGATCGCTGTCGGAGCGGTAGGAGCACTGTTGGTCTGGGTCGCCGGATCAATCACCGACCGTTGGAGACGCGCATGAGCAAGATCGCATTGTCAACGTCGTCGGTGTATCCCGAGGGAACCGCTGCTGGATTTGAGTTAGCGGCCAGCTTGGGATACGACGGTGTTGAGATCATGGTGGGCACCGATGCCGCAAGCCAGGACTCGGTGGCACTTCGCCAGCTTGTGCAGCATTACCAACTGCCGATCCTGGCCATTCATGCTCCGTGCCTGCTGGTCACCCAGCGCGTGTGGGGTACCAACCCGTGGGGCAAGCTCACCAAGGCGCGTGACGTCGCTGAGCTCCTGGGAGCCAAGACCGTGGTGGTGCACCCGCCATTTCGCTGGCAGCGCTCGTACGCCCGTGATTTCGTCACCGGTCTACAGCGCATGCAGCAGGACACCGACATCGCCTTCGCCGTGGAGAACATGTACCCCTGGCGGGCGCCTGGCGCCGAGCTGGCGGCGTACTCGCCGTCGTGGGATATCGCTGACACTGATTACCCCATCACCACCTTGGATGTCTCCCACGCCGCGGTGGCTCGAACCAGTTCACTTGACCTGGCCCAGCGCCTGGGTGATCGACTCGGGCACCTGCACCTGGCGGACGGGACAGATTCCGCACGCGATGAGCATCTGATTCCAGGACTCGGGCAGCAGCCGGTGCATCACCTCATGGAGCATCTGCTGACCACCGGTTTTGACGGCACGGTGGTGCTGGAGGTGTCCACCCGCTCTGCCGCTGATCGAGCCACGCGAGCCGACGACTTGGCCGCAGCGCTGGCCTTTGCTCGCCACTACGTGCCTGCCGCTTAGTACGCTGACGTCATGGCGCCGGATGTGAAATCGACAGTGGCTGGAGTCGCGCGCGCGGCAACTGATCCTGCCTACGCCAATGTCACCTTGCGCTATGCCGCGCTTCTTGCGGCAACCGGCCCGGCCATGCTGCGTTCGTTCTATGACAACCGCGAGCAAGTACTGGCAGCGGCAAAGCGCATCCCGACGGACCATGCCTCGGTTCTCCCGGCGCTGATCTCCCCGGGACTGGATGGCATGGGCGCGCGCGTGGTGCGCATGACCTTGACCGTCGTCGGGGAGCAGCGGGTGCGTCACGACGTGACGTCCATGGTGGTCACTCCCGCAAAGCGCATTGAGTCCGCGGCCCAAATGGTTGCGGAGTTCATGAACTTGTCAGTGGTGGATGCCTTGACCACGGCCCTTGGCGTGCCCGATGCCCGACTGCGGGCGAACTTGATCACCGCACACCTGTCAGGAATGGTGGTGACCCGATATGTGCTCAGGCTGGAGCCGATGGCATCGGCGAGCCAGGATGACATGGTCGCCT
>Ga0164296_1005627_pt1 | contig 10898 bp, 3 predicted proteins | sample GEODES057metaG_FD_113533 | JGI IMG/M metagenome (GOLD analysis project Ga0164296, IMG submission 113533) | Dystrophic lake water microbial communities from Trout Bog Lake, Wisconsin, USA - GEODES057 metaG | ecosystem: Environmental > Aquatic > Freshwater > Lake | place: USA: Trout Bog Lake... | reverse complement strand
TGTAGAAGTAGCCGACGGAGGATATACTATCTATGGTTACAGTGCTGCAGATCCTTACTTTTCTATTTTAGCTAGCCGAGTAACTGGCCTTACTCAAACTATAACTGGCGGAAATATATCAGTTACAGTGCCAAGTCAGTATAGTGACCAAGTGGTTCAAATTCCTTATGGTTATACTTTCACAAATCTAGCCGGCGTAGTTGATTTCTTGTTGAGTTATGGCGAATATTTAACCAGTCAAGGACTTACATTCACTGCTCAAGAAAACGGATATACATTGAACTGGTTGCAAATGGCACAAGAATTTATATAATTTGAAAACCAAGGATGGTCCACAGGCACAATTATCAATTTGAATCCGTCAGCTACACAACTAATGTCTTTTAAAGCTGGTGCTGTAGTAGATTCGATTACAACCTACACTCCTGAAAATCTTTTATTAGATCAAAATCGTCAAGCGTTTAATGCTAAAGATTTAATTATCTTTAGACAAGGAAATACATTTAATATAAATCCAGCCCGCGGTGGCAATCAAACTATTAGTTATTTGCAGTTAAAATACACTGATTATGAAAACATGGTAGTGTTAGATAATCGCACTATTTTCAATGATTTAATTTTTGATACTATCACTGCCGAAAGACAAAATCGTTTGCAATTAAATGCAACAGTCTCTACTCAATGGGATGGCACATTAAATGCTCAGGGATTCATTTTAAATCAAAATAATGTAGTTGCATGGCAACCTAATGTAAAATATACCAAGGGCGATATTGTTATCTACAAAAATAATTATTGGCAAGCGGCTAACATTGTTCAACCTAAGACTACATTTGATTATACTGACTGGTATAAGAGTAACTATGATGCTATAGAACAAGGATTGTTGTCAAACTTGGCCAACAAAGCAGATCAGCTAGCCAACAGTTATAATACACAAATTGCCAACCTTAACACAGATCAAGATTTATTAGCATTTGGACTAATAGGATTCCAGCCACGTCAATATATGGTTGATTTAAATCTTAGTAGCCCTAGTCAAGTTCAACTATACCAACAATTTATTAAGACCATGGGAAGTCTTAATGCAGCAGATTTATTCACCCAAGTCAATTTTAATTCTGAAGTTGGCGAATACCACATTTATGAAAACTGGGGAATTTTAGTTGGAACTTACGGAGCTAATGCTAATCGTAGTTGGTTTGATGTTTATCTTAATGAAGCATTGCTAACTGGAAATCCAAGCACAATTCAAATTATACAGCCAGGCGATACTAGCATAGCTGACCAGACTGTGCTGTTGAGTAATCTCTGGGCACAAAGTTATCAAATTCCAACAACCAATATATTGCCCACCACTTATGATAGGAATTTAGATACTGCCTTGCCTTGGGCTGGATATGTTAATATCAATGATGTTGATATTACTGTGTTTAACTTAGATGATCCTAGCTCAATTGCTGCTAGTTTAACTACTATTGGCAATGGCACCAAGATTTGGGTAGCGCAAATTAATAGTTACGACTGGGGAATTTACGAATGTCGCCAGGTCGCAGGACGCTTAATTCGTTTAAGTGATAATCTAAACGGTACCAGTCAGGCACAATTTTCTAGTGTAGTTAATTTATCTGTTGGCGATTTAATTATTGTCCGTTATTTTGATTCTGCAGTCGATGGCGTTTATCGAGTGTTAAGTGTGCCAGCTATTGACACCGTGGTCATTGAATATGCATTTACAAATACAAATCAAACATCAATAACCGGCACAGGTATTGTGTTTTATTTACAAACTACACGTGTTGGGCAGGCCAGTGATGTCGGCACATTACCATACACTAACCAACTAACTCCTGGTGCAACTGTATGGGTCGACAACGACGGATCAGGACATTGGGAAGTTATACAAAAACAAAATCCATTTAGTGATACGCAAACACTGGTATCTAATTCTCCACAAGCTAATTCTTTATACGGATCTAGTATTTCTCAAAGCAATGGACATACTACAATGTTGGTGGGTAGTCCTGAAGAAGATGCTGGTGCAGGCGCCCTCTATGCATACGGTGTTAATAAATTTGGTCAATATGTTCAAAATATAAGATTGTCTCTTATTGCAGCCAATACGGTTGGGTTTGGAAATAGTGTCAACTTTGGTAGTAACACCTGGGCAGTTGCTGGAGCCAGCGGTAGTAATTCTGGTGCAGGATATGCAGTAGTATTATACCAGCCTCCTTCATCTGTTTCTTACATACAAACACAGCTATTAGTTGCACCTGATCAAGACTTTAGTGCTATCGGGTTTGGGTCGTCAGTAAAAATAAGTCCAGACGAATACTGGATGTATATCGGTGCACCTGGCGCTAACAAAGTTTATGCTTATGGCCGTGTTGATATCCCAGTTGAAACAATAACTTATGTTGCCGACGGTGTGACCGCTGCCTACACATACAACACTGATATTACCATTGATTCAGTTTATCCAGAACAATTAAAAATCACTGTTGGTAATTTTGAATGTGCTTATGGTGTAAATTATATTATTTCAGCAACCACTGTCCAATTGTTGTTTGTTCCGGTTGCCGGGCAACGAGTAGTTATTGCTCGTCGTCAAGCTGCACAATTAGATTTTAATACCTATTACAACGTAATTCAAAATTCTACCACCGGTAGTGGCAGTGGCGCAACGTTCACAGTAACCAATACAAGAGGTCAATACAGTGTTAGTTTAATTACACCCGGTGTAAACTATAGTATTGGCGACACGTTGACCATTAGCTATACTCAAGTCGATCCTGCTGGAAGTTCGGCAAATAATTTAACAATTCAGGTTACCGATGTTCATGATGGCGGTATCACTGAATTCACTCATACTGGCAGTGGAGTTTCCAATACTTCTGCTTTCTCTCTACAACCATATCTGTATACCGCAACCAATATTGATTCGTTCACTATTTTAGTTAACGGACAAATACAACGCCCATATATTGATTACACATTCTCTGGAACCACCGTTACATTTTTGACATTACCTCCTGCAGGTGCAGTAATTTCAGCAGAATCTGGAACTTATTGGAAATATATTGATACTATTACTGTAGATGGTGTAGATTCAGACGCAAATTTTGGCGCCAGTCTAACAGTAGATCAAGACGGTCGCCAAATTTTAATCGGAGCACCTGCTGATACCGTAAATGATAATAACGGAAATCCAATTAACACAGGTGCGGTCTATGCAATTGACCGCGGCGTGGTTAGATATTTGGTTACAAATACAGGACAGTTGACCTATGAGATTCCCGGGTCATATATTCAACCTGTAGCAGTAATGTTGAATAATCAATTCTTAACTAACACTAATCAATATATCAACGGACAATTTACTGTCAGCGGATCTAATGTAGTGCTATCAAGCACTGTAGAATTAAACATTGGTGATATTTTAGAAATTGAGACCAACCAGTTCCAGTTTATACAAAAAATTACACCTAACACAGTATTCGACGAAATAGAATTTGGTTATGCTGTAGATATTTGTTCTAATAATTGTAGTGTTTATGCTGGAGCTCCGTTTGATAGCAAGGCTAGTAATCGAACTCAGTCTGGCATGGTTCAGCGTCAAGTAAATCAATCTAGAATTTATGGAATAACCTCTAGCACCATTGCCAACCCAACATTGGTTCCTCAAAACACTATTCGTATTAATAATACAGAAGTAGCGGTTCCAGCTTATCCTAACAACACTGTAGCCGGCTTAGTTAACGCAATCAATTCGTCAGGCATACCCAATGTGGTAGCTACATTGGCCCCAAATGTTACACTATATGGTGATGGGGTAACACAAATATTTGATATTGGCAACATATATTCATCGGCCGAGGCTTATACTCCTGTGGTGTATGTTGATAATGTTTTACAGACTTATGGATCAGAGTATACCTACAACAACACTACACAACAATTATTATTTGTTTCCGCACCATATCCTGGAACACAAATAGTTGTTGTTGCTGGCAGAATGACTATTAGTGTGATCAATTCTATTGCAGCAGAAGAATTTAATAAATTGACTGTGTTGCCTGGACTGTCTTCCGCAGACAGCGCCGGTGACATTTCGGCATTTTATGATCTTGGATTTGTTACCTACGCATATACACAGACAATCGTAAGCCCAAATCCAACAGACTATGCGCACTTTGGCCAGTCACTAAGCATTAATACTGGCGCCGTTAATTTAGTAGTAGGTGCACCTAACGGAGATGTTTATGAACCCACTATATTTGATGGCGGCAAGACTTATTTTGATGAACGCAGCACTACATTCTTTGGATATGTTACTAATGCAGGAGTAGTCTACACATTTGACTATTTGCCTAGTTCAAGCGACAGCTTGGCTAACCCAGGAAAATTTGTATTTGGTCAGCAAATTTTTGAAACTTCGGCAAAGTCAAATAATTTATTTGGTTACGCAGTAGATTACCGTAGCGGAAGATTAGCAGTGAGCTCGCCTGCAGACGACGTTGCCGACAACAATACAAATTACGGATCATTGCTAGTTTTAGATAATCCAACCCAAACCCCTGCTTGGCAAGTAATCTATGCTCAACAGCCGATGGTTGATGTCACACTCATTAATTCAGTATATTCATACAACAAGCTATTGAACAGCACACAAACATATTTTGATTATATTGATCCATTACAAGGTAAAATTCTTGGAGTAGCACGTCAAAATATTGACTATATTGGTGCTGTTGATCCTGCAGGCTATAACAATGGAACAGTTCATAACATAGGAACTAGCTGGGGACCAATGCACGTTGGAGAAATTTGGTGGGATACAAATTCTGTCAGATTCATTGATGCTAACCAAGACAATATTGTTTACGCAAGTCGTCGCTGGGGACAAGTATTCCCAGGCAGCACTATAGATATCTATCAGTGGGTTGAAAGCCCACTGCCGCCAGCTAGTTACACTGATACTGGCACCCCATTGAGCACTACAAGTTATACTGTGCATTCTACAGTTAATGCTCAAGGATTACTAGTTACCAATTATTATTTCTGGGTCAAAGGAATAACCACAGTTAATGTTGCTGCTAGAAAAACTCTCAGCACCACAGCCATTGCCAATTATATTCTAAATCCATTGAACAGCGGATTGCCTTACATAGCTGCATTGACTCCTAATGCTGTTGCTATTTACAATGCCAAGAGTTTATTATCGGCCAGCGATACAATTTTGCATATCGAATACGATCGACAATTTACAGGTGCTAATGCTGATATACATACTGAATACGAATTCATCACAGCAGAAAAACCTGAATCATTTTTAAATACAAATTTATATCGTAAATTCTTAGATAGCTTGTGTGGCGCCGACACTTTAGGAAACCCAGTTCCAGATCCTGCATTAAGTCCTGGCATGAGTTATGGAGTGCAGTTCCGTCCACGACAAAGCATGTTTGTAAATCGCTTTACAGCGTTGTCAAACTATTTGAGCTATGCTAATAACATATTGGCACAATATCCTATATCCGAAATGTGCAGTTTTAATTTATTAAACAGTGCAGAACCTATACCACCTGCTAATTCTGGTGCATGGGATTTTGAAGTTCCTAATATTGAAATATTAAATTATCAAAATTTAGAATTAGTTCCATTGGGCTACTTGTATCTAGTAGAATCCGACTCTACTCAAAACGGTCTATGGACAATATATCAAGTAGCACAAGGCTCACTGCCAGGGGAATTAGTTTTAAATCTGATTCGAGTGCAAAACTACGATACAAAACTATACTGGAATTATATTAATTGGTATAGCCCTGGCTACAACAGCAGTATTCAACCAGTGGCAACAGTGCCTAATTATGCTGGATTGGAAACTTTAAATTTATCTACTATTCGAATTGGCAATAGTGTTAAGGTAGCAGATAACGGCAGCGGCAAATATGAAATTTACTTACTTACAGATACCGGATGGGAACGTGTAGGTTTGCAAGACGGAACCATCGAATTCAGCAGTGTGCTTTGGAATTATATTGAAGGCAATTTTGGATTTGATCTCGAAGTATTTGATGCACAATATTTTGACCAAGAGCCAGTTACAGAAACCAGACAGATATTAAAAGCCATTAATGAAGAACTGTTCATAGAAGAATTATTAATTGAACGTAATCGAGCATTGATTTTAATGTTCCAGTTTATCTATACTGAAATAACTAGTCCAGAGTGGTTAATTAAAACCAGTTATATTAATGTAGATCACGTGATTCGTGGGTTGGAGCCTATTCAATTATACCAACCAGATAATCAAACGTTTGTGTTGGATTATCTCAATGAAGTAAAACCATTTCACGTGCAAAATCTTTCATTTAATTTGATCTATGACGGATTGGACACATATCCTGGAGAATTAACTGACTATGATTTACCTGCCTATTGGGATACCACACTAGACGTTCCTCAATTCGTTAGTCCTGTGTTGTTGCCGTATAATCATTCTACCAGCATAAATCAGTCATCGGCTAGTGATACAGCATCCAACGCACAGGTTTGGTTAGAACAACCTTGGAGTAATTGGTATAACAATTATTTGTTAAGCATTGAAACAGTTACTATACTTAACGGAGGAGACAAATATACCGTCGCTCCAACTGTAACGGTCACAGGTAATTGTTTGGTTCCGGCACAAATGACTGCAATTATAAACAGTGCCGGGCGTGTAGTAGAAATTCAAGTCAACGATCCTGGCGAAGGATATACAACTACTGCTATAATTACAATTTCAGGCGGAAATCTGCCAACTGACTCAACCCCATGGTTGGCCAACGCAACAGCGACCCTTGATGAATATATTGTTGCCAACGGTGTAGAAATATATCAGGTTGCTACCGCTGGCACATTAGGTCAACAAGCACCAACAGGTCAAATAGACCAGACCAATGGCACAGCAGATTTGGTCTATATTGGCACCATTGCTACGGCAACAGCACAAATGGGTAATCCTTTGGTGCGTTCAATTAAAACCACAATCAAATATGATCGTTATGAATATGCTACTAGCATTTTAACCTGGGAGCCAAACGTAGCTTACCCAGCTAACACACTGGTTCGTTGGTCCAACATAGTATGGTCTGCTAACAGCACAGTATCGGGTCCGGTATTTGTTCCAACTGACTGGACTCGAGTTGATGCCGGCACATTAAGTGGCGTAGATCGAACTATGGGTTACTATGTCCCGGGTCCTAATATGCCCGGACTTAGCTTGCCTTTGTTAATTGATGGTGTCGATTATCCAGGAGTGCAAGTTCAGGCTCCGGCGTTCAATCAAAACACTGGATTTGATGTTGGCAATTACGATATCAATCCGTTTGACAACTTCTCGCTTGATTTAGAAGGAAGGCCAACATATGATTCGGGAATTTTGGATGCACAGTATTCAAGTGCGTATGCCGATATCTACCTAGGAACAAGACCCACAGATATTAATGTTGATGGTGGCGGGTATGTTGATCCATTCAGTAGTCATGCTCCTGAAGAATTAATTCCAGGTAGCGAGTTTGATACTTTAGATTTCCGTGTTTATACTACACCCGGATCTGATTGGACTGGTTCTGGACACGGGTTCCTTGCTGGTAGTTGCAGATACACTTATAGTTCATTGGATCCAGTATTAAACTTTGCTGGGTTAATTGATATTCCGTTTACTGTAATTGCATTTAACGTAACATTGGGCTTGGCTATCGAGCCTGTTTCTTACGATTGGGCTAACTATGAAATTACAGTTGGCGCGACAGAAACCGATGGCGACTTAATAGACATTTATGTAACTGGAGTGGGTGGCGGCAATCAACTGTTTAACAATACCTATCTTGGGACAGACTTAACCAACGGCAACACTCTTGTGGTTCCTTTCCGCACCGATTACATTTATCAAATGGTAATTTATAACGGCGAAACACCGTTAATTCCGGGCGCTGATTATAATTGGCAAACAACAGCAACCACGTCGACAACAATTACATTTAACGACACCTATGGCGCTACCGATCGAATCAACATTTGCATCTTAGGATATGCCGACAATGGCATTACACATAGTTGGAGTTTGCCAGTGTTTGAGACTGTGGTGTCTGATGGCACTAGAAACATGCATTTGACCAATAGTTTACAAGGCACTAATCCAGCCAACATAATTGTGCTCAGTAACGGATCTCGTCTGCGTCCGTCTGAAGGTATTGAATACATAGGCGATAGCTCAACTACCATTTACGCTCTGCCAAGCGATGGTGGATATAGTCAGTCATTGATTGCCGACAACGATGTTACAGTATATGTAGACAATCAACTGTTGACTCAAGGAGTTGAGTATATTGTGAATCCATGGGACGGTTCAAGTGCTAGAACTGTAACAATATTTACAGCTCCTAACACAGGAAGTCGCATACTGATATCAGTTAGAACAGCGGCACAATATTGGATTTTAGGCAATACGATAGAATATGTCAATGGGTATACTCCAAATCTTGGTGATATTTTTGAAATTATTACCTGGAATGATACCAGCGAACAAGGATTACTTACTCAGGTATTTGTAGGCCCAACCACTATTGGCGGAGTTCCAAGCAATGTGTTTGATACTGGTCGTATAATTGCCAATACCGAACGCATATTGGTTACATTAAATGGCAATTGGCTATTTGTCGGTATTGGATTTGTGGCCAATGGATCTAAGGTTGTCATTGAAGGACCTGTAATTGGTTCAACTGATGTAGTAGTAATTACAAGTTTCACCTATAGCGTGGTTCCGGGTCCAATGGCATTCCGTATCTTCCAAGACATGCGCGGTGTTCAAGCTACTTATAGAATTACATCAAATACCACAACAACCTTGTCTCAAGAATTGCTGGCAACGGATGATGTTATTCATCTTACTAATGCTAGTGCATTGAATCCAGCAGATTTTTCAGCCAATAACTGGGGAGTCATAACCATAGATGGTGAACGCATCATGTATCGCGAAATTGATTATACTGCTAATACTGTCAGCAGTCTATTGCGTGGCACTGCTGGAACAGCAGCAGCTGATCACACCGCAGGCGCTTTAGTATATCAAATGGGACGTGAAAACTTATTGCCAATTGAATATCAAGACTATAATGATACTAATAATTTTATGGGAGACAGCTCCACCACATTATTTGATACCAATATAGTAATTAACAATGAACCTATAGTTTATACAGGTGGCAAAGTCAGAGTTTATATCAATAGTGTGTTACAAGACACCAGCTACTATACAGTATCTCAAATTGACCCAGTTGGAATTCTATTTAATACGTATCCACAAATTGGCAGCACTGTTACGATCACAGTCATATATCAGGATAATACTACGCAATCTCAATCATTTACAGCCACTGGGTCGATTAACAGCTTTATAACAACATTAAGTATTGGATTGATAAAACAATCAACTAGTGCATACACAGTAAATTCTTACGATCCGGTTAATATTACGTTTAATACTAGACCGCTAGGCGGCGACGTGGTGTATATTACCAATTCATATGGCCCGTTGCAATCTAGTTTTTCTTTTTCCAACGGACAAACTACATTTAACACCGATATAAATTTAACTTATCCAGTAATTGTATATGTAGGCGGAATTGAACAACCTATAACTAACTACCAAGTAACATCTTTAAATCCTGTTAAAGTATTGTTTAATACCGCACCGCCCGAAGGTTTAGAAGTTACTGTGCTGGTAAAATTTGGTGTAACCTGGTATCATCAAGGAGTAGATACTGCTAGCGACGGAGTTCCTTTACAAGATACTAATACTGCCCCTGCAAGGTTTTTACGGGGACTATAACCAAGGTAAATAATGTATGACTGAAAATATCATGCCCAAACAACCCACTCCTGCGCAAAAACCTGCAGCTAAACGTCCCAACGAAACCGGATCAATTTCGGTTCAAGGATTTGTAAAAATCTTTGATCCTACTACTCGACAAGTATTCGTGGAGAAACGAGCATGATACTTACTCCTACACTGACTAACATTCAGGGATTTTTAAAAATCTACGATCCAAATTCTGGCGAAGTATTTGTAGATAAAAAGAATGCTATTCACTATGAAAATATTAGTATCTGTATGGCCAACATGCTGGCCGACAAAAATACCGGTTTCATTTATCAGATGGCCTTTGGCAACGGCGGCAGCGCAGTTGATCCCACTGGAGTGATTACCTATTTGCCACCAAATACCAGTGGCCAAAATGCTACCTTGTATAACCAAACTTATCAAAAAGTAGTTGATAATAATTCTGCATCTAATACAGATCCTGGCAACAACTACATGACAATTTTGCATACATCGGGCAATGTATATACTGATATTGTAACTACCTGCCTGTTAGATTACGGTGAACCAGCCGGACAACAGGCCTTTGATAACTCAACTAATTTCAATGGCGAGTATGTGTTTGACGAATTGGGTCTACAGTGCTGGAATGGTTCTGCTAGCAATTTATTGTTGATTACACACGTGATTTTCCATCCGGTGCAAAAGAGTTTAAATCGACAAATACAGATAGATTATACCCTGCGTATTCAAACCCTAACTAACTTGAGTGCCGCATAAATATGAGTATATTACTATACGCTAAATACACAGAGACGGAGCAATAAATGTCATATACAATTAACCTAACAGATGGTGCAGTATTCGCTACTATAGCTGACGGTACCATTAATACTACAAGTTCTATGACCCTAGTGGGTAAGAACTATGCTGGTTACGGTCAGTTTTTGGACACCAACTTTATACACTTGTTGGAAAACAGTTCAAACACTACCCAACCACCTGCACCATTAACAGGTCAACTTTGGTG
>Ga0164296_1005626_pt1 | contig 10899 bp, 9 predicted proteins | sample GEODES057metaG_FD_113533 | JGI IMG/M metagenome (GOLD analysis project Ga0164296, IMG submission 113533) | Dystrophic lake water microbial communities from Trout Bog Lake, Wisconsin, USA - GEODES057 metaG | ecosystem: Environmental > Aquatic > Freshwater > Lake | place: USA: Trout Bog Lake... | reverse complement strand
GGAATTCCAGTCCACACCGATGCCGTACAGAGTTTTGGGAAAGTGCCATTTAATTTTGAAGAACTAGGTGTTTATAGCGCGACTATTAGCGCTCATAAAATTGGTGGCCCGCTTGGAATCGCGGCACTTATTTTGCGCCATGGCATAGATCTCACTCCGCTATTACACGGCGGTGGGCAAGAGCGAGATCTTCGTAGCGGAACAATTAATGCTCCTGCGATTGTTGCCTTTGCAGCAGCAGCACAGATCGCGCAAGAAGAACGTGAAGATAATTTCACTCGCGTGAGTTCGTTGCGAGAATCTCTCAAAGAGAAAATTGCCACCCAAGTTCCAGAAGCGAGATTTAATGGTGAAGCTTCTGCAATGCTTCCAGGAATCTTAAACGTGACTTTTCCGGGGACAGAGACCGATGGCCTGCTCTTACTACTAGACAATGTTGGCATTGCCGCTTCGACCGGTTCTGCTTGTAGCGCTGGAGTTCAACAAGCCAGTCATGTCCTGATTGCGCTGGGCCTGAGCGAAGAGGATGCTCGCTCATCGATTCGATTCTCACTCGGACGCACTACCACCCAAGCTGAAGTGGACGAGGCAGGAAGTAAGATTGCCGCAGTGGTTGCAAGTGCACAGGCAGCCTATTCTGTTCAAAATTCAGCCAAGAATGTTAAATCGACAGTAGGGAAGTAGCGCCGTGAAGGTAATTGCAGCAATGAGCGGTGGAGTTGACTCTGCCGTCGCTGCCGCGCGCGCGGTTGAGGCTGGTCACGAAGTCATTGGAGTTCACTTAGCTTTATCAAGCAATCCGCAAAAGTATCGATCTGGCGCTAGAGGCTGCTGCACGATTGAAGACTCGCATGATGCAAGGCGCGCAGCCGACGTAATCGGAATTCCTTTTTATATCTGGGATATGGCCGAAGAGTTTCACGAAGGGGTTGTCGAGAATTTCATCGCCGAGTATGCAGAGGGCAGAACTCCCAATCCATGCTTGCGTTGTAATGAGAAGATTAAATTTCAAGCAGTACTCGATCGCGCTGCAGCTTTGGGATACGACGCGGTTGTTACTGGTCACTATGCGCAGATGAAAGTTGATGAGCAAGGCCAACGCTTGATGTATCGAGCAATTGATCCGCTCAAAGATCAATCGTATGTTCTTGCAGTCTTGAATGAACGTCAGCTCGCTGGTGCAATGTTTCCATTGGGCGATACCCACAAGGTCGATATTCGCAAGGAAGCAAAGGCTCGCGGACTCTACGTCGCTAACAAGCCAGATAGTCACGACATCTGCTTTATTCCATCTGGTAATAATGCAGGGTGGTTGCGAGATCGCTTAGGGAGTGAGAGCGGCCCTATTGTTGATCAAGAAGGAAAAGTTGTGGGCGAGCACCAAGGTGCCTACACCTACACAATTGGCCAGCGTCGTGGACTTGGTTTGAGTGTGCCAACCGTAGATGGCTCACCACGATATGTTTTAAAGATTGAGCCAAAGACAAATACTGTTGTGGTCGGTGCAAAAGAAGATTTAGCCATTACAAAAATTAACGGCGAGAAAGCTATCTGGTGCGGCCCCATCCCTGCCGAAGGAATTGAACATCGTGGCTTTGCACAGATTCGTGCGCATGGCTCTCCGCTTTCCTGCAGCTATCGGGTCACCCCAACAACGATCGAGGCGATTCTTGATGAGCCACTTCTCGGACTTGCCCGTGGCCAGGGGCTTGTTATCTACGATGACGACCGGGTTGTTGGATCAGCCACTGTCAGTCAGACCGAATAATCGCACTCGGTAGAGTATTTTTTGAGTGTGAGCGAATCCCTAAACCTGGCGCAAGCCACCCGGCGAGTGGCTCTTTTGCGCGATGAAATTAGGGAACACCAATTTAAGTATTACGTTTTGGATGAGCCATCAATTTCCGATTCGGATTTCGATAGTTTGTTGCGCGAGCTCAGTGCTTTGGAAAGTTCATTCCCAGAGCTAGCTAGCGCAGATTCGCCAACCGTTCTTGTTGGCGGCGGATTTGCAACTGGATTTGAACAGCGCGATCACCTCGAACGAATGATGAGCCTTGATAACGCCTTCGGAGAAGATGAATTAACAGCCTGGTTTGAACGAGTTGAAAAAGGCCTGCCAGAGGGCGCTACCCCGCAATGGCTATGTGAGGTGAAGGTCGATGGCCTCGCAATCAACCTGCTTTACAAAGAGGGCAAGCTAGTTCAAGCGCTCACTCGTGGAAATGGCGTAAGCGGTGAAGATGTCACGCTGAACGTTAAAACCATTTCGGTTGTGCCACACCAACTCACGGGCAAAAACTTCCCGCAACTTCTAGAGGTGCGCGGAGAAGTATTTTTCCCACTCGCTGCTTTTGAGGAATTTAACCAAAAAGTTCAAGAAGAAGGTAAGAACGCATTCGCAAATCCGCGAAATGCTGCCGCTGGTTCGCTTCGTCAAAAAGATCCAAAGGTAACGGCGAGCAGACCGCTAGCAATGGTCGTCCATGGAATTGGCGCATTCAGTAGTGACTCTATCGCTGGATTTGATTCTCAAGCCCAAGCGTACGAACAACTTGCTGCTTGGGGCTTGCCAGTAAGTAAGCGTTATCGAGTGTGCGAATCCAGAAGCGAAGTTCAAACATTTATCAACTACTACGGTGAACACCGCCATGAAGTTGAACACGAAATTGATGGCGCGGTAGTCAAGGTCAATCAGATCGAGCTACAACGCGCACTGGGTACAACATCGAGAGCGCCTAAGTGGGCGATTGCTTATAAATACCCACCGGTTGAAGTCACCACACAATTGCTCGACATTAAAGTCAGTGTTGGGCGCACCGGTCGGGTTACACCTTTTGCATTCATGGAGCCGGTAATAGTGGCCGGTTCGACAGTAAGTAATGCAACTTTGCATAATCAAGAAGAGGTTTTGCGCAAAGGAATTTTGATTGGCGATACCGTTATATTGCGAAAAGCTGGCGATGTGATTCCGGAGGTCGTCGGCCCAGTTCTGGAAAAGCGCACTGGCAAAGAACGTCCATTTATCATGCCAACAACATGTCCAGAATGTGGCAGTGAGCTACGAGCCATGAGTGAGGGCGATGTCGACCTTCGCTGTCCGAACGCCAGATCGTGTCCAGCGCAATTACGCGAACGTATTTATTACATCGGTTCGCGTGCTGCGCTAGATATTGATGTGCTTGGCTATGAAGCTGCCAGCGCGCTATTGGAGTCAGGATTAATCACCGATGAGGGCGATCTCTTTTCACTCGGCGCAGAAGATTTAGCTCGTTGTGATTTCTTCACTAAGAAAGATGGCACCCTGGGGGCGCAAGCAGAGAAATTTCTTGCAGCACTCGCTAACGCAAAGAGCAGTCCCCTCTGGCGAATTATCGTTGCGCTCTCGATTAGACATGTTGGACCGACTGCTGCGCAGAGTCTGGCACAAGCATTTGGATCACTTGATGCTATTGCTCAAGCAAGTGCGCAAGAACTCGCAGCAATCGATGGTGTCGGTGGCGTGATCGCTGATTCGATAGTGGAGTGGTTTAGTGTTGATTGGCACCAGCGGATCGTCCAGAACTGGGCGCATGCTGGAGTGAGTTTTGATCATGTTGTTCAGAGCGAGGCACCGCAGACACTGGCAGGTCTCACTCTTGTTGTCACAGGTTCACTCACCGCCTTTACTCGCGATGGGGTTGATGAAGTGATCGCCCTTCACGGTGGAAAATCCTCATCCTCGGTATCTAAGAAAACCAACTATGTAGTTGTGGGAGAGTCGCCAGGATCAAAGGTCGATAAGGCGCAGGCGCTTGGGGTTCCGATCTTGGATGAAGCGGCGTTTCTCGACCTCCTTGCGCGTGGACCATCTGCCTGAAAAATGGGTTAAAGTACGAGCATGTTGACGATGATTAAAGCCACCCGCTTCCTCGCGGAAGCCAAAAGTGCGGGCCACGACGTTGTTCGCCACGAGCCAGCCTCTCCCGTCTTCTTCGGAGTATGTGCCTTCGTTATTCTCTCGGCTTTGCTCTATCTCGTTCTTCGTTTAGATCGGGACTAAGACCATCTCCAAATTTTCCGATGGTTCCCGTGTGGGAATTCTGGGCGGTACCTTCGACCCGATTCACCGTGGCCATTTACACATTATCGAAGCACTTGCAGACTCCTTTGATTCAATCATGGTGATGCCAGCGGGCAATCCTTATCAACGTACAGAAGCACCAATTGCTAACGGCTTTGATCGGGTAGAGATGTGCGCCAGGGCGCTAGAAGACCTGCCAGAATATTTGCAAGAAAAAGTTGTGCTCACCGACTTGGAAGTCAGGCGCGAAGGCCCGACCTATGCGATCGATACTCTGACGCAGCTCAAACCCTTTTTCCCAAAAGATTCATTCACATTGATTCTGGGCAGTGATGCTGCAGCAAAGTTCGCAACCTGGCACAAAGTAGATGAATTAAAGAAACTTGTTGACCTACTAGTTGTGCGCCGTCCTGGTGAAGCATCGAACCAGAGTGGCTACCCTGAAGTTGAAATCGATGCTCTCGACGTTTCTGCAACACAGGTGCGCGATCTGCTGATGAGCGAGCAAGATGTTTCGCAATTTATTTCACCGACCGTACTCGAATACATCAAGGAGCGTGGGCTTTATGGCAGCAAGTGAGAAAGTGCGTGCTATTACCCAAGTAGCGGCCGAAGCGGTAGCAGCCAAACTTGGCACAGATATTGTGGCCCTGGATATGACAGATCAGATGCTGCTCTCTGAAGTTTTCCTGATTGCCACTGGCGCGACTGAGATTCAAGTCGAAGCAATTGCCGATGAAGTTTTTAAGAAGCTTGCAGAAATTGGCGAGAAGCCCATTCGAAAAGAGGGCAAAGGTCAGTGGGTATTACTGGATTACTCGGATCTCGTTGTCCATGTTCAGACGAGTGAACTGCGTAATTACTACATGCTCGATCGCCTTTGGAATGATTGCCCACGCCTAACGCTGGAGATCTCAGAGGAGCGCTAGTGCTCAATTGGTCTGTGAACCTGTATCTAAACGGGTGTGCGAACCGAATTGCGGAAATAGTATTAAGATACGGGTCTCATTGGGGCTGTGGCGCAGCTGGTAGCGCACCTGCATGGCATGCAGGGGGTCAGGGGTTCAAGTCCCCTCAGCTCCACTTTAGATAGTGGTTAAGATTGGCCCATGCATGAGGCTTATGATTTCCAAGCAATCCAAGAAAAGTGGCTACCTGTCTGGGATGAGCTAGAGCCTTTTAAATCTGCCAGGGCTGATGATCAACGCCCAAAGAAGTATGTACTCGACATGTTCCCGTACCCGTCGGGTGATCTCCACATGGGACACGCAGAGGCCTACGCGCTTGGCGATGTGATCGCTCGCTATTGGGTACAAAAAGGATTTAACGTGATGCACCCGATCGGGTGGGACTCCTTCGGACTTCCGGCTGAGAATGCGGCAATTAAGCGTGGTTCAGATCCCAAAGCCTGGACCTATGAAAATATCGCAATTCAAAAGGCATCGATGCGCAGATATGCCTGCTCCTTTGACTGGGATCGAACACTGCACACTTCAGATCCTGAGTATTACAAATGGAACCAGTGGTTATTTTTAGAGTTCTATAAGAAAGGTTTGGCCTATCGAAAAGATTCCGCGGTTAACTGGTGCCCAAGTTGTCAGACCGTGCTTGCAAACGAACAAGTTGTAGCTGGGCTATGCGAACGTTGCGATACACCAGCGACGAAGAAAAAACTCAATCAGTGGTATCTCAAGATCACTGACTATGCCGATCGTCTGCTTGACGATATGGAACAACTTGAAGGCGCATGGCCTGAAAAAGTTTTGATGATGCAGCGCAACTGGATTGGCCGCTCACAAGGCGCAGAGGTTTCATTCACGATTGAAGGCCGCGCCGAGCCGGTCACTATTTACACAACACGTCCAGACACACTCTATGGCGCAACTTTCATGGTGGTTGCTGTCGATAGCGCTCTCGCTGCCGAACTCGCAGCAGGCACTTCAATCGAGGCAGAGTTTGCCGCGTACTTGGAGAAGACCAAGGCTGCTAGCGATATTGATCGACTTGCTACTGATCGTGAAAAATCCGGCGTCTTCCTTGAGCGTTACGCAATTAACCCCGTCAATGGTGAAGCGATTCCTATTTGGGCGAGTGACTATGTGTTGGCCGACTATGGAACTGGCGCAATTATGGCTGTTCCAGCCCACGATCAACGCGACTTAGATTTCGCCCGTGCAATGAATTTACCGGTGAAGGTAGTCGTAGAAACTGGCGAACCTGATCCAATTGAAAGCGGAGTGGCGGCGACTGGAAACGGAACGCTCGTGAACTCTGGCTCGCTTAACGGGCTAGCTAAAGATGAAGCTATTACGGCGATTGTTGCCGAGTTGGCGGCCAAGGGAGTTGGTAAGAGCGCAAAGAATTACCGATTACGCGATTGGTTGATCTCGCGTCAACGTTATTGGGGCACTCCAATCCCAATTATTCACTGTCCAACGTGTGGCGAAGTTCCTGTTCCAAGTGAAGAGTTACCAGTGGAACTTCCGGATGCTGCTGGCCTAGACCTTAAACCAAAGGGCTCGTCACCACTCGGAGCTGCACAAGACTGGGTCAATGTCACTTGCCCACAGTGCGACGGCCCAGCAACGCGCGATGCCGACACTATGGATACCTTCTTTGATTCATCGTGGTACTTCTTGCGCTACACCGGACCAGCCCTCGCAGATCGCGCCTTTGATGTTGAAGCGGTCAAGACCTGGTTGCCGGTGGATCAATATGTTGGTGGCGTAACACACGCCATTTTGCACCTGCTCTACTCACGATTTTTTACAAAAGTTTTGCATGATCTTGGTTATGTAGATTTTGTAGAACCATTCACGCGACTACTCAATCAAGGCATGGTCCAGATGGATGGATCTGCGATGTCGAAGTCGCGCGGAAACCTTGTCCGTCTCTCCGATGAACTAGCCACTCATGGTGTCGATGCAATTCGTCTCTCCATGGTCTTTGCTGGACCACCAGAAGATGACATCGACTGGGCTGATGTCTCACCAGCCGCCTCATTTAAATTCCTCAATCGTGCATGGCGACTATCTGGCGATGTAACTAGTGAGCCCGGCGTAGATTTCACAACAGGTGATCTAGCGTTGCGCAAAGCAACAGCAAAGGCGCTCCATGACATTTCATTTGCGGTCGAGACTTTCCGCTTCAACGTAGCGGTAGCTCGAATAATGGAACTTGTAAATGTCACTCGAAAAGCAATTGATAGTGGTTGTGGCCCAGCAGATCCTGCGGTGCGCGAGGCGACCGAAGCCGTAGCGATCGCGCTTTCGCTGATTGCGCCATACACAGCTGAAGATATTTGGCAGCGACTCGGTCATGCACCGGCCATCGCTCTTGCTGGTTGGCCAGAAATTGATCCAGCGCTTTTGACAGAAGATTCCGTCACAGCCGTCTTGCAAATCAACGGCAAGATCAAAGAACGAATCGAAGTCTCACCAGCTATCACAGATGCCGAGCTTGAAGCACTGGCGCTAGCGCACCCAGCGATAGCCGCCGAAATTAGCACGGGGAGTGTTCAAAAGATAATTGTGCGAGCTCCAAAGCTTGTAAATATCGTTCTGTCATAAACAGCCTCTAGTAATTCACAAGTAGCAGGTGCGGTGACGACATCACGAGCTGCACCTGTCTACATTCTGGGCATGTTAGAAAAAATACATTTCGAAAAATTTGAGCGACGATCTATTTATCTTGCGCTAAGCGCGGCTGTGGCAGTTGGAGTGATCTTCTTTTCACTTTCTGCAGGTAGCGCTTCCACCGGAGTTCTTCCGGCTACCCCTACTTCGAAACTTTCGTTGAGTCAGAGTCCGTTCCCAGTGCCACCTGAATTGCCAGCAACAATTGTCGTGGATGTTGCTGGCAAGGTTCTGCACCCCGGTATTTACACACTCACCCAAGGCGCACGCGCGGCCGATGCAATCAAATTAGCCGGGGGAGCTCTGAAGGGAGTTGCGCTGACCGATATCAACCTTGCTCAAGTGCTGACAGATGGGCAGCAGATAATTGTTGGCGCACCCGTGGTTGTAAGCACCTCAAGCAAATCCAAAAGCAGCAAGGCGGCTAGTGGAAAAATTACTTCAGGAACGATCGACATCAATACTGCAAACACGACTGAGTTCGAGCGTCTTCCCGGGATAGGTGCAGTAATGGCAGCTCGAATTGTTGCTTATCGAGCCAGTCATGGAAATTTTTCAACGATTTCAGATCTGAGCAAAGTGAGCGGAATGGGTAAGAGTAAGTACACAAATCTCGTTGCTTTTGTCCGTGTTTAGCGTGTGCACTCCTCAAAACTGCAACTCTTTGTCGTATCGATTGCGATCTGGTTAGGAGCGGCTGCGGTCGGGCTATTGAGCCACTCGTACTACATCGCTGCAATCCCGCTCTTCACTTGGTTGATCGGTTGGCATCGATCGATCGCTGGGTTGCTGATTCTCTGCTTGATTGCAGGGGGAGCATTGATGGCGATCCGACACCAAGCAATGTCTCATAATGTTGTAGCACCATTTCTTGATCGCAAGGTGAATCTGCAGGTTGATCTTTCGGTGCGAAGCGATCCGGTCTTAGGCCAGCCCAAGGACGAGGGTGGCTACATCAAGCCGGCATCGACCACTGCACTTGCGAGTGCGATTGCAATAGAAGTTGGTAACAAGAGATTTGAAACTCACTTGCCGATTCGCCTCACGACAAGTGAGCACGCTGCGTGGTTACCAGGAACAGTTCTTCGTTGCACTGGTGTTATGTATTCCACTAGCGAACAGAAAGTTGTCGGACTCTTTGCTATCAGAGGTCAGTGCAGTGAGCTACATCAGGCTAACCTCATTGATCGAGCCGCGGGAAGGATTCGGGCGGATTTAAGGGCTGCTGCGCTCTCCTTGAATTCAGAAGCTGGCAATTTGATTCCTGGATTAGTTCTCGGGGACACCTCGCTAGAGAGTCATCAATTTGTACTTAATATGCTCGCTGCTGGACTCACACACCTTACGGCGGTGAGTGGTGAGAATTTTGCGATTATCGCGGCAGCCCTTTCCTGGCTTCTGCAATGGTTTATTCGCCGAAACTTCTTTCGAATAGCGCTCAGCGCTGTAGTGCTCTTGGGATTCATTCTGCTGGTCAGGCCTTCGCCATCGGTGTTACGCGCCAGTGTGATGGTTGGGGTGATGTTGATCGCAAGGGCGCGGGGAGCTCGCTCATCGCCACTGCCAGCGCTGGGGTTAGCAATAGCCTTTCTAATATTTCTTAATCCCTTTGAAGCAACCGATCCGGGCTTTGCTCTTTCGGTAGCCGCTACCGCTGGAATCATTCTTTTTCAAAAGGAACTCGCGCAGTGGCTAGGACGCTTTATCTCTAAGCCCAAGCTCTGTGAAATATTGGCGATCCCGATTGCCGCTAACGCTTTATGCATACCGATATCGATTGCATTCTCTGGACAGCTCTCACTAATCTCGTTAGTAACCAATGTTTTAGTAGAGCCAGCGATAGTTCCGGTGACAATTGTCGGTTGTGTGGCAGCCGTTATTGCTGCGATCGTGCCCGTGGTTGCCACTGTGTTGGTCCGACTCGTGTCACCTTTTTCTTGGTGGATTTGTCTGGTGGCACGCCTGGGGGCGCGTTTTCCAGTCATTCATTTTTCGCATGGCTGGCTTGGCGCAGCAGCTGGCCTGGCTTTCTTATTTCTCGCCTGGTTTCTCGCCTGGTTTCTTGCTCGGTTTCTCGGTGGGTTCAAAGCCTCGACCAGAAGTTAGTCGGTACTCCTCTGCAGGCGAGCTCCTCGATAGGATATCGGCGTGGCGATTACCTTAATTCAAGGCAGTGAAGAGGTATTAGCCGAGCGTGCAATCTCAGAAACTATCCAGACCGCACAGATAAATTCTGCAGCGACTGTCACAACTCTTGATGCGCAGAGCGCCGAACTCGGTGCAATTACAGACGCCCTAGCTCCTTCACTTTTCACAGAGGCTCGCTTGATAGTAATTCGAGAAATTCAAGACCTTGGCGCAGAGCTTCAAGAAGAGATTACCTCTTACCTCTCAGAACAAGATGAAAACGTTCACTTGGTCCTGTGGCATAAAGGCGGAGTCAAAGGTAAGTCGTTGCTTGAAGCCATCAAAAAAGTTGCTGACCAGACCATCGTTGTTGAAGCCCTTAAGAAGGAGAGCGACAAGCAGGAGTTTGTAAAAAGCGAGTTCAAGCGGCTTGGTCGAACTATCGATCATGAAGCGGTGGAAGCGATCGTGAGCGCACTGGGTTCAGATATGCGTGAACTCGCAGGTGTCTGTTCCCAACTCGCTTCCGATACCCCGGCGGGGCAAAAAATCACTGCTGGCGACGTTGAGAAATTTCAACGCGGTCGGATTGAGACAACTGGCTTTGATGTCGCCGACGCCGTCCTTGAGGGGCGCACCGATCAAGCACTCATCACCTTGCGAAGGGCGCTTGAAACGGGAGTCGACCCAGTTCTGATCATCACTGCTCTCGCGAATTCCATTAGAACGCTGGCGAAAGTCTCGGGAGCCTCGCGCGGTGTGAAATCTTTCGAACTTGCTAGCTCTCTTGGCCTGCCGCCGTGGCAGATCGATAAGGCCAGGCGCCAATTAGCCAACCAAACTCCGGCCTCACTGGCCAGGGCGGTGGGTGTCTTGGCCCAGGCTGATGCCGAAATTAAGGGAGCGGCCGGTGACCCGCTCTACGCTCTTGAGCGCGCGGTGATCGCCCTAGCTCGGGGATCGGCTCGAGCGGAGCGATAAATCCCGGGTTTGAGCAGGCGAGTGCGGGCTGATAACCTTCTCCTCTGCCCATCGCCACCGCGATTGGCCCGAAATCCTAACGAAGTGAGTTAT
>Ga0164296_1005625_pt1 | contig 10899 bp, 11 predicted proteins | sample GEODES057metaG_FD_113533 | JGI IMG/M metagenome (GOLD analysis project Ga0164296, IMG submission 113533) | Dystrophic lake water microbial communities from Trout Bog Lake, Wisconsin, USA - GEODES057 metaG | ecosystem: Environmental > Aquatic > Freshwater > Lake | place: USA: Trout Bog Lake... | reverse complement strand
TCCCCACCGCTGCAAGTAGCATCGGTTTCCGTATGGAGTCAGCACGCGGTGCAGCTCTCAGCAGAGATCGCCCCGAGCTCCGGTGACGTTCAGCCTGTGTGGGGTGCTTGCGCAGCCAGCCATGTTCCAGGTGGCTACTATCGAGGACCGGGCTGTGCGCGTGCTGCCGCACTGCCTTGCGCTGTCCCGGCTGGAAGCCATAACGCAGCACCTGGAGTTGACGTACATCGACAAGGCGCGTAAAGTCACATGCATATGCAGCCGCACGTGCTGAGTGGACACGCTCTCCACCTGCACTGCTCATCTCGTGCGGGGGCCTCGTTCGCGGGGCGTGTCAGACGTCAAAAGAGGCACTGACATGGTTCGCTTTGACAACGCAGGTGATCCCCGACCTGGGTGTCGGCGTGACGCTGTACGAGATCCTGGACATCCAGGGCGGCACCATTTACCCGCTCGAAGGGGCAGCCATGTTCAAAGTCACCTTCAGCTTGGTGCGCTTCGGCTCCGTGACAAACTCGTGGCGCGTGCTGCCTGCTCCGGCGCTGACTCAGACACACTGCGCGTCACAGGTTGTGTTTAGACCCTTCGTTGGCGAGGTCATGACGGGCAGGATAGTCAGCGCTGACCGTAGAGGACTGCAGGTGTGCGCCTTTGCAGTGCCCTCAAGCATGCGCAAGGATTGCCGTCTGACTTTGGAAATGCATCGCGTCGGTGACCAGATTTCGTTGGGCTTCTTCGATGATGTGTTCATCCCAAGCACGGCGCTGCAGGAGCCTTCCGTTTTGTGCGTTGGCTGCATCAGAGCCTCCTCCGAGATTCGGTTTCTGACACATTGTGCCGCCCCATGCAGTGATGAGGCGGAGCACACATGGAGATGGATGTATGAAGGCAATGTGCTGTTCATGGATGTGGACGAAGAGGTAAGAGTGAGGATGACTCCGGAGTACATCGCTCCCATGTGCACACACTGTGTTTGTTGACGCACAGCACACATGGACAGGTCCGTTTCAGGGTCAAGCAGCTGCATTTCCCGCCGCGACCGATCTCAGCAGAGGATCTCAGGTGCGTGAGCTTATTGGCGGTGGCTCGACAATCGATATGACATCGGCCCTTACATCTCGTGTCATTCGCGTGCCCTTTTGTCCTGAATCAGCCGACTGAAACCACTGGATGGCGGCATGCCCGGCCCGGCATTTGCGCCGATGGTTGTGGAGGGCGACATGAACTCAGAGGGCGGGGTGGGGCTCGGCTTGCTGGCTTGGTGGCAGACAGCTGCTACTGCTGGTGATATGGCTGTTGATGATGCGCAAGCAGGTTACGAGCAATGATGGCACACAAGGGCAATAAAGAGACGAGAAACGCACTCCCCTTCGCCAGGCCAGTGCCAGACGCACACCTGTCCACCTGAAGTTTGCCGTTTTTTATGCGGCTGTGGGCAGCCTTATTGTGTCTGGTGCTCAGCACCACAGCGGCGCGGTCTTCTTCAACACATGAAGGAGCCTACGAGTGCTACATCGCTGGCAGCTGCGAGCTGTGCAGTCACGACGACATGCAAGATGCGCAGACGGCTTGCAGGGCGACTGGCCATCACATGCCCATACAATGCGTTGTAACGGGGCCGACACTCAACGACGTCGAGGCTGCGCTAGCTGAGGTTAACAGGCGCCGCGTCAAGGAGCAACAGTTTACAGACACGCCGCTGGGCGAGCAGCAACTGGAGGAGGAAGGGCGTCATCGTCGAGCGGTGTTGCAAAAGGCAAGCGTTACGGGGAAGCAACCGGAGCTTGTGGTACGAGAGAGTAATGGCGACGGGGTCGCTGAAGCGGGGCAGGCGCAGAGGAGCAGGAGGCGCACTGTTCACACATATCAACGCTGCGCTGTGCTGGCGCATGAGGCCACGGGGCGCGCGCTGCTTGGTTTCGAGGTGCTGTCGCTGGGCACCGCAGCAGCGAGCCTGGGTTTTGTCTGGCATCGCAAGCGCCAGGTGATGCTGAGGCGAGGGATGGCGTGAAGCTGCACGGGTGCTGCGCCTGTGTGTGCGTTTAGGACGCCGCATCCTAGTCCAGGTGGTGTGTGTGTGTTCTACAGGCATTCCTGTGTTGAGTCGCTACTCATCGGCTCCAGACTTGAGTGCGTTCAGCTTGGCCACCAGGTTGGCCTTGCGCTCCTCGTAGCTCATCTTGGGGGTCTTCCACTTCTTGGCCTCTGCCGGCACCTTGCGCTCCTTCTTCACGTGCACCGGGTCCGCCCGGATCTTCTCGTGCAGCTCCTTGTACAGGTCCTCCATGTCCTCCGGGTCAATGTCCTCAGCCAAGTACTTTGCGAACTGGCGCGCGTACTTCTCCGGCTCCTCCTCCTGCAGCTCAGCTGCGTACTCGCCGATGATGCCTCCCATGATGTACTGCGCATGCGTCTCCGTGTCCAGCTTCTTGTCATCCTTGTCGTAGCCAGCGAAGCGCTTCTCGTTGTGCGGGATGTCGAGGCCACCGTCCAGGGCGCCCTTGAGGGCACCGAAAACCTTGGCGCCGGTGCTTGTGCGCGCAAGGCCGACGTCCAGGTAGCACCGGAACGGACGCGGCTTGCCCTCCGCCTGCTCAACCTGGTAGTCCTTGCCCGGGTCCTCAGTGTTGCCCTCGTACACCTCGCCCAGGTTGAACTTGTGCAGCACACGGCGCGCCAGCAGCAAGCCCGTTGCGTAGGCCGCCGAGTAGTTGGCGAGACCCACGCTGAGGCCGTACTTGGGCAGCTCGTGGCTGTACGCGGCGGCGACGGTCACGTCGCCCGCGATGGTGGCATACACAATCTGGCAAGTCACGTAGCGGTTGCTGATTCTGCTCGCCGTGCAGCACACGAGACGCGAAAGGCACACAGGAGGCGTCAGACAACCGGTGAGTGTGCACAGCCGGTCCGAAGGAGGGTAGGGCGCCGCGAGTCGAGACGGAGGTGATCCACTGCAGCCCTAGGGTTGGAGACCCGACTCCTCCTGCGCCCCGACACTCTGGAAGCGCCGCCGTAGCGCAGACACTGCCACTGCCGTGTGCAGTGCCAGCAAAAGACAAGCGACAAGGCTGCAAGCCCGGGCCACAGCAGCCATCCTTTCCCGAAACAGCGCCTCCTGCACAGTGCCCCAAAGAGCGAGCTGCGGCGCACCTGACGACGAAGCGGTACTTCGGTGTGTTGTACTTCCGCTTCTCCTGCAGCGTCAGCCGTGTGCGAGCACTGGAGAACGAAGTTTGCGCGTCAGCACAGAGTCTGGACACAGGGCAGCTGCGTTTCCATGGTGCCTGGCGCAGCCACACGCACCGGTAGTCCGTCTTGCCCTGGCGCCGGCGACGCAACTTCACCTGGAAGCGCGAGAAGTAGGCAGCATCTGTGCACACGCGCGCGCGAGGAACGAGAGTGTCTCGTCAGTACCAGTGGCAGTCTCTGTGTGGGTGCAGAGCCCCGTGCGGAGCATGCTGGCCGGACGTGCACGCACTCTTCTGTTGCTGTCCCACCGCCATGGCGCCCACCCCGCGAAACAGGGCTTGGGCGGGGCTTGGAAGAGAGCGAGAAGGGGCGCCAGCTCAGCGCCGGTTCGTCACAGTGCGCATGCCCGCGAAAGCGCCGACTCAGGAGGCTGTGGACACAGCGAGACAGGAGCTTGCATCGTGCGTGCTGAGCAGCAGCTACAAGTACTGCCTCGGCGCCGTGGCGCTGGCCGTGCCCATCGGTGTCGTCACCAAGTCTTATTCTCCGCTCGCGTACGCCGGCCTCGGCGGTACTGCTCTTGACCTGCTGAACGGGTACAACTCGTGTACCGGGCAGCGTGAAGCGCTGCGTGTGGCTCTCGAAGCTGCGGAGGCTTCTAGATCTTAGCCACAAAGATGTCAGCCTTCTCAGTGCGGCCGCAGGCTTACACCTCGCAGCCCTGGTGTGCGCAACGCTGCCGTCGCACACGGAGTGCCACTTCCCGGGGTTGGAAGGTGTGCAGAGCTGTTCTGAGCCCGTTTGTGGCGACCAAGCTGGACGCCGCCGAACGCACTCACAAGGAGCTGTCACTCCGCCTGGCTGACCCCGACGTGGCGAGCGACGCCAAGAAGTACCAGGAGGTGGCGAAGCAGCTGGGCGCGCTGGCAGACGTGGTGGCCTCGTTCTCGGAGTACAAGGCATTGAGTGCGCAACTGGAGGAGACCAAAGCACTGGCAAAAGACGACCCCGACATGGCCGCTCTCGCTGCAGAGGAGATAACGAGCTTGACTGCGACCTTGGGCGGCCTGGAGGAGAAGTTGACGCAGCTGCTTCTGCCGCGTGACCCGCTGGACGACAAGAACATAATGTTGGAGATCCGGGCCGGCACCGGCGGCGAGGAGGCGGGGCTCTGGTGCTCTGACCTGCTGCGCATGTACACCCGCTTCTCGGAGTCGCAGCCTGGGTGGAAAGTGACGCTGATGAGCACGGCGGACATGGAGTCCGGAGGCCTGAGAGAAGCGACGCTGCAGGTCAGTGGCCAGGGCGTGTATAGCAAGTTGAAGTGGGAGGCTGGTGTGCATCGCGTGCAGCGCGTGCCTGCGACCGAGGCAGCGGGGCGTGTGCATACAAGCACCGCGACTGTGGCTGTGATGCCGGAGCCAGATGAAGTCGACGTTGTGATTGACCCCAAGGACATTGTGCTGACCACTGCTCGCTCTTCCGGCGCGGGCGGGCAGAACGTGAACAAAGTGGAGACGGCTGTGGACCTGACGCACGTGCCGACTGGCATCCGCATTTTCTGCCAGGAGGAGCGCAGCCAGCTGAAGAACAGGGAGCGGGCGCTCAGCATTCTGCGCGCCAAGCTCTTCGAGCAGAAGCTGGAGCAGGTGAACGCGGAGATCTACGCGCGCCGCAAGATTCAGGTGGGGTCAGGCAGCCGCAGCGAGAAGATCCGGACGTACAATTACAAGGACAACCGGGTGAGCGACCACCGGTGCGGCGTCAACTTCAGCCTCAATGCATTTGTGGAGGGCAACATCTCGGACGCTGTTGCCGCCATGCAGGCGATGGAGCAGAAGGAGATGCTAGAGGAGATGGCTCGGGAGGCGCAGATGGCGTGAAGCCCACTCTGTGTTAGAGCCCCAACCCCACTAGAATGAATTCCCAGCGTTGATGTGTGTCCAGTCTGCCAGCAAATGCTCCAGCAAGCAGCCAACCACGTCCACGGACAAGCTATTTCCCAGCAGGGCGTACCGCTGCGTCCGTGTCACATGTTCCGGAAAGAAGAACTCGGGCGGGAAGCCGTGGAGACGCGCAATCTCGTCTGGCGTCAAGTACCGCAGAGGCGGCGCATCAGCAGGCCAGTCCGGCACATGCGCAGCAATGGCGTGGCCCAGCCCGCCAGCTTTGCCTCCATCGGTAATGGGACTCACATCGACGCCAGCAGCAGCTGCGTGTGCGGCGGCATCACGCATGACGACATCGAATAGGCGTTGGACGTGAGTAGGGTTGCTGACAACCATTGACCCAGTTCCCTTAGCGAACTTCCCATAGGCTTTCGTGACGCAATTTGCGCTGCTACTGCCTGGATGCACGAAATCAACAGCGAGGAGCGAGGACCGCACAGCTGCCCATGGCACTGCGAAGTCGAGCCACAATGCAGGACAGTCATCGTCTAGGTACGCGCTCAGCGGCTTACATGGGGGCTCATCATCCAAAGGCGGCGGCAAATGCGGGTATGGCGTGACCGGCAGCGGCATACTGAGCTTACAATCAGGCCCACAACGCGTTTGCAGCACTGCCAGCAAAAAGTAGCGGGGTCGTGAGATGGGCACACCGCATTGCGTGGGTGACAGCACGAACTCGTGCGTCGTGTAGCCGCTCAGCGCAGCGAGCACGTCTTGCCGCATCTCGCTGGTTTCGAAGCCGACCACGTTTTCAAGCAACAGCCGTGATGGCGGGTGCCGCATCTGCCGAAGGACTTGCAACAACGACAGAAGGCTGCTCGCTCGACCGTCGTCTTTGTCGCGTTGCAACCCATTGCGAGTGTACGGCTGACATGGAGGACTGAGGAGCCACAGGTCAGCGGCGTGCGCGTCTAGTTCGGCTGCGCTCAGGCTGCGGATGTCTTTGCCGCTCGGTCTGCGCCCGAAGTTTGCTGCGTATGTGTCGCACGCGAGTGGGTTCACGTCATAGCTAGCAACAACAACAGCATCAGCCAGTGCACGCTTGAGCGAACAGTGGAGACCACCTATGCCGCAGTATAGCTCGACAGCGCGCAACACACGCGGCGATGAGTCAGTCATGAAGCGGACATCGTTCTTGCGGTGGGGCGCGAGACGTCTACTCTCCGAAACGTCGACGTTTCGGGAAATGTTCGTCATCCCTTCATGTCCTATTTCACGGGCTTTTTTGGCGGCAGCATGGTGTATTGCAGCACGCGGCAGTCGATGCCACCCACTGTGACTGGATGCTTCATCCGGGGCGACAGGAAAAGCTTGCCAATCACATCTCGGTTGCCGCTCAGCACGGCGACCTCGCTGCCTGCGCAGTGCTTCTTGAGGAACAAGCCGAGCTGGAACCACGTCTCCAAGAGTTCTGCGCCCTCATCGTTGAAGCCATCGCCGGTGACCATCTCACTGCTGCTGGGAGTAAGTTGGCCCTGGGGCCCGCCCTGCAAGCGCCCTCCCCATGGCGGGTTCACAGCCACATGCGTGACACGGGCAACACCTGGTGCCCAGTCACGGACATCTGCGTGCGTGAAGCTTACCAAGTGATCCACTCCAGCGCGACGGGCTGCAGACTGGGCTAATGTGAGAGCACCTGCATGAGAGTCGCAGCCAAGGAGCACCACCTGCGGCTTGCCAGCACTCTGGTTACCCGCCTCTCGTGCCTGGTCTTGTGCGGCGCTCCATAGAGATGCATCATCGCTGTAATCAGGCCAGGATTGGAACGGCCACGGCGTTGTGCGTAGCAGGCCAGGCGCTGTGTTGGTAGCCATGAGCGCGGCTTCAATGAGAAGCGTGCCGCTACCACACATGGGGTCAACCAGCACAGCCGGAGAGAGAGATGGAGGTGCGCCTGCATGCAGAGCGGCAGGCGCACCCGTCCAGTTGAGCAGTGACAAAACGCCAGCAGCCACCGTCTCGTTAAGAGCAGCACGGTGGATGGCATCCCCCGTGCGGTAGCCGCGCTTGTGCAGAGACGCGCCGCACATATCTCTATACAGTATGGCCTTGTCCCGATAGCATGACAGGAACAAGGGCAGGTTGCCTGGTTCTCCCGGCGGTGGTGGGGATGGTTTTTCCCCACGCGCATCGCGCAACGCATCACAGATTGCATCCTTAGCACGCGTAGCCGCAAGCTGCTCGGATGGCAAATCAGTGTTGTCCCAGACGCGCGCCTGCACACTGAATGTCTGCCCTGTGCGAAGTAGAAGCTTCCAATTCGCCGCGTTGCGGATGAAATCGTACAGCGTGTCACCGCCACGCGCGCCTGGTTTGCTCACCATGTCGCCGCTCTTCAGCTTTACCAAGACGCGCACTGCAGTGCGCAGCCAGAGGACGGCGGCCAGCCCCGTTCTGCGGGAGCCCATGAAGCTGACACCTGCGCGGCCAGGACGCACGTTCACAGCGCTTATGTGCTGAGAAACCAGCTCAGCGGCAAGGACAGACTCGAGGCCGGGGGCGCAGGTGGCATAATACTCGACGTCAGGCCTCGACCCAACTGCGGGATTCAGCGCCGTGCGTGTGCTTGGTCTGTTCCGGCTATTGTCAGCTCGCTGGGGACTCACTTCGCTTTGACTCAGCGCGAGGGGAACGCGGGCAAAGCGAGTCGACTTGCGCGGCGGCCACGTCGCAAACGGCTGCCTGCGCAGGGCTCGCCCACACAGAGCACATGTCGGGACGCCACGCCTATAAGCCACGAGTGTCAGCATAATTACAAGTGAAACGGTGCTTCCAGCGAAGCGCACGATGATCGGCTTCGAGCCGGTGCTGACGTCGGCACTTGCTGTGTGCCCTCGCGAATGCACTATGCGACGGTGTCTCACGTGCACCATCTGGTCGTTTCGCAACCTGCAGCGCACTGGCCGCCTGCGACGAGACGCTTTTCGGAGAGCTTGCTCCTCACCAGACAAAGCAACTATGTCCTCTGACGCTCTGCGGCCCTGGCACACTGCACTTTCTGCTTGTACGCCGACGCGACGTAGCTTACTGCCTCGGGGGCACCCAGAAGGCAGCGTGGAGTGCGACTTGGCTGCGCTTCTGGGCGACAGCGTGCTGAAGACGGCGCTGCTGACGTCCTTGGGCATCGGCAACGGAAGCGACGGCGGCGACATGAACACAGTGGGTGTCATCACCCGTCGCGTGAGTAGCAGAGTGAGCAACCAAGTTCTTTCAACGCACGCAGTCACTGCCTTGGTCTGTCAAGGTGTACCTCTTGCTGCTGCTGATTTGCTATACCTTCCTGAGCATGGCCGAGCTACGTGTGTGGAGGCGGCAGTAGCATTAGTGTACAGAAGCGCTGGCATTGATCCAGTGCTGGTTCTGGCACGCGAATTGCTGATGGCACATTCAGCGCCCACCGATGTCAACTGGAAGGGCTTACTGCTTGAGCACGGCGGAACAGTGACATCAGGCCCTGGCGGTGGTGGCTTTGTAGCATCGGCGCGTGTGCACGGAATGACTGCAACCTCAGAAGCCTGGCCCAGCAAGAAAGCAGCTGAAACTGCGGCGGCAGCTGCCGTGATGGACATCGCGGGCTTGGCTACAGAAGAGCAGCGGGATGCCGTCAAGATGAAAGCGGCCACAGAAGCGATGGCGGAAGCGGCATTCGTGGCTGGCGCGCAAGTAAAAGCGGCGTGGCTTCAATCTGCTCCTGATGTTCACTTCGTGCCTGCAACCATGCCTGCGGCTTCGTTCACCAAGGCTTCAGAGGGGCCGTCCTGGTTCCGTGACGGCGTGAAACAAAAGGGAAGCCGATTGCAGCGCATGTTGGGAGCACACATCGCACTCCCTGGCGTTGTCAGCGCTGTGTACGCGTGGACTGCAGCAGTTGGCAAGTCCACCTCCCCGGACGAATCACTGCACCTCGGCCTGATGGTCGTTACACTGCCAGATGAGACTCAGCGCTGGTTTGTCTCATCGGCATTGCAGCCGTCTCAGACTAAGGCAGCAGAGGCCGTGGCCGTGGCCGCCATCCATGGACTTAAGCTTGGTGAGTTTGCGGAGGCGGCATTGCGCGACCACACAGTAGAGGTGAGTTAGCGTTGATGCCGCATCAGCGCTAAGCTTACAGAAGTCTGTAAGCCTTAAGGCTTACAGACAAAATCTACCCAGTTCCTTGCTACAGAATTGCGTTCGCCTTCGCATTTACGTGTCCCATGTCTGCAGTGTGATGCGCGCCTGTGCGCTGGCAGGACGGCAGCCCTCCGTTCCAAAGGTCAACCAGCTTCTCACCCGGCCTCGACTCACCACTCTTATCAAGCCTCCTCGAGCAGTTGCTGCGCGCTGTCACAGTGTCGCACTGCGTGTAGCTGCGAGTGCGAGTGAGTCGAGTGAGCGCACACCGCAGCAGAGGACGTTGTTGGTCCTTAGACGCTTGGCTCTCGTAGCCATCACTCTTAAGGTTGTGCTCTTCACGCCTTGGTCGGAACTGCACAAGTCCGCACTGCTGGGTGTGTTTGCAAGCGTGCTAGCCTCCAGAGACGCCATGACTTCAGCGCTACCTGCCGTGCTTGGGGGTAAGCACCTGTCAACGAGTGGCATTGCGCTCGTCGGTGTTGCACTCTACCTCCTTGCTGGTTTGTGCGAAATTGGAGGGGGGTGGCTGGTTTGGCAAGCGATGCGAGCTGGCAAGCCGAAGTGGTGGGCGGCGCTGGGGTCCTTTGTCCTTGTCGCTTATGGCTTCGTCGCTGCACTCCAGCCACAAGCTGCATTTGGACGCGCATTTGCGCTATACGGCGGCTACTTTGTCGTCATGTCCATCGCGTGGGGGGCTGTGCTGGATGGCTTCCGGCCAGACAAGGGCGATTTCGTGGGCTGTGCCATCATAGTTGCAGGCATCATCGTCATGAGCGCCTGGCCTAGAGCGTCAGGAGGACCGGGGTGATCAATGCTTCTCTCACTCGGGTTTAACAAGTCACATTCGTGAACTTCAGCTCTTTCGAGATCCTCTTTGCGATACCTGCGATCACAGCGCCCGGCCCCACTTCTACTCCCTCCTGCATGCCCTTGGCGAGCAGTGTGTTCAGCGTCGCCTCCCACTGCACAGGCGCCGTCACTTGGCGTGCCAACAGCTGCTTGATAACAGCCGGGTCGCTGTGTGGCTTTGCATCAACGTTAGAAACAACCGGAATGCGTGGCTTCACAATGGGCGTCGTGGCTAGAGCTGCCGCAAGCTTGGGCACTGCAGGTGCCATGTAGTCCGTGTGGAAGGCGCCGGCGACTGCGAGACGAACAGTCATGCGCGCCTTGAACTGCGGCTTGGCGATGCGCTCCACCGCCTCAATGCCGGCGACGCCGCCGCTGACGGCGTAGTTCCCCGGGCACAGGAAGTTGGCAATGCGCACCCCGTTCTCTGCCCCAGCCTCCTTGGTGGCGGCCTCGCACAACTCTGCAACCTGCTCGCTGGCCAGGCCGATGATGCTGGCCATGCCGCTTGGCTTCGCATCAGCAGCCTCCTGCATGCTGGCGCCACGCAGAGCCACAAGCTTGAGGCCGTCCTCGAAGCTGATGGCCCCAGCAAAGGCGAGAGCAGTGTACTCGCCCAGGGATAGGCCCGCAGCAACGTTGCAGGACGCCAGCAGTGCGCGTCCCTCGTCAGTAGTCTGCGTCAGAACGAAGGCGGAGACGTCAGGAAGAGTGAAGTGAGGTGACAACAAGGCGACAATTTGTGCACTTGCCTTGAGCTTCTCCAGCGTCGCCAGTGACGAGACGTAGATAGCTG
>Ga0164296_1005624_pt1 | contig 10900 bp, 3 predicted proteins | sample GEODES057metaG_FD_113533 | JGI IMG/M metagenome (GOLD analysis project Ga0164296, IMG submission 113533) | Dystrophic lake water microbial communities from Trout Bog Lake, Wisconsin, USA - GEODES057 metaG | ecosystem: Environmental > Aquatic > Freshwater > Lake | place: USA: Trout Bog Lake... | reverse complement strand
TTTGGCGGATTCCTATCCGAGGAGGAGAATAACACAAGTGGTTCTACCTCTGGTCTCACCTATGTCCTCAACCAAACGGCGACTGTTCAGACCGGCTGTGCCCTCATCAACACGAGCCGCCAGACGAATTTCGTCTTACGCATTATCACCCGTGATATGGATTCCACATCCAATATTCGCCCCGATAATGTCTAAATCTCTTCCCGACAAACTCTACCGATATTATTTTTATGTAATTGGTAGAGGGATGCTTAACACAGGCACCATAATCATTTTAGTTCTAGTGGTTGTGTTCATAGCAACCTTTATTGTACCTCTGCTAAAACGCCGTTATGAAGAGGGATTTGCCACCCGTGGTGGCGATACTGGTTACAGAACGTCTATGGCTGATTATCTCAGTCAGCGCAAAAATATGATTGAGAGTGGCAAACAACTCTACAATAATCTTGGTGCAAGTCTAAATCCTATACTGCCGACTTTTGCTGTAGCGCCGGCGGATATTGATAATAATTCAAATCTGACAACCTCCCAATACTTACAGCAGTTTAATTCACTCACAAAAACGGCAAATAAGAATATTTTACAAGCCTTGGGAAATCCAGATATAGCACCTTCGGCGACATCTCCAACAAATATGGCTCCCTCACCTCTTGGTGTAAAAGCGTCGCTGCCCCCCTCCAACGATTTATTACTACAGGCACGTCAGTGTGAAAATAACATTAAAAATCGTGAGAGCTGCTCAATGTTAGACGATCCAAATTATAGTAATTGCGGCATATGTATTGATGGTGGTACCCGATTTAACGGAGATAGACCTAATACATTTATTGGTGGTCTATTATCACTCATACAAGATCGTAATGATGCTATTGATCAAGCCGGCGGCGAGGTACCAATCCATCAACCTACACTCGGCAAATGCCCGCCTGGTATGTTCTTTGTAGACTCTGCATCTTGCCAAAAGGCGGTCAATAAATTGAATTGCACAGAAATTGGAAATTCCGGCGGTTTCCAGGGCGGTAAGACAAAGGAGGGACTACAAATCCCTGATGTATCGTGCGCACAGGCGCCTGTAGCCAATGTCTATCTCTACCAGCCGCCCGACAAAACTTATAATGTAAACTTACGCTTTATGACACCATATGGAACGGGCATTACCAAGGTTGTTGTAACACACATACCTACAAATCGTACATTTACTACGGATAACAATGGCAATCCTGGACAAGAGTTTACACTTTCACTCCGTGGTGTCAAGGAACAGGACCCCGTAAATATTATGGTCATACAAGAACAGCCCCACCGCCCTGAGGGACAGGCAGAAGTGTTCTATGTATACGAAACGGATGCACAGGGAGGTATGCGGAAATACGACCAGGCGGGTGCGCGCGATCTATGTACTCGTCTAGCTACAACACTGGCTACAAAGGCGCAAGTTCAGAAATCAAATATACAGGGCGGACAGGCGCCTCAGTGTGGTATGACAGCGGACGGATCGCAGCCTATGTATTCCGTACAAAGTGGTTACCAAGGGTTTGTTGGATACGGCTCTCACGCCGGCGCCGATTTCTGCCCTTCACAAAATCCCCCCTACGGCGCTTGGTGCTACGGTTTCAAGCCGATTAAGACTGTATTAAATAATCAACCGTCTATCAATACACAAATCTACAACTTCTTTGAATCGTTCCAGAATAAGGCATCGCCTCCACAGGGCGCTAGCAAATACAGTCAATACACGGATCCTGAAAGCACGAATCCGCCTGGAATCTCTGAGCGCGGCATTCTTATCCAGTGGGAGATGGAGGATTCGCTCAACCGTACCGTTTCTTTCCAACCCACAGTAACCCATATAAATACTATTCCTATGACGAATCTTCCGAACCCCCTCCGCTTGCTAGGTCCCTTTGCCAATAGTGCAGTCATTAAGGGTCCTGCCTGGACTTCAACTATGTCTATGCAGAAGAATCAGTTCTGGCTCTGGGGCGGAGGTCCCGCACTACAAAGTGTTGTATTCACTGCCCGTGTTCCTGGATATCTACAAAATCCTTATTACGAGGATGATATACCAAATGCGCCTATGGGTCCTCTTATTACAAATCCTGATACAATGGCATTACTACAAACCTCGCCTTGCTTTAAGGATGATCAGAGCCCAGGCAGCTACAGCATCGCCTGCTTACGTTCACTCTTTGAGGGCGCCGGTGGCGACCCCGCAAAGGGTAAGCTTGCGACAGACAACGGCGGTCTCTCGCAACTCAATTCATATGGTGATCTCTCCGCAATTAGCGAGTACCTTGATGATCTGTATATTACAGCTACAACTGGCAAGGATGGAGATGGCAACGTTATTAGTATGGATATGAATACTCGTATTGCCGGAATGAATTCTGCCGCAATGTTACTCTTCGGTTTCAAGATTACAAATCCCTGCGAAGATATTGTAGATAACCCAGATGGTACAATTGGTCTCGTAGCAAAGCCGATGAGCAATGTAACACCCGATTGTCTACAATTTTTATGGCTCAATAATCAAACCGATGCCGATCGTTCGCCGATGGCGGCTGCTGCCGGCAGCATTTTCTCCGCTACATACACAAGTATTGCGGATCGTTTTAGCGGTCTCCGATACAATGAGAGCACTCCTGATAGACGTAATCAGTACCCTTTCCAGGCTTGCCAAGTCACTGGTACAATGGCTCCTGTGAAGAACGGAAAACCCGATGACATGGTTATCGGTCAACTCACAAATATGGATAACTTGCAAGCAGTACAGGACTTCTTTAACGGTATTCAAAAGACTGCCAATTACGGCAAGAACCAAAAGGAACAGGCGATTGCTATGAAACAGTGCTACGGTGTTAACCAAGTGAAGGCGACCCAACTCGGCGCCGGCTGTACACTCATTCCTCCCGCCAAAGTTGCCCCAGGCATCACTTGCTACATCAATCTTGGAGATCCTACCGAAACGACGAACTATGTATTTTATTCAAACGGGACGTCCTTTTTGGGTGGCGGACAAAATACACCAAATATTACATTTTATTTGTCATCACCGCTCAACGGACAAGCAGGTTGTATTAGCTTCCAGACAACTGACCCCTCACCGCTATATTTACGCCACGCGGGTTGGCGTGTCTGGGCTCATTCCAAGGATAATAGTACATTGTTCGCAAATGATGCCTCTTGGAAAGTGGTGTCTGCGCTCAACAATGATTCAAGCATGGTATCCTTCCAGTCAACTAATTACCCTGATCATTATTTCAGTCAGTCCAATGCGCCAAATGAAATTTGGAATACTGTTTTTGCTGGAACTATGGATGATGCAAATGCTAAATCGTTCACGGTCATAGGTGTGCCGAGTGTCCCAATGCCGCCCAGCATCTCTGTCGCAGGACCCTTCAGCCAGATTGCCGTAAACGGCACTACATACTATTTAATCACTGGTAATGCAGTTGTCACAACCTCCAGCCAGGTTGACGTCAATTACTTTGCAGTTGGTGGCGGCGGTGGTGCCGGTAATAAAAACGGCGGTGGCGGTGGTGGTCTCCAGACAAACGTACCAGGTATTGCCGCATTCTCCTCACAATTTATTGATTCACCTTTATCGCTCAGCCCAGGTATACAATACGCCGTAACAATCGGTGCCGGCGGAGGAGGCAGCAGACAACAGAATGGTGGAAATACAACCTTTACCGCGGACAGTATAACGCCTATTGTTGCTATTGGTGGAGCATATGGCGGTGCGACAGGACAGTACTGCTGTGCAACCAATGGTGGCTGTGGTGGTGGTGGCGGCGGCTGCCAATCCGTCGGCGCACAGGGCGGTTCTACAAACGGACCTAATAGAAGCCCTGTAACTAATGCTGGTGGTGGTATTGGTGGTGTCCCCATAGATTATCAAGTAGGCGGTCCTGGCATTTCGTATGCAGGTGGAACCTATGGTGCCGGTTCACCTAATGCTAATGTTGGATACACTGCACCTGCGAATAGCGGCAACGGTGGCTCATCCGGTGGCGCCGGCGGTTCCGGTATCTTTATCTTATCTATTGCTTCATAGTAACCTGTATTTCAAACAATAATTGAATAGATTGTTATGCGCCAATCCATTCAAATATTTAGAAACATTAATTAGAGTAATGATTGGAGGACAAATTGGAGGAATAGTAATTGTTGTCCTTCTTGTCCTAGTATTTATTTTTACCTTTGTTATCCCTGTTGCTCAGGGTAAAAATGGCGGTCCTGAGGGGTTTGCTATAAACATGGTATCGTACAAGGCGGACCGTCTAAACATGGGAAATAACGGAATGCAGGCATATAACCCCCTTGCTGCTTCACTCAACCCGGTGCTTCCTAATTTTGGTGTAGCGGGTGCAAACATTAGCACTGATCTTACGTCGTCGCAATATCTACAGGAATTTAATAACGCAACATCTACTGCAAATAAACAGATTTTGTCGGCTCTCCAAACTCCCGACGATATTCCTTCAGGTGAGTCAGCTACGAATCTAGGCATTGCCCCCCAAGCAGTTTATCCCCAGTTGCCCCCCGCAAACGACTTATACATTAAAGCGCTTAAATGCCAGGCAAATATCAACGGACGTAATTGTAACCAACTAAAAGATCCTCAAAACGCTCTTTGCGGTATTTGTATGAAGAAGGGTACCAAATATGACGGAAGCAGCCCTGGTACATTTATTGGCGGTCTCTTATCGCTAGTACAGGACCGTAATGACGCCGCCGATGCCGCAACTAGTGCTGGAAACCCGTATCCCGAGTATTACCCTACACTCGGCAAATGCCCTCCCGGAATGTTTGTAGTTGACCAGCCATCTTGCGAAAAGGTCTATAATCAACTGGGTTGCGAAGAGATTGGTGAAAGCGGTGGTTTCAACGGTGGTAAAACCGCGGAAGGATTAACATTAGATCAACTCACTTGCGCCCAAGCTCCATTTTCAGGCGAGGATGTATTTGTATATCAACCACGGGATCGTCTATTTGATGTTGTTCTACGCGTTATAACACCGTTTGATACTGGTATTACAAAGATTGTCGCTACACACGTGGCAAGCGGCAAGACATTTGCCGCAGACAACGGTGGCAATCCAGGACAGGAATTTACACTCAAAATTAATGGTGTAAAAGAGGCGGATACGGTACAGGTATTAGTTGCACAAGAGCAGCCCAGTCGTACGGGCGGACAGCCTGAAGTATTCCAAGTATTGGAAGTCAGCCGAACTGGAATGCTGGCAACCTATACGGCTGATACGGCTAAGGCACTATGTAGTCGTATAGGCGCCTCTTTAGCTACATCTCCTCAAGTTACTGCCGCACTTGCAAGTGGATTACAGGCGCCTCGGTGTGCATTTACTGGCGATGCCGGTCCCGTTTACGCTGCGCAAACCGGCTCGCCAACGTTTAATTTCATTCCTGTTGGCGGAAATCCCTCATCCGCAAAGTGCGATACTCAGAAACCTGAAAACAATTCTGCTGTCTGGTGCTACGGATATAAACCGGCAGATACCGCCATCAATGCTACAACTCCTCCGCCTATCGGAACGCGAATTGTCAATTGGTTTGATAAATTTATTGGTGCACAACCCGTACAAGGTGCAAGTTTATATAGTAAATTTAGTACACCAGGTGAATCGGACCCGCCTGGAAATTCGTTCCGCGCTGTTCTCATACAGTGGGAGATGTTTAACTCTACAACTCGTACGATACCATTTATGCAGACGATAAACAAGGTAAATGACTTCCCTCTTTCTCCCCCTCCACCAGGTGGTAGCCCTCTGCGGTTATACGGACCCTACAGCGGCAGTTCATCCATTAATGCGCCCGCGTGGACATCTACATCAGGACTAGTCAAAAACCAGTTCTGGTTCTGGAGCAATCAGGCGAATAGTCAGACAGCTACATTTACAGCACAAGTGCCTGGATTTTTATCTGACCCATTTTACCGCGATGACAAAGATAATGCCCCTGTAGGACCTCTAATCTCAAATAAGAGCACGGCGGCACTATTACAGAGCTCTGCCTGTATGGCGGCTGACCAGATGCCTGGTAATTACAGCGCTGCGTGCTTACTTGAATTATATAAGGGAGCCGGTGGAATTCCAGGACAGGGCAAACTCACGACTACAAACGGTGGTCTGTCGCAACTCAACAGTTACGGTGATCTCAACGCAATTTCAACATATTTGACTGGATTGTACAGTGCTGCAACAAGAGGCAAGGATTCAACTGGAACTGTTATTAGCTTGAATGTTCCTACACGTATCAAGGCTATGAACTCTGCTGCGCAATTGCTCTTTGGCTTTGATATTGTAAATGCCTGTGAAACCATTATTGATAATGCCGATGGCTCGGTCGGTGTTGTCACTACGCCAATAAATAATGTAACCGGCGAGTGCTTACAATACCTATGGCTCAACGCGGGCTCTGATGTGATTAATACGCCAATGGGCTCAACACTCAAGGGTACGTACACCAGCATTAAGGATCGTTTCAGTGGTCTCTTGAATACCGAAAGCACGCCGGATTTCCGTAGAAAGTATCCCTTCCAGGCGTGCTCACTCAATGGTACTGCTGCCCCGATAAAGAATGGCAAACCTGATATGGATGTTATTGGTCAACTCATGAATATGCCGAGCATTGCGGCAATTCAGAATTACTTTGACGGAATTCATAAAGCCGCTAATAACTTTAATGCCAATTACAGAGGTACGGAGGAACAAGCACAGGCGCAAGCCGATGCAGTACAGATGTGCTACGGTGTTAACCGAAACTCCAAAGCTTCCACCGGATTCGGTTGTACAAACTGGGCGCCGACGGCTATTAATAATATTACAGTATGGCTGGACGGTGATGACCCACTTGGAACAGGAACGCAACCCCAGGATGGAGAGCCCGTTCCTCTTTGGAAGGATAAGTCAGGAAAGGGACGTAATGCACAGGCTGCTTCAAAGAGTAATGTCCCCAATTATTGTAATGATTCCTGCGTATTACCTACTTACCAGAGAAAGGTGAGAATAGCAAACAACAAGGGTTCTATTTTACAATCGCAGCAGTACGGCAATAATGGACAGGTGGTAGGTAACCAACAATCGTGGTATGTACTACCCGCTTTTGACCCTTCTCCCATTGGAACTTCGGATACACCTGGCTCGCCTACAGTGTTTGCTGTTATATCAACGACGATAGATAACGCTGGTAATAATCCTTGGCTAACAACAATAAATCCTGCCGATTGGACATACTTCTTCTTATATCATTACGCACAGGGTGGTGGCAATGGTTGTGTAGGTTTTACAAATGGAAATAATACATTACAACGCGCAATCGCTCCTCCTGGTACTGCAATGAATACGCCAACAATTGTCAGTCTAACAGTATCCGATCCTAACAATTCTACTGCTCCTTTCTATCGTACTAGTGTAAACATCAATGGAAATCAGTTTCTTGATCCCGTATATGGAGCAGGAATACCTGCTAATGCTGCCTGGTTGGATAGTAGCCAAACAAAGATGCGGGGTTTCTTCACTGGACCTCAGATACAGTTACTATTAGGACAAGTACAGGGCTATGTACACGAGCTTATTATGTACGACCGTGCACTCACCTACGAAGAGCGCTCAAAGGTAGAAGGCTACCTAGCGTGGAAGTGGGGCAAGCAGGATTCATTGCCGCCAGACCACCCCTATGCGGGCGGAGAGCCGTAAACGACCGAGCGGATATTATTCAATAATATATCATCTTATGATAAACTATTGAATAAGTAGGGATGATTTTATTGGCAGGAGTTATCATATTAATCTTAACTCTTGGGCTACTTTGCTTCAGTTTTGAGTACTATCAAAGCGAGGGATTTCAGAATCTTCTGGATGTTGAACCCCCATTTGTAAAATCCCAAAATGTAACCTACAATAATTATGAAAAGGATATCATTGTAAACCCAGGTGTAAAAGATATGACAAGCGCATTAGCAGTCCCCGACATTTTTTTAGATATGGACACATCCGATTCTGTCCTTGTCACCCAGCGTCTCATTGAAGATCCTACCAATAAATACACAGACTACGATAATAAATACTGTCGTGGCGCACTTCAGCCCGCAAATCTTCCAAGACATCTCCGAGGCGCACGCGACGGCTGTGGCTGGTGGTATGTAGCCGACCCTTCGCAAACATCCACCGGTGTTCTTGGTACTGTAAATGGTCCAATATTTCGCGATGGACTTGTTAGTAACGGACAGTGGATATGGGACCTTACAAAGGCGCAAGAACTAGAGGAAATCAAACTATGTCGGCAAATTACAATGTGCGAACTCATTGATACAAATGCTGTACACGGACGCTGTGGATTCTGCCCTACAAGTGGCTACGCTGTGCCCGTGAAAAGCGACGGCACTGAAAAATATCTCAAAAACCCTAACGCTACCTGTGGTACGAAAGTTATAATGAACGGCAGCGATTGTGAGGCTCTAAGACAAAATGCACGCGTTATTACCGCATCTGACGGTACACAATGCGGCACTTTTGGAACCCCCTCCGATGATAAGAGCTTACGTATATACAGTCATGATGAATGTGCCAATTTTAATGGTGTATTATCTAACGATGGACAATGTAGAAGTCGTATTGGCGGAAATTATAGTGAAGATTGTGCCGACCTCAATAAGCCTATAACAAATGTATGTACACCCGATGTGAATGGACGTCTGAGTACCTCTTGCTTAATTTCAGTAGCTAAAGGGCTCGGTTATACAACGAGTGGCGCAATTTTACGTATTCTAAAAACGAGCGGCAATCTCACAGAGAATGATCGTGTTGCGATGGCACAACTTGCAAATATCGGCGTAAACATACCCGATACAATTCTCAGTGGTGGAGATATTGGCGGTATTGGCAAGGTAGGAGGAAAGATTGATATAAACACGGCAGCGAACCTCTATATGAAAATCAAAGAACAAATGCGCTTAGGAATTCATAGGCGTATACGGGAAGCGGCGAAGTGGTTTGTTGTCGGCACCACCAACTTTGATCCTTGCGGATTTGATAATAATGAACGCGGTCCCTTCCCGCTCCTGTGTCTCCAACAATTATGGCGAGTCAGTGGTTGCCAGCCCGCCGGCGACGGATATCCTAGAACCGAGGCGGATACCACACAATATAATTCTATGACTTGGGGAGATATTTCTGCTATGTTTGAGCGTAATTATATGGCTCTACAAGGTGCAAATGGCGCAGAGGCGCAAGATGCCGACGTTAAAAAGTGTTTGGGCATTGACGTAAAGCGTACCGTGTCACCCGCCTGCAAACCAGCACTAATTCCGCCGCCACCTGTTATGCTTCCCACATTTTATCCAGACTATAATTTTAAAGGTGCCGGTGTACCTCTTGATGTAGGAAACTATCCATTTACCAAATTTATCAAATACATTCCAAACGATAGTATAAGTTCAATTAAAGTGCCGCCAGGGTATGTCGTAACGGCATATCAGGATGATATTGGTTCAAGGAGCCAAGTATTTACATATGATACTCCTGATATCCGAACAAATGGCTTTGATAAGATGATTTCTGCGCTCACCATCAGCAAACATAATTAGGCGTGGTCTAATTAAATTAACGAAACATTGTAGAGGACTTTGTCAGATGAACGTCTGGATTTTTGTAGTCATCGGCGTAGTTGCAGCATTCACTATATTAGCTCTACTACGAAAATCTAAAAACGACCATATTGAGCATTTCCAAAATGCCTCCGGACCAACGACTATGCCTGTTGGAGGTATAGATCCCCCGCCTAGCCGAACGTTTGCGGATTTTATAACATCGCTAACCGGCGGCAGTAGCCCACCGTCTCTAAAAGCCGCGACAACCAGATTTGTCTCGGGACAACAGGACTATCTACAAAACGTGCTTAACAGGGAAGTTATGACAAATTCCTTAATGCCCGATTATGGAAAAATTATGAGCCCGGCTGTAAATCAACCCGACGTATACTTGAATACACCTGATAATATTATTGTGCAAAATCTTGAAGTAGATAATGCTAGTCAATTCTCGGAAGCCGATATGCAATTCTGTCGGTCCGCGCAAATGCCTGAGAATCTGCCACCGCATGTCAAGGGCGGCATTGTAGGCTGTGGCTGGTATTACATACCCGATCCGAATATGACCTCTAGCGGTGCCTTAGGACAGTCTGACGGTCCACTCTTTCCTAATGGTCTCAATAATGACGGCAAAGGTGCTATACCCAATTACGGCAACGGTCAATGGATTTGGAATCTTGAACTTGCGCAGCAATTAGAGGCAATTAAGAACTGTGCGCGCATTAAGACCTGTGTTGGTATTGATGCCCCCTCCGTAAAGGGCATCTGTGGATTCTGTATACCATCCGGTAAAGCTATTCCTGTAAATACAGATGGTACCGAAAAGTATCCCGATTCGTTGACAATTGGTGATATTACTGCTCCGGCAGCGGTATGCGATGCAATTCCTATTATGAATTCTGTTGCCTGCAATCCCGCTAGACCTCCTCCGCCCGTCGTCACGCCTCAAGGAATCAACTGTGGTACATTTGGATACCCCTCGTCTGATTACAGCATTCGCCTATACTCGCAAAATGACTGTACTGTGAACCTGAATGGAAACTGGACGGCAGATGGTCAGTGTATGGCGCAGAATGGGCAAAGCTTAAGTGCTGCGTGTAAAGCACTCAACGGCGTAAAGCCGTCGGCGCCTGGACCAACCCTCTGTAGTCCTGACATAAACGGTAAACTCAGCAACGCCTGTCTTATTTCCCTTGCGCAAGGTGTCGGAATGACCGCGCAAGGATCTATGATTAAAATGTTAAAAGCAAATACTGTGCCTGATCAATTTGATACCATTGCCGTACAAAT
>Ga0164296_1005623_pt1 | contig 10900 bp, 15 predicted proteins | sample GEODES057metaG_FD_113533 | JGI IMG/M metagenome (GOLD analysis project Ga0164296, IMG submission 113533) | Dystrophic lake water microbial communities from Trout Bog Lake, Wisconsin, USA - GEODES057 metaG | ecosystem: Environmental > Aquatic > Freshwater > Lake | place: USA: Trout Bog Lake... | reverse complement strand
TCACTGGATGGGAAAATACTGGAGCACAACAATATGCTCCAGTAAAACCACAACAGGCTGTTCAAGCACCGCAAGTGCAGGCCGCTCCAGTGGCACAACCACCAGTGCAACAACAAATGCAACAACCGCCTGTGCAACAACCGCCTGTGCAACAACAAATGCAACAACCAGTGCAACAAACTGCACAACAACCAATGTCTAACATTGCGGCAATACAACAAATCGAATCTGGTGGTAATCCAAATTTAATTGGTGCGGCCAAAGAAACAGGTAGTATGCAAGTATTACCCAGCACACTTACCAATCCTGGATTTGGTGTAAAGCCAGCACAAGACAATAGTCCTGCTGAAAAAGATCGTGTCGGTCAAGATTACTACAATGCAATGCTACCCAGATACAACAACAATCCTTTGTTGGCTGCGGCTGCTTACAATGCAGGTCCAGGTACAGTAGATCGTGCGGTTGCACAAGCCGCACAAACAGGTGCTAATCCATTGCAATTACTACCTGATAGTACTAAACAATATCTTGCCAAGTTTGCCAAATTGACTGGACACACAGACGGCGTACCTGATATGGCTGCCGCCAAAGAACCTTGGAAGATTGCACAAAGCGATATTGCATTGCCTGGGCAAGAACATCGTGCTGAACACGAAGAATTAAACCGGAATTTAACCAATACTGGTAAATTGAGCAATATCATTGATAATCCTGATACCAGCCCTGGTGTTCGATCAGGTGCTATTGATCAAGCCAAAGGCCTATTGACCAATCAACAAGACAAGACCCGTGCTGAATCGGCCTACAAAGGAGCACTACAAGGTGATCCGGCTGCACAAAATTATTTGGCCAACGAATACAAAAAAGATGGTTCGTGGGGCAAGTTGTTGTTGGCCACTTATATGGGCTGGAAAGATATGGCAGCCGAACAACAGGCCAAACTGATGGACAAAGGAGTTTATACTCCTGTGCAGGTTGGTGACAAAACCTATACTGCCAAAATGAGTCCTGATGGTTTAATTACCAAAGCCTGGGATAGCGATACAGGTGCTCCTGTAGATAATCGCGGTCTGGCCAACATTCAAGCCAACAGTTATGGAGTTGGCAAAGCCAACAAAGCAACTGTCAGCACACAAGACGTAGAAAATGGATCATTAAAAGGTCGCGTGGTGACCCAGCAATTACCAAATGGCCGCACACGCACTTATGTGGAAAGCGGCGGCAAGCAATATGATTATGACGGTAGTTGGAAGCCAGTATCTATCAGTGTAGCCAATGCCAAGGCACAGGCTCGTGCTGATATTGATACATTAGCAACACTGAAGAAAACATATGGTAAAGATACAATTTCGGCATTAAATCAATTCAAGAAAGATGCAGATCACACCTTGAGTCGTCAAGAAGAAAGTGATTTTGTTCGCGATTATGGTGGTTATACTCCACCTGAATTATCAAACCCAACTGGATCAACTACAAATGCCGTATCGCAACCTACTAATAGTACTGCTACTACTAATGTTCAACCTGGTGCTATGGGCGGGGGCGGTGGTACTACTAACCCTGCTGGTGCAGGCAACGCCGCGACTAACGTAGCACCTACTGGTAATGCCGCTAATGCGGTATTTAGAGGAAGACAAACCGGTGAAAGCGAAGGTCAATATGCACAAGCCAAGAAGAACTTCCAAGAACAACAAAAGATTCAACAAGGAGCACAAGCGGCTGTAGCAAAACCCAATGCTGCCACAGTGGCAGCAAGCCAAGATACACAAAACTTGATTAGCCATATGGATCGTGTGGTTCAAGATATTGATGCAGGCGAAACCAATTTTGGTAGTCGTGCCAGTGCAATTGTTGGACGAGGTCCTATTGCACAATGGGTTGGTAACGAATTCGAAACTAAACAAGCCAACAATACCAAAATGGCCTTGGATGCAATCAGTAAGTTGGCCACAGAAGGTCTTAAAGTACTTGGTGCTAATCCTTCTGAAGGTGATCGTAAGTTTTGGACAGAACACAAACCCAATATCAGTAGTAGTCCTGAATTTGTTAAAGATTGGATCGAAACACGCCGAGCCGACCTGGAGCGTAGATTGGCTTATGCACAACAACAAGTCAGCACAGGTGGATTGGCTGGAACTGCTGGTCCAGTTAAACCCGAAACTGCCCGATTAGGCACACGCGAAAATCCTATAAAGTTAGATTAAAATGGCCATATACGAATACCAAGGTACCAGTTATGATATTGCAACAGACGATCCTGCTGAAGCAAAAAACAAAATATTATCGCACTTGTCCAACACACAGGATCAATCTACTACCTTGCAAAAGGCAGGACAAGGAGCGGCCAGTTTAGCCGATACTGCATTAAACACTATCACTGGTGGATTGGATTGGGCCGCTTATCCTTTGGCTCGTGCTTACTATGGTACTGTAGGTGGTATGGCTCCAGAGGCTGCGGCCACTCGAGCACAACAAGAAACCACAAGTCCAAAAAATATAATTGGTCGTGCGTTTGGAGTTGAGAACACTCCTGCATATCAAAATGAATTGAGTCGTCAAGCCACAGGTGCTATAGGTCAGGGCGTTGGTGGATTGGCACACGCTTGGAGTCAAGGCACTGGACTACCACAACAAGACATAGAAAATATGATCGGTAGCGGTATGATGGCTGCTGGACCTGCTGTTCCTCGAGTGGCACAAGGAGTAAGCAATGCTGCCGGATTTGTTAAAAATGTTGGTAAAGGTGCGTTTATAAATGAACCCGGAACTGCATTGTTGCATATTGGAGATACTGTTTTTACACCTGAAGGTGTTAGATTATATGAAAATGGATCTATAACTAAACAACAATTAGAATCACAATATAGTGTGCCAAAAGAACAATTGTTTAACAATTGGAAAGATCGATTGGCTTTGCGTGTGGCTGGTAATCAAGTGCCGGCAGCAGGTCGGCTGGGACAGGCAATGGGCGAACAATTGGCACAACAGGTTACCGATCCAACCAAATTATTGACCAATTTAGGTACTGAATTTGTCACTGGCGTACCTTTAGGCGGCATTACTAAACCTGCACAAGCCGCGGCCTTTGTTCGGTTGCACAACAAATACGATTTTAGTCCTACTTTTTTAGAAAAATATCGAAATGATACAGGGGCTAATCCACCATCACCTCCACCAGGTGGGACTGGCGGTCCCACCCCTCCTGCAGGCCCGTCAGCACCTGTCGCTCCTTCCACACCACAATTAGGATATAATCCAAATCCTGGACAAACACCAATGCCTATGGGCGGACCTCCTCGTGCGGTCAATATCGAAGGACAAAGATCAGTATTGCCGTATCAAATCAATACTGCCAATAGTCAGCCCACAGGACCAGTTAGACCTGGATCGTTAAATCCCGATGCTGGATTGACACCACCTATTGGTACTACTGCTCCGGCTACTGCTCCACCTGAACAAGCCGGTGCTAATTTTATTGCCACGCAAGAAAAGAAATTGGGCACACCAAGTCCTACACAATCAATGTTGGCAGATCCAGAAAAGGCAGCACGAGCCAAAGCCATCTTGGATTCGATTCGTGCCCGTGATGTAAAAAAAAGCCCTGAAGTAGCGGCTCCAGTTGCACCTGCAACAGAAACTGCACCTGCAACAGAAACTGCACCTGCAACTGCCGAAACTCCAGTTGCCCCTGAAGGATTTACACCTCCTGCCAACTGGACTAACAATCCTGCTTACCGTGCTCCTAAATCTACTGAAACTGGATTGGCCGGATTACAAGCACGCTTAAAACAAATATCGCCTGATGAATTGGCAGCACAACAGGCTGAAACAGAAGCGTTGTTGGCCAAACGTGCTGAGCGTAGTGCAAAAATGCAACCAGCAATACAGGCCACAAAAGAATTTAAGAAAAACTTAAATGACAATGTTCGAGCCGGTATTGGTTCCAAAAATAAAAATATTATAGTCAATAAAAACATATTGGCCGAAACATTACCTGACAAAGATATCAACTGGAGCGAAATGCCCGACCTACAAGGTAAGAGTGTGGCTGAAGCCAGATTGGCCGTTAAAGACTTTATGAAACAACAACGCAAGACTGCACCTGGTAAATCGAATCCTGATGTGATGTCAATGATGACTACGGAACCTGATTACGGTGCAAAAGAAATACAGCACGGAACTTTTGATAATCCGGGCGATTATGAAACTGCTCAACAAATTAAATCATATGGCGAATTAGCAAACAAACCATATCGCATACATTATACTGATCCTGAAGGTAATATACATCACGAAGTATCTAATCCTAACAGCTCATATCATAGCCACGCAATCGAACATACAAATGGCGATTCGTCAATGAAAACCATTACCAACGAAGGTATAGATGAATCACATATGATTAATGGACAATGGAAACACGGTCCTAAATCTAAAGAGTAAATAATATATGAACACACAACTACATAAGGAATTGAATTAAATGGATGAATTATATACGGTATTGGAGCGTGTGTTTGCTACCAATTTTGTAAGTTATTATAAAGCACACGCGGCACATATGAATATTCGTGGTCGCAATTTTTATCAAGATCACAAATTACTAAAACACATTTACCGATACCTACAAAATAATGTGGATATTTTAGGTGAAGAAATACAAGCCTGTGGAGTAGGACATATTCCTGAAACATTGAATATGATCTTACAAACATCCACAGTTGATGATGGATTGCCTGCACTGGAATCTACTATATTGTTGAACGATGTACTACAAGACCTATATGCCTTGATTGATGTGTATCACGAAATGGATCGTGCAGGACAGGACATTGGATATCCAGATGTATCCAATATGGCTGCTGATCACATACAACATATTGCGGCTTTTTGCTGGAAGTTAGAGGCAACATTGGACATTCCAGGAAAGCATCCACGCAATGTCAAGTAATGTAGTGACAATGACGGCACCTGATCCTGATTCGGAAATAGAAATCCAATTCCAATTAATCAATAAACGTTTAGAATTGGTTGATGTGCGTCTTACCCGAATAGAACAGTTGGCTGCTGAGATCAAGCAAATTGTTGCTATGGGTCGAACTTACGAAACAGATTAGTAATTGCCGTTATAAAACTTTAACACGGCATCTAAAAACAGTTGGCTATCGAAACTGCCACCTTCCACTTCCAGGCCAGTGGCAGGATCTATCATATAGATCCAAACTTTGTCTGGAGAGTCCTCGTCAGTCTCTATACGCACATTGGTGTGTAATACTATGTCTGTCATACTGGATCCTTATAACGTAATAAAAAATATGTAAGAGTTTCTTCGGTTGCAAATTGTAGTTCCAACTCCTCTTGCTCTTCTGCAAAATCGGCTATAATAAAATCGCAATCCATTAGATCTTCAGGCAGTTGATAAAATTGATCCCGATCTATCCAATATGAGATCATACTACATCCTTGTATTTTAATAGGAAATGCGTGCGTTCGGGTGTGTCACCATAAGCGTGTTGTGCAAAATCCTCTATGGGCATTGCCACGCCATTCCACATCCACATATGGCGTTGTTGTGCGGTTTGATACTGGCGGTAAGTGGCCACACCTTGCCACAACTGTTGATTGTAGGCTGCGATTTGTGCCTGTGTCATACCCTGTAAGGGATTTATTCTTTTTGTTGCCGCATATTGTTCGGCAGCCTTTTCTGCGAAACTGCGAGGATCGTTTGCCATCATACTACTGCGAGTACCGCGTCCTGATTCAGCACATAAAAGGTGTCGTTTTCGTGTTTAACTTGCACCGTTTGGCTCCAATTTAGCACGATTCTGTCGCCTACAGACACCTCTTTTGATACGTCACTACCTATGCTAATGACTTCGCCGTAAGTGGTGTCGAAATTCTGTGTCAGTATTAAACCGCCTGCGGTTGTGCGTTCGGGTGTGATTTGTTTTACGATAATTCCGCTTCTGAATGCTCTCATTGTTGTTCCTTTGTAATGCGTTTGAATGCGTGGCTGCCGCGGACTTCGTAGCCCCTGCGACGATGTAGTTCCATAAACGGTTGCCAATCGCGTCTAATGGTGGTGGATACCAGGACGGGTATCTCTAATATGCGACACCAATTTTCCCAGGCCTGTAGTGTGTCTGTGATCATACGAACACGAGTGCGTGCAGGCAAGGTAAGGTCTATGTGTAGCATATGTGCTTCGGCAGTGGCTTCTTGTATATAGTCTGTGCCGGAACCAAGACTGATCCAATGCCATCCTACCAATCGATCCGCTATGTGTGCTTGTTGAATCATTGCGGTTCCAGCGTTGAAGTTTCGGCGTAGTACATCGTGGGCTATGCTTTCGCACAGTCGATCCAGATCTACGGTCAATACTCCTGCCAATTCTTGCAAGTAATGCCTGCTGGTAAAGGCCACGATGCTGGGAACATCGGCCAACTGAACTGGTGTCCAAACGATCATACTATTACCCTTACTGATACTTGTTGATGACTATTGACACGACCAATATATTCATACTTGCGATTGTATTGTTGGCAATGTTCTTGCCAAGCACGAAATTCATCTTGTTGCCAACCGGGATAGTTTAAGTATTCGTCAAATATAATAATGGTTCCAGGTACAATATTATTGGCCAATGCGGTTAGTATTCCCACTGTACTACTATATAAATCGCAATCTACGTGCAACAATGCCAGTGGTTGGTTGCCGATGGATTGACAAAAATCTGGTAATGTTTCAGAAAACAATCCAATGTGCAATCGAACATTATCACGCACTGGTGGTGCTGATTCACGCATAAAGTATCCACGCGGAATAAGATAATGCCAAGTTTCGGGCAATCCAGTAAAACTATCAAATCCGTGTATGTAATTGTTGCGGACCATATCAGCAAAGTGATTTATGGTGCGACCAGTAGCAACACCAAATTCGGCATATACCCCTGGACGTAATTCGAATGGTATTTGTTGGATCATAGCGGCGTGCAAATCCCAATCCGATGCATAGTTTGGTGTATTACGCATATGCGTTAGCATATATTCCACTGATTGTTCAGCGGCTATTTGGCGTGCTACCAGTTCTAAATTGGGATAAGGTAATGCATTACGATATCGCCAGGATTGACCAATTCGGTCTAATAATCTTTTCATTTCATTTCCTATATGTATTGACTTATTTAGCATAAGTATATTATAATAGTTATTTTAAGGATATACGATGAGAAAAGCAAGACCTTTATCGGCTTATACACCCATAGGTGATCTCTTGGTCAATTTAGATCATTACTGGCGTCATCAGATGCCACCAGATGAGCGTGGTTGTGTTGCTTGGTCTGCAGGTCATCACGCACAAGGCTATCCAATGATGGGTGGATTTCGGGATGGTCGGCGTATAATGACTCTTACACATCGAATCACTGCTATGTTAAAATTTGGTCGTGCGTTGGAACCAAAAGAGTTTGTAGTGCATACCTGTAGCAATACCAATTGTTTGAATCCTGACCATATCATCCTCGGAGACTACTATACCAGAAACGCTGTTATGATAGCCAATGGTCGTGCTCCGGACCGTACTGGACCAAGAGGTCCTTATAAACCAAGAAAGAAAAAAAATGATCTACAAGAGCCTACTGCACAAATATGAGTATGTGATACGCGAAATGTTGGGTGCTGATATGTCACCTACTGATCTGCATTCGTTGCTGAATATGGTATTGAATGATTGGATTGTTGATGGCAATTTTACCGAAACCTATTTACAACTGGCCGGACAAGCAATACAATTACGTGAGCAGGCAGAAACTCCTGTGAGTCAAGTGGTAAATCTCAATGGTGAGAAATTTGCACTTGATAAATAAATGTGTATCGGGATCGTGTTTTTCTTTGCCGTTTAACATATTCCTGTATTGGTCCCGATACACAATGTTTAGTTTATAGTTCCTATCCTGTTTAGGTCCCCCTGCCAGAAATGGTTGGGGGATTTTTTTTGGCAAAAAAATCACTTGATTTTTTGTATTAGACTAAATATAATAAATACTTTACAGGAGAAGGCAATGAAAGATATTAGCAAGTGGTTAGAGCAACAACAAGCACAGGCTCAACTTAAACAAAAAGATCCCAACAGTTATGTAGAAAATGGTGTTGAATACGACATCAAGATGAGTATGAAGTTTGGGGATGAATGGTTTTTTAACTTGATCAATAGTGATATGCAACACATTGTTCCCGGTTTATGCATTGATAGTGCCGTACATAGTGTGGCCACTGATTGTTTGGTCAATCTATTCCTAAATGGCTATAGCGAAGAAGACCTACAGAACTTGTTTGAACAAGCCATAGAGTTAGCAAAAGACGTGCAAAAAAGGAACGAATAATATGCCCAGCAAGACATTAGAACGGATCTTGCGTGAGCGATTCAGTGCTGAACAACGAGCACGCAACGCTGACGAGGCTTGGGAACAACGCCGACAAGATCCTGAATTCCTAATTGAAGTATTGAAAGAACCCATACTGGGCACAAGGCCCAGTCAGCGTTCCTATCGGGATACAAGAGAGTATATATTAAAACAGATACAAGAAAGGTATGGCAATGACTGATTGGGAACAAAAATTAGCAGAAGTTAAATGGCAGGCTTTTGTAAATGGCTTTACAGAATTGGCTGAATATTTGGCGGACACTAAAATTATAGAAACCGAATATTGGTATTATTTGGAAAATACAAAATATTTGTATTGGAGTGAAAACAAAGTAAGTGATTGTCTTGATCAATGGATTGAAGATGATATAGTGTTATGGGACGATGCCGGCTTTGTAATTTGGGACGACGAATTAGTTCGATTATATGATAAAACTCTTAAAAAATTAGAACGCCAGCAAAGAGATTTAGGCAGGATCATTGTTAGACAAGCACGCTTATGCGGAATGAAGTCATACAGTATTGATCCAAATGAGTTAAAATTTAGGAGAAATTAAAATGAAAGACATTGAATTGGAGTGTGTGCCCAGTTGGAGATACTGCCACGTACGGGAAGGAGAAAAGGCTCCTTATCCAGCAGGTTGGCAAAACCAACCCCGAATGTTACAACAGATATTGAGCAACAATGTGGGCTTGTTATTGGGCCCACAGTCGGGTGGAGTAGTGGCCTTGGATTTTGATGGACCTTCAGCGTTTGCTTGGTTTGATGCCACATTCAGTATAGACTTACCCGGAACAGTGGCTTGGACATCAGGCAAAGATGGACGATGCCAAATGGCTTTTTGGGTACCTGAAGAGTATTGGCCTTACATACGCACACAAAAGATTGCAACAGGTGAGCGTGAAGGTTGGGAGTTTAGATGGGCTGGCGGACAGAGTGTGGTGCCTCCCAGTCGTTTGGCAGATGGTAGATCTTACACTTGGGTGTTGGCTCCCAGCACCACTGGCATTGCCCCGCTACCAGATCCAGTATTGGCTTGGGTCTTGGAAAAATGCCAAAACATAAACCAAGTAAATACTATCCCAGACCCTATAGTGGATCCTGCGGCGATTGACGAAACACGATTTCGCGAAGTGGTAGAGATGCTGACAGAACTACAACAACACACGCCCCGACTGCCGTATGACGATTGGCTCAAGATTGCTTTTGCAACTGCAAAGGAAATTGGCAATGCGGCAGCGGAATTGGTGTTGAAACAGATTTGGCCCGAACAACATTCAGGTGAGTATCAACGCTTGTTGGCCGGTAGAGATCACAGTCGTAGTCCCGGAATTGGTAGCCTGGTGTATAGATTGAACCAAACACGCAGAAATCGGCATACAGAAAGATACGCACAATACCTGCAACATAGGCAGGAGATAGCAGAAATTCGACGCATATTACAACAGAAGGAAGCAAATGAAAAAACTAACAGAAATGACGGCAGCAGAACTTAAACTGCTATTGGAACAAAAAGAACAGGAAGAAGCACGGGCCATAGTATTCCCAGATACTACAGAAAAAGGGCGTCCGCGTAGTACGCCAGTAAATCTTGAAACACTATTACAACATTATGGCATTCGTGTGCGATACAATGAAATGACCAAATGGCCCGAAATAGACATACCAGGACAACGCTTCCATCCTGATACTGCATTGAATAGTGCAATGACTTATATTTGGAGCCTGGTTAAATCGGTAGATTGGACTATCAGCAAAGATGACTACTATAGTATGTTGAATCTTATTGCAACGCAAAATTACTATCATCCAGTTAGGGAATGGATTGATCAACAGACTTGGGACGGTGTTGATAGATTTCCAGATTTTTACGCCACCATTGAGTGTGGAGGCAATAGTCCGGTGGCTGGCAATCAATTAAAAGAAACATTGATGCGTAAGTGGGCACTGAGCCTGGTAGCGGCACTATATCATAAAGATTTTAGTAGTGAAGGTGTGTTGTGCCTGTATGGACCGCAAGGCATTGGTAAGACTTCGTGGGCATATGGACTGGTACCGCGTGAGTCGGGAGGCACTTGGATTAAAGACAGCGTTGCCCTGGCTGTCACGGACAAAGACAGCGTTATGAAAGCAACCAGCACTTGGATAACTGAGTTAGGTGAATTGGATGCTACGTTTAAAAAGTCGGATTTGGAAGCACTGAAGAGTTGGATTACAGAAAAGTCTGATGTGATAAGACCACCTTATGAGCGTAGCCAAAATCGTTATGCAAGACGCACTGGTTTTTATGCTACCTTGAATACCTTGGAGTTCCTAAACGATGATGAAAACAGAAGATTCTGGGTCTTGCATTGTGAAGGCTTTTGCTTTCCCCGCTATGATTTGGGTCAATTTTGGGCACAGGTCCGAGCACTATATGATGCCATAAGAGACAGTTGTGCAACAGCCGAAGATCGTGCCCGAACAGGTGAGTGGGG
>Ga0164296_1005622_pt1 | contig 10900 bp, 7 predicted proteins | sample GEODES057metaG_FD_113533 | JGI IMG/M metagenome (GOLD analysis project Ga0164296, IMG submission 113533) | Dystrophic lake water microbial communities from Trout Bog Lake, Wisconsin, USA - GEODES057 metaG | ecosystem: Environmental > Aquatic > Freshwater > Lake | place: USA: Trout Bog Lake... | reverse complement strand
TGGATACCATTCGTCACGGAAGGTGGGGCCTTTTGCGTCAAAAACACAGGCAATATGGGAAGAAGGAAACTCCGAACGGAGCCGTCGCAACATATTGATCATGCCGTAAATTGCACCAGTTGGCTCACCATTAGGATTTCGCAAGTCCGGCATCGCATGAAAAGCCCTATAGAGGTAGCTGGAACCATCTACTAGCAATAATAATTCGTTCGTCATACCTTAATCGTACAATTGATACATGAACACAATCTTATTTTCAATACCGAACAAGACCCAAGGCTATATTATCGCCCTAATTCTTTTTTACACCACTTTTGTTGGCGCCCAAGAGCAGAATATGCCAGTACCAAATCAGTCCCAAGTACTGAATCAAAAAGAACTCGATGCAATCAACAATGCCCCAATTGCACAAAAAGTGTATGCACGTGACCGAGTTGATCAAAAAAAACGTCAGCCCGATTTTTCATACCAAAGTGATGCGGGTACCCAAATTAAAGAGTACGCTGATATTGGGCAAAACAAAGAAATTCAAGTGGACTCATCCATGGGAACCCATTATCAAATGGCTCCGACGAGCAATAAAGACGCCACATCTTCTTCACAGACGATTCAACGTGTTCCAACCATTCAAATCCCTTTTTAAAAGATAATGGCAGTTTATACAGAAATCTCGATTGAGGAAGTCAAAAAATGGCTCTCCCAACACTTTGAGCTTGGCGAGGTATGCCTATTTAAGGGAATTCAAGGGGGCATTGAAAACAGCAATTTTTTCTTAGACATCCAAGAAAATGAACAGATCAATCACTATGTCTTAACCATCTTTGAGCGATTAAATAAAGCACAGTTGCCTTACTACTTAGAAATGATGTCGTACCTTGCCAAAAATCATATTCCCGTGCCAATGCCGATCAGTAATCGTCATGGAGAGATTTTGCAAGAAATCAACGGCAAACCCGCGGCAATTGTCAGCAAATTAGTCGGCAGTTCTGATCTGAGCCCAAATCAATCTCAATGTGCACAAGTCGCACACATGTTAGCAACCTTGCACCTTGTAGGCGCGGCCTACCATCTCCACCAAGAAAATCTGCGCAGCCTTGCTTGGTGGCAAACCACTTCTATTGAAATCCAGCCCTTTCTTGATGCGGAAAAGCAAATCCTGTTACACAATGAAGTGATCAAACAAACGGAATTTTTTTCTAGCACGACCTATCACAACCTACCCGCTGGCTTGTGTCATTGCGACCTCTTTCGTGACAATGTGCTGTTTACACAGGATGGTGCACTAAGTGGTTTTTTTGATTTTTATTTTGCTGGTCAAGACAAGTGGCTATTTGATGTCGCAGTAACCGTCAACGATTGGTGTATCGATTTATCTACAGGAGTATTTGTACAGGCGAAATTGGATAGCTTTTTAGATGCCTATACAGCAGTTCGACCTTTTACCGATGCTGAAAAAATAGCATGGCCAATGATGCTCAGAGCTGCAGCGTTACGTTTCTGGATTTCGCGTTTATGGGACTTTTATATTCCCCGCGCCGCAAGTTTGCTCACGCCACATGATCCAAGTCATTTTGAGCGTATTTTGCGTGAACGAGTAAGCGCAAATGCAAATTAACCGTGTTCCCCCTTCGATGGGTTACATTTGGATCCGCCAGGGGATTTGGCTATTCAAAAAAAACCCCTTTACTTTTTTGATGTTGGTCTTTTTGTATATCTTTATTGTCCAACTTTCTTTATTTATCCCTATCCTGGGACTCGTTATAGTATTGATTTTTAGCCCCATTTTTTCAATTGGGTTCCTCACGGCATGTCAGAAAACGATTCGTCATGAGGTGGTCAGACCAACTGTATATTTAAGTGGGCTGAAGGATTATCCCTCGAGCATACGTGCGCATCTGTTGCAATTGGGTTCGATTTATGCCGGCCTGATTCTGTTAGTGAGTCTGATTGCTTCGAGATTTATCAATATCGACAAAATCATGCCATTGATTACAGCAGGCAGCCTCTCTGGCCCTGAGGTAGTTCAAGAAATGTATACCGCAATGTTTGTGGCAACAATTTTGTATTTACCGATTGCGATTCTGATGTGGTTTTCACCCCAATTGATTGCTTGGAAAAAAATGAGCGTCGCAAAGTCTTTATTTGGGAGTTGGATGGGTGTTTGGTTAAATAAAAGCGCTTTTTTGGTGTATGTGATTACCTGGGCAGTTGTCCTCGTGGCAATGCCACTGTTCCTCGAAGCTCTATTTGAACTGATTGGACTTGGCGCATATTCTACCTATGTCATTACACCCTTTAGCCTGTTATCTATCACCATTTTGTATTGTTCTTTTTTTGCCACTTGGAAAAGTTGCTTTACGGATATCGATATTCAAATCTCAATCTAATTTAAATCGCAGTTAATTTCGCAATACTGAGTTGCAACCATTTTGTTCCATGGCGCGCAAACTGAACTTGCGCTTTGGCTTGTAACCCTTGACCCTCAAAACTGATGATGCGGCCCTCTCCAAATTTACTATGAAATACATTTTGACCAATATAAAAACCATGTTCATCATGTGCTTTTTTATTCGACACCAAAACCGCAGAACTTGAATGCGAGTGCGCTGGCCTATCATCACTTAAACTTGCATTTCCCCAACTGGGATGTAAGGTTTTTGGCTGATTAAACCAGGAACCCTCTCTTTGCTTAGTCACTAAGACCTTCACGCTTTCGGGTGGCAACTCTCCTAAAAATCGGGAAGGTAAGTTATAGCGCACTTGTCCGTGAAGCATCCTTGATTGGGTATGCGAAATATATAAGCGGTCGCGCGCACGGGTAATGGCAACATACATCAAGCGACGCTCTTCTTCCAACCCCTTTTCTTCATTTAAGCTATTTTCGTGTGGAAATAACCCTTCTTCTAAACCTGTAATAAAGACGGCCTTAAACTCCAAGCCCTTTGATGAATGCACCGTCATCAATTGGATTGCGTCCTGACCAGCCTGCGCTTGATTATCTCCAGCCTCTAATGAAGCATGAGATAAAAAAGCGGCCAAAGGAGACATTTCTGGAATGGATTGTATGGTTGTTTGGCCTTCGAATAAGGGCTCACCTGGGATACTGGTATTGAATTCAATCGGCGTGAGTGCCTTGGTATCTTGACCAATGCCCTCTTCAGCAATAAAAGCGGTTGCGGCATTAATTAATTCTTGTAGATTTTCAATCCGATCCTGACCTTCTTTTTCGGATAAATAGTGCTGAATTAAGCCACTATGTTGAATCACAAAATCAATTAATTCCGGCAAGGTATTATTGCGTGTCGCATCGCGAAGATGATCGATCAATCGAATAAAGCTATTCAGAGAACTACCTGGCTTACCCTCTAAAAAACTGGCCGCAGTATACAGTGAGCTTTGTTGGTTCTTGGCAATATCTTGTAATGCCTCGATCGATCTGGCGCCAATCCCTCTTGTTGGAAAATTCACAACACGTGAGAAGGCGGTGTCATCATTGGGGTTTTCTAAGAGACGTAAATAAGCTAAGGCGTGTTTAATCTCAGCACGTTCAAAAAAGCGTAAGCCACCATAGACGCGATAGGGTATGGCAGCAGAAAATAAGCCATGTTCAATGATCCGAGACTGTGCATTACTACGATACAAGATTGCGATCTCACTTCGGGCATACCCCTCTCCAATCAAACTTCGAATTTCTTCAACGAGCCAACCGGCTTCTGCACCATCACTGGGTGCCTCAAACAGTCGTACCAGCTCTCCATGCCCTGCATCCGTTCGTAAATTTTTACCCAAACGTTCCGTATTGTTTGCAATCAAGTGGTTTGCTGTATCTAAAATATGGCCGTGTGATCGGTAGTTTTGTTCTAGCTTGACAGTAACTGGTTTGAATTGCTTTTCAAAAAGGCGCATATTCGCAACATCGGCGCCCCGAAAAGCATAAATACTTTGATCGTCATCTCCAACTGCAAAAACTGCTGAAGGATGATCTCCACCATGATTGGATAAAAGCTTCAGCCAGGCAAACTGTAAGGCATTGGTATCCTGAAACTCGTCCACCAAAATATGACGAAAGCGTTGTTGATAATGGCGGCGAATCGGCTCATGATGTTTCAATAATTCATAGGACCGTAATAAAAGTTCCGAAAAATCAACAACACCCTCGCGGCGACATTGTTCTTCATAAGCCGCATATAACTTAATTAATGTTGCCTGAAAATCATCCGATGCAGTTAAATCCTTTGGGCGCTGCCCTTTTTCTTTTGCGTTGGCAATAAAGTACTGTAATTGTTTTGGGGGATATTTTTCATCATCGACTTGTAATTGCTTGAGAAGTCTTTTGATACTGGATAACTGATCTTGGGTATCTAAAATCTGAAAAGTCGAAGGTAAACCAGCATCCTGAAAATGTGCTCGTAATAAGCGATTGCATAAACCGTGAAAAGTACCTACCCACATACCCTTTGGATTGATGGGGAGCATGCTAGAAAGCCTAGACATCATCTCCTTGGCGGCTTTATTGGTAAAGGTTACAGCTAAGATGCAAACTGGCGAAGCTTGACGGGTCTGTATCAGCCAAGCAATTCGGGTGGTGAGGACTTTTGTTTTGCCACTTCCTGCACCAGCAAGAATCAATCCGCAGGGAAGGATGCCATCCGCAGATTGCGCTGCAAGCGTTACCGCCTGCAATTGTTCAGCGTTTAAGTTGTCGAGTAAGTCGTTCACAGGGGTGTATTTAAATACCTAATTATAATTTGAGACATATGTCTAAAAATGAAAACCACAAACCGAGTTCCCAGCCAGTAGCTCCAAATGATCAGATACCTGATTTAGCAAAGGCATTTGATCCCCATTTGGTCGAACCACCGCTTTTGCAGGCATGGGACGAAAAAAAGATTGGCGCCGTCAATTTAGAGTTAGGACGAGAAAATTTTTGCATTTTGCTACCACCCCCGAATGTTACAGGTACTTTACATATGGGGCATGCCTTTAATCAAACGATCATGGATGGCCTGACCCGTCATGCCCGAATGCAAGGTAAAAATACCCTTTGGGTACCGGGTACCGATCATGCTGGAATCGCCACTCAAATTGTAGTAGAACGTCAATTAGAAGCCCAAAAAATCTCACGTCACGATCTGGGTCGTAAACAATTCCTTGAGAAAGTGTGGGAATGGAAAGAGCAATCTGGGTCGACTATTACCAATCAAATACGCAGGATGGGTGCTTCTATTGATTGGGCACATGAATATTTTACGATGCAACCATCCATGTCAGAGGCGGTTGGTGAGGTATTCGTTAGCCTATTTGAACAAGGACTAATTTATCGTGGTAAACGTCTCGTTAATTGGGACCCTGTGCTAGGTACCGCGGTTTCCGATTTAGAAGTAGAAAACATTGAAGAGCCTGGTTTTATGTGGCAAATCAACTACTTTTTAGAAGATGGTTCAGGACACCTCACCGTCGCGACAACCCGCCCTGAGACGATGCTAGGTGATGTGGCCGTGATGGTTCATCCGGATGATGAGCGGTACCAACACCTCATCGGCAAATCCGTGGTCTTGCCCCTGTGTCATCGTCTGATTCCAATCATTGCTGACTCTTATGTAGACCGTGAATTTGGTACTGGCGTCGTCAAAGTCACTCCTGCTCACGATTTTAACGACTATGCAGTAGGTCAGCGGCACAGCTTGCCACTGATCAACATTTTGACTCTCGATGCAAAAATCAATGATCAAGCACCTATTGCTTACCAAGGATTAGATCGTTTTGAGGCGCGCGCCAAAATTGTTGCTGATTTAGATCAGACTGGCCACCTGCATGGCATCGTGAACCACACCTTGATGGTGCCTCGAGGCGACCGGACGCACAGTGTGATCGAACCCATGCTGACAGATCAATGGTTTGTGGCGATGTCAAAGCCCACCCCACATAATCGTTATCGTCCTGGGGAATCAATTGCTCAAGCGGCATTATCAGCAGTGCAAAGTGGCGATATCCGCCTGATTCCTGAAAATTGGAATAGCACATATACGGGTTGGCTAGAAAATATTCAAGATTGGTGTATCTCTCGGCAATTATGGTGGGGTCATCAAATTCCTGCCTGGTATAAAGAGGATGGTAGTTTCATCGTCGCACGTTCGGAAGAACTGGCAAAAAAACAAGCTCAGCAAGAGGGCTACACGGGAACCTTAACCAGAGATCCAGACGTGCTTGATACATGGTTTAGCTCGGCCTTAGTCCCATTTTCAGCACTGGGTTGGCCAAAACAAAATCCGCTTTTGGAGCATTTTTTACCGTCAAGTGTGTTGGTCACAGGTTTTGACATTATTTTCTTTTGGGTCGCTCGTATGGTGATGATGACCTGCCACTTCACTGGAAAAGTGCCATTTCAAAAAGTCTATGTCCACGGCTTAGTGAGGGATGCGGAAGGTCAAAAAATGAGTAAGTCTAAGGGCAACACCCTTGATCCGTTGGATTTAATCGACGGCATTGGACTCGATGCGCTCTTACAAAAAAGAACCGCAGGCCTCATGAATCCCAAGCAAGCAGAATCCATTCGAAAAAAAACCAAAAAAGAATTCCCCGAAGGAATTCAGGCATTTGGGACCGACGCCTTACGTTTTACTTTTGCCTCAATGGCAACGCTGGGTCGTAATATTAATTTCGACCAAAAGCGCTGCGAAGGTTACCGGAATTTCTGTAACAAATTATGGAATGCCACGCGATTTGTTTTAATGAATTGTCCGAACGATGATTTCTCTAATGGGATGACTGACTGCAACCATGACTGTGGGCCGGATGGCTATCTAGATTTTTCACAAGCAGATCGTTGGATTGTCTCTAGCTTACAACGCGCCGAACTCGAAATCGCGCGGGGTTTTGAGGAATATCGTTTTGATTTAATTGCAAGTCATCTCTACCAATTTGTTTGGGACGAGTATTGCGACTGGTATCTTGAATTGGCAAAAGTTCAATTACAAACCGGTAGTGAGAGTAGCAAAAGGGCCACACGGCGCACGCTGTTACGCGTTCTCGAAACCATCCTGCGACTCGCTCATCCACTGATTCCATTCATTACCGAAGAACTGTGGCAAACGGTTGCCCCTAAATCAGGCAAACATCTTGAGGGTTGCCCAAAACAAACCATTGCGTTGCAAGCCTACCCCATCAGCCAGTCTGAAAAAATTGATGTTGTCAGCGAAGCTTGGGTACAAGATCTGAAAATGATGGTAGACGCCTGCCGTAATTTGCGCGGAGAAATGCAGATATCTCCCGCCCAAAAAGTCCCTCTGATGGTGCAGGGCGACCAAGCAAAACTCGAGCAATTTAGTCCCTATTTAATGAGTCTGGCAAAGCTTTCTCAGATCGTAATCGATACCCAAGGTACTTTATTCGAAGCAAAATCCGTTCAAGCACCCGTCGTTATGGTTGGTGACTATCGACTCCTTCTTGAAGTTGAAGTGGACAGGGAGGCTGAAAAAATCAGACTGTCTAAAGAAATTTCTCGTTTAGAATCAGAAATCAAAAAGGCGCAATCAAAACTGAATAATTCAAGTTTTTTAGAACGTGCCCCAGCAGAGGTAGTCGCGCTAGAAAAATCGCGTGTGGCTGATTTCTCAATCCTTTTACAACGTATGAATGATCAACTTACTCGACTGACTTCTAACTCATGAAAACATCTGTCTTTAAAGCCGTATTTCCTGTTGCGGGTCTTGGTACGCGATTTTTACCAGCCACCAAAGCCATGCCAAAAGAAATGCTCACGGTGGTTGATAAACCCCTCATTCAATATGCCGTAGAAGAGGCGATCGCCTCTGGTATCACGGAATTAATTTTCGTAACAGGTCGTTCAAAACGGGCCATCGAAGATCACTTCGATAAAGCTTACGAACTCGAAAATGAACTTGTCCAAAAAAATAAAAAAGATTTATTAGAAATTGTTCAAAGCATTAAGCCAAGCCATGTGGACTGTGTGTATGTTCGCCAATCTGAGGCACTTGGACTCGGACACGCCATTTTATGCGCTGAGAAATTGGTCGGTGATGATCCATTTGCAGTGATTCTTGCCGATGATTTACTCACTGGCAAAGATCCTGTTTTAAATCAAATGATTAAGATTTTCCAACACTACCGCTGTTCAGTCATTGGTGTGGAGAAGATTGCAAAAGAACAAAGTCGGGCGTATGGTGTGATCGATGGAAAAAAATGGGATGACAGCATCTATCAGCTATCGAATATCATTGAAAAACCGGCTCCTGAAGTTGCCCCCTCGAATTTAGGAGTTGTAGGTAGATACGTACTCACATCGAATATCTTTACCCACATCCGCAACCTCAGCCCAGGCGCTGGAGGGGAATTTCAGCTAACGGATGCGATTCAGTCACTTCTCCAAGTTGAACAAGTCTTAGCGCATGAGTATGAAGGAGTGCGCTATGACTGTGGCAGTAAATTGGGGTATTTAAAAGCCACGGTTGAATTTGCGTTAAACCATCCTGAGGTTGGTCAAGACTTTGAAAACTTCCTCCGGCAACGCACAACTAGCGGCGCTTCAGATAAAAAATAAATAGATCGTCTTCGGACTCGCAAGCCACTAACTCATTACCTGTTTGCTTTGCAAACATCGGGATATCATGTTCCGCACCCCGGTCCGTTGCTTTGATACGTAAGATTTGTCCGGTTTGCATATCACTTAAGGCCTTTTTTGTCCGTAACACGGGCAAAGGACAAATCATACCAACGCAGTCGAGCTCTTTATCAATTTGAGCAGGGATCATATACGCTCCTTCAACCAATTTGTAATACTGAGCAGTGCCGCGGGTAATTTACTGGGCTCAGAACCTCCTGCCATTGCTAAGTCTGGCTTACCCCCACCTTTACCACCCATTTGTTGCGCCACAAAATTCACTAAATCACCAGCTTTGACCTTGCCTATCAAGTCGGGTGTCACACCAGCAATCATCTGGACTTTTTCGTCCTGAACACAAGCAAGGAACACAACACCACTTTGCAGTTTGTTTTTTACTTGGTCCAAGGTTTCTCGTAAAGTTTTAATATCAGCAGATTCTAAGGTCGCTACCAAGGTATTTACTCCTTGAATGACCTGAACTTGAGCGAGTAACTCTTCGCCTTTACTGGCCGCCATCTTAGATTTGGTTTTTTCAAGATCTTTTTCCAATGTTTTCACATGCTCTTGCAATTGCGTTAAACGCTGTGCAAGTTCATCTGGAGTCGCCTTGAGGACCGCCGCCAATTGGCCAATTTGAGAGTCAATTTTTTGCATATGGGCAATGGCATGCAAGCCCGTCACCGCTTCAATCCGCCGGACACCAGCAGCGACACCACTCTCAGCCACAATCTTAAACAAACCGACATCTCCAGTACGCCCTACGTGGGTTCCCCCGCAGAGTTCTTTCGATGTACCAATTTCTAAAACACGGACTACGTCGCCGTACTTTTCGCCAAAGAGCATCATGGCACCGGTCTGTTGAGCGTCTTCAATGTTCATTGAATTTGCTGAGGTAGGGGTATTTTTTAAAACTTCTGCATTAACAATTTGTTCAATTTGTTCAATTTCAGAGCGGGTGACTGGGAGATGATGAACAAAGTCAAAACGTGTTTTAGTCTGATCAACTAAAGACCCTTTTTGCTGAACATGTTCGCCGAGAACTTCCCGTAATGCTTTGTGCATCAAATGGGTTGCGCTGTGATTGCGTGTGATCGATGCCCGTGCCGCCACATCAACTCTCGCTTGGATCGGGTCACCTACCGCAATACTACCCTCTTCGACAGTGCCATGATGACCAAAAACCTCTGCTTGAATTTTGATCGTGTCCGCCACCGTGAACAATGCGCTAGAACTTTGTAACGTCCCGCGATCGCCAATTTGTCCACCTGACTCTGCGTAAAAAGGGGTCTGATCCAAAACAATGACGGCATCTTGACCGCTTGACACTTGTGTTACCGGAGTTCCATCAAGATAGAGAGCCAGAACTCGAGCGGTGTCTAACGCGAGGTGCTCATAGCCGGAGAATTGGGTAGCAACTCCATGGTACTCAAGGCCTTGTGCCATTTTAAATTTCCCCGCAGAGCGCGCTTGCTGGCGTTGTTGCTCCATCGCTTGAGCAAAGCCGACTTCATCGACTTGAACTTGTCGCTCACGACACACATCCGCTGTCAAATCCAACGGAAAGCCAAATGTGTCATGTAGCTTGAAGGCAATGGCGCCATCCAAAATAGCAGGTTGATTTATATCACTTAGCTGAGGTAGTTTGTGCAAAGCATCTTCAAGAATTTCCATACCGTTGGCGATGGTTTGGAAGAAACGGTCTTCTTCTTGAAGAATCACTTCCGTAATTCGGTCTTGTTTTGAAATCAAGTCTGGATAGGCCTGTCCCATTTCTGCTACAAGTGCTGCGACCAGTTGATAGAAAAACGGCTGGCGAGCACCCAATTTGTATCCATGGCGAATCGCCCTACGCGTAATGCGCCGTAGCACATAACCTCGCCCTGCATTCCCCGGGATAATGCCGTCGGCAACAGTGAAGGCGCAAGCACGGATATGATCGGCAATCACCCGCAACGATGGACTGGCAGGATCAACATCCTGCCCCCCTGCGGTTTCAACTGCAGCTTTTGCCGCAGCAATTAAATGGACAAATAAGTCAATTTCGTAATTGGAGTGAACCTTTTGTAGAATCGCCGAAATCCGCTCAAGCCCCATTCCTGTATCCACACTCTTTTTCGGTAATGGATGCATGACGCCCTGTTCATCGCGGTTAAATTGCATGAAGACGTTGTTCCAAATTTCAATAAAACGATCGCCATCTTCTTCAGGACTTCCTGGTGGACCACCTGCAATATGCGGACCGTGGTCATAAAAAATCTCAGTGCAGGGCCCACAAGG
>Ga0164296_1005621_pt1 | contig 10902 bp, 9 predicted proteins | sample GEODES057metaG_FD_113533 | JGI IMG/M metagenome (GOLD analysis project Ga0164296, IMG submission 113533) | Dystrophic lake water microbial communities from Trout Bog Lake, Wisconsin, USA - GEODES057 metaG | ecosystem: Environmental > Aquatic > Freshwater > Lake | place: USA: Trout Bog Lake... | reverse complement strand
CGCTGTAATTTTCTTGGAGAGGTCGAGGTCGAACTTTGAATCCGACCAGCGACCCACAGCATTGGCGGACCAGACGCTGGCGGGTGCATCCCAGTTTTTCGGCGGCTCGGCCAGCGTGTTGTACGCGGCAAAGCGTCGTATGCGTGCAGGTGCAGAGGATTCAGTAATGTTGAGACGCAGAGCGATGTAGCTGTTGGGTGTGATGGGAATGATGCGTTTCTGGCCAATGGAGTTTCCGCTGTAGAGCGTGCTCCATGTGCCGTCAATATTGCCTTCCAACGTGTAGGCGCGAATGCGCTGGCCGTAGCGGCACTCTTCCTGCAGAACGACGTGGTCGGCATGTTGCGTGCGCGCCAGCGGCAGATTGAAAGTACGACCAGCGCCTTTCATCTCTGCGATGCTGTGTTTAAATCGGTGACGAAGTTCATCACCGAATTCTTTAGCGCGGGCAAAATCTTCATCCGGCATCAGACCGCGACGGTCGGCGGGAATATTCAGCAGCAGTTGTGAGCCGCGACCGACAGAGCGATAGTAGACCTCGAGTAGATCATCCAGCGTCATCAACTTCTTAACATTTGTCGTGCTCCAAAACCAGTTGGGGCGGCGAATGGAAACATCGGCTTCGACCGGCAACCAAACATCGCCGTCAGGGTCACCCAACAGAGAAGTCGCCGTGCCGCTCTTTGCATCGGCGCGGGCAACTGCATTCCACAGCGGACTGGGCGAGAAGCCATCTTCATTGCCAACCCAGCGGATGGTTGCACTCGGTCCCTGAAAAACCGCAGCATGCGACGCATACTTCTGCAGGATGTCTGCCACAGGAACAATGTTGGAGCCGTCGAACCACATCTCCACCATGCTGCCGTAACGCGAAAGCACTTCCGTCAGCTGTGTGCGATACATCTGGTTGTACGCATCCTGCTTGGCCGGATCTTTGCAGCGTCCGCCACCGCCAGCACCAAAGTTGTCATCGCGTGGTGAAAGATAGACGCCGAGGCCCAGCCCGAATTTTTTGCAGGAGGCTGACAAATCTTCCAGAACATCGCCCTTGCCGTTTTTCCACGGCGTATGCGCAATGCTGTACGTGGTGGTTTGCGTCTGCCACATGCAGAACCCGCCAATATGTTTGGCCACAAAAACTATGTACCGCGCGCCAAGATTCACAGCACACTGCGCCCAGTTGTCGGTATCTATCTGCGGATTGATTGCAGAGAGTGGAGTGGAAAGATTGTCGCCCTCTTTGTCCTGCCAGGTATTCGGCGCGAAGTGGATAAACATGCCGACCTCAAGGTCCTGCCATGCAAGCTGGTCTGCAGTGGGCAGTGCGAGCTGTGGCCCGGCGGCAAAGGCGGGCATCTGTGCGGCGGCTGCAACAGCAAGGCTGTTGCCAAGAAAGCGGCGGCGGGTCGTCGTCAAATCGGTCATGAAGTAGTCGTCTCCTTACTAATTCTTTGCTGGCATTTTGCGGGTTAGGAAGTCTGCGCTGGCTTTGTAGCCGCGAACCCAGTCGCGATGCAGCAGCAGGTCATGAACCTCATCCACATAGATGAGTTCCTCAAAATAAACATGCTCGGTGCGAAGTGCGTTGATGAGTTCTTCGGTCTGCGCGAAGGGAACATTGCGGTCGTCATCATCATCCACCAGAAAGACCGGTGAGCGCCAGGTGGAAACCGATGCAATGGGCGATGAATCATAAGCAAGACGCGCTGCATCTGCGCGCGCATTCGGATCATAATACGGCGAGAAAACCGTCAGCTCCGTATTCCAGTTGTGTACGCCTTCAAAATCAACACCGGCTGCGTAGAGGTCCGACGAACGTGCCAACGCCATCGCTGTGAGATACCCGCCGTAGCTGCCGCCCCATGCGCCGATGCGCGTGGGATCGACATCGCTGCGGTTCTTCAGATACAAACCCGCACCGACAACATCGTTGTATTCGCTGGCTCCGGTTGCGCCGTAGTTGGGGAACTCGCGGAAGTCGAGTCCGTAGCCTATACCGCTGCGGTAGTTCACACTGAGCACGATGTATCCCTGGCTGACCAGATATTGGTTCATCGCGTAGGCATTCGAGTAGTACTCCATGTAGTGCCAGCCCAGCAGCATCTGCCGCATGGATCCGCCGTGGAAAAACACCATCGCAGGATGACGTTCGCCGGGCTTCATATTTTTCGGCAGAAAGAGTTGCGCATGTATCTGCAAACCATCTGCCGCGGTGACGAAGACCTGCTGCGGCACAACAAACTGCGCCGAGGGAAAGTCTGACGGAATCGCCTGCGGGGCAAGATCAACAATCTTTTTGCCGGTGATGACTGCCGCGCGAATCGGCAGACGCGCATCAGAGCGCAGCACCGCCACGGTTGCGTTGTCGCTGGCGATGACCGGCTGTGTCTCAATGCCGTCGCCGGATGTGATGGCTTTCGGCGCGCCGTTGGCAGGGAAGTTTAACTCCCAGATGTGACGGCGATCGAAATCGAGCGGGTCGATGTCATGCTGGTCTGAATCAAACACAACCCGCTTGCGGTCGTGGCTGAAAGCAACATGCTCGACTTCAAATTTGCCCGGTGTCAGCACAGTTGCTTTACCGCCGCTAACAGGCAGGGAATATAGATGCAGAAATCCATCTCCCTCCCACGGAAAAATAATCTTGTCGTCGATGGTCCAGTAGAGCTGCTGCGAGACGGCAACTTCATGGAAGACACTGCCCGAACCTTCGCTCGCGTGGAAAATTTCATGACCAGCGCCGGAGACAACATCGGCAATGCGAATCGACCACGGCGTGCCTTCATGATGCGGGCCAAAGAATAGCGATGATTTGTCCACTGGTGTACGCACAAAAACTATATGTGTAGATTCCGGCGACCATGTGGGATTAGCGTCTTTGTCAGTGGAAGGATCAAGATAATTGATGGCGTTGGCTGCAAAGTTATAGACCGCGATAAAGCTGTGATCCCCGCGATTGCTGACGAAGGCAATGTTTTTTCCATTAGGCGACCAGAGAATGCCGCCAGCCGAGCCGCGTGTCTGCAATAGTTGTCGCGACTTGGGCTTCTCCTCATCCAGCTTCAGCAGATAGACCTGGCCATGCGCTACATAAGCGAGTGACTTGCCATCCGGCGATAGCGATGGCCCACTGCCTTCGGCCAATAGTGTAGGTTCGCTGCCTGCCAGCGAGACCATCCATATCTGCTGCTTCGCGCCCAGCGGGGCCCACTCGGGATTCGGCACCGGATGCGATTCTCCCTGTGCTGCGCTGCCGCGTACGTAGAGAATGCTCTCGGCATCAGGCGTCCACGTGAGTGCCGACAGCATCTGGCCATCGTCTTCGCTGTAGTGTGTGATGGCGTGCGATGTGTATCCGCTGCCCGCCGGGTCTGCAACCCAGATATTACGGCGGCCATTTGCGTCTCCCACCCATGCGAAGCGGCCCTTGGACGGGGCCGCAGTCAGCGAAGAGGTATAGGGAGCGCTCAATGCCTGTTCAATCGTGAAGGAAGCCGATTGCGCCTTGGCGGTGGCCATTCCTGTTGCGAGTATTACGAGTGGAATACACTGCCGCAGAATCCGGCGCGCGTGGAATCGCAGGGTCAACATCATCACAGAGGCTCCCATCAGTAACTTGCATGGAGTACTTTCCGGGGTATTTTCCAGATGTGCCATTGTCCCATATCAGCTATGGATTTGATTCTGCATACACAAAGCAAATGGCCCCGATGCACTGGGCTGTGCTTCGGGGCCATTACATTACATTTGTTTCCACTGAAATTTACTTTGTGGCTGCCGGTTTGGCTGCGGCAGGCTTGGCAGCAGGTGCTGCGGCCGGCGTGTGCGACTTCCAGAAGCCCGGTGCTTCCTTCACCCATGATTCGGGAACATAGCTCAGGCTCGGATTCACTGCGTACAACTGCACGCTCTGCGACTCCACTGCGGCGGCATAGAGTTCATGCAGCTTCTTCATGCCGTCTGCACCCAGCGCATCGTTCAGCTTCTTGCCGTCGGTCAGGTCGCCGTCAAAAGTGCCCAGCGATTCTTCGCCGCGCAGCAGAATCTCCGTGTCGTTGGTTCCGCCGTAGAGTAGGTCATACGCGCCCCAGTGTGCGGGCACGCCTGCCTTGTCATAACCCGACTCAACCAGCTTGACCAGGTCTTCCCAATCTTTACCGTGACCGGAGCGAATGTGGAAGGTGCTGACGCTGAGAAAACGGATGGCCGGGCTGTGCTTGTGCGAGTGGAAGCTGTCATCCGTATCCACTGCGTAGATGCCTTGCGTGACCGAATCCAGCATTTCGCCGTCAGTAATGCTTTCCTTGTCCAAATCGCTCATCAGGGATTTGTTCTTCATCATGCCGCTGTACAGCTTGTCCATCGCGGCGAAGGAGTCATACCAGGTGAGAAAGAGTGCCGCCGGTTTGCCGCTCAGGGAGTTCAGGCCGATGGTGGTGGCATCCACATTCGCCTTGCCCATGGTGGCCATAAAGGCAGATTCAGATTTGTCATGCATGGCGCCGCCCTTGCCGGGCTTGGTGTATTCCACGGTCACCTGCAGAATCTTCGGATCCGGGTTGGCGTCGGTGCTGGTCTGTGCCACTGCAATGCTGCCGCTTGCGAGGAAGAGAATTGCCAGGCTGCTCAGTAATGCTTTCTTCATGGGGTCGTTCTCCTTGATGTGGGGTGATAAGGTGCCAGCCATCGCACATAGTAATTCGTTGGAATGGGTGGGAATTTCATAAGCGTGTGGCTGGCTGCCGTTGCCGACAGTGGGGATAAATATACCCGAGGTCGGCAAATTCCCAACAGAAAACTTGGGTAATAATATACTTGCCGCACCAAGTTGGATTATTCGGTAAGAGGAGGGGTCTCATCGGTAAATTCCCTCAGAAATTCGCAGACCTCGTTAAATGCCGGGCTGGCTATGTCAAATACATGGTTCTTGCTTGTCCAGAGAAATGCTGGTGAGCAACACGGGTCATTCTTGCAATGAGCCGCAACATACGCGGCTAGGCGCATCTTTCCAATTTTGTTCTCCGACCAATCGGTGGTCGTTTGAGTGCAGTCTCGGTACTTATCTACGCAATCAAGGGCTGTGCTATTGGCCAGAATTATAGCCTCTAAGAAAAGATGTTCGAGAGTCCCGGTCTTTCCTTTTCTAGGTATGAGAAACACCGCAGTGCGGTGGCGTTTTCCTTGTAGAACTGAAAAACATACGGATGGAGCTTTAAATGGGGAAACAAAACCAGTACACAGATTCTTGAATGATTCGTCAGGATCGGTATCGGCATCACCAATAACCGCTACACCGCTCAAACTCGCTGCGCGACCTGCCAACAATCCAACAACTTTGTTGATGCCCTCTTTCCCGTTGCCGCCATCTATCTTGGTGGGATATGTGACATCACAGTTTGTTATTCCTAGATGTCGCAATAGACCGCAAACGAATGAGGCATCCTGCCATCCCTCGCACACAATGACGTATGGGCTTTCTGGCTCAAAGGGAGGAGCACCCGGTAGCTCTTTCTCAGCGCACTTCAAAATCTTGCTCCAAAGCGGTTTCTAGATAATCCCCAGATAGAACGTCGATGGTGCATCCACGTTCCATTCGTGAGCAACGCAGAAGGCTAAAGTCATTTTCGTTGCCCTTGAGAATTGGACGCATTGCATTGAGACACTCTTCACTATGAGTGCTAACAAAAAGCTGAGCGTTGTATGTGATGGCCAATGAGTATATAGATTTCCAAATAGATGGCAAAAGACTGTGATGGAAGCCGTCTTCAAGTTGGTCGATGAGGATGACTCCTCGTCTGTTATTAGCGATTCCTAGGCATATTCCCAGCAGTCGATTTACACCATCCGAGATCAACGGAACAGGCATTTTCCTCAAACTACCCTTGATCGACGCAAACATCATGGCAACGCCCGCGTGAAAGTCGACAGATAACCCTTCAATGAAAGGAAATTCCTCCGATAGGATTTTCACGACAGCATCAGCATCCCCTACTTTGTCCAAATTAGAGAACCTCTGAGCATTATCTAGCGGGGTTTCTGAGGCTCCTGGAGAAAACCAGATGCATGGAAAAATCTCAATGTTCTTCGGATCGTATTGAAGACCGGAATTGGTAACCTTCGGTCGAACAACTACGCTTTGATGGTTTTGTCGTTTCCAAGTAAATTCAATTTGAGGCAGAGAGCCAGTCTGCGAACTAAGCGAAGAGATACCACCCGCTTCCTGTTTACCAAATGGTAGCTCTTGAGGGCCAGCGGAAGATACAAACTCAGCCGACATATTGCGGCTCTCTGAGATTGGAGAGCCCACGACCTTGATTGATAGCTTTTCCGCAGTAAAATCATAAAACAAGTCATCCCATAAACTTTTAAATCCCGCAGCGTCAGATGGCAGAATAACTTGGTTCCCCATTCTTCGTATCTGGCGCATTTGGAAAGCAACATTTGGGGCAAGAGAACCAGAAGTCAAAAAAATCGATTCCATAAAGGCGCTCTTACCGCTGGAATTCTTACCGACGATGAGATTTACCCTTTTCAGGTCGGGAACTTCGATATGCTTGAAGCATCGAAAATTGTTGATTGAGATTTGTTCGATCATGAGGTTCCCGCCATTCTCTACTGGTTGAAGTGGCGCGTCAAGGACGGAAGATTGATTTTTTGCAGACATCGGCGTATGCTCCATTCTGGGAGCATTTATGCCCATCCACCCCACGACTTCCGCCAAGAATACCGAGGGTGTACGCCATTGAAGCCAGTTCCTACCAATTCTGAGTTTACCCGATTCACGCAAGCCATGCGTGAAATTTTAAGTGTCTCCAAGACTGAACTACAGACCCGCATCGAATCCGAAAAACAAGCAAAACAGGCGGCTAAATCTTCCGCCGCCCCCGCCGCTGACGATTCATCCAAGAAAATTTAGTTCCGCGTCCCTGCCACCTTGCCGGTCAGTTCTGCATAGGTCAGTCTCTTCCCTGAAATCTGCGATACAGCCAGCATGAACCTGTCAGCATCATCCAATGGGTTCTTGGGAGTGCTGCGGTTGTTATAGCGGAACATCTGCTCGTCTACATAGCGGGACAAGTGGAACGGCTCAACCGCAATGTAGGTGCCGCCCAGACCGCGCTTCAGTAATGCCCAGAAGTTCTCAATTCCATTGGTGTGGATATGCTCACGAACATAGCCCTCAGCGTGATTGATGACCTCATGGTAGTAGGGCTTGGTGACGAAGGGATAGGTCGTATGCTCATCAGTGATGACGTGTGCGCCCACTTCCACATTGGCGTGGATTGGACGCTGCATTGTCTCAGTCTGACGATTTTGAATGACCTCAGCGCGAACCTTGCCGCCGCGTTCCAGCATTCCAAGAACGATGGCCTTATTCTTGCCGCCTTTGTATGAGGTTCCCAGAACCCTCTTGGATTTGTGCATATTTTTCAACTTGCCGCCGACGAAGGTTTCGTCGATTTCCACGGGGTCACCGTTGCCGCCTAGCTTCTCCCATGAACTGCTCTGTAATGCAAGCCGGATACGGTGCAGCATGAACCATGCGGATTTCTGAGTGACATCTAGATCGCGTGCAATCTCATAGCTGCTGATGCCGTTTTTGCAATTGACGATTAGCCATACAGCAGTCAGCCACTTATCCAGAGGTACAGGCGAGTCCTCAAAAATAGTGCCGGACTTCACGCTGAATTGCTTGCGACATTCTTTTGTCATGCATTTCCATATCCGGCGAGTGCTGAGATAGGAATGCTTCAATCCGCCGCAGTGCGGACATACAACTCCATTAGGCCAGCGCATAGATGCTACGAATTCAACACAGACATCAGGGTTGGAGAAGTAGCGGGTTGCTAAAAGTAGGCTTTTGTGGAAGTTTTTATCGGTTTCCATGACAAAACCAGCATATCAAAAGAGCCGTGGTGTGTCAACTATATTATTACCGATTTTTATAGGCACTGAGCAAAATTATTGATTGCAATGATTTCATGTGCGATAGCGTGATTACTCGAGCGGATCAACTGCTTATTTGGCAAGAGCCGCGCTTATGTGTCTCACGATGAAGTTCTTCTCGACCCTGCATTCGCAGAAGTTCTGCTCCGGTGGAAAGGAGACCGCACTGAGGGTCTCGTCTTCCCATCCCACGTTACCGGCGGTTGCTACCACGCCAGCAGCATCCAGAGGAAGATTCTCAAGCCTAAGGGCGAAGAGATCGATATCTCTGGTTTAGGCTGGCATACTTTCAGGCACGCATACAGAGGACTCTTGGACGAGACAAGTGCACCAGTTGGCATTCAGCAAAAACTGATGCGTCATGCCAATGTGTCGACCACGATGAATGTGTAGGGGAATAGCAGCTTGAAGGCCAAGCAGGAGGCAAACTCCAAGGTTGTAGAGATGGTAATGAAACATCCGGCTGCCTGATGAATTGCGGCAGGCCATCTCTTACTGTGGGGATTTGTGGGGATGTATTCCGCTAATTGGTTGCGGGGGTTGGATTTGAACCAACGACCTTTGGGTTATGAGCCCAACGAGCTACCAGGCTGCTCCACCCCGCTCTTCAATCTTATCAACGCATTGCAGCAGGGTCAAACCAGTGTGAATTTGGCGGTAAAGTGGGGCTATTATTTCAGGTATGACGAGACGAGAGACTGGTTTTCTTTTGATTGGACTGGGCGTTGGCCTGATTTTGTCAGTCGTGCTTGCAATCGAGTTTTTTATCAATTTCCATCACATGTTCATTATAGGTATTAAATGGCAGTCAGCATCGTTGTCGGCAGTGCCATTTCTTTTGATAATGATTGGGTTGCTGCTGATTTATCGCGGTAAAAAATATCAGCAGCTTTAGTTGATACAGTTTCCAGTCGGCAGCTTAGCTTATTTGCCACGTACAGCGGCAATGCCAATTGCATTCAACATTCTGCCGGTGAAGCCTGAGTCGCGGCGATGCGAGAAGAACTTCTGCCGCTGGCAGCTGGTGCATTGCGCAAGCACGCTGATGTTCTTCTCTTCCACACCTGCAGCCAGCAACTGGCGGCGATTGGCTTCCCACAAATCCAAATGAATCTGCGGGCCGATGTTGGAGTGGCCGGGGGCGCGCTGCGTCAAAAACAGCATGGGATATTTTTCGCGGATGGGGTCAGAGTCGTAGACCTCGCTGAATAGTTCCGGCGCGTAGGCAAACTGCGAGTCAAATTCAATGCGCACATCTTCGCTGACGGCATAGCAGCAGGGCCCGATGCCCGGCCCGATGACGGCGCGCAGGTCAGCCGTGCGTGAGCCATACGTCAGCCGCATAGTGCCTGCGCCGCGCTCCACAATGCGTGCCAGCGTGCCGCGCCAACCGGCATGGAAGGCCGCCACCACTTTCTTCTTCACATCCACCAGCAACACGGGGACGCAGTCCGCCGTCTGGATGCCGAGCAGCAGGCCGCTACGTGTAGTCATCATGGCATCGCCACGCAGCACAGCGCGACCGGCCTTTTCCATCGGCTTGCGAATCTTGTCCAGATTGCGCACCACACCGCTGTGCGTCTGCCGCAATGTAACTAGTTTGAATCCGCTGCCGGCAACTGCGGCCACAAAGCGTTTGCGGTTCAGGCGGACAAACTTGGCATCGTCTTCCTTGGTCCAGCTTAGGTTTAAGTCGCCAGTGTTTTCATCGCCTGCGTAAATTTTCGATGCGCCGCCGCTGCGGGAACTGAATCCATGCCGCAACCATTTCAACTTCAGCCATTGCGGTTCTACCAGAACTTCCACGCCGTTGGAGGATTGCAACCACTCGCCGCCGGGCTGCCATTCGCGGAGCTCATTTTTCTGCCGACGCGGGCCGGCGAGGCCCTTGCGCGTCGCACGCTTGCCGGGTTTCAACTCGCCCTGCAGCAGCAGGGCATCAATGCTTGCAATAGCTTTGGCGGATTCCAGATAGGTTTGCTTCATCACTCAATCGTTATTGTAAATGTGCACAGGCAGACGCACATTTACGCCACGTTGAGAATGGATGATTTAGAAGTTGGCAGATTGATTGATGTGAATCAGGCAGCCGGTTCCGTCGGTGGCGCGGGCGTTTCTGCCGGAGCAGCATTGCCGTTAGGATTCACCAATTCGCGGAGTTCCTTGGATGGCTTGAAGAAGGGGATGCGCTTCGCGGGGACTTCAACACGCGCGCCGGTCTTGGGATTACGGCCGATGCGCGGTTTGCGCTGGCGGGTGCGGAAGCTGCCGAAGCCGCGAATCTCCACTTTGTCGCCGCCACGCAGGGCATTGATGACCGAGGCGAAAAGCGTGTCCACGATGACTTCGCCATCGCGGCGCGTAAGATCCCCTTGTGCTGTTACCTTGTCGATCAGATCGGCCTTGGTCATGGCTCCCTCGCGGTTACGGATAAGGTGTAAATGTTGGAATGATTGTAGATGGAAAGGGTTTACCTGTCAGCAATAAATCATAAGCCAGGGAACCTAACAGGGGACCGTCTTCCGCAGGATACGGTTTCTGGCCATTCCCCGCAGCCAGCGGACGAAGAACAGTAATGGCAGACTGGTCACCAGAAAGATGGGTACTTCTCCCCAAAAATTGGCCAGATAGGGATACGAAACCTTCAGGTACGGGTCAATATATCCAAACAGCAGAATGGCACAGCCAACCTCATAGGCTCCCGCCAGATAGACAGAACCCACCTGCAGCGGATTGGGAAAACTCTTCTCCAGAACGGTGTATAAATTGCGGGAGAAAGGTACCCAGGAATTCGTCGCTGCCGGGATAACGCGTATGGTCTGCAGAGGTATCAGCGGGACAAAAAGCAGGCAGAAAAAGTTGGTCGTCAGGTGCGAACCGTCTTCACGGAAGTCGCGCTGACCGTAGTATTTTGTACCACAACCGTTGATGCTGGATGGCATGGCTATACCTCAT
>Ga0164296_1005620_pt1 | contig 10903 bp, 7 predicted proteins | sample GEODES057metaG_FD_113533 | JGI IMG/M metagenome (GOLD analysis project Ga0164296, IMG submission 113533) | Dystrophic lake water microbial communities from Trout Bog Lake, Wisconsin, USA - GEODES057 metaG | ecosystem: Environmental > Aquatic > Freshwater > Lake | place: USA: Trout Bog Lake... | reverse complement strand
GAGAAAAATCCCGTCGACTCCGGCAGCCATGGCCGCGCGCGCAAGCACGGGGGCCAGATGGCCATCTCCCGTGGTATGACCGCCACCACCACCAGGTCGCTGGACGGAATGGGTGGCGTCGAAAATCGCCGGAAATCCCTGCTCGCGGATCCAGTAGAGGGAGCGCATGTCGGCCACCAGATTGTTATACCCGAAGGTGGTGCCTCGCTCTGTGAAACAGAAGCGCGTGCAACCCGCGGCCTTTAGCTTCCCGGCAATAGGGGCGAGATCCCAAGGGGCAAGGAACTGCCCTTTCTTCACATTCACGGCACGTCCGGCCGACACCGCAGCATGAGCGGCTGCCTCGATCAGATCCGTCTGGCGGCAGAGGAAGGCGGGGATCTGGAGCAGGTCGATGAAGTCAGCAGCAATCTCGGCCTCCTCGGGCGTATGGATGTCCGTCGTCACGGGAACACCGATGGAATCCCCGGCCTCGGCAAGCATGCGGCATCCGTCGAGAACCCCCACCCCTCTGTAAGAAGACCCCGACGTGCGGTTGGCCTTGTCATAGGAAGCCTTGAAAATGAACTGCACCCCGAGGTCGTCGCAGATCGCCTTGATGGTCTTGGCGGCACGCAGGAGCGGCTTCTCTCCCTCAATCACACAGGGCCCAAGAATGAAGAGCGGTTTTTTTCCGCCGAGGCTGACGGATCCGATACGAAGTTCTTTTCCGCCTGGAGTGCGGGAGGGATTCTTTTTCCGGGATGACATCGAAAATTTAGTTTATGCCCTGCAAGGCGGGCTGGTCACGAGGAATGTGCGACAACCCCCAGCTCGTAATTGATGGCTCAGTGGGTCTGCGCCCACTGCATCATGCGCTCCGCATCGTCGAAGATATAGCGGGCATGACTCCCCAGCTGCACCAAGATGTAATCACGACCTCCCTTGCTGTAACTGGTGATGAGGCACTTTCCGGCGGATTCCGTGAAACCGGTTTTCATGCCGTTGCAATAGGGATCCCTCAGCAGGAGCTTATTTGTGGGCTCAAGATTGCAGAGCCTGCCATTGGCATAGCGAAAGCAGTACGATCGCAAGGCCACGGCATCCCTGAGGTCGGGGTTACGGTAGGCGCGGAAGGCGATGCGCGCCATGTCACGGGCCGTCGAATGCTGGGCAGCCGGCAGGCCGTGGGGATTCACAAAATGCGTGCAGGCCGCGCCGCACCGGGCGGCCAACCGGTTCATCTCTCCGGCGAAATCAGCGAGCGTTCCAGCGTGGCAACGGGCCAGCGCGGAGGCGCAGTCATTGGCGCTGTGAACAAGCATGGCTTTGAGCAGCTGCCTCCTAGGATAGCTCTCGCCGGCGCGGATGCCGACCTTGGTCGGCTCCACGGTCGTGTCCTCCCTGGAAACTCTCACTGGTGTGTCGAGCGGATCCTGCTCCGCCACAATGAGGGCGGTGACGAGCTTCTGGGTGCTAGCGACCTGGCGCGGCTCATCGGCATTCTTCTGGAAGATGGTGCGCCCGGTCCGTGCATCGATTAGGATCGCCGAAGTGGCATGGATCGGAGGTGCATCGGCGGGCCAGAGGGATCGCGGGGCTTCAGGAGCAACGACCACAGTCTGCTCCGGGGCTTGGCTGTTCGTCATCGCTGCGCGGTGCTGGGAGGACTCGTCGAGGGAACAGCCTGCGAAAAGACAACAAACAAGAATGGAGAACGAAAAACGGTGTCGGGACATCCCTCTTCCGTAGCTGCAAAACAGGGTTGGGCAAGTTAAACCATCGAATTGTGTTCTTACGGACTTGACCGAAAGCCCCCGGCGGCACGAACTGCTTCCTGCATTCCATGAATTCCAAGGCACAGAATCCTATCCCGAAGATCCTGATTGTTATCCTGATCGCGGTCGCGGTGATTGCCGGGTCTTTCCTGTTGGATGATCCTGTGACGAGGTTGGTTCAACAGACAAACGATGGCCACTGGAACCAACAGCGAGCCGTCGAACTCCTCAGCCAGTACGGTGACTGGCCAGAACTGATGCTCCTTGGAATAGGAGGATTCCTGATCGCCTGGCGCCTTCGCAATGTCCGCTGGCAGAGACTTCTTCTCTCCGCGATGATCGCCTCCACGCTGGCGGGCATGACGGTCAATCTCTCACGGCTCACCACTGGAAGGACACGTCCAAGGGCCGAGGCGGAGCAGGGATGGTATGGCCCCAAGCATGGTGACAAGTGGCTGATCGGCCAAGCCGACTTCAACAGCTTCCCCTCGGGTCACACGGCCACCGCTTTCGGCTTTGCGGGTGTCTTCCTTTTTGCGTCCCCTGAATTGGGGGTGCTCGCCATCGTCATTGCCTCGGCGATCGCCGTCTCCCGCATCCTGCTCGGTGCGCACCATCCCTCGGATGTGATCACGGCGGCGACCGTGGCTCTGGCCATCGCCTGGCTGGTCTGGGAATTCCTCGGCCGGCGGGGTCGTGTCGACGGACCCATCCGTCACCCTCATCGACACGTCACGCAGGGAAGTTCATCAGGGAACTGATCTCCGAGGAACCGAGGGCACCGAGCCGCTCCCGACCGCCAAGGCCAATCAACTCGATGACGAAGAGTGTCTTGAGGACGCGCGCGCCCAGCTGCTCCACAAGCCGTATCGCCGCTCCAGCGGTGCCTCCAGTGGCCAGGAGATCATCGACGATGATCACGGATTCACCGCGAGCGATGCTGTCGCTGTGGATCTCGAACTCCGCGGAGCCATACTCCAGTTCGTAGGATTGGGAGATGGTGCCGGAGGGGAGTTTCCCTTTCTTGCGAACAGGCACAAATCCCAGACCGAGCTTGTAAGCAAGGGCTCCTCCAAAGATGAAGCCCCTCGCGTCGAGACCGACGATCTTGACCGGACTTAGGCCGGCGCACTCTGCGGCCAGAAGGTCAACTGTGAGCTGAAAGAGTTCCCCGCTTTCCAGAATCGGCGAAATATCTCGGAAGAGGATGCCCGGCTTCGGAAAGTCGGGGATCGTCCGGATGGCATTATGGAGGGGTGTAGCCGGCATGATCGGCAGAATCGTTATTCCAGAGAAGTGATGGACGACTAATCTCCGAAGCTCACTCCCACAGCACGGGCGGTGCCGACAAGCTGACAGTTCGGAGGAACTTTTTTCAACCGGTGAACGGCTTCGGCTATCGGCACATCGAGCACCTCGTAGTTCTGGTAGCTCACCATGGTTCCGAATCGTTCTTCCTGCGCAAGTTGGACGGCCTTCACTCCGAAACGCATTCCGAGAATACGGTCCAGCGTCGTCGGATCGCCGCCACGCTGCAGATGGCCAAGCACGCAGACGCGGGTCTCCTTGCCGCTGCGAACCTCGATTTCCTGAGCCAACATCTCCCCGATGCCTCCCAGACGCCATTCGCCGCTAGCCGACTGCTTGCGGAACTGCTGGCCATGGTGAGTTCGCGCACCTTCGGCAACCACGATCATCGTGCTCTTGTATCCAGCCTCATCGCGCCGATGGACCACCTCGGCAACCTTTTCGAGCGAGAAGGGGATCTCAGGAATCAGGATGATGTCGGCCGCTCCGGCTATCCCTCCCCAGAGGGCGATCCATCCGGCATGACGTCCCATCACCTGGACAATGATCGCGCGCTTGTGGCTGGCGGCGGTGGTGTGGAGGCGGTCGAGGGCGTCGGTGACGCACGCCACGGCGGAATCAAATCCGAAGGTCATGGCGGTCGCCTCGAGATCGTTGTCGATCGTCTTCGGCACGCCGATCATTGGAAACCCCGCACGGTAGAGTTGGAGTGCGGTGCTCATCGACCCATCTCCGCCGATCGCGATGATGGCCGAGAGATCAAGGTCACGGCATGTCTTGGAGGCCTTGGCGATGATCTCCTCGGGGATCATCTGGCGCTCCCCGCCGGCTACCTTGGCGGTGAAATGCCCCTTGTTTGTCGTGCCGAGGATCGTCCCGCCGACCTGCATGATGCCGGCGGTGTTTTCGCGGGTGAGTTCCATCGTGTCGCCACCGGGCACCAGCATCCCCTCGAAGCCATCGCGGAAGCCAAGCACCTCCCAACCCAGTTCCCGAGCCGAGCAATAAACCCCTCGAAGGACTGCGTTGAGTCCCGGGCAATCGCCTCCGCTGGTGAGGACGCCGATGCGTTTTGTTGCCATGGATGGCTGGGTTAGAGCGAGTTGGAGGCCTTGGCAGGACGCCCTTTTGCCGCCCAGTCATTGTAGAGAGACCACCCGCGGTTAATCAGAGCCATTCCTTGCTGTTCCCTGTCGGTACCCCCGAGCAGCACCACGATAATGCGGCGTGGAGTAGTCAGGACGGTGTCCCCCTGATGGACTACTTCGGGGGTGTGTTCGGAGGTCAGGATAATGCAATCGCCTGCCTTGGCGGTGCGCCCGGTTTTGACGCCGTCGATGTGGTCGGTGCCGAGGAGCTTGTTCGTGTTGGTGATCTGGAGGGAAAGATTTCCCACCCCACGCTGGATATGGATCTCACGGGAGGTCTGGGAAACATAGAACTCGAGCCCGGACTTCGAGTAGCCGTAGCGCGTGAGGCGCGCCAGATCAGCAGCGCTGGAGTACGGATGGGCTTCACCCTCGGGAGTGTCGAGCCCGTGGGGATTCAGGAAAAGGGTGTGCCGCATGCCGAGGTTGCGGGCGAGAGCGTTCATGTTGGCAACCGTGTTGCCCACGGGATCAAGGCCCGTTGGGTTAGGAAGCACTCGCCCGAGGTGATCGGCGAGAGTCACTGCGGCGACGTTATCCGAGGCAAGCAGGCAGGAGAAGAGCAGGTCACGCAGGGTGAGGACGTCGCCGGCCTGAAGTCCCAGCGGATTAATTCCTCCGGTCGAGGTGATTGCGACCTGCGGCACGGTGGCCGGTTCATCAAGGTTGCCACCTTTGACCTGTGACCAGTCGATCGCCACCATGGCCAGCGCCACCTTGGTGAGGCTGGCGATCGGAAGCTTCCTGTTCTGGGCCTCTCCGCCGAGAATCCTGCCGGTCTGATTGTCCACGATGATGGTGCTCTCGGCGCGAAGACTACCGCCCAAAATCGCGAAGAGGGCGGTGAAAAGGATCAGGCGGGAAGGTTGCATGGGGAACGAACGTAACAGGTCGACGGGATTTTTAAACCCCGATGTCATTCCCATGACATCCGTCACAGCGCCACTCATGGGGATTTCTTAAAGGGAGGCCTCCGGATGGTTTCGGCGTTGCCCCGGCACCCGCCTTCAGGTTTAGTGACCCTCCGCCCCAACCAAAAAACAGGGCCTAATTTCATGTTCAACTGGATCTTAAAGAAAATCATCGGATCGAAGAACCAGCGCGAAGTGCGCCGGATGCTCCCGCTCGTTGCCAAAATCAACGAGCTCGAAAAATCCCTCCAGTCCCTTACCGACCAGGCGCTAAAAGAAAAGACCGCCGCCTGGAAGTCTGAACTTTCCCAAATCCAAGACACCGCGCTTCTCCAGAAACGTCTGAACGAGATTCTTCCCGAGGCCTTCGCCGTGGTGAAGAACGCAGCCCGCAGGATGTGCGGCATGCAGTTCATGGTCTGTGACCACGAATACACCTGGAACATGGTTCATTTCGACGTTCAGCTCATCGGCGGCATGGTCCTGCACAAGGGCCGCATCTCCGAAATGGCCACCGGCGAAGGAAAGACCCTCGTCGCCACGCTCCCCGTCTACCTCAATGCCCTCACGGGACGCGGCGTGCACGTCGTCACGGTGAACGACTACCTCGCCCGACGCGATGCCGAGTGCATGGGTCAGCTCTACGCCTATCTGGGACTCACCACCGGCATCATCCAGCATGACCAGTCCCCCGAGGAGCGCCGCGCCCAGTACGAGTGCGACATCGCCTACGGAACCAACAGCGAGTTCGGATTCGACTACCTCCGGGACAACGGCATGGCGACCAGCCGCGAGCAGCAGGTCCAGCGCGGCCACTACTACGCGATTGTCGATGAAGTCGACTCGATCCTGATCGACGAGGCCCGTACGCCCCTCATCATCAGCGGACCGGCCACCGTCTCCACGCACCAGTACGACCGCTTCAAGCCGCTCGTGGAACAGCTCGTCCGCAAGCAGACAGCGCTCGTGAACAAGCTCGTCGCCGATGCACGCGACCTCTTCACCAAGGGAGAGAAGGATGCCGCCGGCCTCGCCCTCTTCAAGGTCAAGCTCGGCCAGCCCCGCAACAAGGGCTTCCTCCGCGCCATGGAGGATCCCGAACTTCGCCGCCTCACCGACAAGGCCGAGCTTTCGTTCTACCAGGACACCTCCAAGGAGCCGCTCGTCGCCCTTAAGGAGGAGCTCTACTTCACCATCGAGGAGAAACAGCAGGAGGCCGACCTTACCGAAATGGGGCGTCTGTTCCTCAATCCCGACGACCCGAACGCCTTCGTCCTCCCCGACCTCCTCACCGAGTTTGCCGACATCGAGAACGACCCCGATCTCGACGCCTCAGGGAAGGCGGAGATGAAAGCCGAGCGACAGCGCCACTGCGACCACTCCGCGGAGCGGATGCACAACATCGCCCAGTTGCTGAAGGCTTACTGCCTCTACGAAAAGGATGTCGAGTATGTGGTCGAGGAGAACAAGGTCGTCATCGTCGATACCTTCACCGGCCGCAAGATGGCCGGCCGCCGCTGGAGCGACGGTCTGCATCAGGCCGTCGAGGCCAAGGAAGGGGTCCAGATCGACCGCGAGACCCAGACGATGGCCACGATCACCATCCAGAACTACTTCCGCCTCTACGAGAAGCTCGCCGGCATGACCGGAACGGCCGAAACCGAGGCGAACGAATTCCACGACATCTACGGGCTCGACGTCACCGTCATCCCGACGAACCGTGCCGTCGCCCGACTCGACGAGAACGACCGGATCTACAAGACGCGCCGCGAGAAGATGTCCGCCGCCATCGAGGAGATCAAGGCCTCCCATGGACGCGGGCAGCCAATCCTTGTGGGTACCGCCAGCGTCGAGGCCTCCGAAGTGCTGAGCCGCATGCTCAAACGCGAACACATTCCCCACACCGTGCTCAACGCCAAGTTCCACATGCAGGAGGCCGAGATCATCTCGCGTGCCGGCATGCGCGGAGCCGTCACCATTTCGACGAACATGGCCGGCCGCGGAACGGACATTAAGCTCGGTGAAGGAGTCTCCGAACTCGGCGGTCTTTTCGTGCTCGGCACCGAGCGTCATGAGTCGCGCCGCATCGACCGCCAGCTGCGCGGCCGCTGCGCGCGTCAGGGAGATCCGGGCCGTTCCCGCTTCTACATCAGCTTCGAGGATGACCTCATGCGTAACTTCGGCGCCGCCGACCGTATGACCAAGATCATGGAGACCTTCGGGATGAAGGAGGGTGAGGAACTCGAGCACCCCTGGCTCAACAAGAGCGTTGAAACCGCCCAGAAGCGCGTCGAGCAGAGGAACTACCTCATGCGCCGCCGCACCCTTGAGTTCGACGACGTGATGAACCAACAGCGCGAAGTCATCTACGGCTACCGCAACGAGGTCATGGATGCCGAGAACCCACGCGTGCTCATCCACGAGGTCATCAACGAAGTCGTTCCCAAAAAGGTCACCGACTTCCTCACCAGCGAGAACGACTCAGAGCCAGATGTTGCCGGCCTTCTCCAGTGGGTCAACTCCACCTTCCCCGTGGGACTCACCAAGGAAAAGTGCGCCTTCGAGACCCGCGACATCGAGGAGAATGGCGAGTGGCTGGCGAAGACACTCGTCGAGGCCTACGACCGCAAGGCCGAGATCGAGGATGCAGCAGCCCGCTCGGGTCTCGAGAAGTATGTCATCCTGAATGCAGTCGATCGACTCTGGCAAGAGCACCTCTACGCCATGGATGGACTCCGCGAGGCCGTCTACCTGCGCGCCTACGGTCAGAAGGATCCGCTCACCGAATACAAGACCGAGGCCTATGCCATGTTCGTGGAGCTCATGGAGAGCATCAAAAACGAGGTCCTGAACAACCTCTTCCGTAGCACCACCAACCTCCAGGCCTTCGAGCAGCTTCTAGCCTCTCTCCCACGGCACCTCATGCAGAAAGATCTGCTCGGTTCCGAGGGGCATCTCGGCGCGAATGAGGGAACGGCTGACTCTACCCAGGCACCCGCACCGACCGCCGCCCAGTCAGCATTTGATCAGGCGATGCAGAAAGCCCCTGTTAGAAAAGCTCCGGTTACTGCTGGGAGGAATGATCCTTGTCCTTGTGGTAGCGGCAAGAAGTTCAAATCTTGTTGTGGGCGGACAGCCTAATTAGGCTGTCCTCTTGCACTCTTGGCGTCACATTTGCGACTGCAGAGACTAGATTACTTCGAGACCGATCTCCTTCAGAAATTCGAAGGTGTGGTTGTAGTAGGAAGGCTTGCGCGTGTGGTCAGCCTCATCACCGGGAGGGATAAAGATGGCCATGCCTTGACGGGCGCGAGTCAGAAGTACGCGATAGGCATTCAGTAGATACTGACGAGTTTCGGATTTATGAACATTTGTCCACCTGTCACCACGGAAGGAGTGATAATTCCACTGCCTCGATGCTGACAAACGCAGGTCGGCATCCCATGTCATGCAGACCCAATCAAGCTCGAGACCTTGTACCTGAAACTCGGTAGCTGGGTCTTCCATGTAGAAGCCGGATCGCACATCGGAAGATTCGTTCAAAAACCAATGAATCGGATTAATTTCAAATCGCACATCGACGGCATGAGGTCTAAGCCGTTCTGCTCCCGAAGAAGCAACCAGACCAAAACGCTCAGACCCGCGTGCTTTGCTCCGGATCCAATCTTTTGCCCGAGCAAGATCCCTCGTGATGACGATAGGGAATCTTTCGCGGAGTAAAGAAAGCTGCTCTTTAGCAGGCGCCATTTCACAGTCCAAAACGGACTTTATGAACGCCGAGACATTCTCTGCTCGGAAAGATCTCATCGAAACTGACAGGTGAAGATCAGGATCTTTGCTAATTGCCCGTACTCCGGAGAGATGAGAAAGCGCATCCCCAGCCGCATATTCTGAATCTGTTAGGTTGGGTGAAACATGAACATTCCAATCTGGGTACGAATGCTGAATAGCATCGAGCCAACCACCGATGCCGGCTTCACCGCGATTAATTTCCTGACCGCCACCAACCAAACAAATAACGACGGCCCAATCAATATGGCGGTTCAAATAGGAAATTAAAAACTCAGGCTCGGATTGATTGAAGTCGGGACGATTCTTTTTCCGAGCCATGAAGCTACTTGTCATGGCTTTGTCCCAAGCACGTTGAGCTTCATCAAAGATGACTACACGATCACTTGGTGCTTCCGCACTTTGCAAAGCTGCATCTCTGAAGTGGTGAACATTCTGAATGAAGGATTTCACCTTTTGGCCAACATCACCCTTACGGACTTTTTTCTGGATCGCCTTCAGGCGATGGACTTCATCACGGGTCAATGCTTCACGCAGCACTGCAACGAGGGGGCCATTCCCAGAAAGGAAGACTGCATGGGTTTGCTGATAATCCTCGCGTTTCTTAGTAGCGACATTAAGGCCAACGAGTGTTTTTCCTGCACCAGGAACACCCGTTACAAAGATGATGTGCTTTTCGCTATTACGGGCGGCATGTTCGATGAGTTCCTCGACACGTTTAGAGGTGATCGCAAGGTTTCGTGCACCGGCATCATGACGGGAAATCGCTTCGACTGAATGCCGCGAGTAAAGGCTTTGGGCTGCCTCAATAATCGTAGGCGTGGGCTGATAAGGTGAACGAACCCAAGCCTGAGGGTCGATTGTAGGACCCTCAATAGTGGAGAGCGCTTCCTTGATGAGGAGAGGTAGCCCCTCGGGATTAGTGGTGATGGGCTCGTAGACGCCATCTGAAAACGGCTTGCTTAACGCTCGGTGCCCTTGCTTCGCCAGTGTGCAAATCAGGATCGGGATGATTGGTGCATGATGGCTCTCGAGGTGGAAATTCTTTAGGTCGAGAGCGTAATCCCAAACCTGATTGATAGCCTCTCGGTGAAAGGCCCTTTCTCCCACCTTGAATTCCAAAACGAAAATACATCCTTTGGATAGAACCACGGCGTCGATCCGGCTCCCGATACGAGGAACATCGAATTCCAGACAGAGATGCCCCTCAATATCCCGAAGGGTATCCTTAAGAATTAGTATCTCATCTTCCCATGCAGCGGACTGAGATGGGGTGATCGCGAAAATTCCAGGCCGCGAAAGCTCCCCAAGGATGTGCTCGTTGCTCTGGGAAAGAAACGTGGTGATCGGCTCAGCGTAATAAGCACTCGTGGAAGCTGAAGAGATCATGAGACAAGAACCCACAGTAAACGGGCTGCGCACCAGAGATCCAAATCAAAACCTTTTGCTGTTTGGTAGTAGGGACAACTTGGAAGGTAACCAAACACCGCACCGCGACTAAATCCCATGCCTACTTCAACTGCAGCGCCAACGCGGCACCAAGGGCTTTCACCTTGGCCTCCTGCTTTGGATCGACGAGGTGGCCGTCCGGGCCGAAGGCCTGAAAGGCCGAGGGGATGACGATCTGGTCGGGGAGTAGGGTGATGCCGAGATTGCCTAGAAGCATACGAAGTTTAACGAGTCCACGCAAACCGCCGAGTCCACCGGGTGAGGTCGCCATGATCACGGCGCTCTTTCCCGCCAGTGCGGAGATCGGCGGTTCGTCGGGGCTGTCACCGCGCGAGACCCAGTCGATGGCATTCTTCAGAGCGGCGGAGTAGGAGCTGTTGTATTCCGGAGAGGCGATCAGGAGTCCTTGGTGAGAGAGAAAGAGTTCCTTCAGACGCTTGGCTTCATTTGGTTTTCCGATCTCGTCCTCCATGTCCTGATCAAAGAGTGGCATCGGAAAATCACGGAGCTCGATCAGTGTCACCTCGGCACCCGCCTCACG
>Ga0164296_1005616_pt1 | contig 10906 bp, 9 predicted proteins | sample GEODES057metaG_FD_113533 | JGI IMG/M metagenome (GOLD analysis project Ga0164296, IMG submission 113533) | Dystrophic lake water microbial communities from Trout Bog Lake, Wisconsin, USA - GEODES057 metaG | ecosystem: Environmental > Aquatic > Freshwater > Lake | place: USA: Trout Bog Lake... | reverse complement strand
ATCATAACGATCCGATCAAGCGTCGATCCTTGCGGCGCTAAGAGGGTCAATGCCGTTCTAGGCTTGCCTTTGAAGGATTCAGCGGCGACCGCGCGACCGAGCGCCTCAATCACCGAAGGCCCAAGCAATCCCGCCACGCCGGGATCCAACTGACCATTTTCACCCGAAAAAACTACCAAGACCCCCGATTGAGGGATGCTCAACCCAGAAAAACCAATCTTCATTGCATGTGACATCGAAGCGCTTCTTTCTGTACTCATGCCATCAATTTGGCGTTATTGCGGACGATTCGGGGCGCGCCGTCCATACTTCTCTCGCTCAGCGAGCAAAAACTTGGGTTGATCTTAACCCATGCGCCTTGATAGCACTAACAAAAGGCTCAACTGGAACGCGGGAGCGCGTTCGAGACAGCCCGAACGGAGCTTGCAGTCTTGAGCCTGATTGATCGCTATCTCGTCCGGATGATTCTGAGCGCCAGTTTTGCCGCGCTGATCGGCCTAACATTGGTCATCTGGATCACCCAAGCGATGCATGATCTCGATTTGATCACCACTCAAGGTCAGTCGCTTTTGCAATTTCTGCGTGTGACGAGCCTGACTTTGCCACCCATGGCCGCCGTCATTGCACCAATCGCGTTCTATATTGGATTGCTCATTGCCCTTAATCGTCTCAATTCGGACAGCGAATTGGTGGTTTTGAGCGCTTCGGGCATGTCCTCTCTGCGCCTTGCGAAACCGCTCGCCATTGCGGCCTTGGTCGCGTCTCTGGCTTGCGCATTTCTCACTCTGTCGCTCGTGCCATCAAGCATCCACACCTGGCGTGGTCTGATCACCCAAATTCGATCCGATTTTTTGACCAAAATCGTGAAGCCCGGCGGATTTAACACGCTCGAAAAAGATCTCGTGTTTCATTATCGCGAACGATCCGGCGACGCCTTGTTGGGCATCTTTATTCAAGATAGCCGCGATCCCGAGCTTTTGATCGTCTATGTCGCGGAACGCGGACGCATCGTTCAGGCCAAGGAAGGCAATTATCTGGTTTTGGAAAATGGCAGTGTTCAGCGCGAAACGCCCCGCGACCGCGATGCGAGCATTGTCGCATTTCAACGGTACGCGTTGGATTTAAGCCAATTGGCTCCCGGAAATGATGAGGTCATTTATGTCCCGCATGAGCGGCTCACGCCGGATTTGATTGCAGCCTATATAAATCGGACGGAGCCCACGGCAATTGAGGCTTTGATTGGCGCGGAATTGGCGGATCGCTTTGCAACCCCGCTCTTTAATTTCACCTTTGCTGCTTTGGCTTTGGCGCTGTTAGGACGGCCCCGCACGACGAGAAGCCGAAGCTTCATTGTCACTGTGACAGCTGTCGCATTGGCCGCGATCCTTCGGGTTGCGGGATTTACGATCATCGTCGCGGCGAAGGATTCCCAGCTTCTCATCGGATCCGCGATCGCATTTCCCGTCATTGCGAGCTTGGCTATCGTGATTTGGGCGGTGCTGATGAACCGTTCTAACGCGTCATGGAGCCTATCGTCGCTTCGTCGCAACAAGCGAGTGATGGCATGAGCGCACTCGTTCCCATTCTCGGCCGCTACCTGTTCATCCGCTTCCTTTCGACGATCCTGATCGTTTTCGGGATCGCCGCGCTCCTCATTTATATCCTCGATGTGATAGAGCTGACCCGGATTGCGAATGACGCCTCGCTCTTCGCATTGTTGAGTTCAGCAAAGCTCTCTTTTCTCCGGACACCGGTGATTATGGAGCAAGTCCTGCCCTTTGCCGGCTTTTTTGGCGCGCTTTGGGCTTTTCTGGGGCTTGCCCGAAGCCGAGAGCTTGTTGTGGCGCGTGCTGCGGGCGTGTCCGTCTGGCAATTTCTTCTGCCTCCTTTGTTTGCGGCTGCCATTATCGGCGCTTTTTCAATGTTGGTTTTCAATCCTTTATCCGCCTATCTCAAAGCTATGTCTGAGGAAGCGCTGAGCCAGCATGATCAGGCCTATATGGCGGGGCACGGCGGTCCGGTCTGGATCCGGCAACGCAGCGTGGACGGGGATGCAATCCTGCGCGCCTCGGCGACCGATATGACGGCGGCGCGGTTTACCGGCGTCACAGCGTTCGAGTTCGATCATCAAGGCGTTTTTCAACACCGAATTGAGGCCCGCGAGGCCGAATTGTTGGACGGATACTGGCTGTTGCACGATGCGCGGGTGATCACGGTTGGCGTTCCGCCTGAACTTCATGCCGCTTATGAGCTTCCAACCTATCTGACGCGCGCACAGATGCGACAGACTTTGCAGCAGGCGGAAGCGATTTCATTTTACGATCTGCCAGCATGGGCCAAGGCAACCGAAGCAGCTGGGCTGGATTCGGCCCGCTATGTCCAACAATTCGACGCGCTTTTGGCGCGTCCCGCGCTTTTGGCCGCCATGTTGTTGTTGGCGGCAACGGTGAGCCTGCGTTTTTCCCGCACTGGCGCGCAGGTCACGACGATTTTGATCGGAATTCTGGCGGTCTTTTCAATCTTTGTTGTGAATAAGGTCATGACTGACCTCGGGTCTGCAGGACTTCTTTCCCCTCTGTTAACTGCGTTCATCACTCCTGGTGCTGCGAGTTTGCTCTCCGCCGTCTTTTTGCTGTATCAAGAAGACGGTTAACCGAGGTTTGGAACGAGCTCAGCATTGCAAGCCACTATGGCCGAAACTTTCGCCCGATGGGCTGGTATCGCGTGCGCTCTCGTTTGGATTGCGGCGATCGGGCCCGCGCGCGCGGAGACGCCACAAAATCCGGCACCAGATAAGCTCACCGTCGATGCAAAAGAAATCGTCTATGACACTGATAAAAAGACGATTTCCGCAGTCGGCAATGCAAAGCTCTATTATCACGGCCAAGTTTTAGAGGCCGATCGCGTCGTCTATTATTCCGAGACGAGCCGCGTCTTTGCTGAAGGGCATGTGGTGTTAACCGATGCCGATGGCCAAGTGCTGCATGGCACGTCCATGGAGCTATCCGATCAGTACAGGGACGGGTTCATCAACACGCTCAAGATTGATACGAAAGATAACACTCATTTTGTGGCACCGCGCGGTGAGCGCATCGGCGGCGGTGTCACCGTCTTTGAGCGCGGCACATTCACGGCTTGCGATGCGTGTAAGGATGATCCGTCAAAGCCTCCATTGTGGCAGGTGCGTGCCCGACGGATTATTCACAATCAGGTCGAAAAGGTCATTTATTACGAGGACGCGACGATCGATATCGCCGGGGTGCCGGTGGCTTATTTCCCCTATTTTTCTGCTCCCGATTCCACGACGCCACGGAAGTCCGGGTTCCTCACCCCGGTCTATTCGGGCACAGGATCTTTAGGCCAAGAATTGTCGGTTCCCTATTATTACGTCATCGCGCCGGATAAGGACGCAACCGTCACGCCGACTTTCATGACGCGGCAGGGCGTGCTGCTTGAGGGTGAATACCGCCAGAGGTTTTTGCAAGGCGACATTACGGTACGCGGTGGCGCGATTTCCCAAGCGGATCGCAGTGCATTCTTGCCAAGCCCCAATGGTGCCGGTGACTTGGGATTACGCGGCTATCTGGAGACCACCGGATCGTTCCAGATCAACTCGATTTGGAACTGGGGTTGGGACCTCGCTTACCTGTCTGACAAGTGGTTTTTGCAAAATTATCGCATCAACAGCTCATCCGTCACTTCGCTCGGGACATTTCGGCAGGAATCGACTTCGACTGCCTATTTGCGCGGGATCAGTGATCACAGTTTCTTTGATGCGCGCGGGTATTACTTCCAGTCGCTGCTGACGGAAGACAATCAGAGACTTCAGCCTCTCGTTCTGCCCGTCGTCGATTATGATCACCGCTATCATTTGACCGGCCCGATCGCAGGCGAATTGTCTTTAACCAGCAATCTGACGAATATCTCTCGGCTTGACGCCGATTTCGCGACACTGACCGGCACATGTGCGGCCCCTTACACGACAACAAACTGCTATCTGCGCGGTATTGGTGGCGACTATAGCCGCTATACTGCCGAGGCCGCATGGCGTCGCAGTTTCATTGATCCCATCGGCCAATCCTGGACACCCTTCGTGTCCGTACGGGGCGATGCAGCGAATACAACTTTGTTCACCAACAGCGACAACTCTTATCAATCGAGCTTCATCGACAACAACACCGATGTTTCCCGTGCGATGGCCACCGCTGGGGTGACCTATCGCTATCCTTTTGTCGCCCCCAATCATCTTGGAACCAGCATCTTTGAGCCGATTGCCCAATTGATAGCCCGTCCTGACGAGACCGGTATTGGCAGTCTGCCGAATGAAGACGCGCAAAGCCTCGTCTTCGATGACAGCAACCTGTTCTCCGTTGATAAATTCTCTGGTTATGATCGGGTGGAAGGTGGCACGCGCGCCAATCTTGGTGGGCAATACACATTTGCTCTCAACAATGGCGCTTACACGAATGTGTTGTTCGGGCAGTCCTTCCAAGTGGCTGGCCGAAACTCCTTTGCGCAACCGGGTCTCGTTCTCGAAGGAACAGATTCCGGGCTTGATAAGTCCGCCTCGGACTATGTCTCACGCATTCAGATTGTGCCGTCCCAAGATTTCTCGTTCACGCTTCGCGGCCGCTTTGATCCGAGCCAATTCCAAACACGGCGATTTGAATCGGAGGCAGCAACCCATATCGGTAACCTTGGCGCGAGTTTGATTTACGCCAATTATGCCGCACAACCGGACATTGGCATCACCAATCGACGCGAGGGCGTTGGCTTTGGTGCGTCCTATGCCATCAATACAAATTGGAGTCTGACGGGCAACACGCTCTATTCGCTCAGCCAATATCTTGATGATCCGACGGCCTCGCACATGTATTTGGCAGCGTTATCGGCGGGCGCGACCTATCACGACGAATGTACTGATCTTTCAATCCAATGGATCGGAAAAGATCCGAACACGACCGGTACAACGGACAGCGGACAAACGCTCTTCTTCCGGTTAAGTTTGAGGACGCTCGGCTCGATTGACGCCAAGCAATCGACAAGCAATTAAGACCATCTCCTTTGGCAATTGACACACTCCCTCCCCTTCGCGACGTGATCGAGCGCCATGATCTGGCTGCCAAAAAATCGCTTGGCCAAAATTTCCTTTTTGATCTCAATTTGACGTCAAAAATTGCGCGCGCCGCTGATGATCTGACCGACGTCACTGTCATTGAAGTTGGTCCTGGGCCGGGCGGATTGACCCGTGCTTTGCTCGCAGCTGGCGCGAAAAAAGTGATTGGTGTCGAACGCGACGAGCGCTGCCTTCCAGCACTTGCAGAAATCGCAGCGCATTACCCGAATCGGCTAGACATTGTTTCTGCCGACGCGCTCACCATCGATTGGCAGGCCCTCACTCACGGGCTTGGCCCTTGTCGGATTGTCGCCAATCTTCCTTATAACATCGGCACCTTGCTCTTGACGCGTTGGCTGACCGGGCCCGAATGGCCCCCTGCCTTCGATAGGCTCGTTTTAATGTTTCAACGAGAGGTCGCTGAACGGATCGTCGCGACACCTGACAAGCCACATGATTACGGGCGATTGGGCGTGTTGTGCGGCTGGCGAACAGACGCAAAGATTCTGTTCGATGTGCCGCCTCAGGCGTTTACGCCGCCCCCAAAAGTCACATCGGCTGTTGTGCGTCTTGACCCCCGCCCAACGCCGCTTGATTGCGATCCTGATCGTCTCGCGCGCGTCACACAGCACGCTTTTGGGCAAAGGCGGAAAATGCTGCGGCAAAGTCTGAAGGGGCTCGGTGTTGATCCGCTCGTCTTGTGCGACGCCGCTGGGATTGATCCTACCGCACGCGCCGAGACGGTCCCCGTGTCGGGCTTTGTGGCGCTCGCGAATGCTCTGCCGCGCTGATGCGTCAGGCCTTTTCGGAGATCAATGCCTCAACGAAGCGCATCAATCCCGTCTGCCTTTCGCGCTTGAGGCGCTCGGCTGCTAGGATTGTCCGGAGCCGTGTGAAGGTGCGATCGAGATCATCATTGACGAGCACATAGGAATATTCCGTCCAACGCAGAATTTCTTTTCGCGCATTGCCTAAGCGACGCTCGATGACGTCAGACGCATCTTCAGCACGCCGCTCGAGCCTTGCGCGCAATTCCGTCATGGATGGCGGCAAGATAAACACGCTGACAACATCATCAGGCGCATTGGCAACGAGCTGGCGCGTGCCTTGATAATCAATGTCAAACAGAATGTCCTGACCTCGCTCAAGTGCAGCATCGATGTGTTGGCGCGGGGAGCCGTAAAAATTGCCATGAACATGCGCCGATTCCAGCAAGTCACCCCGCGCCTTCATCGCGTGAAATTCAGCCTCCGAGATGAAGTGATAATGAACGCCATCAACCTCACTCGGGCGACGCTCACGGGTTGTCACCGAGATCGACAATGACAGGCTGGTTTCTTGTTCGCGCAAAAGACGCGTCAGCGTTGTCTTTCCGGCACCCGAAGGCGATGACAGCACAAACATGAGACCACGGCGACCAACAGACTCATTCGACAAATGTGCGATCATGCTGGCGACCCTCTGCTTCCGATTCGACCTGACAGTCTTTGTCTTCAACGGAATGGGTGATCAGATCAAGCGCTCATGCGTTGGCAAAGGACCGGTCTTAGTCCGCAATCGGAGCATCACCCTCATTCGAGCCCGCGGGCAGCTTCCTGCGCGGGAGCGGCTTTGAAGGTTTTGTCTTGTCCGGTGTGGCGCCGGATGCGGGCTGCTGTTGCGTGCCCGCGCCCGCTTGAGATCCCGGAGCTTGAGGTCCCGGGGATTTAGCCCCTGGGGCTGACGGATCGGCGGCCTTATCGGCTTCAATCTGGCGATAACGCGCGACGTTTTTATTATGTTGCTCCAAGGTCTCGGCGAACACATGCCCACCGGTTCCATCGGCAACAAAATAAAGCTCTTTTGTTTGAGAGGGATTGGCCACGGCCTCAAGCGCCGCGCGACCCGGATTTGTAATCGGACCTGCCGGAAGGCCCGGCAGCAAATATGTGTTGTAGGGCGATGGCTGAGCAAGATCCGCCTTCGACAACGGACGGCCGAGATTGTTGCGGCTTCCGACGATCCCGTATGTGACAGTTGGGTCAGACTCGAGACGCATTTTCAGCCGCAGCCGATTGATGAAAACCGCTGCGACACGCGGCCTTTCATCGGCCTTGCCCGTCTCTTTCTCGACCATCGCTGCAAGCGTCACGAGATCTTGTGGCGAGGCGAGCGGCAAATCCGGCGCGCGCTTCGCCCAAATATCCCGCACAAGCTTCGATTGATCTTGCGCCATATGATCGAGCAATTGAGTGCGCGTCATGCCCCGCGCAAATTTATAGGTTTCCGGCAAAAGCGAGCCTTCGCGCGGAATATCCTTCACGTCGCCGGAGAGCTCGGTCGAGGCCTTCAAGATGTCAATGATCTCGTAAGAGGTCTTGCCTTCAGGGATCGTGACCGAGTGAAGGATCGATTTCCCTTCAACCAGCGTCGCGGTCAGTTGCTCAAGGCTGACCTCTTTCTTGAAAAGATATTCGCCGCCTTTGATCTGGCTGCCTTTGCCTGAGAGCTGCCAGTAAAGAGCCAACAGGAAGGATCGATTGATGACTTCTTCGCGCTCCAGCTGGTCAATGACATCCGATGTACTGCCATGAACAATGACCACCTTGTCAGCTTGCAAAGGACCCGGCGCGACAATCTCCTGTTGCCCAATGACAACCAAAGCCGCGATGCCGGCTAAGAGGATGAGTAAGAACGACAACAGGCCGCTGATAAAGTTGACCATTGGGCGCTCTGGGCGCTCTTTCTCCTCAGGCTCCGGAGGCACCGGAACTGTCTCGGGATGAATGGCTGCCGCAGGACTTTTCAGTACGGCACGGCTTAAAAAGCCGCCCGTCTTTTTCAAGCGCTCTAACGGACGAGGCTCCTGCGCAGGAGCAGCATCTACGGGAGCTTCCGCAACCGGCTCTGTCGGCGCGGGCAGTTCCAATGAGGCGCTATCTTTCTCGTCCGCCATTAATCAACCCGTCTCCGTGACATCCGGAAAACGCCGCAAGCGAGAACAGCCCGCGACGACACACGGTTCACTGCACAAACTTACGGAAAATGAGCGAAGCGTTCGTGCCGCCAAAGCCAAACGAATTTGACAATGCGACATCAACTTTACGGGCCTTGGCCTGATGCGGCACAAGGTCGATGGTTGTTTCAACCGAGGGATTATCGAGATTGAGCGTTGGCGGCACAATCTGATCGCGGATCGCCAGCACTGAGAAGATCGCTTCGATGGCGCCCGCTGCTCCGAGCAAATGACCCGTTGCGGACTTTGTCGATGACATCGACACTTGGCCCGTATCATTGCCAAGCATCCGCTCAACGGCACGCAGTTCGATTTCATCGCCGAGCGGCGTCGAGGTGCCATGCGCATTGATATAATCAATGTCATGCGATTGCAGCCCAGCCCGCTTTAATGCCGCCATCATGCAGCGATAGGCACCATCTCCATCTTCCGCCGGCGATGTGATGTGGTAGGCGTCGCCCGACATGCCGTAGCCAATGACTTCGGCATAGATTTTAGCCCCACGGGCTTTGGCATGCTCAAGTTCTTCGAGGACAACCACGCCAGAACCTTCGCCCATCACAAAGCCATCACGATCCTTGTCATAGGGACGCGACGCACGCGTCGGATCATCGTTGAAGCTCGTCGATAGAGCGCGACAGGCGGCAAAGCCCGCCAAAGATAACCGATTGACCGGCGCTTCGGTCCCACCCGCAACCATCACATCGGCATCACCCAACATGATAAGGCGCGACGCGTCACCAATCGCGTGCGCACCCGTTGAACAGGCCGTCACGACAGCGTGATTAGGACCCTTCAACCCATGACGAATCGAAATCCAGCCTGATGCAAGATTGATAATCGCGCTCGGAATGAAGAAAGGTGAAATCCGACGCGGTCCCTTTTCAAGCAGAGTGACCGAAGTCTCATAAATTGTACCGATGCCACCGATCCCGGAGCCGACCATTACGCCAGTCCGATAGCGATCATCTTCCGTCTCTGGAACCCAACCAGAATCGGCCAAGGCCTGCGTGGCTGCCGCGAGCCCATACAAGATGAACTCATCGGCTTTCCGCTGGTCCTTGACGTCCATCCAATCATTGGCGTTGAAGGCCCCCTCGGCGGACTCGCCACGCGGGACTTCGCACGCGATCTGGGAGGCCAGATCCGACACATCACAGCGAGACACTTTTACTGCGCCGCTGTGACCCGCCTTGAGCCGCGACCAGGATGTCTCGACATCGCCCCCCAGCGGGGAAACCATGCCCAAACCTGTTACGACGACGCGCCGCATACCAAGGACCTCAGATTAGGAGAAACGGTCAAAGAGTTATTAAGCCGTAAACCGACTTACGACGCCTTTTTCGAAATGAATGAAACCGCATCGCCGACGGTGCGGATTGTTTCCGCTGCGTCATCCGGAATTTCGACGCTGAATTCTTCTTCGAACGCCATCACGAGTTCGACTGTATCAAGGCTGTCTGCGCCGAGATCGTCGATGAAATTGGCGCTCTCGACCACCTTGTCGGCCTCAACGCCAAGATGCTCAACCACAATCTTTTTCACGCGGGCTGCGATGTCGCTCATATTCTCTGTCCTCACTTGTCTTCCATTGAGCGGATGACGCCTTAAGCGCTCGTCCGCATGTTGTTAGTCCGATACCGGCCAGCAACCACGCTCGCCCGGGCGGTAGGCCTTAAGACTCCCACCACAAACCGGCGAAGGTTCAAACGACGCCACGAGCGCGGCGTCAAGTCCTGATTGCCCTCAGAGGCCCATGGTTAGCACAAAAAAATTTCCAATGCGAGCATCGGAATACTCTAACATGTTACCTCAAAAAATGCACTTAACTTACTTAAATCATTACCATTCCGCCGTTCACGTGCAAAGTTTGCCCAGTCACATAGGCCGCTTCTGCACTGGCAAGATAGACAACCGCAGCGGCAATTTCCTCCGCTGAGCCCAAGCGCCCCATCGGCACGCGGGCGAGAGTCGACTCGCGCTGGCTCTCACTGAGAACATCCGTCATCGGCGTCGCAATAAAGCCTGGAGCGATACAATTGACGGTCACACCACGGGTTGCAACCTCTTGAGCCAAAGATTTCGACATCCCGACAATTGCGGCTTTCGCGGCGGCATAATTGGCCTGACCGGCATTGCCTGTCGTGCCAATGATCGAGGTGATCGATATGATCCGTCCGTGACGTTTCCGCATCATGGTTTTTGTCGCCGCGCGCGATAGGCGAAACACGGATTCCAAATTGATACGCATCAGGTCTGACCATTCTTCATCTTTCATGCGGATGAAAAGATTATCCCGCGTGATCCCAGCATTGTTTACGAGAATGTCGATGCCACCCATCGCGGCTTCAGCCGCAGGAACCAATGCTTCAACTGACTCTGAATCGCCCAAATTGGCGGGGCAAACATGAACACGCTCGCCCAATTCCGAAGCCAATGTATCAAGCGCCTCGCGCCGTGTGCCTGACAGGGCCACTGTTGCGCCCTGTTTATGCAATGCGCGGGCAATGGCACCACCAATCCCGCCAGAAGCCCCCGTCACAAGCGCCTTTTGACCTGAAAGATCGAACATCGGACTTTCCTTCTCACCCAACTCACATAAACAATGTCTTAGCCGCAGCGATGTCATCAGCAGTGCCAATTGACATGCCTTCGGCCTCTGGAGCGATCCGCTTCACCAGTCCCGATAGGACCTTTCCGCTTCCAATTTCAATAAAGCGGGTGACGCCTTCATGTGCCATATAAGCGACCGACTCGCGCCAACGCACGGTGCCAGTCACTTGCTTTACGAGATT
>Ga0164296_1005614_pt1 | contig 10908 bp, 6 predicted proteins | sample GEODES057metaG_FD_113533 | JGI IMG/M metagenome (GOLD analysis project Ga0164296, IMG submission 113533) | Dystrophic lake water microbial communities from Trout Bog Lake, Wisconsin, USA - GEODES057 metaG | ecosystem: Environmental > Aquatic > Freshwater > Lake | place: USA: Trout Bog Lake... | reverse complement strand
TAATGCTGTGCTATATGAATACAGCGGAGCACCACTGGCAGGTCTGTATGCATTTACATCTGAGCTGAAAGCCTTTCCTGCAACAGTAAAGGATCCGAACTGGATACCGTTATTACTTGCCTGGTTGCTGATCCAAACGAATGGCGGTGCACCTTCAAATACACCCATACCTCCACGGATTTGTAAGGTCCTGTCACCTGTAACATCCCAGTTGAAACCAATTCTTGGAGAGATGATCAGGTTATTCATTGGTGCTTGGCCAATATTGTATTGTGCATTGTTTGCAAAAGTCAATGCATCCCAAGCCGGGTTATCTGTAAATGCTTGTTTGTAAATAGTATAATCACCGCGTAAACCATAAGTTAAAGTAAAGTTTGGTGCGATACGCCATTTATCCTGAACAAATAAACTTAATTCAGTAGAGCCTGCATAAGCCCAAGGGAAGGCGCCGCCGGGTAATGCAGAATATTGTAAATAATAACTTTTTGCATTGGCAACACCATTGTTAACGCTATTGTAGAAATCAGTCAAAGAATTGAACTGATAACCACCCTGCCAATCAGGAGCGAATGCATTTTGATATTTCTTATAAGAGTTTTGTGTGCCTATGGTAATTTCATGTGCACCTTTATACATAGTGAAGATATCATTCAATTGATAAATATCTGTATTAAGAATATTATTATATGTATAAGGCTCATAACCGAAAGTAGTCATGATATTACCGCCATTCAGGATATCAACCAATGGAAAATTTGGATTGGAAGTATGCGGAGAACGGAAATCTCTTAATGCAGTATAACCGATCTGGAATTTATTGGATGCTTTATTGCTGAATCTGGTATTTAATTCAGCAGTATAAATGTTGAAATTATTATTAATCACATAGCCACTTCCGTAGAAAGGCATGGCATAAGTGCCCGGTTGGCCACCTGTTATTTGTCCGCTACCGGGTCTGCTGGTGCTGGCAAATTGATCAGCTGAAGATTTAAGGTAATTATATTTCAATGTTAACGTACTGTTCTTGCTGATATTCCAATCAATTCTTGCTGTTACTTTATCACTGTTTGTATTGAATGAATATCCCTGAAATGCTCCGGGATCGTAATTGAATTTTGATTTAAGGAAGTTGGCTAAGGCAGTCAATGTATCTGAATTTGCCTGAGAAACTACATTCGCTACAGGAGGGGTAGTTGAGTTTGATGGAATAATACTTGTTGCAGGAGCTGTTTGTCTAACTTGCTCACCACTGAAAAAGAAGAATACTTTGTTCTTAATGATTGGCCCACCTAAAGAAATACCCTTAATGGAGTAGGTAAAATTTGTTTTCGGAACTATGGTACCACTAACATTATAACCTTGATAATCCTGATTTTTCATGTATGTGTATACAGTTGCTTTAAAGGTATTGGTACCACTCTTGGTAACTGTATTGATTCCTGTACCTGAAAAACCACCTTGTTTTACATCATAAGGAGAAACCTGAACCTGAATTTGATCGATCGCTTCTAAGCTAATGGGCTGAGAATTCGTTTGCCCACCCAGGGTAGAGGATAAACCAAAACTATTATTGAAGTTGGCACCATCAACTGTCATATTATTATACTGACTGCTTCTACCGCCGATATTTAAACCGTTGGCAGTAGGCTCCAATCTGGTAAAGTCCTGAATAGAACGGTTGATAGTAGGCAATTGCTCGATTTGAGTTCTGCTGATAACTTCCTGGCTACCATTATGATTGTTGTTGAAAACTTTATCGTTTTTTGTTGATACAACAGTAACGTCTGCTAATTTATTGGTCTCAACTACTAAATTGAAGTCGGCTTTAAATTCCTGCCCTAATGAAAGTATGATGGCATCTTGTCTTTCAGTTTTAAATCCTACATAAGAAACAGTAACTGAGTATGGCCCGCCTACTTTAACGTTGGGTAAATTGTAACGGCCATCCTTACGGGTAGTAGTTACATATTTTGTACCGGTTGGCTGGTGAATTGCTGTGATAATCGCACCTGCGATACCATTCTTTCCGTCCATTACAGTACCTTGAATTTCTGAAGTTGTTTCCTGTGCTTTAACAATGGTTGTTACAAAAACAGCAAGCAAACAAAGCGAAGCAGTGAGAAATAATTTTCTAAGCATGTTACTAAGTTTTAGTTGTGCAAATTTGCGATGTTATTGTAAAAGAAATTATATGCTGTATTATCTAAATGTTAATTGGCAATGAAAGCGCTAATTAATATTTGATAAATAAGCCCTACAAAAACACTGCAATTTCGTTTTCAAAAAAAGTTTTCAAAGTGCAAATAAAGGGAATTATCCTTTTAAAACAACAAGTTTAAGCAACATAATATTAACAAAATCTTGTCATAAGTACTTTGTAAAACGTATTTTTAGTGTTATAACGGTAATAATCAGAATAAAATAGCCATTTACGGCGAACAGATACGATCTTAATGCAATTTAACGGCCACTTTTATTGAAAAATAGGTATGGGGTATTCAGAAGTAAACAGCTTATTTTTTATTTGCTTTTTTAATTGATTCTAACTCTTTTTTAGTATCATCAAGGTCTTTTCTCAGTTCTACCATATATCTGGTTAATTCTTCCACTTTCTTTAACAAAAGTGCATTCATCTTTCCAAGATCAACACCGTTTTTCATAACTTCATCCGTAGTGGGGACTTCAGGTAAATGATGATTGGAATAAATATATTTACCTAATTGTGATAAGGGCATTAAATGGTAATTATGGTTTAATACATTATCAAACCAATCCTCAGAATTCTTTACGGCAACTTTTACTTTTTCTGTTAAGATACCTTCTTCAACATATAATTTATAACCGTCAAAATTGGTAGATACATCGCCTATCTTCACTCTTCCCTGATAAGAATCTACAGAAAAAAATTCCTGCTCAACGCCACTTCCTGCTGCTTTATAACTGATCTTGAATGTTTGAGGGGTATTTAAAGTTTTATCGCCCGAAACCCTTGCTCCGATTGTCCAGTAACTAACATTGGCAGGACTGCTGTTATCGCCGTTTGAGAACATAATGGATGGCTCATTTTGCCCGTTGGGTGACCAGATATTACTTAATTGCAGCAATACGTTTTTCTTTCTTGTATCACCGGCATTTCTTTTAATTTCTAATGCGGCTTGCGGTGTATTGGTGCCGATACCTGCATTGCCATTTATTGGAAAATGATTTTCACTATTGGGATAAGCAGTATCTACGTATTGGTAAACAATATTTCTTAACGGCGCTTTGGTTACAGGATATGTTGCAGGTGTTTTTGAACTGGATACTGCACCCGGTTTTTTTGCGGTTCTTATTGTACCTGCTGGTTTGCCTGCGGAAGTAGTTTTCTTTGTAGGGGGTTGTTGTAATATAGGTGCTGTGGTTGGGGTTGATTGACTATGAGCATTGATAACATAGCAAGCCAAAATAATAAACGTAAACTTTTTCATGATGTCAATTTATGAATAAAGATGATCTCGTTTTCAATTCCTTCAAAAATAGCCAAATTATATTTTACAGAGAATGATTCAAAAAAAATAATTACAAATCAATATTTAAATCATCTTCCCGAAAAACAAAAGGCAGCAAAAAGCTGCCTCTGAATTATTCAATTAAAACATTAACGATAATGCGTATTTCTTTCCTCCTCTTTTTCATGTTCCTTTTCATACGCCTTAATAATGGCTTTTACCAAACGATGCCTTACCACATCTTCCTCATTCAATTCAATATGTGCAATGCCATCAATATTTTGTAAGATGCGAATGCCTTTGTCTAAACCGCTTCTCTGATTACGCGGCAAATCTATTTGTGTAGGGTCACCGGTAATAATGGCTTTTGCATTGGCACCAATTCTTGTTAAAAACATTTTTAGTTGAAGATCATTCGTGTTTTGAGCTTCATCTAAAATTATGAATGCATTATCCAATGTTCTGCCACGCATATAAGCCAATGGTGCAATTTCAATGGTTCGGGTACTCATATAATATCCTAACTTATCGGCAGGGATCATATCATCCAACGCATCATACAATGGCCTTAAATACGGATCAATCTTTTCTTTTAAATCACCCGGAAGAAAACCTAAACTTTCTCCTGCTTCAACAGCAGGTCGGGTTAAAATAATTTTCTTCACCATTTTATTTTTTAATGCACGAACTGCTAATGCAACGGCAGTATAGGTTTTACCGGTACCGGCCGGGCCTATCGCAAATACAATGTCGTTGCGGTCTGCAGCTTGTACCATCTTTTTTTGATTGGCTGTTCTTGCACGAACCGTTTTGCCGTTTGGCCCGAATACCAAAATATCATTCGGGTTTTTATCTACGAAATGATCGATGGTCTCCGCATCATCGCCGCCTAAAATTTGCTCAAAATAATTTTCACTTAAATGGCCATTGCGCTCCAGGTATTGAATGATGAGTTCAATTTTTTCTTTGGCAGTTTCTATCTGCTCCGGTGCGCCGCTCATTTTAATTTGTGTACCTCTTGATAAGATTTTTAACAGAGGGAATTTCTTTTTAAGTAAGTCTAATTTTCCGTTATTCACGCCAAAAAATTCTATCGGATTAACGGTTTCGAGGTTGATGATTGTGTCTGTCAAATTTTCCTGTTTTATTAATATAAATAGGATGTTGAATAATTACTAACGCTTCCAATTCAAATTTAATTTGTATTGGTGCACAATTCCTAATACTTGTTATACACAGATGTGGAAAGCTAAAAATGAAATGAATGAAATTTGACTTATTAAATTGATGCAGGATAAAACTGAACCTGCTCAATTTTATTTTTGATATACTCTTATATAATCAATCAAAAATTGTTGTGGTAAATTCTTATCATCAATGGTTCCGCCGAAACTGCCGCCTAATGCCAAATTTAAAATCAGATAAAAAGGGTTGGTGAAAGGATTTATTTTTTGATTTTCTAATTCTGTGAAATCAAAGCGGTAATATTTTTTTCTGTCAAAATAAAAATCGATTTTCTTTTTATTCCATTCAATTGCATACAGATGAAAATCGGAAAATGGTTTTCTTTTTTTTAAGGTTGTTCCGCTGGAGATTACTTTTTCAGTTCCGTCATTTCTTGGATAATGAATGGTGCTGTGAATTTTATTGGCCTCTTTTCCGGTGTATTCCATAATATCAATCTCACCGCAAAATGGATACCCAATTTGATCTCTGTTTGCTCCCAACATCCAAAATGCCGGCCATACTCCTTTGCCTCTGGGTAATTTTGCACGCATTTCTATTCGCCCATATTGAAATGATTGAATGCCTTTGGTGGTAAGGCTTGCAGAAGTGTAGTCTGCATGCGGATAAGCATATTTAAACCCTTTTTTCGATGCGTCGTAATCTTTATTTTCTATTTTTTCTTTTTTGGCTTCAATAATTAATAGGCCATTTTCTACTCTTGCATTCTCTGTTCTGTTCTTCGTATAATATTGTTGTTCTTCATTATGAAAAAAACCTTCTTCCATTTTCCATTTAGCAGAATCCGGTAATCCGTTCTGATCAAATTCATCGTGCCAAACTAATTTTTTATAAGATGAACAGGAGCAGAATAAACTCATCAGCAATAAAAAATAAACACTTTTATACATGAAACGAAGTTAGGAGAGTAGCTGTAATTGTTTTGTATAAATGGGTATACAAAAATCAGTATGCATTTTTTAATTGTGCAATGGAAGACATGGGATCAGCTGATTTAAAAACCGAACTGCCCGCAACCAGCACATCTGCACCTGTATGAATGATCGCTGAAGCATTATTTGAGGTAACGCCGCCATCTATCTCTATCAAAGCGTTTGAACCGTTTGCCTGAATTAACTTTTTTAATGCACGAATTTTATCAATGGTTTCCGGAATGAATGCTTGTCCACCGAATCCGGGATTCACACTCATCACACAAACTACATCAATATGGTTAATTACATTTTCCAATAATTGTACAGGTGTATGCGGATTAATGGCCACACCTGCTTTCATACCCAAACTTTTTATTTGTTGGATGTTTCTGTGTAAATGCGGACAAGCTTCGTAATGCACCGTTAAAATATCTGCACCGGCTTGATGAAAAGCTTCTGCAAATTTTTCCGGTTCAACAATCATCAAATGAACATCCAAAGGTTTTTTGGCAACTTTTTTTACATATTCCACAATCGGTAAACCGAAACTGATATTGGGGACAAATCTTCCATCCATCACATCTAAATGAAACCAATCGGCCTTGCTTTCATTCAGCATTTCACAGGTATCATTCAAATACAAAAAATCTGAATTTAATATGGATGGTGCAATCAGGGCCATTGTAATAGTTAAGTTGAATAGTTGATCGGTTGATATGTTTATGTTTCAAATATAAATCTTTTCATACTATTTAACTTACTTCAATCGATTGATTGCATCTTCTGCTTCTGTCAACGTTTTATCTAATGCAAAAGCATTTTTATAACTGTTCACTGCATTGGTCTTATCATTCATCGCTTCATAACATTTGCCCTGCCAGTAATAAGCATCTGCATAAATATTATTTACCTGAGCGGCTGTTTCAAACACGTTTAATGCTTCATTGTATTTTTTATCATCAAATAAAATAAACCCTTTTTCCAAATAAGCAACCATATAAGTGTAATCGCTTTTAATACATTCATCAAAAAATTGATTGGCTGCAGGGGTATTGCCGGTTCTTGCATAATACACTCCCTGAATAAAATTGGTATGTGCATTGTATTCTCTTCCCATCTTTAATGCATCTACTTGTTTGCAAAGGGCTAATGCTTTTGCATTTTTTGTTTCTGCAAATAAATTGGCTAATGACAATAATGCATCGGGAGATGGATATACTTTAATGGCTTTGGTATAACAAATAATTGCTGCATTGGTATCTTTTGCATTCTCGTTTAATTTTCCTTTTCTGTACCACAAACCATAATTCAAAGAATCTTTTTTAATTAAAGAATCCATTTGTGCTAATGCTGCACTGTAATTTGTTAAACTGTCTAAAGCATCTACCAATAATAAACGCAATCCCATACTGTCGGGCTTTTGCTTTACCTGCTGCATTAAATCCATCACATGTTGCGGCATTTGTTTGTCTGAACTGACAGACAATAAATTGTTTTTTTTATCAGTAGTATTACAAGCCATCAGCAAGAATAACAGGGCTGTAAAAACAAAAACTTTTTTCATTGTTCTTCTTTTCATTAAATAAAATTTCTCCTTTGCGTTTAAACACTTAAAACGATTGCCCGAAGTATAAAATGTACTATAATACAATCCTCTTCTCCCGCAAAAATACCTTGCTTCTTTACTATTTCCACACAATTATTATATTGTGCTTTTAACTTTAGCTTTTATTTTAAACGTATGAGAAAATCCTTTGCTGTTATTGTAACCCTGATCGTATTGATCGTATCCTTTTCTTTTGCCAAAAGATTGCATGTGCAGCCAAAGGTTAATGCAGATAGTTTGCAATATGCAGATGAAAAACATTTTAAAAATATCATTCAATTAACTTTTAACGGCGATAATGCAGAAGGCTATTGGAGTTATGATGGTAAGTATGTGATCTTTCAAAGAAAAAATCCCGAGGAAGGAATTGATTGCGATCAATTATATATAGCTAAAGTACCTGAATCACCAAATGAAAAATTTGTTCCTAAAAAAATATCGCATGGCGGCAGAGTTACCTGCGGTTATTTTTTGCCCGATGGCAAACACATCATTTATGCCTCTACTATTTTAAGTGGTAAAGATTGTCCTCCTGTGCCCGACAGAAGCAAATACGGCAATAAATATATTTGGCCGGTTTATGAAAGCTATGATATTTTTTTAGCTGATACGAGTGGAAAAATTATTAAACAATTAACTACAACAAAAGGCTATGATGCAGAGGGGACGCTGTCTCCGGACGGTTCTAAAATGATCTTCACTTCTATGCGTGATGGTGATTTGGATTTGTATTTGATGGATATGAAAACTTATGCAGTAAAAAGAATTACCCATGAATTGGGTTATGATGGAGGTGCATGGTTTAGTCCGGATGGAAAGAAAATTGTTTGGCGTGCCAGCAGGCCCAAAACCAAAGAAGAGATTGATGAATACAAAGCATTATTGAAAGAAAATTTAGTGATGCCTACTCATATGGAAGTATTTGTTGCCAATGCAGACGGATCTGCAGCACATCAAATTACTTTTTTAGAACAAGCCAACTGGGCACCGAATTTTACGCCCGATGGAAAACACATTATTTTCTGCAGCAATCATGAATACAAATATGGATTTCCTTTTAATATGTATATCACCGATCTCAATGGTAAAGGGTTAGAAAAAGTTAGTCATGATAAAGGCTTCGATGCCTTCCCCATGTTCAGCCCCAATGGAAAACGTTTTTTGTTCTCCAGCAATCGCAATAACGGTGGAGGTAGAGGTACTAATTTATTTGTAGCGGATTGGGTGGAATAAATAAACTTACTATCTATTTCAATGTTCAGATTAAAGGAATTAAAGAATAAGTTATTTAATTTCTTTAATCTGAACTATCTATTCATTTTAATGTTTATTATTAAGAATGAGTTTCTTCATTCATTATTATAATTAATAAGTGCAATTAATTGCAGATATAACAAATTCAAAACATCAACTGATACGTTTATAAGTATTAATTTGCAGCTTGAAATATTTAATTAAAAACAACATATGGAAAACAACTCAACAGAAGGCAAATGCCCTTTTCATGGAGGCAGCAATAAGCCTGTGGCAGGTAGCGGTACAGGAAACCGTGATTGGTGGCCCAATCAGTTAAAGTTAAACATCCTTCGTCAGCATTCTTCCTTATCAGATCCGATGGATCCTGCATTCAATTATGCAGAAGAATTTAAAAAGCTTGATCTGAATGAAGTGAAGAAAGATATTTTTGAATTGATGACCAATTCGCAGGATTGGTGGCCGGCAGATTATGGTCATTATGGCCCACTCTTTATTCGTATGGCATGGCATAGTGCCGGTACTTATCGTATTGCCGATGGTCGTGGTGGTGCAGGTTCCGGTAGTCAACGTTTTGCACCGTTAAATAGTTGGCCTGATAATACCAATTTGGATAAAGCCAGATTATTGCTTTGGCCGGTTAAAAAGAAATATGGTAAAAAATTAAGTTGGGCAGATTTGATGATATTGGCAGGTAACTGTGCATTGGAATCAATGGGTTTGAAACCTTTTGGTTTTGGTGGCGGTAGGGAAGACATCTGGCAACCGGAAGAAGATATTTACTGGGGTGCTGAAACAGAATGGTTGGGTGATAAACGTTATAGCGGCGACCGTGAATTGGAAAATCCATTGGCTGCTGTACAAATGGGTTTGATTTATGTAAACCCGGAAGGGCCTAATGGCCATCCGGATCCGTTGGCTTCTGCCCGTGATATCCGTGAAACCTTTGCCCGTATGGCGATGAATGATGAAGAGACTGTAGCGTTAATTGCAGGCGGACATACATTCGGTAAAACACATGGTGCAGCCGATCCCGGTAAATATGTAGGAAGAGAACCTGCTGCTGCAAGTATTGAAGAACAGGGACTTGGCTGGAAAAATACTTTTGGCACCGGTAACGGAGATGCAACAATAACCAGCGGATTGGAAGGTGCCTGGACAACCACACCCACCAAATGGAGCAATAATTATTTTGAAAACCTTTTTGGATATGAATGGGAATTGACTAAAAGCCCTGCAGGTGCACACCAATGGAAACCAAAAAATAATGCCGGGGCAGGAACGATTCCGGATGCACACGATCCATCTAAGAAACATGCACCGTTTATGTTAACGAGTGATATTGCTTTGCGTGTTGATCCTGCTTATGAAAAAATATCCAGGCATTTTTATACGCATCCGGATGAATTTGCTGATGCTTTTGCACGTGCCTGGTTTAAATTAACCCATCGCGATATGGGCCCCCGTTCCCGTTATTTAGGGCCGGATGTACCTTCAGAAGAATTGATCTGGCAAGATCCTATTCCTGCAGCAACTTATCAATTGATCGACGAAAAAGATATTGCAGCATTAAAATCAACAATTCTCGCATCAGGGCTAACCATTGCGCAATTGGTTGCTACTGCCTGGGCTTCTGCTTCTACTTTCCGTGGTTCTGATAAACGCGGCGGTGCCAATGGTGCACGTATTCGTTTATCACCACAAAAATTCTGGCAGGTAAATAACCCTGTTCAATTAGATAAAGTATTAACCAAATTAGAAACCATTCAACAAGCATTCAATGCTGCCAATGCAGGCAAACAGGTATCTATGGCTGATCTGATTGTGTTGGCAGGTAACGCAGGAATTGAAGCAGCGGCAAAGAAAGCAGGGCATACTATTACAGTTCCTTTCACTGCCGGACGCACTGATGCTTCTCAGGAACAAACTGATGTTGAATCTTTTGCCGTATTGGAGCCTGTTGCGGATGGTTTCAGAAATTATACCAAAACCAAATACACCGTATCGGCAGAAGAATTATTGATCGATAAAGCACAACTTTTAACTTTAACTGCACCTGAAATGACGGTGTTATTGGGTGGATTGCGTGTATTAAACACCAATTTCGATCATTCAGCACATGGTGTGTTTACCAAACAGCCGGAAGTATTAACCAATGATTTCTTTTTACACTTACTTGATTTGGGAACGAAATGGAGCCCTGTTTCAGCACATGGTGATCTGTTTGAAGGAAGGGATCGTAAAACAGGTGAATTAAAGTGGACAGGCACACGTGTAGATCTCATCTTTGGCTCTAATTCCGAATTGCGTGCCATTGCTGAAGTATATGCATGTGAAGATGCAAAAGAAAAGTTTGTAAAAGATTTTGTAGCAGCATGGACAAAAGTGATGAACTTAGATC
>Ga0164296_1005610_pt1 | contig 10911 bp, 14 predicted proteins | sample GEODES057metaG_FD_113533 | JGI IMG/M metagenome (GOLD analysis project Ga0164296, IMG submission 113533) | Dystrophic lake water microbial communities from Trout Bog Lake, Wisconsin, USA - GEODES057 metaG | ecosystem: Environmental > Aquatic > Freshwater > Lake | place: USA: Trout Bog Lake... | reverse complement strand
GGTGTCCGTCGATCCGCCATCAGCAGGAGGTCGTAGCGGCCGTGGCGCGTGCCGGTGCTCGCGCTTTCCAGCAGAAACGGCAGACCCTCCGGGTCTGCCGCATGCGCCTTCAGGAAATCAGGTCGCCAGCGGCCGAGACGCTTGACGATGGGCTGGGTGCTTTTCATGACGCCCTATCGGACGACGCCGTCATCGCAGTCTGCGAAATACCAGGCTGCCGTTGGTGCCGCCGAAGCCAAACGAGTTCGACAGCGCGACTTCGATCGGCATGCGACGAGCGATCTTCGGGACGTAATCGAGATCGCACTTCGGATCGGGGTTGTCCAGGTTGATGGTCGGTGGCGCCACCTGATCACGGATGGCGAGAATGCTGAAGATGGCCTCCACCGCGCCGGCTGCACCCAGCAAGTGCCCGGTCACCGACTTGGTCGAGCTGATCGCGACCTTGTAGGCCGAGTCGCCAAGGGCGCGCTTGATGGCCGTGGTTTCGGCGATGTCGCCGAGCGGCGTGGAGGTGGCGTGTGCGTTCACGTAGTGAAGATCCGCAGGATTCACACCGGCGTCCTTGAGCGCTTGACTCATCGCGAGCCGCGCGCCCTCGCCATCCTCCGGTGGTGCCGTGATGTGGTGCGCGTCGCCGCTCATGCCAAGCCCGACGAACTCCGCGTAGATGCGCGCGCCGCGCGCCTTGGCGTGCTCGTATTCCTCGAGCACCAGGGCGCCTGCGCCGTCGGCCATCACGAAGCCGTCACGGTCACGATCCCATGGGCGGCTCGCGGCCGCCGGATCGTCGTTACGCTCCGAGAGGGCTTTGGCCTGACAGAAGCCCGCAACGCCCAGTGGGTTGATCGCCATCTCGGCGCCACCGGCAATCATCAGGTCGGCATCGCCATACTGGATGCAGCGTGCGGCGATACCGATGCTATGGGTGGACGTGGTGCAGGCGGTCACTAGCGCCAGGTTCGGCCCTTTGAGTCCGTAGGTGATCGACACGTGGCCGGAGATCATGTTGATGATGCTCGCCGGCACGAAGAACGGCGACACCTTGCGCGGGCCTTGTGCCTCGACCAGCTTCTCGTGATTGACCTGAATCGTGTCGAGGCCACCGATGCCGGCGCCCATGGCGACACCAAACCGGTGAGCGTTCTCGTCCGTTACCGTGAAGCCGGAGTCCTTGATGGCCTGGATCGACGCCGCATAGCCGTACTGCACGAACGGATCCATGCGGCGGGCTTCCTTGGCGGCCAGATAATCCTCGACGTTGAAGCCGCGAACTTCTCCACCAAAACGAGTTGGGTAGGCGGTGGTGTCGAATCGGGTCACAGGCCCGATGAAACTCCGCCCTTCCACGACGTTCTGCCACGCTTCGGCGACGGTGCTGCCGACGGGTGACACAATGCCGAGGCCCGTCACTACGACGCGACGCTTGGTCAAGGCGCCTCCAGATCTGTTTGCAAGCTTGATGAACGCCCACCCGTTGCCCTACGGCAGCGGGTGGGTGCGGGAACCCTCAGGCCTTGGCCTGGTGTTCCGTGATGTAGTCGATCGCCTGCTGGACGGTCGTGATCTTCTCGGCGTCCTCGTCGGGGATCTCGGTCTCGAACTCTTCCTCGAGAGCCATGACGAGTTCCACGGTGTCGAGCGAATCGGCACCCAGATCGTCCACGAAGGAGGCATCGTTCGTGACTTCGCCGGCCTTCACGCCAAGCTGTTCAGCCACGATTTTTTTGACTCGCTCTTCTACGCTGCTCATCGTGTTTCCTATCCTTTAGTAGCGCCCATGCGTGATTCGTGATGCCGTCCGCCAGGCCCCACTGGGCGACGTTCGACCGGCGCATTTTAAGGTAAATACTTCAAGGCGGCTACTTGCAATTTAAATCGGTGAATCAATGACTTGAAAAACGTCGACGGTTAGGGCATGTGCATGCCGCCGTTGACCGACAGCGTTTCGCCGGTGGTGTAGGCCGCGGCCGGTGACGCGAGAAACAGCACTGCGGCGGCCACGTCCTCGGCAGCACCGAGGCGTGCCAGTGGGATTTGCGCCGCCAGCGCCTGCCGTGCGTCCTCCGGCAAGGCTTTGGTCATGTCGGTGTCGATGAAGCCGGGTGCGACCACGTTGCAGGTGATGTTGCGCGAGGCGACCTCCCGTGCGAGCGAACGGGTGAAGCCGATGATGCCGGCCTTGGCGGCCGCATAGTTGGTCTGGCCCGCGTTGCCGATCTGGCCCACCACTGAGGCGACGCTGATGATTCGACCGGTGCGCGCCTTCATCATGCCCCTCAGCACCGCCTTTGAGAGACGGAACACCGAGCTCAGGTTGGTGTTGATGATGGCATCCCAGTCGTCAGCCTTCATGCGCATCAGCAGGCCATCGCGGGTGATGCCGGCGTTGTTCACGAGAATACCCACCGGGCCTTCATGGGCTTCGATGTCGGCCAGCGCGCTCTCGACGCTCGCGGCGTCAGCGACATCGAGCACCACGCCGCGTCCTCGGAGCGAGGCTGCTGCAAGGGCGGCGCTGATGTCGCTCGCGCCGGCGGCGGTGGTGGCGGTGCCCACCACGGTCGCGCCCGCCCGCGCGAGCGCGAACAGGATCGCGCGTCCGATACCGCGACTCGCTCCGGTCACTAGTGCGATCTGGCCGTCGATCCGAAAATTAATGGAGGTGTCATTGCTCATGGGGAGTGTCCGCAGGGTTCAAGTCAGGGCTGCGGCCAACGAGGCCGGGTCATCGATGGATTGCATCACCACGTCTTTGTTTCGCTCGATGCGTCGGTTGAGGCCCGTCAGTACCTTACCCGGCCCGCACTCGATGATGCGGGTGACGCCGTGGCTCAACATATCGCGTACCGTGTCGGTCCAGCGGACGGCGCTCGACAGTTGCGCGACCAGTTGCGAACGGATCGCTTCCGGCGAGTCATGGCGCCCCAGGCCGATGGCATAGACCGGCCAGCGCGGCACGCGAATCTCGACGCTCGCGAGGCGCTCTCGCAGTCGTTCGCCGGCAGGTCTGAGCAGCGAGCTGTGCGCCGGCACACTGATGGGTAACCTGAGCGCACGCTTGGCGCCTTTGTCCTTGGCGATCAACATCGCTCGATCGACGGCGGCGGCGTGACCGGCGATCACCAGCTGGCCTGGTGAGTTGTAGTTGACGGCTTCGACGATCTGACCTTGCGCCGCCTCGCTGCACACGGCTTCAACCTCGGCATCCTCCAATCCGAGGAGCGCGGCCATGCCGCCCTCGCCTTCCGGCATCGCCTCCTGCATCACCTGCCCCCGGAAGCGCACCACGGCAATCGCGTCGGCGAGCGTGAGTGCCTCGGCACAGACCAGTGCGCTGAACTCACCCAGGCTATGGCCGGCGAGTGCCACAGGCTCGAGTTGGGTCTTTGCGCGCCATGCTCGCCATACCGCGACCCCTGCGGCGAGCATCGCCGGTTGGGTGCGCTCGGTGGTGTTGAGCTCGCTCTCGGGGCCCTGCTGAACCAGTGACCAGAGGTCATAGCCCAGCACCTCGGACGCCTCGCGGAACGTCTCGAGGACAATCGGTTCCTCGGCCGCCAACGCGGCGAGCATGCCCACGGACTGCGAGCCCTGGCCCGGCAATACGACCGCTAGCGACATCGGCTTCCCCTACAACGGTTAAACGAGGATTATAACTCGGGGACGAAACGCGCGACGACCGCCGCCAGCAGTCCGCCGAGCGCGCCATACAGATGCGCCACCACGACGACGTGCAGGCCGCCACCGAGCAGCGCCGTACTGAGTGCTCCCAGTCGGGGTTCGAGTAACAGTTTGGCGACCAGTAAGGCCGCGCTGACGAAGGCCTCGAGTCGCCAGCGCGTGAACGCATGAATGCAGGCGGCGGCCCACACGCCGTGCAGTACGCCGGAGAGCCCGAGATACCACTCGACCTCCGGATGGCGGATCCATAGGCTCAGACTGATCGTGACGGCGCTGACCAGCGCCACGATCGCCCATTGGCGGGGTCGCGCGTCGGCGACGAACAGTAGCCAGAGCAGCACGAGGCCGGCCATGTTCATGACCGCGTGCATCGGATCGAAATGCACCAGATGGCCGCTCACGAGTCGCCACCACTCACCGTGGAGGATTGGTCCGCGTGCGTAGCGGAGCCACTCGCCACGCGGCCCGCCGAGGATCTGAACGAGCTCGAGCAGCGCAAGCGTCGCGGCAAGGCCGCCCAACCGTGTGCGCCGTGCGCATGTTTTGTAATGTTCGGCTGTCATCGTGCCTGAGCCGGTATCTGAGGTCTGGTAAGATAACGTCAACAGTGTAGCGACATCCGGAGTTTTCACCATGCGGTCTGCACAGCGCGGCTTCACTCTGATCGAGATCATGGTCGTCGTCGTGATCCTGGCGATCCTCGGTGCCATGGTGGCGCCTCAGATCCTCGGTCGCATCGACGAGGCGCGGATCACGCGCGCGAAGAGTGACCTCAGGCTCTATGAGAGCGCACTCGACATGTACCGGATGGATAACTTCAAGTATCCCAGCACGGACCAAGGTCTGGATGCACTGGTGCATCGGCCGAACGATTCCAACCTCAAGAACTGGCGTCCTGAAGGGTACGTCAAGCAGTTGGCCAAGGACCCTTGGGGTCATGACTATGTGTACGTCTCCCCCGGTACGGGCGGCGCGCCCTACGACCTCATGTCCTTGGGCGCCGACGGACAAGTCGGTGGCACTGGCAATGATGCCGACATCACGCTGCGCGACGCGAGCAAGTAGCCGAGCCCGCTGCGGTCGTCGTGTGCTTCGGGGAACGGAGCGCGGGTTCACCTTGGTCGAGATTCTGGTGGTGGTCGTCATCATTGCGGTGTTGACGGCCGTCGCCGTGTTCTCCGTGGGTATTCTCGGCCATGACCGTGAGCTCGAGACCGAAGGTCAACGTCTCGCCGATGTGATGGCGGCAGCCTCCGAGCAGGCGCAACTCGAGGGTAAGGACTTCGGTCTCTGGGTCGGGATGACGGGATACCAGGTGCTGCGATACTCGCCGGGCGTGCAAACTTGGGAGGCCGTGCCCGGCGACCGCTTGTACCAGAGCCACACCCTGCCCACCGGCTTGCTGGAGGTTCTGGAGGTCGAGGGCAAGGTGCTGGTGCTCGATCCTCCGAAATCCGACAAGCCACGCCGGCCGCAGGTGATCATCTACGCCAGTGGCGATGTCTCCCCCTATCGCTGGCAACTTGGCCGCACCGGTGACGAGGCCTACTGGCGGATCGACGGCCTCCCGGATGGCACGATGAAGGTGCGTAAGCCCGGCGATACGGATGCGACGCGATGAAATCGTCGAGCCGCGCCGGTGGGTTCACATTGATCGAGGTGCTGGTAGCGCTGGTGATCGCGGCGATGGGCCTCGGCGCCGTGCTGGGTGTCATCACCAGCGCAAGTCGCAACGCGATCTACATGCGGCAAAAGATGCTCGCCGACTGGGTGGGCCAGAACGTGCTGACCGAGTTGCGGGTGAGCGGCACGGTGCCGGCAACCACCACCACGAGTGGTGAGATCGAGGACTTTGCCGGTATCAAGTGGGCATGGACGCAGACGGTCGCCGATGCGGGTGTGCCGGGGCTCCTGCGTGTCGAGATTGCCGTGCGGCCCGCGGAAGCACCGCCCACCGATTCGCTCGCGACGGTGTCCGGCTTTGTCGGCGCCACGGCAACCACGGCCCCGTCCTCGTCGACCGTCTGGGATGTGGTGACCACGGGCGCGATCGGCAGTGGCGTCGGCTCCACGACCGGTACGACGCCATCGGTCACGCCCATGAGCCCACCGGCGGACGGCAGTGGCAACGGTGGTGTCACGACGACCAGTGACGGGACGGACGGCACCACCACGCTCCCACCCGGCGGTACGACGCCTGTACCGGTCGGTCCCCGCGGGAGCGCACCCCAATGACTGCGCACGGTGCGGCTCGCGGCTTCACGCTGATTGAGGTGCTGGTCTCGATGTTCCTGCTCGCGGTGTTGAGCACCTTTGCGTATGGCACCTTGAACTACGTCGTCAAGGCGCGCGAGGTCACGGGCACTTCCTTCGCGCGACTGCGCGAGGTCGAGCTTGCCATGCACACGATGGTCAATGACTTCCAGCAACTTGAGCCACGCCCGGTGCGCGACCTGCTGGGCGACGTCACCCAGCCGGCCTTGCTGGCGGATCCGCGCAACACGGATCTTGTTGCGCTCACCCGCGGCGGCTGGTCGAACAATGCCGGTCTCCAGCGCAGCACGCTCCAGCGAGTGGTCTACCGGCTGGACAACACCACCTTGGTGCGCGAGTACCAGACGGTACTGGATGCGACGCTGTCCAATACCCCGGTACGGCGCGAGCTTCTGAAAGATGTCGTGCACGTGACCCTCCGCTATCTCGATAGCTCACATGTCTGGCAGACCCAATGGCCGGCGGCGACGGTCGCCGGTGGCGCAGTCGCCCCGGTGGCACTGCGCGATCGGCCGAGGGCGGTCGAGATCGTGCTTGAACTCAAGGACTTCGGAAAGTTGCGTCGGGTGATCGAGGTGCCGGGATGAAGCGTCATCGCGGCGTTGCCCTGATCATCGCGCTGGTCGTCGTCGCCTTGGCGACGCTGCTGTCGACGCGCATCGGCGTCGACAGTCGGATGGATCAGAGACGTGCCACCAATCTGCTCGCCCAAGAGCAGGCCTTCGATCTGGCGCTCGGCGCCGAGGCCTGGGCGATCGAAGTCCTGAAGCAGGATGCCGCGACCAACAAGCGCACTACGCTCGATGCAGTGTGGGCCACGCCGCTGCCACCGCTGCCGATCGATGGCGGGCAACTGCAGGCCTCGCTCGAGGACATGCAGGGGCGCTTCAATCTCAACAATCTGGTCACGCCCAAAGGTGTGCAGAATCCTCTGGCGCTCGCGCAGTTCTCGCGGTTGCTCGCCAGCCTCGGACTCGAGACCAAGTGGGCGACGCTGATGCTCGACTGGATCGATGCCGACACGGTGGTCACGGGTAACGAGGGTGCGGAGGATGCGTACTACACCGGACTGCAACCCGCCTATCGGCCCCCGAATCGTCCGATCACCAGCACCAGCGAGTTGCTCGCCTTGCCGGACTTTGGCATCGAGCGCTACAACACGATCGCGCCGTACGTCGCGGCCCTGCCGGTGGGTACGCCCTTGAACGTCTGTACGGCCTCGGGCGTCGTGCTCGACTCGCTGGCCGATGGCCTGAATGCCTTTGGTCAGGACGCCAAGCAGTTGGCAACCAATCGGCAGAAAGGGTGCTTTCCAATGATTGCCGATGTGAAAGCCGTGATCGCGCCGCTGATCCGCAATCCGACCGACCTTCAGACGACGTTGGCGGCGCTCAGCGAGGCGTCGCGGTATTTCCGTGGGCAGACCGTCGTCAGCCTTGGCACATCCGAACTCACCCTGTACAGTCTCTTCGAGCGCAATCCAGCGGGATCCGCCCGCGTGGTCATCCGGACGCTCGGTTCAGAGTAATTTCATGGCCGACCACATCGTCCTGCGCATTCCCGCCGGCTTGTCGACTGTCGACGAGACGGCCCCACTGATCGAATGGCTGACCGTCGATGGTCTTGGCCAAGCGCTTGGTCCCGTGCGTCACGGTCGTCTGGATGAGATCCCGCCCGGTCAGGCGCGACTCACGGTCTTGGCGCCGGGTACCGAAGTCGCCGATGCCCTGGTGGCGGTGCCTGGCCGAAACGCGAGCAAGCTCGCCAAACTCGTGCCTTTCGCGCTCGAGGAACAGTTGGCGAGCGACGTCGACGAGATGCACTTCGCCTTGGGTGGGCGCGCGCCGGATGGCCGCCTTGCGGTCGTTGCCGTCGATCGCCGGCGTCTGGCCGGGTGGTTGAGCGCGCTTGCCAGCTGCGGTCTGCATCCCCAGGCGATGTTCGCCGATACCGCGTTGCTGCCGGACAATCCTGCGCACATCGTTGTGATGATCGATGGTGACCGAGTGATGGTGCGGCGACCGACCGCAACACCGGTGACGCTCGATGCGACACCGATCGACCTCGCGCTGGAACTTGCAGGCGTCTTCACGCCGGGTGACGACCGGACCCTCGGCGATGAACTGCATCTACTGATCTACGCGAGTCCGGTCGATTGGGAACGCCATCAGGTGGCCCTTGAGCGCATCCGCACACGGGTCACGACGTTGAAGGGGCAGATCCTGCCGGACGGCGTGTTGCCCCTCTTGGCGAGTGCTGCGGTGCGTGGTGCGGGTGTCAATCTGTTGCAGGGCGAGTTCTTGCCGCGCGCAACGGTGGGTGACGGCTGGTCTCGATACCGGATGGCGGCGATGTTCGGTGCCTTGTTCTTGGTATTGCACCTGGGTGCGCTGGGCGTCGCTCGTTGGCAGTGGCATCGCGAGGAGTCGACGCTTGATGCTGCGCTCCTCGCAGCTGGCCGGGAAGCTTTGCCGGAGGTGCACAACCTGTCCCGATTGCCGAGCGTGCGGCTTGCGGTCGAAGGTCGCATGAATCAGCTCCGTGCGGCGTCCGCGACCGGCGTGGTGGGATCGCTCGCGGCTGTGGCCGCGCCTTTTGCGGGTTCCGACGCCATCGTGCAGAGCGTGAACTATCAGCCCGGCAACATGCAGCTCACGGTCGATGTGCCGAACAGTGGCTTTCTCGAACAGCTTCGCCAAAGCGCGGCTTCCCACGGATTCAAGGTGGAGATCGAGAGTACCGTGCCGCACGAGGCGCGGGTGCAGGGGCGCGTACGTGTGCTGGAGTCCGGGATATGAGTCGCGCGATCGCCCGCCAATGGTCTCAAAAGTACCAGTCGCTCGGCGAGCGCGAGCGGCGGGTCGTGCGCTGGGGTGGCGTGGCGGCGATCGTGCTCCTCGGGATGTCCATGGTGCTGTCATTCCAACGCGCCGTGCATGCGGCTGAGCTGCGGGTGACGAGTAAGCGCGCCGATCTCGCCTACATTCAGAGCGTATTGCCGGAGTTGCGTACGCTGCCGCCGAGCCCGGTGAGCGCCGATCAGTCGATGGTCGCGCTCGTTGATCGCGGTATCCAGGCGGAAGGCCTTGCGGCGGCGCTGCGCGGCACGGAGCCGAGTGGCGCCGGGGGCGTGACGGTGCACCTCGAGAGTGCTGAGGCGGGCGCGGTGCTGCGCTGGTTGGTTCGCGTCCAGCGACAGGAAAACCTCAAGGTCACGGCACTGACGCTCGACAAGGCCGCGAGCGCCGGTCAGGTGACCGGCAGTATCACGCTGGCGGCCCGCTGATATGCGTTCCGTCGCGGGATTTGTACTGCTGGGTGTGTTGGTGTTCCTGATGGTGGCGATCGCGGTGCTGCCGGTGACGGTGCTCACCGACCGGCTGCCGGCGGCAGTGCAGTGCGAGGGTGCCGAAGGAACGCTCCTCGGGGGCAGTATCGAACGCGTCGTCTTGCACGGTACGCCACTCGCGTCGGTACGCTGGGAGGTCGTGCCGGCGGCGCTACTCAAGGGTGAGTTCGCCTATCAGGTGTCGGCCACGCGCAGTGACGGCACGATCGCGGGTCGTGTTGGGGTGACTTTGACGGGGGTGCTCGCGGTCGATGCCATGCAGATCGACTGGCCGATCGATGCGCTCAAGGCACCGGGTTCCTTGCCAGGTTGGGGTGGGCAATTGACAGGTCGATTGGACACGGTCCGCATCGCCCATCGTTGGCCTACCCGTCTGCTCGGGACGCTGGCGATCGCGCACCTGCATGCCCCCAACTCCGACCTCGACCAAGGCACCTACGAGTTCCACTTCAGCCCTGCAACGAACCCCGAGGTCGTGCACGCCGAGATCAAGGATCTCAGCGGGCCGTTGGCGCTCGTGGCCACCCTGGCACTCGGTGCCGACCGCAGCTATGAACTCAAGGGCGCGCTGACACCAAGGCCTGGCACGCCGGAGACGCTCAAGGACAGTTTCACGATGTTGGGTCCGCCGGATGCGGAGGGTCGTCGCGAGTTCGACATGGCAGGTTCGCTGTGACGGCGCTTACGGACAACCGCGAGCGCGGTCGGTTTGAATTGGATCTGGGTGATACCATCGCTTTCGTGAACTATCGCGAATCCCCAGGGCAGTGGGTACTGACGCACGCCGAGGTGCCACCCGCCTACGAGGGACGTGGGGTGGGTTCACGCTTGGCGTCGCTGGTGCTCGAGGCGGCGCGCGCGCGCCAGGTCAGGGTCGTTCCCGCCTGTTCGTTCATCGCCGCTTACATCGCGCGTCACCCCGAGGTTCATGATCTCCTCGCCTGAGGGCCGGCGTCGGGCCGAAGGGCCCGGTGCACTACCCTGGCGACGTCGGCGCCAGCCATTCTCGCCAGGCGGCGTGCAACGGGAAGTAAAGCCCGAGGCGGATCGTCGCGGTGCCATCACGCGCCCGAAGTAACGCCGCATAGTGTTCGAGCTGAGCCCGGTAGCGCTCCTTCTCCCGGTCGATGAAACTCTCGAGATCTCCGCCCTCGTGCAGACTCGTCTTGAAGTCGATGATCCACCGGACTCCGTCGTCGATGAAACTACGATCGATACGCGCGGCGCGCACGGCGCCCTGTTGCAGGGTGCTGAGCCCGAGTTCGCAGCTGGCATCCTGATGGGCTGTGGACAGGATCCAGCGCCCGCGTGGATCGGCCGCGGTGCGCTCGAGTGCACGCGCCGTGCGTGCCACGGCGTCGTCCAGGCGATCCCGGTCGACGCCGAGTTCCCGGAGGCGACGCCGCCAATGTGGCTCGCGCGCGCCCCATGCCGTCTGCAGCGCGAGGCGACCACTCGCCACGCGCTCCAGCTCCTCGTGCACCACGGTACCGACGTGCCGAGCGCTTGCCGTCACCCACTCGAACTCGAACTCTTCAGGGCCGGCGACGCCCTCCTCGACCCGGATCGCGACCTCGGCGGCCGCGGGCGGCGGCCGAGCGATG
>Ga0164296_1005607_pt1 | contig 10913 bp, 11 predicted proteins | sample GEODES057metaG_FD_113533 | JGI IMG/M metagenome (GOLD analysis project Ga0164296, IMG submission 113533) | Dystrophic lake water microbial communities from Trout Bog Lake, Wisconsin, USA - GEODES057 metaG | ecosystem: Environmental > Aquatic > Freshwater > Lake | place: USA: Trout Bog Lake... | reverse complement strand
GTTGGGGCGAGTGGAGTCCCTGGAGAAGGAGTTGCGTAGCGCATTGATGCGGTTGCAGTTCATGAACAAACAGAACAGCACACAGACGCTGAAGATTGAGAGCCTTGAAGCCCGCAATGTTGCGCTGGAGAAGGAGGTTGGCAGGTTGCGCGCGCTCTGGCAGTCGGCACAAGTGTTCTTGGACCAAGGCGCCGGCATTTGAGGACACATGTGGATGCATATACACGCAGAACAATGAGTTGCACCACGCTGACGTGGCTCACCATCGTTGGTAAGCTTGTCCCCTTCGATATCGCGCTGTTGCACGGCCCGCACATGGCGGCTGCGCCCAGTGGTGCTCCGCATCACCCACAGGTGCGGCCCGGACGCTCAGCATCGGTGGCTGCGGTCGTGGGACGTGTGACAGGAGTGAAAGAAGCTGTAGGCACAGTCAGGGCGCTCACTGCCTCGTTGCGCTTCCAACCCCAGACTGCGACTGCGCTCGACCACGGCGCGGGTGACCTGCAACTATTCGGGGCAGCTGCCACGGCTGCCACTGACGGACGACAGCGCACGGTGCGGCCGTGGGCCAAGGAGAGGCTGTTGGTGCCACTTTACTTTTCCTAACGACCTTCTGTCCAACACGGAGCGTGTCGCTGACTTGCCTCGCAAACGCCTCTTCTAAAACATGGACAGGGTACAGACGGCGCTGGCGCTGAGGGAGCACGACGGAGAGGGCGGAAGCGGGCCGCTCACCCGAACTCAGAAGTGCGCGACAACCAGCGTTGCTCTCTACCGAGCGCAGCGCACAGCGAACGCGTTTTTCCCCCCACCGCTGACTATGACTTGACCCCTAACACGCAACTGTCTTTTTGTGTCAGGCTAACGAAGAGGCTGAGCCGGTGGTTGCAGTCGACCGGAAGCTGCAGAGGGCAGTCAAAAACAGACTCAGTGCGGCACGCAGCAGGGAGCGGAGACTGGCTTACACGGCAGAGCTGGAGGCGCAAGTCGCTCAGCTTCAAGCTGAGAACGAGGAGTTACGACGGCAGCTTACCGCGGCGCAGGCACAGAGGTGACCACCTTGTGCTTGCCAGCTGGCAGTTTTAGAGCTTAGTTGGCCTCCAGCCCCGCAGACGCTTCTCTATTCATTCAGACTTCTACATACGATGATTATGTGCAACTTAGACAGACTCTGGAGACACTCTAGTTCCTTGGCGACAGGACGCCGCCCTGCTCCACCCGTCGGGGCGTGTTTCCCGGCGTGCCAGTCCCTGCATGCTCACTGGTGGTCGCCATCATGCTGATGCCGCTGTGCTTATCCGATGCCGGCATGGTGCCAGTCACCATATCGCTGTTCTTGCGCTTCAGCTTGCGCGCCCGGACGTGCAGGGTGCCATCTGCATTGCGGTTATTCGTCCAGTTGCGCACCGCATTCATGCCGTGATAGCCAACCATGAAGGCACCGACAGCAGCCGCAAGCGTGATTCCGACGATGGTGACTACCCGGTGCGTCTCAGCAGCTTTACGCCGCTCCTCATGCTCCACCAAAGCGCGCTCCACGTGTGGCGGCAGTCGTGCGTCAACCCGCACAATCCGAATAGGCACGTTAAATCTGGCAGCCATCCCTGCTGCGACATCTGCCACTGCAGTCGTTGCAATGGCCGGGTCTACCCACTTGATAGCAGCGGCAAAGCCATGGCTGATGGCTAGATGCGCCTCGTGCTCCATCTCGCGCAGCACTTCCGCAGTGATATGGTTTGCATCATGATGCGCGGCACTGGGCGCATTGCCAGTAGTGCGGGCGCTCTGAGCATGAATCAAGCTCTGCTCTGCAGCCTTACCGGCCTCGCTGTCGTCAGCCTGCGACTTGTGGTACTGATTCGCAGCCGCGCGAATAGTCCAGTGGAACACATCACGGACAGCGACTGCATGGTCTCCAGTTGTGCCATCCACTGGGTTCGCGTTGAACGCAGCAATCGCCTCGCGAAGCGCAGCTAACACCGGCTCCTTCTCATCATCAGTCGCAGAAGCGTTGATGATTCCATCGTCACTTGCTGCGACAGCATTTCCACTGTACGAGGCGGCCCACACAGCAGCCACTCCATGCGGCGTGCCTTGCTGCCCGAAGGAGCACAGGGGGCATACGAAGTGCAGAGTGGCAACATGCGCCACTGTTCCGTAGTCCACGCCGCTAGTCTGCAGCGTGCGGCTCAGGTTCACTGCGATGGCATGCGGTCCGCCCACGAACGCTGAAAGGGAGAGCAGGCCACCGCCGAGGGCGTGCGGTACGCCAGCGCGGATGCGGTCGATGTCATGCAGCTCACACCAGAGATCTGAACCACGGAGTGCGCTCCAATCACCGAGCTCGTACAAATTCATGCCTGCAAGTTGCTCCTGCGTCAAATGCGTCTCCAGGGGAGTGCCCAGCGCCTCGACATGTGCGGTTGCATGCAGGCCAGTCGTCCTGTCCGCTTTAGCCGCGAAGGCATGCGGCACTGCATGCGGGTCCCTGTGCAATAAACTGAGTCAGAATGCGCGTGCAGCACGCATCGAAATGACGGCGATGTGCGCACAGATGGAGATGTGACACTTCAGCGGCGTTGCTTCCGAACTGCTGGTCGCTTGCAGCGGCCGTCATGGGATGACATCGTACATACGCTAAGCCGTCTACATCCAGCGGGCGGCCAGGCTTATCAACAGGCGTCGCCTCATGAAGAGTGACTCCCGTCACGAACACATCAAGCGCATGCTCTCCTGCCGCTGGATGCACTGCACTCGCGGCGGCGATGACGCCGTCATCCGAGGCGGCGGTTTTCATGCATAGCAGAGCAGCTGCCAGTGCGAGGATGGCACGACTGGGTGAGAGCAGCACTCTGGTGGTCGCCGATCCGGCGCCCCGCTGCCCGTGCAGCGCCATATGCAACACAGGCAGGCAACACTTAGTCTAGAGATGTGAGTGTGAGTGAGGGCAAGTGCGTCCCGGAAGGCGTGCTCAGAGTGCTCTATGGAGAGTCACATCACATGACCAGTCGCGTCAGATGGCACGGATGTGAGCACAATAAATGTATATGAATCACAAAAGAATGAATGAATGAAGGTATACAACAGCCACCTCAATCCCAGTCGACTTCACAAGGAGCGCAGATGTCCTGAGCAGCGGCCACTGTGAGCAGCGCCAATTGCGTGAGCGGCACCATGTGTACATTCACAGTCTCCTCCCGCTCACCCACTGTGGCAGCGCCGCCCGCGGATCCGATGCCCGCGTAGCGCGATGAAGGCAGGAGGCGGCTGTACGGCTTCAAATCCGGATGGTGCGTCAAGCTCGTCAGCACTGCTCCCACCAGAGTAGACACACCCACTTCTAATTGCTCTGCGTTTGGTGGTGGCCGAGCACAGCGGCTCGGCGTTCCCCGCTGGCGCAGTGTCTCGAACACGACGTCTAGCCACGTGTTTCGTACCCGCCGCTCGCCGCTCGTCAGGCGCGGCCCCTGTTGGAAAGCCGCAGGTGAAAATTCCTCCATGAGGCGGCGCAGCTGCAACACGTCGTGGCCTGTGCATAGCAGAGTTCAGAGGCTGTGTGTGCCCAAAAAGTGCGTCGCCAAAACAAAGAGGGCCTCAAAGCAGCGCGCACCGGATACAAACGACGCGCTCGCGACGTGCACGAAGTCGCTCAAGTGCCATGAAGCTGGGCGGTCCTCGTCCAGGGTCGCCAGCTGCAGGGGCGCGCGCGGATAGGCGTGACGACTCAGCACTCCTCGGTATTCAGGGCTCCCCTCACTTTGACCTCAGAACGGACCTTCAGGAACGACCGACTGAGGACCTCAGCAGCGTCCGCGACGTCGATGCAACACGGAAACGTGACGCGGGTGCCCACGTCCGCGGACGTCTCCTTCCCGGAGCACAGGCGGCGGACAACTCGCCGAGGCTGGGCAGATCCTGCAGACGAGCACGGGGAACGGCGTGCAGCCTGCGGACGGAGCACCGAAGCGTCGCAGTGGAGCGCTGCTTGGTGCGCCATAGCTATATATACCGTGGCGGTCCCGCGCTCGCGTCGAGAGGAGGGAGCAGCTGAGCGCCACGTGGCGGTCTCGCCTAAGAGGGACGTCCTTCAAGGAAGCGCGTAGTGTGCATGGACGGCGCTGTCGTCATGCTGGTGTCACTCCCACAGCGCGTTCACTCCGCGGGGCAGCGCGCGCAACAGAGCAGGGGTAGTAAGACACAGCTGCTGGCTTCTGCCTTGCCCAAGCCACTGCGCTGCAGGCCACCTCGCCAGCGGTGCGTGCGGACACCATCTTGCATGTATGTATGCTCGCTTCACACCCGCCGCTGTAAACTGACGCTCTGTTTGGACTCGCTTCTTCTCGCTGGCAAGCAGGCACAGACGAGCAAGGACTCTCGCCGCAGTTGCCCCAGACGCGGCAAGCTTAGACGCCGTGAGTACAGCCGTACAGACTGCTGTCAGCTCATGGTACGCACTGCCGGGGCCCCGTGAGCGTGCACCGCGTCAGTTTTCGTTTCAGGACCAGTCTTCTGTTAGAGCTATATCTCACCGCTGTGTTCGCCCGCCCAGGACTTCGTTCGCCGCCGCCGCACTAGCTGCCGCTGCGCCAGCAGCTGCGTCGAAAGCCGCAGTCACAGGCGCGGGCGCAGCGGCTGCGGTGGGCGCCACTGGCAGTGCCAAGGCAGCCGCGGGCGGTGCCGTTGCGGCGAAAGCGGCGGCGACGGGGGCGGCAGTGAGCAGTGCCTCCGCTGCCACTGATGCGGCGGCAACTGCAGCACCGGGTGGCCTGTCTCGCTACAGTGGCTGGTTGAGCGCGATAGCTGATCCTCTGGAGGACTTCTTGCTGAAGATCCAACTGCGGCTGCGCAGCATCAACTGCCCGTACCCGCAGGGCGTGAGCATCATTTTGCTGACTGCTATGGTCAAAGTCGTCACGTTTCCGTTCACGAAGAAGCAGATCGAGAGCAGCCTGTCGATGCAGAACTTGCAGCCTCAAATCAAGGCGCTGCGTGAGCGCTGGGCAGGTGATGAGAACCTGCCCCGACTCAATTCGGAGCTGAGTGCGCTGTACAAGCTCTACGGCGTCAACCCGCTGGCGGGATGTGTGCCTACGCTGCTCACACTGCCAGTCTTCTGGGGCCTCTACCGCGCGCTCATCAACGGCTCCCTGGATGGCGCGTTCACGGAGCCGTTCTTCATTGTGCCGTCTCTGGGCGGACCCACATACGACACATTCGCTGGCAACACGGGCGGCATCTCGTGGCTGTGGCCCCTCGACCCAGTCACGCATGCGCCTCCCATCGGCTGGCCGTCAGCTCAGAAATACCTGGTGCTGCCGACACTGCTGGTCGTGTCTCAATACGTGACGAGTGTCATCTTGCCGCCGACGCAGCCGGAGGACGGAGAGAAGGAGAACCAGACGGCTGAGACTGTGAAGGTGTTGACCAAAGTGCTGCCTCTCTTCGTGGGCTATTTCAGCTTGACGCTGCCTGCAGGCATGGGCCTGTACTGGCTTGCCAACAATGTGTTCACCACTGCGACGACGTATTACCTCAAGGAGCTGGGGGGTGCACAAACGTCAGTGCCGAAGCTTGTCAAGCCGAAATTGAAGCTGGGGACAGCCATCCGGAGCGGGGCAGTTGCGGAGGCGATGACTGATGCTGCTGATGCGCCGGGGCTAGATGCGCCGGGGCTAGTAGATGGGGACACAAGGGGTGGTGTGGTGCCGGACAGGGCACCAGAGGCGGCGATGCCTGCAGTAGCTGAGCAAGTGCATGTGGCGGCGCCAGCAGTTCTGGAGCCGACGCCGCAGGTGGAGCAAGCCGCAGCGATGGAGCCGGTGGCGGTGGCGCCGAGTAGGGCAGTGCCTGTTGTGGCTGCCGCACACCGCGCTGTCATTCCGCGCCGGAGCAAGCGACTGAAGGATGCTAATTTGCGTAAGACGGTCAGCAATCCGGGAGGAAAGACGACGCTCACGGCGTGACAAGGCAACGTGCATTTTAGGCGCCACTTTGCGGACAGCATGGCAAACTGCCAGGATGGCGGCATCAAGTTACGCGCTTGCTCCAAGTGTCGCGCTGCGCGGTACTGCTGCACTGCGTGCCAGCATGTGCACTGGCGTGCTCACAAGCCATCATGCATCAGCACCAAGGATGTGCAAACGGCCAATCACGCAAAGTGCGAGAAATAATCACGGCCAAGATCATCATCATACCTGTTGATCGATGCATGCGGTGCATCCTGTTGACCTGTCTGTGACGTGGCGCTCCCAAGGGCGACTTGACTTCCCTCCGCTGGGTCGCTGTCTTTTCGGAGGTCTCTTGGTTGTCGGTGGCACGCACGCGCAGCATGGCGCAGCAAAACGCCATAATGGCTGCAATGCGACGCGCAGAACTCGCTGTCGCGGCTGGCGCAGACCCGTATGCAGCCACTGAACTGGTGTTCTATCCGTCCATGTGCATCGTCGACGCGTATTACTCCTGCGCAGCGGAGTGCCCCCATCTGCTTGCTGCGCTCATCGAGAAGTATGGCGTGGACGTCAACTGCGTCCTTCTCGAAAATTGTCAGACGTTGCTGATAGTTGCTGCCTTGTCTGGTTCTACCAAGTGCATCGCGGTGCTGCTCAGCCACGGCGCAGATGTGAACTTGGCGGCTGTCTGCGAAGGTAATCCGGTCTCACCGCTGTTTGCGGCTACTCAACATGGGCATGTCGCTGTTTGTCGACAGCTTCTAGAGGCTGGAGCCAACGTTGAGTTCAGAGGCGGACTTCAGTCCACTCCGCTTCACGCCGCTGCCCAAGAATAAAGCACGATAAATGCTGTGTATCCTGTCGACCTGTGAGTGCCCATCACAAATCATCCACCTCATTTGAATGGGCTGAACAGCATCACGTCTGCACCCCCAGCTTGCCCATGCGCGTGCTGCTCCTCGCCGTCACTTACTTCGGCATCGCTTGCGGCTCTTGCAAACACGTCATCGTCATCGTGCACAGCCCCAGCGTCACTGACTACCCGTTCAGAAGCGCCACCCGTCAAATCTGACACCCAGCCCTCCAAGTCCGCCGCCACCGCAGCGACCACATCCCCGGCTGGACTGCGGGTCTCAACATGGGCGCACCGCCCCGGCGCACTGGTGGCAAGCACGAGCACGAGATGGCCTTGCCATGTGACTGCTGCATACGCAGCACGCCCCGCGCCGTCGGGAAGGCCGCTGTCCACATCGGGCACAGCCGTCGCAACAACCCGCGTCCATGGCGGGCAGCACGCATCACACGCAGACACAAGTGCTGCAAGAGCGCTTCGGCGTTGTTGCGGCTGTGAAAGAGAGAAAGGTAGCGTTGTGTCTGCAGGTGGCGCCACCAGCGCTGTGCATCCAGCGGGCAGGGCATGCCATGCGTCGAAGAATGTGGAAAGTGACATGTTTCCACGGCATGGCGCAAGGAGATGGATCAGCGGGATGCGGTAAGATGCACATCGCAGAGTGGAATCGCCTTGACGGTCTGACATGCTCAGGGCGGCATGCACGCACGCAGGTCCGAATGCGCACACGCCTAAGTCAACACTCCGCGAGAAGTGCAATTCACCGGGTCCCGTAGCGGCAGTCAGCGCGCGTGAAGAGCCTGGATCAGCGTCAGTGGCGGCGGAAGCTGCCCCCGGCGGCTGCAATGCCAGTGGGTCGATGCGGACAGCCGCGCTTCCATCCGGTGTTAGCAGCGGCCCAGTCAACGCGAGCGTGAGGCCCAGATCACTGCTTGGTGGCGAAGCAGCCACATTCGTGATGTGCACGTGAATTGTCAACGTGGTCGCTTGAGGTGAGCTCTCGTGGCGGAGTGTCACCCTGTACGGGTCGCTGCCAGCAGTGACAACCACCGGCACACACGGCTGCACGCATGACACCACACCGGTGTTGTGATTCGCATGTCTCGGCCGTGAGGCGGCATCATCGAGATGGACTCCTGCGCTTGCAAGAGCTGCGACCACACACGCGCGCAGCTGCACATCGTGTGTGTTCAGCAGCGTCGTTGGCGGCACCACAAATTGAGGATGCGCACTTGCCGCACCGGCGGATAAGCCGTCTACAGGAGGCTCGCCATGCTCAGCCGACTCAGTGTCGACTTTGACATCCGCCAGCGCGTCTGCCACTTCCACGGCGCTAGAAGCGCCACCGGTGCCCTCTGTCAGAGGCACAAGCGCTCGCTTCAGCTGCGTGGCGGCATCCATACGCGCCTCCACACCCGGACACAAAGCCAAGAAAGAAATGCATGACCGCACGGCGACATGCAACGATGCCGTCACTACAGAGCTCATCTCATCCGCCGACGCAGCAGCTGCAGTGATGAGAGAGCCGTCATGCAAGGCGGCATGTTGCTGCGCTGAGTCGCGGGCTTTGAGTGCTGCCACAGAGAGTTGAACAGCGCAGGAGATGACTTCTGCGAAAGTGCGCACATCTGCAGCAGCGGCCTCCTGCGCCTGGCCGCCACTTGAAGCCAGAACCGCGGCACATGCTGCAGCGACATGGGCGAATGAGGCAGCCGCGGTAGTATCGCCACTGCTTGGCCTCGGGACTGCGATTCGCTCTTGGATGGCTAAGCAGCGGCGCACGACTGATGCTGCGCAGCCTCGCATGGCAGCACGTGTGCGCTGAGCAGCTTCACCGCCAGCAGTGGCAGCAGTTGGTGCGAGCTTCGTGAGCAGAGCGATGTATGCGAGATGGACAATAGGTGTGCTGTTGTGGTCCATCGACGATGCGGACGGCAAGTCGAGATTCAACCCGCCTGATGTCAATTCTAGCGTCTCCAGCGCCGCGAGCGGCCAAGCTGCGCCGCGGCGGCACGCGTGTCCGGGCTCCCCGTCTCCAGTGGCTGCGAGCAACAGCGCAAGGAGGAGCTCTTGGAGAGCTCCTCGATCAGCGCCGACGCTCGCAGCGCCGCCAGACAGTGCACCGAGTGCATCACCAAACAAGGCGCGAAGTGCGCCGCCCTTGGCAGCGGTGCGTGCATCTGGACGGACACACAGCGCCAAGCCACCTGCACACAGTGCCGCGAAGCCTTGTGCTCGCGCAACAGGCGACATCCGTCGTGCGCATTTCAGCGCATTGCGCACCGCTATGGGCGCCGTGCTGAGCGGCAGCTTCGGCGCGGCGGCTGCAAGGCATGTGAGAGCTGCTCTGCGTGCATTGGATGGTGTCATCGCTGGCATGGGCGGCGGCATTGCTGCCGCTGGTTTGTCGTCATCGGTGGGAACTACCACAGGGGCAGGTGCCATACGATGACCCTCCTCCGCCAGGGCCAGGAGCGCTTCACATGCAGCTTTTGCGTACATCTCAGGCGCCCCCTGCACTTGACTGAGCTCCAGCAACCACGGCGCAGCTTCAAGTGCAGCACCTGGCGCGCTGACATGCGCACTGCAGCAGCCACTCAGCAATGTGCCCAAAGCCTCCATCGCAGCAATACAATCACGGGACGGCGGTGCATGTGTAGGCGCCAAGCCGCCTGCAGTGCGCACAGCCGCGAGACTTCCCGTGCATGTGCCCAGGATGGCCCATGATAGCGGGCGCACCGACGCAGAACGCAGGTCAAGCGGCAGACTGCCGGCCCGCGCAGTCAGTTCTTTAGCGCAGGCCCACATCTCGGCCGCGGCTGTTGCTGCTGCGAAACATTGCTGAGGCGTTGGTGACGGTGTGGCTGTATTCATCATGCCTGGGCGCTCCCCACTCGCAGCCCCGCACAGCGCAGCCAGTGCCGTAAACGCCGCTGCACACGCCTCCGGGTGAGAGTCCCCGGCAGCGGTGACTAGTCGCCGCACCGCATGCGCGTCCAGCGCAGCAGCTAAGTGGCGTTTGCCGCAGTGCCGCGCGACAGCAGTCGCCGCAGCGCACCGAACAGCAGGCTCCCTTGCTCCTAGGCCTGGCAGGTGGCGCAACACCGCTGCCGCTGCTGTGGGCGGAAAGCCCGCTGCGAGACCGAGGAGGCTGTGTCGTAGTTGCGCGGGCTCCGCCTGCAGGTGGCGGTCAGTCGGGCGGACGGGGCGGGTTCATGCACTTGGGGAGTGGCCTGTGTGGTGAGCGTTCTCACCTCTGAGGAGATGACTGCGACGGAGGAGGCTGCCAGTGGCGCCCACTCCGCGTCTGTCCGTGAAGGTAGCGCGTGGACGGGCGGTGTGAGGGTGGAGGCACACATTTGCCAAAGACAAAGGAAGGTTGGGGAGGTGCTGACGCACCTGACAGCTTCGCGCTACACAGGACGTCCACTGCCAGGCGGCGGGCGTTGCCGCTGAGCAGCTCCGCGGACGTGACGAGGCGCGGTAGACAGGAGGCTGAGTGTGGTTGTGGGGAGACAGGACGAAGGCGAGTGAGGCACCCCGAGATGGAGTCGTGAGGCAGCACAGCAAAGAAAGAATGTAGTGAAGAGAGTGCGTATACGCGCGCGTGTACGCACCGACGACGGAGGTGACATCCAGGCCTGCTGCGTGCGCTCGTGCCAAGCACGCAAGTGCATGTTCCCGAACCGCCGCCTCGCTGCTATTGAGCTGCGACTGTAGCAGCGCTGCTGGCAGCGGCTGGCCCGTGAGCACCTCCATGTGCGCTTTTGCGCAGGGAGCGCGACTTGAGAGTCGGATCCAGGGTATCTGGCGGTGTAATTGCCGGCGGCGTGTCCTCCCGGCGCGTCAGTAGGTCCATAAACATTCGGGCCGCAGCCGTGGTGCAAAATCTGGGCGGTGCGAGCGGTCAGTCGTCTGGGAAACGCGATTTTCCGCTAAGCTCCAAAGAAGGGCCTTCATGGCCCGGTTCTGTGCCACTTCGAGCACGCTTTTCTTTGCTCCGAAAGCACGGTCGCGTAGTTTAGTTACTGGTTTCGAAACAGCTAGCAGGTTATAACGCTCGCTTCACACGCGAGAGGTCTTGAGTTCGATCCTCAACGCGACCATGTCTTTTT
>Ga0164296_1005606_pt1 | contig 10914 bp, 18 predicted proteins | sample GEODES057metaG_FD_113533 | JGI IMG/M metagenome (GOLD analysis project Ga0164296, IMG submission 113533) | Dystrophic lake water microbial communities from Trout Bog Lake, Wisconsin, USA - GEODES057 metaG | ecosystem: Environmental > Aquatic > Freshwater > Lake | place: USA: Trout Bog Lake... | reverse complement strand
TAAACATGAACCAGTGGCCTAACCAGTCGCCGGAGCCAACCGCCGTTGGCGCTGGCCGTTCCGCTGTCGCGGTTCACGCCGCGAGTCGGCGGTGGCTCAGCTTTCTACGTTAGACGGCTTCGCTTTTAGGGCGGCGTTTTAGTTTCTTGGCATATTCCTCGCCGTCCACACAGTTGCCGCAAAAGCTGTATGGCTTTCCGCCGTAGTCGAGCGTGTCACCCTCGCTCCATGTTTCGTATATCTCGCCGCAGACTTCGCAGCGTTCGATGTGGTCAGTGACTTGCCAGTATTGGTTTCCAAGCCACCAGATTACCGTCCACGCTTGATCCGCCGTCAGACGCGGCCTTTTTTTTCGCGGGATGGTGCAGCCGTCCATGTCTTTCCCTTTTAGGAATGCGAACAGCTTTTCTGTCATTTCCAGATTATCTTTTTTTTCACTCATATTTTTGTTCGTTGTGGCCAGCCGTCTAACAAGGCGCTTCAGCCAACGCCTATTGTTCACCGCCGTTCCGCTTGCGCGGTTCAAGTCCAGCCTGCGGCGTGGCTGAGCTTGTGTCGTTGGACAGCCCGGCGGATTGTTTTGAGAGCAGACGTTTGAAATGATTCCGCACGTCTATGTCCGCCAGATTCCACCATTTGGTGCGCAGCTTATCACGGTTGCGGCGAGTGTTGAGGCGGTTGACCGGCGGCCTGAGTCCGTAGCCACAGCTCGCGAGCTGTTGTGCAAATTGCCATCGCTTGAATTTTCGATTTTTCATTGCACCTCCGTGTCGGTGAGTTCGGGTTTGGCGAAAAACTTTTCGCCTTGTTCTACCTTGAGGCCGCAGGTGCGCAGCGCCGGTTCCAGCTCGTTGGCCTGGGCGATGATGGCGGCCTTGTCGATCTCCGGTGCGCTGCGGATGAAGTTCGGCAGAAAACGTTGCACGGCATCCAGCGCCTTTTCCCAGCTCCACGTTTTGCTGGCAAGTTCCAGCTTGGGTTTGCCATCGCGGAAACCAATCGTGCCGCTGGCGAACTTGATGGATTTTTTCTTTTTCGGAAACTCCTCGGGATTCGCCACCGCCCACGCTTCCAGCGCGGCCTCGGCCTCGGCAATGAATTGGGTGCAGACTTCGATGTCGGCGGCGTATTTGCGTTCGGCGGCCAATTTTTCGGCATCGAGGCGCGCAATCAGTTTGCGGCGATTGTTGGCGGCCAGCGCGAGTTCGTGCATCGCGGCTTCGGCGTTGTTACGGTCTTTGATTTTTTTCATATTATTTCGTTTTCGTGTTTTGGTTGGACTGGCTTTCAAAGCGTTTATTTTCTTCGTTAATCCGGCGCTGGATGGCTTCGCACCCGGCGTCGTTGCCCGCTTCCTCGCAGGCGCGATACCGTGCCTGCAAGGTGCGGAGGTTTTGGACGTGTTGTTCCTTGGCGGTCATATCATTTTTCGGTGGACCACGTGAGGCAACGGCGCAGGGCGGTCTCGCGGAAACGATACGGCCCACGGCATTGCGTGCCGGGCGGCAACTGCGGTTGGCGTTTGGTGCTGGCGAGCACGGAAAATTTGCCGTCCGCCGTGCGCAGCGCAAAATAATGTTTCGGCGTGGCAAGCAGTTCGCGCGCGGTCGGGGAAATGGCTTCGAGGATGGATAACATTTTTTGCCCTTCGTGTTTTTTAACGGTGGTTTATTCGGCGATTAAAGACATCTGCACACGCGGTTCGGCGGGCAGCTCGGCCTCGGCCAGTTTCACGCCGTTGGCGTTCGCCCAGGTGATGGCCGCGCTGCGCGAGGCGAGGCGATACGCCGTCACCCACGCGCCCTTGCGGTGCGGGTTTTTGTTTTGGATGCGTCCGCCGCAGATGCCGGCGGCTTCGTCCGTGAACCGCATGGGCACGGCCTCGATGATTTCGAGACTGCGCAGCGCGTTCCACGCATTGCTGGCGACGCCCTGCCGGTGTTCGGCGGGGATGATGTCTTCCGGCACGTCGTTGGCCGAGACGTGTGCCTGCACCAACGCCCGCCGCACGATGTGCGCCATCACGCGGATGAGGAGACCGTGTTTGTATTGCGAGACGGCGCGCTCGGCATTAGCAATCGGTGCAGGCAAGGTGAGCATGGCAATTAACCCTTGGTGGGGATGATGGTGGCGTTCTCGCGTTTCATCTGGCGCATGGCGGCGGCCACAGCGAGTCCGAGGTCCGATTCCTTGCTGCCGCCGGTGGCGTTTTTCACGCCTTCCAATTTTTCCGCCACGCGGCGCACCAGGGAGAAGTGCCCGAACTTGTTCGCTTCCTTCGCGAGCTGGTCGAACGCCGCCGCCGGATTCGCGAATTGATTTTCGGGAAAGAACAGCGCCACGTCCCGGACATCCACCAGACTGCAATCAATGATGGCGTGCGTGCGGCGCGCGATCTGGCTGGCCTCGTTCGGAAAATACGCGAACCATTTGTCATACATTTCCGGCACCACGAAGATCACCGGCACCAGCCGCGTTTTGTTCAGCAGGAATTTCAGCAGGTTCAACGCCGCCGCGCCGAAATGTTCGCCTTCATCGAAACCGATGACAATGTCCAGTTCGCCGCAGAACTTCACCAGCTCGTCTTGCGCGGTCGCCACGCGTCCGCTCCACGAACGCATCCCGACGCCTTTGCAGATGTCGCCGAGCGGCACGTTGCCGCGCGTGCTGTGCCGCCAGATGTCGCGCACTTCCACGAAGCGCGCGTTCACCTTTTGCTGAAGATAATTGCAGGCCACCGTCTTGCCCGCGCCGGTCGGGCCGAGCACGATGATGAGCCGTTCGGGACCGACCTTACTTTTCGCTTCCGTCACGGCTTGTTTCAGCGCCGCGATTTTGGTGGTCTCGACAATCTTGAATTCCTTGATGCGCGCGAGCTGCACGCGTTTCAGCGGAATCTCATCGAGCAGGAATTGAATCTCCACGAACAGCCGTTCGATGACGCTCGGCGACACGCGGTCGAAATAACTTTCCGTCACCTTCGGGTCAAACACGTCCATGATCTGGTCGTATTTGCTCCGGGTATAAGGCAGGAATTTTCGGGCGAACACCGCCACGCTGGATTCCTTTGCACACTCCTCTTGTAACGCCAGCAGCAACACACGTTGCTCCTCGGTCGGTTGCCATTTGATTTTTGTTTCGCTCATGTTTCCTCCAATGCAGACATCAGTCCCAATGTTCCTCGTCGGCAGCGGCGGGGACTTTTTTCGCGCGCTGCAAAAGTTCTTCCGTGCAATCGTTCGCCACCGGCGGCGGCACGGGATTGGTTTTCAAATCGGCCTTCGTGGCGCTCGCCGCCAGCATCGCCGCGCCGACCGCGCTCGCGTGGAGCGTGCCCGTGGCGGAAGGTGCATCGGTGACCACGTTGAATTGCGAATGGATTTCCGCATTGTGCCGGCGCATGGCGTCCAGCCGTTCGCGTTCCGGCGTGGCGAGTTCGGCGGCCACGGTGCGGGCGGCGGTGCGGGCCGCGTGCGTGTAACGCATCGCCTCGGCCAAGGCTTCCTGATCCAGATACGCGCCGCGTCCGCGTTGCACCCATGTGCCGAGAATCCGGCCATCGCCGCTGGTCAGGTGCAGGAACTGCGGGTCGGCGCTGTGGTGATACGCCAGGCATTTGTGACCGGGCACCAGCTCCGCGCCCGCCGGGGCTTGGAAATAAATCTTGCGCCCGTCCAGCGTGAATTCGATTTCGCCCCGCGCATTGACTTCCACGCGGCGCTGCGTGTGCTCCAAAAACGTGCGGATGATTTCCGGCGAGACGTGTTCCCATTTTTCCACGCTGCGGATGAGGCGCACCGCGCGTTCCACCGGCATCTCCATCCGTGTGACGAGCGCACCGTTTTGCTCGACCACAATTTTCTCGAACCCTTCCAGCGAATGTTCCTTGCGGAAATTTTGTTCGGTAAAAATATCCATCAACCGCGTGCGCGCCTGCGCCAGCGTGAGCAGCGGCAACTGCAATTCATTCTGGCGCTCCGCCGGCAAGGTCTGCGCGGTGGCGTAAATCGCGTTGCACTCGGCCACGCGCGCTTCGAGGTCGGCGGGACGGATGCCCCAGTTCGCGCCGGTCTGTCCGGGCAGATAACTCGCCATCGTGTGCAGCAACCGGTTATGCGCTTCGTGGCTCGCCTTGCCGCGTGAATTGCCCTTGCGCTTTTCCAAGTAACCGGCCGGTGACTTCGAGCCGATCATGGACGTGTAATGCACCCGGATGCGCGCATCGAGCAATTCGGCCAGCGCGGCCTGCACGCCTTCGCGCAGCGTGGCCGTGCCGCGTTCCACCACCCAATGCACCAGATACGGCGGCAGCGGATAACGTTCGAGCAGATACGCCGCGAGTTCCTTCATCTGCTGCGCACCGAGATGGCTGGCGCGGCCATCCTCGCGCACGCTGGCCGGATGGCACACGAAACCGAGCACCATCGCCGTGGCCTCGTCGCGCGCCACCAGCAACCATAATTCCTCGGCGGCCCGCGTGGCGGGATTGAAAATCAACCAGTCGCACCGCACGTCGTCGAACGTCACCTTTTCCAGAAAGCGCAACTGCGCCCGCGTCTGCAAAACCTGCGGCAGAAATTCGCGCGCGGCGGATTCGCCTTCGTGCAACAGCGCGCGCGTCGCCGCCGTGAACCGCGCCCGCTTTTTAACCTCGCGTAAAATGTTCGTATAATGCCACCCGCTCGGCGGCGTGGTGATGTCCCGTTCGTTCCAGCCCGCTTCGTAGCCGGGAATCGGCGCGGCGTGGCCGTCCTCGTCGCGACCCGTCCGCCAGTGGCGCTTGATGGCCAGCAACGCCTGGCGTTTGCCGTCTTCGCGTCCGAACCGTCCGAACTTGGTTTCGCAATGCGCCAGAAATTCCGGCGGCAAACCCGCCGTGGCCGCTTTCCAGGAGGCCGGCGCTTTCGCGCGGTTCACCAGCACCACCCAATCTTTCATCTGCGCCCACAGGTCATATTTCGGGCGGAACGTGTTCAGCTTCCACGGCCAGCGGTCAAAGGTCGCCAGCGCCTGCGCGCAGGCGGACTGCACGGAAAATTTTTGTTTCACCAATCCGGCCACCAGCTTGCAGGCCCGCACCAGCGCGCGGACTTCTTCCTGCAACTTGCGCGGCAGGGTGATGAGCAGATGTTCCTCACCCGCGATTTCCGGTTGCGGCCGGCGCGTGGCCAGATACGCCGGCACATCGCGCACCGGCTGCACCCGCGCCGTGTCGTTCAACGCCGCCAGCACGTCGTTCGCCGGTGCGTGCGGCACCAAAGCGCCGCTGTCGCCGTTGGTGAGGTCGGAAATCATTTCGCCTCCTTCCGGCTCGCCAGCGTGCGGCGCGCAAAACCCGACGCCGTGTCCGCCGCGTCCACAAACTTTTGCAACAGCTTCGTGTCCATCATCCCCAAATGTTTCACGTCCGCGATTTCCAGCAGGCGCTCGTTCAGGCTCACGATTTCCTCCTCCAACTCGTTCAACCGCGCTTCCTCCGCGCGCTGCTGCGCCAGCTCGCGCTGCGCCTTCGTCAAACCCTTCGAGCCGGGCAACTGACCTTTGCCGCGTGGATTGCCCTCGTCATCCACATTCTTGAATTCGAGGAAAAGTTGCTGCTGCGTTTTGCCTTCAACGATTTTTTCAATCGGCGGCGGCAACTGACCGCTCTGGGCAAAAACGCTAAATTGGCGTATTTCAAAATTGCCCTTTTCGCAGACTCCGGTCGCCAGGTTCATATAAGTCTGCGCCGTTCTGATCGGAACCTCTGGCACATTCTTTTCCAGCCACGGACCGAACTGTCCGTGAGGGATGCTGCCGTCTTCTTTGCCGCGCGCTTTGATGTGGTTCAAGAACATGCCCATCCACACCGCCCGTTTCGTCGCGTCCGTGAAGGCCGCGTGAATCTTGCCGAAGTTTTCCGTCAACAGTTGTTTCGCTTCCGCGTGCCACGCGGGGATTTTGGTCAAGGATTGATTGCTCATGGTAAAATTATTGCTCAACCGTTTTTTGCGCGGCCAAGGTGCCGAGCCAGCGGCGCGTCAGGAACGCCGCCAGGTTGGTGCGCGAGTAAGTGTTCGCGCCGTTCCGTTTATCGCCGTTCAATTCGGCGTCCAGTTCTAGCCGGGTGTTATGGCGTATCTGAAAAAGTTGATCCACTTCGCCCGCGTGGAAGTTCGTGCGCGTGCGCGGCAAAATTTTCGCGATGACCCAATCAAGTTCCCAATTCCGAAACGGATAATCGAATTTCGCGTGCGCCAGCAGCTCCGGCCGCCAGAACCGCAGCTCGCGCCGCGCGTGTTCCGCGCCGTTGGAAAAATCAAACACCCACGCCAGCCCGCGCGTGACCAGGTCGCCGCCATCCGCCGCCGCAAAAACTTTGCGCGCCGGCCAACCGAGGTCGGCAGCGGCGACGTCAACTTTTACGAGGACGGGTTGCATGGTTTAAATGGCGAGAAAAAACACGGTCGCTGCGAGCATCACCAGCACGCCGAGCGCGAAGCCGGTGAGGAAAAACCCAACGGCAGTCGGCTTGTTAAAACGTGCGTCCAGATTGGCGAGACCGGATTCGGTTTCGTTTAACGGCAGATGGTCAATGGTTTTTTGCATAACGCTCAGTGGATGGGTTCCAGGTGCGCACCGGCGGCGATGGCCGCGTTGATCTCATTTGTGTGCACGCTGGACAAAATGAAATCGCGCTCACCCTTGGCAAACCACGTCTGCACGTCCGCCGCCGTGGTGTCTGGCTGCGTGGCGGCGAGCTGCGCGCAGAGTTCCGCCGAAGGCACGGACGAAAACACGAGCGCGACACATTTCGGTTGCGGCTGCGTAGCGCAGCCGGCCAGCACCACGCTGGCGATCAGGATGACGAGTGTTTTCTTCATAAGCATAAATGGATTGAGTGGCGCGTTTTTCGCGGTCGCTGTCGCTCAACCGTTCCGGCCCGCGCCACTCGCGGCGACCGAAACAGTCGGTGCCGTTTGTATGCCGCCGGAAAATTTTTGGTCGCGCAGATATGTGTTCGCGACGTTCACGAAATTAACTGGCAACTTCGCCTCATGCGCCGCGTGCCAGGCAGCGGCTTCGTTGTTGAACGGTGTCGCCAATTTTTCAGGCACCAACTCAACTTGGCGGTCGGTGAAACGCACGGGCGCGCCCGCGTATTCGACGATGAAATTGGCACTCATACGAATTGGTAAAGATTGGGTGAACCGTGGTAACCAAACTTTTTACCGACGACGCAGAGCGTTCCCTTTTTGACCTGCATCGCGCAAAAATTGGAAGCGTTTGCGATCGGCCAGAAGCCGCCCTGCGCGCAAACGTATTTCCAAAAATCCTCAACGGTGAATGTGCCGGGATTCGTCGTGCGAAAATTTTCCAGATGAACCGATGGCTTGATTTTTTCCGCGACCAACTTTTCCATCGTCGGCGTCAGGACCTTCGGTGCTGGGGCCACGGCTAACACTTGCAGTGGCACCGTCTTGACCGTGGGTAATTTGTAGCGGCCTTCCACCAATGCGCGCACCCGCGCCAACCGTTCCTCACCCGCAATCAGGTTTTGATTTTCGAGCGTGCTCATGTGGCCTCCTGTTTGTAAGTTTTCTTCCAAGCGGAATAACGATTAACCAATTTCTTGCTGGTGCGCTTGCCGAGTAAAACGAGCCGCAGATGATTCCGATGAACTCCCAAATCGTGAGCCGCCGTGCAAATACCAGGGAAGCGCACTTGACGGCTTGGCTTTTGTGGTGTTTCTTTTGAAACGCGTTGCATAAAGCAAATGTAACAAAACTTACAATCGCGTCAACAGGTTTTTGAAAGAAAAATTACATTGGCCGAAAAGGCTGAAAGAACTGATGCAAAAGCGCGGTGTGAACAATCTTGCTTTGGCAAGAGCAGTCAACGTTTCGCACGTTGCAATCGGAAATTTTGTTTCCGGCCAACTTCCGAAATCCGAACACTTGGTTGCACTGGCGGAATTTTTTGAAGTGTCCACAGACGAGCTGCTCGGACGGTGCGCGGTAAAATATCCAGATCATGTGCCGACCGCGTTGGTGCTTCACGACGCGCCGAAAAAACCGAACGTCTCTCAGCTCGAAAAAATTGCCACCAGTTTGGAAATTCAGATTGGTGAACTGCGCCGCGCAATCGCTGAACTTAAAAAATGAATTCGGAAATACTTTTGAAAATGTCATGCCCGGCTTGCGGCGGCCACGTTCGTTTTCCCGAAGCCGGCATCAGCGTGACGATTGATTGCCCGCACTGCTCGCAACCGTTCGAGCTGGCCGATCCGAAAGCGATTAACGATTGGATGCAAAAACAAAAATGGCCTCTCGGCAAAAATGCCGTTCAAAAAGTTTCTGAAGCCAAGTTGAACGAAATGCGAATGGTCGGAATAAAGTTTGTCGGCATTCTCGGCAGCAATTCACCAGATGACTGCGCGGCTTGTCTTGCGTTAAAAAATCAAAAGTTTGAAATCGAATCAGTTCCGGTTCTGCCTTTGCCTGAATGCGATAAAAAATTTTGCAAGTGCATTCACATTGCCGTTGGTTGAACACGGAAAAATAATCTCGACCAGCGGCGGCGGACTGTGATTAGATAGCGGCGTTCGCAAGAACCACGGAGGGCAAGCACGCTCTCCGCTTTTTTATTCCCCAAAACGATTGGTGTCGCGGCGACTTCACGCCATTTTCCGGTTTCTGCCATGATCGCTCGCGACATGGGCAATTCGTCAATCAACCAATCTTTGCGGGATTCCTCCTCCCGCAGACAGCCGTCGCTCGGGCTTTTGACGAACTTGCCCTTCGTGTCCGTGGCGACGGCGTCCTTGCGGACGGCCTCCGTTCGCAAGGGCACTTTCCCGAACCGTTAAACCAACATTAAACACACCATGAAAAAATTCATCCTCACCATCCTGTTAGCCACCGCCGCTGCGGTCGGTGCGCGCGCTCAAGCAATCCAGATTCCGGCGTTCCCCACGAACTTCGTGGCCGCGCCGTTCATCCAGACCGCCGCCCAATGGGCGACGAGCTATAACACCAATTACGTTTGGACGAACGGCATTAGCATTGATACCGGCGTGGCCACGACCACCGGCCAGAGCATCAGCGACCGGCTGAACGTCAACTATGACCTCGGCCAGTTCGACCTCGGCGCGCAAGGCACGTTCACCGGCGTCGGCAGCGCCTTCGACAGCGCGGGCATCCACGGCACCTGGTGGGTGCTCAAAAAGTATGACCTGAAGCTCGGCCCGACGTTGGACTTGAATTATCAAATCGCCCAAAGCGTGGCGACCGGCAAGACGGTGTTCAGCATCGCGCCCGGTGTGAAGGCCACCAAGGTCATCAGCGGCAACACTTACGCGACGGCGGAGTATTCGTTCCCCGTGCTGACCAGCGGCCACGCCACCGGCAGCGGCACGATCTACATCGGCACCGGATTTACTTTCTGACACGCCCTGCCCGAAAACCGCCAACCCGCTGGCAGACCGGGATATGTCTGCCAAACGAATAAATAAAAAATGACCGAACTTCCAAACAACTTCTGGCCGCTAGCGCGCAAGCTCGCGAGCTATGCCGCGCAGGCTTACGGCAGCGCGACCATCAGCGACCCGGCCACCAACGCGGCGGCGCAGGTTTCGCTGGATGAGAACAACGACATCATCGTCGCGTTCAAGGGCAGCAGCAGCGCCAAGGATTTTATCCAGGACGCGGAATTTTGGATGGAGAAGTTGATCGTGTTGAACGGCGGCGAGGAAGTGTTTGTGCATCACGGTTTCCTGCAAGACTTCAACGCCATCAGCACGGCGGTGGTGAACGAAGTCAAAACCCTGCTCGCGCTGCATCCCACGGCGAGAATCTTTTTGACCGGCCATTCGCTCGGCGGCGCGCTCGCCAAGCTGGCGGCGCTGGAATTTTCCCGCGTCAAGCTGCCGTTGGCGGCGGTGGTCACGTTCGGTTCGCCGCGTGTGGGTGATAAAAACTTTGTGGCGCTTTACGAAGCCGCGCTTGGCGGCATCACGTTCCGCATCGTGAACGAGAACGACATCGTGCCGCGCACGCCGGGCGTGTTGCTCGGCTACCGGCATCCGGTCAACGAAGTTTTCCTCCAAGACCATGAATTGAATCTCGCGCCGACGCTGAATCCATCCCTCTGGTGGAAAGCGGGCGTGGATGCGCTCGGCTTGTGGGGCGCGTATCGCTTCCGGCAGGACGTGCTGGTGCGCGAGCATTTCATCAACTCATATCAGTCTGCCATTACAAATTTATGATGTTGGCGCAAATCATACCGGCCACCACGCAACCGTCCTGGGCTTCCACGCTGGCCGTGCTGGCCATGCTCGGTTCGGCCTTGGGTTTCATCCTGACCGCGCTCGGCGTGTATCTGATGTGGCAGCAGACGAAGACGTTTCGCGAACAACTGAACGTGATGCTCGCCCAGGCCGGCCAGCCCACCACCATCGCGCAACCGTTGGCCGTGAAATTAGTGGAAGAATTGCACGAACAATTTGCCGGCAAAAAAGAATTTGAGGAGCTGGCGAAAAACAATACCGAGCGCCACGCGCAAATTTTTTCCCGCATCGAAAAGGTGGAGCGCGAGGGCCGCGACAATCTGGACCGGCGCATCGCGGAAATCAATTTGAGCCGGACGCAGACGATGGAAAAGGTGAACGACCAGTTGCAGTTCATCCGGGAATCCATCGTGGAAATGAAAACGCAACTTGAGGAACGCACCAAATGACCGCGCACGAAACCACCATCGCCAAAAAGATTCTCGACGCGTTGCACGAACTGGACGGCGGGCAGGCGCACGCGCTGTCCATCCACGGCCAGATCGGCGGCATCCCGACGTGTTCGAGCGCGGAGTTCGACCAGGTGCTGGCCGAGTTGGACCGGCTGAAATACATCATCGGCATCAAGACCAAGTTCAAAGGGGTGC
>Ga0164296_1005605_pt1 | contig 10914 bp, 16 predicted proteins | sample GEODES057metaG_FD_113533 | JGI IMG/M metagenome (GOLD analysis project Ga0164296, IMG submission 113533) | Dystrophic lake water microbial communities from Trout Bog Lake, Wisconsin, USA - GEODES057 metaG | ecosystem: Environmental > Aquatic > Freshwater > Lake | place: USA: Trout Bog Lake... | reverse complement strand
GCAGCCGTGATGTCTCCGGCAACCCCAAGTGTAACTGCGGCAAAAGCGAGTGCAGGGCGTTTGCTCGGTGTGATGATTCAAAATTCGGCGACGTCGCTGCGATCAATGAAATTCTGGAACGCATTAACAACTGGCATCACGCTTGGAACGACTTCTGCCCTGTTTGAAATTGATGTGCCTGCGGGTGGCGCGGTGTTTATGGGCTTTGAAGGTGGCATCGGGTTTTCGACAGCGATTTCTTACGCTGTCACCGCCGCAAAAGGCCTGACCGACGCAACGGCTGCGGGTCTTGTCGCCAATGATCTCTCCGGCACGCTGATTTACGCTTAACCCTTGCATAAGGAGCTGCCGTCATGACGACCTCCACCTCTGCGTTAACCGATACGGCAACAACGCTAGACACACTCAACAGCGCCGCCTCACAATTTGGCACAACGCTGGAACAGGCTTTTGCAAAAGGCGTTGAGCAAGGCAAAAATTTCGATCAGATTCTGCAATCAGTCGGTGCAAAATTGCTCGATATTGCGGCGAAATCAGCTGTACCAGATTTGGGTGCAACCTTGAGCGACACCACGCAATCTCTATCGAGCGTACCAGCCTTTGCTGACGGTGGCGTGATTGCAACACCGAGCTATTTTCCAACCGCCACCGGGTCAGCGCTTGCGGGCGAAGCAGGGCCTGAAGCCATTATGCCTTTGCAACGGGGCGCGGATGGGAAATTGGGTGTTGCAGGCGGTGGTGCGCCTGTCGTGAATGTGTCGATTGCCGCGCAAGATGTCGACAGTTTCCGGCAATCGGAAGCGCAAATCACTGCGGCCCTAGCGCGTGCTGTCGCACGCGGTCGTCGCGCGAGCTAACTTTATCAAGGACAAAACCCATGATGTCATTTCTCGCGCGTCTGACTGGACGCCGCGCGGCCTCGCACGCGCCTGAATCAAAAACATCGCGCACAGGGCCTTTGATCGCGCTCTACGAAACCGGGTTGCCGCAATGGACGCCGCGCGATTATGCGGCGTTGATGCGCGAGGGCTTCTCGCAAAACCCGATTGTCTATCGCGCCATTCGCATGATCGCGGAGTCGGTTGCCTCGGTGCCGATGCTCTATTTCGATGGCCGCGTTGAATTAACCGAGCATCCGTTGGAAGCGCTGTTGTGTCACCCCAACCCCGCGGATTCAGGTGCAAGCCTCAAAGAGGCACTCATCGGCTATTTGATGGGATCCGGCAATGGCTATCTCGAATGTGTGAGCGTCAATGGTCAGCCGAAAGAGCTCTATGCGCTGAGGCCTGACCGGATGCGTGTGGTGCCCGGTGCTGATGGGTGGCCGCAAGCCTGGCTTTACACGATCAATGGCGAAAGCGTGACTTATGATATGACGCAAAATGGCGTGAAGCCGATTTTGCAACTCGCTTTGTTTAATCCGCTCTCGGATCATTATGGCTTATCACCGATTTCACCGGCGGCCTATGCGATTGATCTGCACAATGCCGCGTCCGCATGGAACAAAGCCTTGCTTGACAATGCTGCGCGGCCTTCCGGCGCTTTGGTTTATACGGGGCCGCCGGGTTCAACATTGTCGGCGGATCAATTTGATCGCTTAAAAGCGGAGTTGAATGACAGTTTTCAAGGCTCGGCCAATGCCGGGCGGCCTTTGCTGCTCGAAGGCGGGCTCGACTGGAAACCCCTGTCGCTGACGCCGAAAGATATGGACTTTAATGAGGCGAAAGCCAATGCCGCGCGTGAGATTGCGCTCGCCTTTGGTATTCCTTCGATGTTGCTCGGAATACCGGGCGACAATCGTCACGACAATTACTCAGAAGCCAATCACATTTTCTGGCGTGAGACGGTTTTGCCTCTGGCGATCCGCATGCATCAATCAATTGCGCATTGGTTGGCACCCTCCTTTGGCGAAGTGGATGTGAAGCCGGATTATGATCGCATTGACGCGTTGTCGGACGAGCGCGCGGCTTTGTGGTCCCGCATCAATGCAGCAACATTTTTAACCAATGACGAAAAGCGTGAAGCCGTTGGCTATGGTCGCCTCGGCGCAACGCCAACTCAGGATATCGAAGATCAGGCCGATACCAGCAATCTCTCAGCTGAATCGGATGAAGGCGAAGCAAATGATGACACGTTTGATGGCCCTGAACCAACGCCAAACCCAACCACGCGTCCGGGATCGTTAACGCCTTATGCGTCAGCGCTTTCGGCGGGCTCAGGCGCAGATACTGAAGGCGATGCTGCAAGCGATGGCGCGCCATGATTGGGCATGCCTTTGATACCATTCTTGGGCGCGGCGATCTCGCGCATCTGGCCTTGTTTTTATGGGCTTTAGGCTCCTCTGCCGCCGCATTGATGCTGTTCAAAGAATTGGCGGCAGCGAACCGGCGCTTTGATGCCTTTGTGCGCGAATTGCATCATTTGAACAGCCATCTCTTCACAGGCGAATGACGCAGCCTGACATGATCGAAAGGAGTGCTCATGATGAATGAAGAAGCAAAGCGACGAAACCGCGTGAAGCCGTCGGATCAGACAGATCTGTCGGTGTTGCCCGAAGCCGACACGGTGTTCGCGACATTTGTTCGCAAATTGGAACGACTCGCCAAGCGCAATGCCATGCGGCGCATGGGCACAGCAAGATTGCGAGGGCGTATCGCATGACGGGGCTTTCCCTAAGTGACAAGCCGGGTGCCTTCGAAGGCTATGCCTCGCTGTTTGGCGTTGCGGATTTGTCGCGTGATATTGTCATGCGTGGAGCCTTTCAAAATAGCCTCGCGTCCAAAAATCCCATTAGGCTGCTATGGCAACATGATGCTGGCCAGCCCTTAGGCATTTGGACAGAGGTTTTTGAGGACCGACGCGGATTGTTTTGTCGCGGCGAGCTTAACCTCAATGTGCAACGCGCGCGCGAATTGCAGGCGCTCTTAAAGCAAGGTGCCATCGACGGGCTTTCGATTGGTTATAAAACCCGCAAAGCCAAGCGCGATCCCTCAACAGGTGCAAGACTGCTTCTCGATGTTGATTTGTGGGAAATCTCGCTTGTGAGTTTTCCATTGTTACCGCAGGCGCGCGTCACGGCTGTCAAAGCCGAGACGCGGCAGGCATGTCGCTCTCACGCCGCGCTGATGCAAGACGCACGGCTGATTTTCAAATCCCCCAACCAGACAAGGATACTGCAATGACAGGTTTTGACACCGTGGCCCAGAGCCCCGAAACAAAGGCGCTTCACACCCAAGAGCGCGAAGTGATTGATCAATTGATGCGCTCATTTGAAGAGTTCAAGATTGAAAACAATCAACGGCTTGCTGTGATTGAGAAAGGCAAAAGCGCCGATCCGCTTGTTGATGAGAAGCTCAATCGGATCGACAATTTTATGGGCCAGGCGCAATCGCGCTTGGAAGAATTGTCTCTGCGCGCGCGCCGCCCGCAGCGAGAGACGGCGGTGAGCGAGAAGAGCTTTAATCCTTCTGTGGATTTGCACCGCAAAGCGTTTGATCTCTATATGCGGGCAGGTGAGACAGCGAATTTGAAATCGCTGGAACAGAAGGCACTCTCAGCGGGGTCTGGCCCCGATGGTGGCTATCTTGTGACGCCGGCGGTGGAGAGCGATATTCTGCGCCGTATGAGTCAAGCCTCACCCATCCGCTCGATTGCGATGGTTCAATCCTCCACCACCGCGAATTTCCGCAAGGCCTATTCAACCACAGGCCCCGCAGCAGGGTGGACCGGCGAAACAGCGGCAGTGACGGCCACGGCTACGCAGCAGATCGTCGATATGAATTTTCCGGCCATGGAACTTTATGCAATGCCATCGGCCACGCAAGTTTTGCTTGATGATGCGGCCGTTGATATCGAACAATGGATCGCGAGCGAAGTGGAAGTCGTGTTTGCCGAGCAAGAGGGCGCAGCCTTCGTCAATGGCGATGGCGTGACACGGCCACAGGGCTTTCAAACGCCGACCAAAATTGCGCAATCCTCTTGGGCCTGGGGCAAATTAGGCTATGTGGCCACGGGCGTGGCTGGAGCCTTTGCAGCCTCTGCGCCATCCGACTCTCTGTTTGACCTCATCTACGCACTGAAAGCAGGCTACCGCCAGAATGCGACCTTTGTGATGAATCGCAAAACGCAATCGGCCATTCGCAAAATGAAAACGACGATCGGCGATTATCTCTGGCAGCCGCCACTCGCAGCCGATGGTCGCGCCACGCTGATGAATTTCCCGCTTGTTGAAGCCGAGGATATGCCGGATATCGGCGCGGGCAATTGCCCGATTGCGTTTGGCAATTTCACGCGAGGATATCTCATCGTTGATCGCGTTGGTATTCGTATCTTGCGTGATCCTTATTCTGCGAAGCCCTATATTCTCTATTACACAACCAAGCGCGTGGGCGGTGGCGTGCAAGATTACGATGCGATCAAATTTTTGAAGACGGATGTGTCGTAAAAATTTGGTGCACGCGCGTTTGATATAAGGTGGTTACCCCCACCCCTTACCCCTCCCCTCAAGGGGGAGGGGGATTTCAAACGCGGCATGCTCTGAAGCGGTAACTGCGCGCTAATTTTGCCCGAGGATCTTATCAATCCATGCTTTGTGGGGGCCTATAAGAATGCCTTGCGTGATAAGGCCGCAATCATGCTTGCCATTGCCCTTTGTCCAACTGGTGATCGCAATCAAAGCACCATTGGCGATGAGCGGGCCACCTGAATCCCCATGGCAACCGCCTGATCCTTTCTCTGTCGGGTCTGAGAGCCAGACGAGAATATTGGAATGACCGTGAGGTTCAACGACTTGCAAATCAGCACGCATCATCGTGCCAACCGATTTGCGGTTGGCGTCATCGGTTTCGCCAAAGCCCGCAACCTGAATGATGTCACCGGGTTGAACATTTGTGATGTCTGACAGGGGCAAAGGTTGAAACGGGTCGGGTAAAGGATCCGCAAGAGTGACGATGGCGAGATCAATGGATTTTGAACGTGTTTGAACAGCGCGCGGATCATAGCCCGGATGGATGTGGATCGCTTTCGGCTCGACCATAACGGGCGTTGCGTCCGGTGAACGCCAATGCACACGCCAGGCGCCGGCATTGGTGACGCAATGCGCAGCCGTCAGTACAGCGTTCTGCGTGAGCACGACGCCGGTACACATGCGGCCATGATCATCAAGCACCATCACGCTATGAGTTTTGAGCTCGGGCGCAGCAACGCCCTGCACCACGGCGCGCGCGGGTAAAGCTGCTGTGATCGCGAGCAAGACACAAAAAGGCAAGCAGGGGCGCACAAATTCCATGCGGCCTCTGTAGCAAGACTGAAAGCGCTTCGCCAGAAGGAAAATAAAATGACACTGATCATGCTTCAGCCGCCACAGGCGGAACCCGTGACGCTTGTCGATATGAAGGCATGGCTTCGCGACGATAACAGTGATGAAGATGGATTGATTACTGCCCTCATCACATCGGCGCGGCTTGCTCTTGAGACGATCACGGCGAAGGCTTTTATCACCCAGACATTGCGGGTGCAGCTTGATGCCTGGCCTGATGGATCCTTCATCGCGCTGCCCGTTGCCCCGCTTCAATCCGTTCAAGCGATCGGCGTGACAATGGCCGATGGCACAAGTCTGCCCCTGGTGCCATCGAGTTTTATTGCTGACAATGCTGGGGCTTCGCAGCCCCGTTTGTTGATGCCGCTCAATCTCGTCAAACCCGGTATTGGCCTTGGCGGCATCACGATTGATTTTATTGCAGGGTATGGCGCGGATGGGACCTTTGTGCCTGAGCCGTTGAAGCTCGCGCTGAAATTGCTCGTCGCGTTTTGGTTTGAGAATCGCGCCGATGACCCGGCGGCCGCTTCGCATTGGCCCGATGAGATAGCGCGCTTGGCAGCGCCTTATCGGGTGCGGAGATTGTGATCATGACGCAACCCATGATTGGATTGATGCGCTCACGGTTGACGCTGGAGACGCCGGTTGAAACGCCGGATAGAGCGGGCGGTGTGACGCGCAATTTTACGACGCTTGTTCTGGTGTGGGCGGAAGTGTTGACGCTCAATGCACAACAACGGTTAGAGGCCGAGCAGATTGGCCAAACCGTGACGCATCGCATCACATTGCGTTATCGCGACGGGATCACAACGAAGCAGAGATTGCGTCGTGGGAGCCAAATTTTTCTGATCCGTGGTGTGCAAGATCCTGATGATCGGAAGCGGCGTTTGATCTGTCATTGTGAGGAGATCAAACCATGACGAGCCCCATCCTCGCGTTGCGAGCCTCTGTGCAAGCGGTCTTGGTCAATGATGCAACGCTCACCACTTTGCTTGGCGGTCCACAAATCTATGATGAAACGCCGGCCGATGTTACCGCACCCTATGTTACTTTTGGTGAAGCGAAAGCAAATGATTGGTCTGCAGGTTATGATCGCGGCCATGAGCACATCTTTTCAATGAATATTTGGTCACGCCAAGGTGGTGATGCAGAGGCTCTCGGAATCGCCGCGCAAGTGGCGGGCCTTTTGGATGGCGCTGCGCTCACGCTTGATGGCCATCGCCTCGTCTCCATCCGGGTGACGGCACAAGATGTGGGGCGTCCCACCAAAGATGGTCTGCGGCGCGCACGCGTTACGCTGATGGCGCTGACAGAACCGCTGATTTAACCTATTTTCATTGGAGATTTTTATGGCAGCGCAGGCAGGCAAAGACCTCCTCGTCAAACTCGACGATGGCACCGGCAATTTTGTAACCGTTGCAGGATTACGCACGCGACAAATGACATTCAACAGCGATGTTGTTGATGTCACGGATCAGGATTCCATTGGCCGTTGGCGGCAATTGCTTGCAGGAGCGGGCGCGCGGCATGCGGCGATTTCCGGCACCGGCATTTTCAAAGATGGCGCGTCCGATACGCTGGTGCAACAGGCCTTTTTCAATGGGCAGGTTGTGAATTTTCAATTCATCATTCCGGGCTTTGGCACCGTGACGGGGCCATTCTTAATCTCGGCCCTCGTTTACAAAGGGGATCAGGCCGCGGCGGTGATGTTTGACATCACGGTTGAGAGTGCAGGGGTCATCACCTTCACAGCTCTCGTGTCGCATTAAAGAAGGTTTCGTCATGGCGAATGCACGACGCGGCGAAATCGATGTGACCATCGACGGCAAGACCTATTGTTTGTGCCTCACTCTGGGTGCCCTTGCGAGCCTCGAGACACGGTTGAAGGCACAATCGATTGCGGATCTCGGCACGCGCTTTTCACAAGGCGGTTTACGCGCTGATGACATCATCGCGATTGTGACGGCGGGCTTGCGCGGCGGTGGTGCAATGCTCACTGAAGACGAGGTTTCTGCCTTGCGCATTGATGGTGGCTTAGCCGCCTGGGCACGCATTGTCGTTGAGCTTCTCACGATCAGTTTCGGACAGGGTGGGGCTGATACGCCAAACCCTTGATAGCCGCAGAGCCCGAGATCAAGGATCATAGCGCGTCGCTCCCCCCGCGCGCCTTTCCTTGGGACGAAGCGATGCGCTTCGGCCTCGGTGTTCTGCGGCTGTCTTCTCATGAATTTTGGGCCTTAACGCCGCGTGAATTGGCGGCAGCCATGCCGCATCACACCAATGGGCAACACGCGCCATCCGCTGCTGCCCTTGCAGCTTTGATGGCGCAATTTCCTGATCGAAAACCCGCAGAAGAGGTGACGCCATGACGACGGGCTTTCATGAAATCCTGTTTCCGATTTCGGTTGCTTTGCAAGGCAGCGGCGGACCCGAGCGCAAGACAGATATTGTTGTCACAGGATCGGGTCGCGAAGAGAGAATCGCGCGCTGGGCCAATTCATTACGGCGCTATGATGCGGGAACGGGTGTTAAGACACTCCCAGCCTTGCAAAGCGTGATTGCATTCTTTGAAGAGCGGCGTGGACGGCTCTATGGCTTTCGGTGGCGAGATCGCGTGGATTGGCAGTCCTGTTCGTTGGGTGCGACACCAAGCCCGACGGATCAAATTATCGCAACGGGTGATGGCACAACGACGCAATTCCAATTGATCAAGCTCTATGGCGGAGCGTTTGCGCCCTATAGCCGCGTGATTGCAAAGCCGGTGACGGGCTCAGTCCGCATTGCAGTTGCGGGGCAGGAAATTCTGATTGGGCAGGGCGTCAGTGTTGACAACACAACGGGCCTTGTGAGTTTTACGACAGCACCGGCGAGTGGCGCCACCATAAGTGCTGGCTTTTCATTCGATGTGCCGGTGCGCTTCGATACCGATTCTTTGCTGATTGATTATTCGGCCTTTATCGCGGGCGAAATTCCAAAAATTCCGATTGTTGAAATCATTCCTTAACGCCGAGGAGAATGGACCATGCGCGCTTTGCCGAATGGATTTTCTGGACAGGCCATGACGCTCGCGCGTTGCTGGCGTGTCACGCGTTTAGACGGTGTTGTGCTGGGCTTCACAGATCATGATCGTGATCTGGTGTTGGATGGCGTGACCTATGCAGCAGGCACCGGATTAGAAGCGGCGCAGATGGAGGCTGAATTGGGCTTTGCCATCGGCGGAGGTGAAGCATCAGGCGCATTGTCATCTCCGGGCATTACAGAATCCGATATCAAAAATGGCCTCTATGATGGCGCAAGCGTCGATCTGTTTCTCGTTGATTGGTCGCAACCGTCTGCGCGCATGCAGCTTGAAAGTGGCGTGATCGGTGAGATCAAACGCATGGGCCAAGCCTTTGCGGCTGAAATCCGTTCGCTGTCTTATCGTCTTGATGAAGAGCGCGGCTTGCTCTTTCGTCGTGGCTGCGCCGCGGATTTTGGTGATGCGCGTTGCGGCATTGCAAGTGATGCAGCGGCCTTTCGCTATGACGGAGCGATTATAGCCACCGATGGATGGCAGAGCTTAACTGTGGCGGCGCAATTTGCGGACCGTTTTTTTGTTGGCGGACGCGTGATCTTTTCAAATGGTTCAAACACCGCCGCAATGCATGAGGTGCTCAGCCAAAGGCAGGACAGTCTTGGCCTCACTGTGACCTTGTGGGAACGAACCGGCGCGATGATGCAACCGGGTGATCATGTCAGCTTGCGTGCGGGTTGCGACAAAAGCTTTGAGACATGCCGCGATCGTTTTGCCAATACGATAAATTTTCGTGGCTTTCCGCATATGCCTGGCAATGACTTCGTGATCCTGACGGTGAGCGACGGAACACCCGGCATGGATGGCGGGAGTTTCTTTCGATGAGCGCGGTCATCACGTCGGATGCAATCGTGACAGAAGCGCGCGCATGGATCGGCACGCCCTATCTGCATCAAGCCTCTTTGAAAGGTGTCGGATGCGATTGTTTGGGCCTTGTGCGGGGTGTGTGGCGCGCTTTGTATGGTCAAGAGCCTGAAACGCCCAAACCCTATCAACCGGGTTGGGCGGAGCCTCCGGGCGAGGAGCGTTTGCGTGATGCAGCAAGGCGTCATCTCATCGCGATTTCGCTTGATGCGCGTCGCGCCGGAGATGTGCTTTTGTTTCGATGGCGCGATCATCTGCCGGTTAAACATTGTGGCATCGCCACGGGCTTTGACACGATGGTGCATGCGCATGAAGCAGCCAATGTTGCTGAGGTGTCTTTGGGGCTCTGGCGTCCTCGGCTCGCTTATGCGTTTCGCTTTCCCGATGTGAGCAGTGGAGATCAAACCCAATGACCACGCTTGTCTTACAAACGGTGGGCGGCGCTGTGGGTGGTGCCTTTGGTGGTCCGATTGGCGCGATGATTGGGCGCGGTATCGGTGCTGTTGTGGGCTCATCATTGGATCGCGCGATCTTTGGTGGCACATCGACAAACCGTGATGGGCATCGCTTGACGGAAATGGCGGGTCTCACTTCGACAGAGGGAGCACCCATTCCGCGCATCTATGGCCGTGTGCGCTTGGGCGGGCAAATCATTTGGGCCACGCGATTCCTCGAGACGGTCACAACCCAATCATCAGGCGGTGGCAAAGGCGGGAGCGCGTCATCACAATCAACCAGCACGACCTATAGCTACAGTGCCAATTTCGCTGTGGGCCTCTGTGAAGGCCCAATCTCTTTTGTGAGGCGCATTTGGGCCAATGGGAAATTGCTCGATTGGAACACGCTGACTGTGCGTGTGTATTGTGGCGATGAAGCACAACAGCCGGACCCTTTGATTGTAGCCAAAGAGGGCGCTGCCAATGCGCCCGCCTATCGCGGCCTTGCTTATATTGTCTTCGAAGGCTTGCCGCTCGCTGATTTCGGCAATCGCGTGCCGCAACTGTCATTTGAAATTGTCCGCTCTGTTGGTGAATTGGCATCACTCATCCGGTCCGTCAATCTTATTCCCGGCGCTGGCGAATTCGCTTATGACACGATTGCAGTCACAACGACGAATGGTGCAGGGCAAACGACGAGCGAGAATCGTCATGATCTTTCTGCGCCAAGTGATTTTCTCGCTTCGCTTGATCAGCTTGTGGCGCTGTGCCCCAATCTCGACTCTGTGCAATTGGTTGTTGCTTGGTTTGGCGATGATCTAAGGTGTGGCCATTGCACCATTGCGCCGCGCGTTGATTCATCCAGCAAGCAAACGGTTGAAACGCAATGGTCGGTGAATGGCCTTACGCGTAACACGGCGCGTGTTGTCTCCTTCGTCAATGGAGCGGCTGCCTATGGCGGTACACCGTCGGATGCGTCTGTCTTGCGCGCCATTGCCGCGATTAAAGCGCGTGGTCTGAAGGTGAGTTTCTACTGCTTTGCGATGATGGATATTCCATCAGGCAATGCGTTGCCTGATCCTCATCAACCGGGCGCGACACAGGCTGCTTTTCCTTGGCGTGGGCGGATCACCTGTGATCCGGCTCCGGGTGTTGCAGGCTCGCCGAGCGGCACTGCCGTGGCTGCACAACAGGTGACGCAATTCTTCGGCTCATGTCAGCCT
>Ga0164296_1005604_pt1 | contig 10915 bp, 6 predicted proteins | sample GEODES057metaG_FD_113533 | JGI IMG/M metagenome (GOLD analysis project Ga0164296, IMG submission 113533) | Dystrophic lake water microbial communities from Trout Bog Lake, Wisconsin, USA - GEODES057 metaG | ecosystem: Environmental > Aquatic > Freshwater > Lake | place: USA: Trout Bog Lake... | reverse complement strand
GTAGATGCCTCCAGGCGGCGGGGCAGGACTCGTTGCGATGCGAGCAGCGCCTCTTCCGTGAGCTCAGCACCAAGCGCTGCCTTGAGGGCGAAGCGGGGGACGCGGAACACCGAGGGTCGATGCAGGGCATGGCTCAGCTCGGTCGTGAACATCGCGTTGGTGACCGGTTCCGGTGCGGTCAGGTTGACGGGGCCGACCAGCGTGGCGTCGTCGATCATCGCGATCAGGGCGCCCACCTCGTCCGCGATCCCGATCCAGCTGAACCACTGTGTGCCAGACGACAGGGGCCCACCGAGTCCAGCCCGGAACAGCGGGAGCTGCTTCTTGAGCGCCCCACCCGCGGTCGACAGCACGATGCCTGTTCGAGCGAAGGTCGTCCTGACCCCCGCTGCCACGGCGGGTGCCGCTGCCTCCTCCCAGCGTTGGCAGACCTCGGCGAGGAAGCCCTCGCCTGGGGAGGAGTCCTCCGTGAGGACCTCGTCACCACGATCGCCATAGATGCCGATGGCGGAGCCGCTGACGAAGGCTGGCGGGAGGGTGGCAAGGCCGGTGATGGCGGTGGCGAGGAGGCTCGTCGAGCTCACGCGCGAGTCGAGGATCTCCGCTCGTCGCTCCACGCTCCAGCGCTTGTCGGCGATGCCGGCCCCGGCGAGGTGCACCACGGCGTCGATGGGGCCGAGCTCATTGAGCTTGGCCACGTCGATCGTGCCCTCCCTTGGATCCCATGCGACGTCGCTCGGGCCGTGCTGCTGACTACTGGGCCGCACAAGAGAGATGACGTGATCACCACGGGCGACGAGCGCAGCGCGCAGCGCCGTCCCGATGAGGCCGGATCCGCCGCTGATCACGATGCGCATGGTGTCTCCTTTGGTGAGTCCGGTGTCGTGGTTCCGGAAGGGTGCTGCTGCCCGAGCATCATGATCGTCTCGGCGACGATGGCGGCCAGGTGGTCAGGATGCGTCAGGTGCGCGCCATGGCCCGCACCTTCGATGGTGCGCCAGTGGCCCTGGCTGGGCATCGCCGCGAGCCGCATGGCTGCCTCTGCATGGTGCGAAAGTGCGCTGGCTGAGCCGAGGACGACGGTCAACGGGCACGCCAAGGTCGTCACGGCGTCGAGGGTGAACGGGGTCTCGAGGCGGACGATGCTCAGGTCGCCGATGAGTGCCGGTCCATCGGCGATCCGATCGGCACGATCTGGTTCGCTAAGGCGCTCCCACGACCCGTTCGAGACCATTCGTCGGAAGAAGCGCTCGACCTCGAGGCCTGGCTCATCGGTCAAGGGCTCGCCGCGATCGGGTGGCGGCGTTGAGGCCAGCCAGGGAAGTGGCGGCTCGTAGATGACGAGGTTGTCGATGGCGGAGGGCGCAGCCAGCGCCGCTGCGAGAGCGACGATCCCGCCGAAGCTGTGGCCGAGCACCGTCACGGGTCCGTCGCCGCGCATCGCGTCGATGACCGTCAACAGGTCATCGACGTGGTCGACCAGGGCGCCCGACGCTGCAGTCGTGCGTGATCCCTGGTAGCCGCGACGGTCATAGGCCACAACGTCCGCACCGTCGAGACGACGCGCGATCCGAGCGAAGCTCCCCGCCCGGTCCAAGGTCCCATGGACGCAGACCACCGTCCCCAGCGCGCCGCCATTGTCTCGATGAGCAACCATCAACCCGCCCACGAGCCCCGACGCCAAGGCCTCGAAGCCGATCGCGCGAGGGGGCAAGGTGCTCATGAAGCCAACCTAACGGTCTCGTTTCTTCAGAATTGCAGGGTGGGGGGTCCGGGTAGCATGGCGGAATGGTTGACACAGGTGGTTCAGGCTCCGCCGGTGGGGGGACCGAGAGCGGATCGAAGAAGCAGGCCGGCTCGTTCGGCGCCAACGCATGGCTCGTCGACGATATGTACGACCGGTTCATCAAGGACCCGTCATCGGTATCGGAGAGCTGGCGTGAGTTCTTTGCCGACTATCGACGCCCGGCAGCACCGGCACCGACCGCTCCCGGAGCGGTGCACGTGCCAGCGACGCCCGCACCGCCAGCGCCAGCCTCTGCCCACGAGCCGCCGTCGGGGGCATCGCCCCTGCGCGGCGCAGCAGCGCGGATCGTGGCCAACATGGAGGCCAGCCTCGCTGTCCCGACCGCCACGTCGTTCCGAACGATCCCGGCTCGACTCCTTGAGGTCAATCGGCAGGCCCTCAACGAGCAGCTTGCCCGTACGACAGGAACCAAGGTCAGCTTTACCCACCTGATCGGCTTCGCCATCATCAAGGCTTTGGCAGCCGTCCCGACGATGAACGCCTCGTTCATCGAGGCGATGGACGAGAAGGGCACCCCGGGCGTCATCCGTCACCCGCACGTCGGGCTGGGCCTCGCAGTCGATGTCGAGAAGACCGACGGGAGCCGAACCCTCATGGTGCCGTGCATCAAGGATGCCGACACGATGGACTTCCGGACCTTCGTGCTTGCCTATGAGGACCTCGTCCGCCGGGTCCACAGCGGCACTGCCGGACCCGACGACTTCGCTGGGACCACCGTGTCGTTGACGAATCCGGGCACCATCGGCACCCTCCAGTCCGTCCCTCGACTGATGCCGGGCCAGGGCCTCATCGTTGGGGTGGGGTCGCTCGGCTACCCGCCCGGGTTCGAGGCGGCGGACCCTCGCGTGATGGCCGAGCTCGGCCTCGGCAAGGTCGTGTCGATGACGTCGACCTATGACCACAGGATCATCCAGGGCGCAGAGTCAGGGCTGTTCTTGAAGAACGTGGCCGAGCGCTTGACCGGAGCGCACGACTTCTACGACGAGGTCTTCTCGTCCATGGGTGTGCCTTACGAGCCGTCGCGTTGGAGGACGGACTCGAACGTGGTCGAGGCGAGCGACGGAGGCGACCTCGAGCACCTCATGAAGGAGCTCAAGGTCCAGTCGCTCATCAACATGTACCGGGTTCGAGGGCACCTTGGCGCACACCTCGACCCGCTGGAGGCGGAGCCGCCCTCGGTGCACCCGGAGCTCGATCCGTTGACCTACGGGCTCACGATCTGGGATCTGCCTCGGCGCTTCGTCACCGAAGGAATCACCGGCAAGGTCCAGGCTCCGCTCGAGGAGATCCTCAAGGTCCTCCGGACGGCGTACTGCGGCACGCTCGGCATCGAGTACATGCATATCCAGGACCCTGTGCAGAAGGCGTGGATCCAAGAGCAGGTCGAGGGCACCTCGACGTCGTTGAGCCCTGACGAGCAGCGCCACATCCTCGATCGGCTCAATGCGGCCGAGGTCTTCGAACGCTTCTTGCACACTCGGTACGTCGGCCAGAAGCGCTTCGGGCTCGAAGGCGCCGAATCGACGGTCGTGGCGCTCGATGCCATCCTCGACGCCGCGGCCGTGGGCGGGACCAAGGAGGCTGTGCTCGGCATGGCTCACCGCGGGCGGCTCAACATGCTGGCCAACATCGTGGGCAAGTCCTATCGCGAGATCTTCTCCGAGTTCGAAGGCAACCTGGACCCCGAGAGCGTGCAGGGCTCGGGTGACGTGAAGTACCACAAGGGTGCCGAGGGGATCTTCACCGGCCTCAGCAACGTGTCCATCCCGGTCAGCATGGCCTCGAACCCATCGCACCTCGAGGCGGTCAGCCCGGTGGTCGAGGGCATGGTCCGGGCGAAGCAGGATCGGATCGCCCCACCCACCGACGGCACCCCGGCCGCCATGCGAGAGCGGACCGACGACTTCCCGATCCTCTCTGTGCTCGTCCACGGCGATGCCGCCTTTGCCGGACAGGGCGTGGTGGCGGAGATCTTCAACCTCTCGGGGCTCTCTGGGTACCGGACCGGTGGGACCGTGCACCTGGTGATCAACAACCAGGTCGGCTTCACGACGTCGCCGGTCTCGGCTCGGACCAGCGTGTATCCGACCGACGTGGCCAAGATGGTCCAGGCCCCGATCTTCCACGTGAACGGTGATGATCCCGAGGCCTGCGCTCGAGCCGCCCGCTTGGCCGTCGCTTTCCGAGACACCTTCCACAAGGATGTCGTGATCGACCTCGTCTGCTACCGAAAGCATGGTCACAACGAGGGTGACGATCCGAGCTACACCCAACCGCTGATGTACCAGCGCATCGATGCCAAGCGCTCCGTGCGCAAGCTCTACACCGAGACGCTCATCCGGCGCGGCGACCTCACGCTCGACGAGGCAGAGACGGCACTTGACGACTTCAACGCCAAGCTCCAGGCGGCGCTCGATGAGGTGCGAGAGAAGGAGGCGCCCGTCCTCGACGCACCCGTCCTCATCGAGATCCCCGACGATCCGCCTGCTCCGGAGACGGGAATCTCGGCGACCGAGATCGAGCTGATCACCACGGCCACGATGACGGTCCCGGAGGGCTTCACATTGCACCCGAAGCTCGAGCGCCAGTTCACGCAGCGTGCGGCGATGGTGCAAGGCGGGCAGATCGACTGGGCCTTGGGAGAGGCACTGGCCATCGGCTCGCTCCTCGACGAGGGGACGAGCGTGCGCTTCACCGGCCAAGACACCCGCCGCGGGACCTTCAGCCAGCGACACGCGGTCTTGGTGGACTACGCCGACGCCGAAGAGTGGATCCCGCTGGCACACCTCGGTGCCGGTCCGGCTCGATTCACGATCCGCGACTCTCTGCTCAGCGAGTACGCCGCGGTGGGCTTCGAGTACGGCTACTCAGTCGAGGCGCCCAAGGTCCTCACCATGTGGGAAGCGCAATTCGGCGATTTCGTGAACGGCGCAGAGATCATCATCGACAACTTCCTGGTCGCAGCGGAAGACAAGTGGGGCCAGCATGCCGGTCTCGTCATGCTCCTCCCTCACGGCTACGAGGGGCAGGGGCCCGAGCACTCGAGCGGCCGCATCGAGCGGTTCTTGTCGCTGTGCGCCCGAAACAACCTTCGAGTGGCGATGCCCTCGACCTCAGCCCAGTACTTCCACCTTCTTCGCTCACAGGTCCATCGGGACCGCACCACGCCGCTCATCGTGTTGACGCCCAAGTCGATGCTTCGGGCGGAGGCGAGCCGTTCGCCGATCGCCGCGTTCGAGTCAGGATCGTTCAAGCCGGTACTCGATGACGCCGACGTCGATCCATCCTCGGTCACTCGCATTGTGCTCGCCTCGGGCAAGGTGGCGCACGAAGCGTTCGCCCGTCGGGCGGAGCGCCGTGCAGCGGGCGCCGCAGGCGCCGAGGAGATCGCCATCGTCCGGATCGAGCAGCTCTATCCCTGGCCTGATGCCGAGATCGAAGCCGTCCTCCAACGCTATGAAGCGGCCACCGAATTGGTATGGCTCCAAGAGGAGCCGGAGAACATGGGCGCCTGGCCGTTTGCTCATCACCAGTTCCACCGGGTCATGCGAGACCGGATGCGCCTGACGCACGTGGCGCGGGCGGAATCGGCCAGCCCGGCGACTGGAAGCGGCCTCGTGCACCAGGCCGAGCAGGCGGATCTGCTCGACAGGGCAGTCGGGCAACTCTGAGTGTCAGCCCTCTTCGACCGGTTGAGTGCTTGACTGGCAACGCCATGACTCGCACCCACGTCGTCGTCGACGGATCGAACCTTGCCACCGAAGGCCGCACCATGCCGAGCCTCTCGCAGCTCGAGGATGCCATCGCAGCCTATGAAGAGGAGCACCCGGAGGCCGAGATCATCGTGGTCGTCGATGCGACGTTCGAGCACCGGATCGACGCCAAGGATCGGGATCGGCTGAAAGAGGCGGAGCTGCGGGGCGAGGTGGTCTCGCCGCCCGCTGGTGCCATAGGCCGCGGGGATGCTTTCGTTCTGAAGATCGCCACACGCACCGATGGGATCGTGCTTTCGAACGACTCATTCCAAGAGTTTCACGGGGAGCACCCGTGGCTCTTCGAGGAAGGGCGATTGATCGGCGGAAAGCCCGTGACCGGGGTTGGGTGGATCTTCACCCCTCGGACTCCGGTGCGCGGCCCAAAGAGTCGAGCGGCGACGCAGTCGGCGAAGAAGAAATCCGCCGCGGCAGCGGGTCCCGTGAAGAAGCTCAGCGTCACGCGTCCTGATGGATCGACGCCGAAGGTCGGCGACGTGCTGACCCCGGCGGCTCCGCCTCCGCCGCCCGAGCCGAAGAACATGCGCGCGTATGAGCTGGCCAAGGAGCTCGGCTTGGACAACAAGGAGCTGCTGGCGGCGGCCAAGAAGGCCAAGGTGGCGATCAAGAGCCACTCGTCGACGGTCTCGCCGGCTGATGCTGACGTCATCAGGGACCAGGTTGCTGCGGCGCTGGCTTCTCGGAAGATCCGCGCCTACGAGCTGGCGAAGGAGCTCGGTCTCGAGAACAAGGAGCTGTTGGCGCTGGCCAAGAAGGCCAAGGTCGACGTGGCGAGCCACTCGTCGTCGATCCTGTTGAGCGATGCGGACGTCATCCGCGCCGTGGCCAAGAAGGCGCAGCGGACTGCCGCAGTGGTCGCCGAGGCGGCCAGCGCGCCGGACGAAGAGCCCCCCGCTGGCGAGCAGCGCAGCGGTCGTCGACGACGGCGTCGGCGTGGCGGCGCGGGCGAGCAGGCGAGCGAGCAGGCTCCGACGGTGGAGCCCGCAACGAAGTCGACGGCGAAGCGCTCTCGAGCGAAGAAGGCGCCGGCAGCGGAGATGGCCAAGGCGGCCGCGCCAGAGCCGACCAATGCGCCCCTCGCCTTCTTGAGCTTCGTTGCCACCTATGAAGTCGGGGCAGCGATCGAGGGCACGGTGGCGCAGTTCACAAGCCATGGCGCCATGGTCGACGTCGATCTCGACGGCGAGCAGGTCTTCCGCTGCTACGCACCGACCGAGCGCCTCGGAACACCGGCGCCGAGCAAGGCCCGTGACGTGCTGACCCGCGGCGAGCGCAGCCGATTCACGCTGGTGGCGATCGACCCCACCCGGCGGGTGGCTGAGCTCGAGCTGGCGTGAGCAGCGGAGCTCGCGATGGATCCGACCGAGCTCCTCGCCCATCGACCTCCGTTCCTCTTGGTCGACGAGGTCGACAGCATCACACCGGGTGAGCGAGCGACTGGTCGCTGGCTGCTCACCGGTGAGGAGTGGTTCTTCGCGGGTCACTTTCCTGGGCGACCCACGCTGCCCGGCGTCTTGATGGTGGAGTCGCTCGCCCAGGTGGGAGCGACGGCCGTCCTCGCCGATGAGCGCTACGCAGGCAAGCTGCCCTTGTTCGGGGGGATCGAGCGGGCTCGGTTCCGACGCCAGGTCGTGCCCGGCGATCTGCTCGAGCTTGAGCTCGTCGTCACCCAGCTGTCTGCCCGAGCGGGCAAAGGGACGGGGCGAGCGACGGTGGCCGGTCAGCTGGCCTGCGAGGCACAGCTCCTCTTCGTGATCGTCGATGCGGGGGCGGCTCCGTGAGGATCGCCACCTGGAACGTGAACTCGCTGAACGTTCGACTGCCCCGGGTCGAGCAGTGGTTGGAGGCGAAGCAGCCTGACGTGCTCTGTTTGCAAGAGACGAAGCAGTCGGACGAGAAGTTCCCGTTCGACGAACTCGCTGCTGCAGGCTACGAGAGCGTCCACCACGGCGAAGGCAGATGGAATGGCGTCGCCATCGTGAGCAGGGTCGGCATCGACGACGTGTCGTATGGCTTTGGTTCGGACGAGGATGAATTCGGTGCTCGGTTCATCGCTGCCACCTGCAGTGACGTGCGCATCATGAGTTGTTATGTGCCCAACGGGCGATCACTCGACTCGGAGCACTTCGCGGCCAAGCTCCAATGGCTCGCCAAGCTTCGAGAAGTGCTCCGTGACGTACCGAGCAGCATGAAGGCGGCAGCGGTCGGGGACTTCAACGTGGCTCCCGTCGACGCCGATGTGTGGGACATGGCAGCGCTCGAGGGCATGACGCATGTGAGCTCTCAAGAGCGTGCTGCCATCGAGGCGCTCGAGGCCGTCGGCTTCGAGGACGTGTTCCAGCGCTTCCACCCCGATGGTGGCGTCTTCTCGTGGTGGGACTACCGAGACGGCGCCTTCCACAAGGGGCACGGCATGCGGATTGACCTGCTCTTGACGTCCCCGGCACTCAGCGAGACCGTGACCGACGCCTTCGTCGATCGGGATGCTCGAAAGGGCGCCAAGCCGTCGGATCATGCACCGGTGGTCATCGACACCCTCTAGGTGCTTCTCAGCCAAGCCCCTTCGGGAGGATGGCCTCGATGAGCGTGGGTCCATGTGTCGCGTAGCTCGTGGTCAAGGCATCGGCGAGACCCTCGGCAGTGTCGACGCGGACGCCCATCACGCCAAGCCCCTGTGCCAGCGAGACGAAGTCGAGATCGGGTGAGCCCAGGTCGAGCATGGTGGCGGCGGCGGAGCCCTCGGCCACGGCACCGACTCGGGCGAGCTCGAGGTTCAAGATGGCGTAGCTCCGGTTCGACAGGATCACGATGGTGACATCGAGCTCCTCTCGAGCCATCGTCCAGAGCGCCTGGAGGGTGTAGAGCGCGCTCCCATCCGCCTCGAGGCACAAGGTCCGTCCGTCCGGCCGTCCGATCGCTGCACCAAGAGCGGCGGGCAGTCCGTACCCGATCGCGCCGCCGGTCAAGGTCAGCACGTCATGGGCGGGAGCTCCGGCCAGCGCTCCGGCGAGGTGGATGCCCCCCGTGTTGGACTCGTCCACGATCGTCACTCCCTCCGGCAGCGTGGCGGCGACGGCAGCGGCCAGGGAGGCGGAGGTGAGTGGCCCGGTCGGGACCTCGGGGACCGACGGCGCGTTTACGGCGGCGGGCGAGGCGGCGGCTCCCACCGTCGACGCAAGGAGCGCCAGAGTGGATGCGGCGTCGGAGCTGGCATCGCAGAGCGTCACCACGGTGGCCTCGGGAGGGGTCAGCGAGCTGGCAGCACCCGGATAGGCGAAGAAGGAGGCGGGGGCCGATGCTCCGGCGAGCACGAGCAGATCGCAGCCCTCGAGCTGCAGCGCAGCGAACTCTCCGAGATAGCTCAATCGGTCGACGACGGGTGATCCAGCACCGCGGGTGGTGATGGGGGGGAAGGTCTCGAGGAGCACCGTGGCCCCCGTGGCGTCCGCGATCCGTGCCGCATCAGCCAGGGGGGTGGCTCGAGCAGCAGCTCCCCCCACCAAGATGATGGGCTTGGCGGCCGCAGCAAGCTGATCAGCGATGGCACGCAGCGTGGTCTGGCTCGGCACCTGCGGTGCGGGTGGCGCAACGGTGCTCGTCGACGAGCTGGTGACCTCTCCCCATGAGACATCGGCTGGCAAGACCAGCGTCGCCACACCGGTTGGTCCTCCAGTGGCTGCGGCCACGGCGTCTCGAGCATCGCCCGCGACGTCATCGGGGGCGGCGGAGGTCCGGGTGAAGAGTGAGAAGGTCTCGGCCACCGAAGCAATGTCACTGGTCAGCGGTGCGTCGAAGCGCAGGTGCGACGTGGCGTGGTCGCCGACGATGTTGATGAGCGGAGTCCTCGCTCGGCGGGCGTTGTGGAGGTTGGCGAGCCCATTGCCCTGGCCGGGGCCCAGGTGCAAGAGCGCTGCGGCGGGTGATCCGGTGACCCGGCCGTAGCCGTCCGCGGCACCGGTGGCGACGCCCTCGAAGAGCACCAGAATCCCGCGCATCGAAGGTACGGCGTCGAGCGCGGCGACAAAGTGCATCTCCGAGGTTCCCGGATTGGCGAAGCAGACCGTGACCCCTTCATCGACCAGTGTGCTGAGCAAGGACTGTGCGCCGTTCATGGTGTGGGTCTCCTTTGAGGGCTGAGGTGTGGATTGAAGAGGTGGTCAGGGTCGAAGGCCACCTTCAGGCGAGCTTCGAGGGCGAGGCGGGCGGGGTCGGTGAATCGCTCGTAGGCGCGAAGCTTCTCCGTCCCGATCCCATGTTCGCCGGAGATCTGGCCGCCGAGCGCGAGGCCGGCAGCGAAGAGCTCGTCGAGCAATGCGTGACGTGCGTTCTCGTCGGTCTCGAAGACGGAGAGGTGGACGTTGCCGTCCCCGGCATGACCGCAGCCGGCGATGAACGCACCACGGGCTTGGGCGATCTCGGCCACGGTGGCGAGGTAGGGGGCGATAGCGGAGCGAGGGACCACGAGATCGATGATGGCCGTGGCACCGTTGGCCTTGGCGACGTAGAAGGCCCGTTCCCGGGCCTCGATGAGACGGACGCCGGCGGACGGCGGGAGGACGAAGACCTCGGGCGAGCCGAGTGCCTCGAGCGCGCTGCCCATCGCCTCGATGTCCGCCGCCAGTCGATCAGGGTCGATGTCCTCGACCACCACCACGAGATAGGCCAGCGCTCGCTCGGTGATGCGTGCGGGCAGTCCGAGCTCGAGGTCTGCGGCCGCAGTGATCGATGCCATGGTCAACAGATCGAGGTACTCGAGGATGGCTGGCTCTCTCCCGGTCTCGATCAGTCGCGGCACTGCCGCCGTGACCTCGTCAAGAGTGTCGAACGGAGCCAGCAGGGTTGCGCTGTGCTCGGGGTGTGGGGAGAGCTTCAAGGTGACCTCGGTGACAAGAGCCAAGGTGCCTTGCGACCCGATGATCAGCTGCGTGAGGTCGTAGCCGGTCGAGCTCTTGGTCACCTTGCCGCCGCAGCGGAGGGTGGACCCATCCGCCAAGACGAGCTCGAGGCCGAGGACGTGGTGCCGGGTGACACCGTCGTGGATGGCACGCATCCCGCCGGCGTTGGTCGACACATTGCCGCCGAGGGAGCCGCTGAGCTCTCCTGGCTGGATCGGGTAGCGGAGCCCGGTGCCCGCAAGCGCATCGGACAGCTGGGCGAGTGTGACGCCAGGTTGCACGATCGCAACATGGTTGTCGGTGTCGATCTCCAGGATGGAGTCCATGGCGTCGAAGGCGACAAGGACGCAGCCCTCGATCGCCACTGCGCCGCCGGAGAGCCCGGTCCCGGACCCTCGGGCGACGATCGGTGTTGAGGCGGCCACGCATGCGGCGACGAT
>Ga0164296_1005603_pt1 | contig 10915 bp, 10 predicted proteins | sample GEODES057metaG_FD_113533 | JGI IMG/M metagenome (GOLD analysis project Ga0164296, IMG submission 113533) | Dystrophic lake water microbial communities from Trout Bog Lake, Wisconsin, USA - GEODES057 metaG | ecosystem: Environmental > Aquatic > Freshwater > Lake | place: USA: Trout Bog Lake... | reverse complement strand
TCAAAAAATTAAAAGCACAGTTTTGCTTCAGATACTTACTTGGACAACCGATATTTGGTAACCCGCCATCTTGGACGGGTTTAGAGTAAAACTCACTATCGTGATTAGAAAAGTACCTGCCCTCAAAAATCCATGGCTCTACAAATTTAGTATGCAGGAGTCATTTGGACGATATACACAAACCGCACTACTTTGCGATATTTCACTGCTCAAGCGTAAAACTCAATGCGTTTAAAAGCCCTACAGCACGCAGATTTCCACGCCCGAATACTTTTTATGCTGGACTTCACAATAAACGCTTGTAGGGCTTTTAAAGCAATCGCGTGGTGGTTATCCACAGACAGCACTCTTTATCCACAAAAAATCACGAAAAATGTAGCTTTTTGTAGATTTCGCAGATTGAGCGTTGAAATTATTGAAGAAAAAAACCGCAGAAAAGTTATCCACAACCAGTTCATTTCGCTCTGCTCCAGCAGAGAAACCCATCAATTTGGCAGGACTCAGGTTGTCCAGATAAATATATGAAAACACAATGCAATTAACGCAAACACATGATTTGAGAGATAACACCATGGCACAAGCTAAGACACTGACAACTGCTGAAATTGAGCGCTTGCTAACGCACATCAACACACGCAAGTACTCAGTTCGTAACAGATCAATGATGCTGCTCACGCACTGGGCCGGTTTAAGAATCGGCGAAGTAGCCTGCCTACGCTGGAGCGATGTCACAACTACGGACGGACAGATTAAAGATGAAATCCGCCTGCTGCCCGACATGACAAAAGGCCGTCATGCTCGAACTGTGTTTATCAGCGCAAAACTAAAAGCAGAATTGCAAGCCTATGCTGAGCAAGCAAAGTGCGTGGATCGCAGCTACCCATTCTTTGCTAGCCAAAAGAGCATCAGATCTGGTTTCGGCGCAAACAGCTTGGCACAAACGTTCGCCTTGCTTTACGAAGGCGCTGGTGTTGAGGGTGCCAGCAGTCACAGCGGGCGTAGGACTTTTTTAACCAACCTTGCTAACAAAGGTACTTCCATCCACATCCTAAAAACACTTGCTGGTCACCGCTCAATCAGCACCACCGCTGCTTACCTGTACAGCAGCCCAAGTCAGTTAAAAGCAGCTGTTGAATTAGTATGATCACAACTGGTGGATAAAAAATGAATTCAAGTCCTGTCTCGATTCAATATCTTTATTGAATTGATATATTTACTCTACACTGATGCGATGAACTGTGCCTTTTGCCATCTTCCCCCTGCACGAATAGCAGCTCAAAACGAATTGGCATTGCTATTCGATGATGCTTATCCTGTATCTCCTGGACATAGCCTTGTGATACCACGGCGACATGTAAGTTCTTGGTTTGAGATCGAGCCACAAGAACAAATTGCAATGCTCCAACTGTTAAAAACTGCTCGTCACCGCGTTGAAGAAAATCATAAACCCTCTAGTTACAACATTGGTATAAACGACGGTCCCGCAGCTGGTCAGACAGTACCTCACTTGCACATGCATCTGATCCCACGCTATACAGGCGACCAAAAAGATCCACGGGGTGGTGTTCGCTGGTTAATCCCAGAAAAAGCAAAGTACTGGTAATCAGGAATTTATATGATGAAAATCCCAAAGGACAAGCAGCTCGACACTAAAGCCCTTGGTGAACTCTTTGTAGAAGCGCAGAATTCATATAAACATCTACTTTTCAGTTTTTTGCTTCAAGAACTTCCAAGACGTACGGCAACCAATCTTCTGTTTAGCCCAGCGGAGTTACAAGTCGGCATGCTAAAAATAGCTGAATTTCCAGCAATGAAATGTCACCTTTCTCTTGGTCAAGATGCTCATCTGCTCAATGGTTTCGTCCAAGGTGTGCCTGTCCCAGGGGTTGCCTGGCATGGAGTGCATGCCCACCACCAAACCCTTTTTGAGCGTGGTGGCCACCGTCCTCAATATATAAGCGAGGTCCTTCTATGGACTCTGAGTTGCTTAGCAGGCCTCGTGTAACTTGTTCAAATCCCCGACAAGCACTTTGGATGGTTTCGTAATGAAAAACATCGCCCTTAGCGACATACCAATCCTCGAACCGCTCAGTGTATTTGACCTTGTACATGACTTTTGTCTCGAATCTTTAAAAATGGTAATGTGGAAAAAATCAAACTGTCCATCAATGATGCATCAGGCTAAGCTCACTTCATGAGCCTCGCCGAAAGCATCATCAGATCTAAATGCATGGAAGGATCTGAAATTGCTTTCAATACATAACGAAACCGTGCTGACAGGCATGGATCCGAGGGCCTCCGCATTCCTCCTCACTCGATAGAGGCGGAATCAAGCCTTCTAGGTGCCCTCCTACTCGACAACGAGGCTTGGGGCATCCGCTTCGGGTGATCAAGTGTCAGTTCGGGCATTGCAAGACGCGTTACCGGGGTCTGGCCAAGAACACCAGCCAACTGCTGGTGATGTTTGCGCTGTCCAATTTGTGGATGGTGCGCAAGCGAATGATTCAAGGGTTGGCGGCATGAGTGCGCCCAGAACGTGGGCAAGTGCCTCAAACTAGGCCCTAATGGGCCAAAAGACGGGGAAATTGGCGAAGAATTCATTGCTGGTTTCACCATATGAACATTCACGCATCAACTCGCGATTTGGCGGGGGTTGTGCAGACCATCCCTAGATTCCATTTCTTGAGCAACTCTGCATAGAGCTTGGCAAGCTTCAATCCCTCGTGAATAGCTCTGATACTAAGTTCCTCAACCACCGGTTAGCAGGATCTTTGTGTTTGCGTTCGTGCCAAAACTGCTTGATGTCGTAACTGGGCACCTCAAATGGCAACTTGAAGGTCTTCAAATTCGGTAGATTGCGGGTGTAGCTCAACACATAGCTGGGCAGCGTGGTAATCAAATCTGTTTGTTGCACGATGGCAGGCACAACAGTGAAGTGGGGAACGCGCAATACCACCCGACGCGTGATGCCCGATGCAGACAAATGCCGCTCTAACAAAGATGTCGTTGAGGTTTGCACCGAATGGCCGCTGAGGCGAGAACCTGGGGGTTCAATCACCACATGCGAGGCATTTGAAAACTGTGTGAGAGACAAACCTTTTTTGATACGCGGATGGTCTGCGCGCACCAGACATATGTGAGTATCAGTGAACAAACGCTGCTGATATACACCCGTTTTCAATGCAGGCAAAAACCCAATAGCGAGGTCGGCCTCACCGCTGGCTAAGGCGTCTTGGTAGGCTTCACGCGGCAACTGAAGCACGCGCAGATCTAGCTTAGGAGCCACCTTAGCCAAACGATTGATTAGGCGCGGCAAAAACACCAGCTCCCCAATGTCGCTCATCAGAATTTGAAAAATGCGATCGCAATGTAAAGGCTCAAAGGGTCCTTCTCCTTCTACGGCCCCCATCAAGAGTTTCAAGCCCTCATCTACGCTAGGACCAATTTTTAGGGCAAAGTCTGTGGGCTCCATGCCGCTTGGCACGCGCACAAATAACGGGTCACCGGTGAGTTTGCGCAACTTGGCTAAGGCATGGCTCATGGCAGGCTGAGATAGCCCAAGTCGAAACCCAGCACGGGTGAGGTTGTTCTCATGCATCAAGGCATCAAACACCTGCATCAGGTTGAGGTCTATTTTGGGGGTATTCATGAGACGAATAGTATAGCCCACTGTTCGCCCCGGCATGCCCCGTCAATCCGGCGTCAAGCGGTTCACGCCTGAGCGCCCTGACAGCACTTCGCTGGCAATGATGAGACGCTGCATCTCTGATGATCCTTCGGTGATCAAGCGACTGCGCGCATCACGAAACATCAATTCCAGCGGCAGTTCGCGCGACAGGCCTAGACCTCCATGGATTTGTATGGCGCGGTCGACGATACGCATGTAGACCTCATCGGCATAGAGCTTGACTTGAGAAGCCTCGACGTGAAAGTTCATACCTTGATCAGCCTTCCATGCTGCGTGGTAGGTCATCAAACGGGCGGCATGCAACTCAGTGGTGGAATCGGCAATCATCCATTGGATAGCTTGACGACGCGATAAGGGTTGGCCAAAAGTCTGGCGCTGATTGGCGAAGTCAACTGCCATCTCCAAGGCTCGCTGTGCACGACCGAGCGCCTTGGGGCCATGGATCAAACGTCCCACATCCAAAAATTCCCTCGCCAACTCCCACCCCTGACCGGGCTCGCCAACCATTTGCGACGCATGGACCCGCACATCGTCGAACACGAGCTCCCAAGGTCGGTCAGGACTCATCAATTCAAAGTTCTGGCCTAAGCGCATCCCGGGTGTGCCTTTGTCAATCAAGAAGCACGAGACACCGCCACCCGTACCTGCTTCGCCGGTCTTGGCAAACAGTTGCACAAAGTCTGCCTTATCAGCGCTGGTGATGTATATCTTGCTACCGTTGATGCGGTAGTGGTCACCTTCCCGCAAAGCGGTCGTCAACATTCCCGACGGGTCCGATCCTGCACCAGGTTCTGTCAACGCAAAGCAAGTTCGTTTGTCACCTTTGATCACTGGATAAAGGTATTTCTCCTTTTGCTCAGCGGAACACCTGAACAGCACTGGCCCTAAATAGGGCGTGAGCACGGTCTGCGCGCGAAAAGAAGGGGCATTGCATTTAGCCAACTCCTCCATAACCAAACACATTCCCACAAAGCCTACCCCACCGCCTCCGTGTTCTTCGGGGAGATCAAAACACCAAAACCCTAAGGCTTTGGCTTTGTCTTGCAAGACCTGTCGCAGTTCATCTGGAATATCTGGCTCATTGGCGTATAAAGACTCCAAAGGCATGAGTTCTTCTTGCACAAAACGGCGAACAGAGTCTCGCAACATCAGCAGTTCGTGGTCGAAAGCAAACTCCATCAAATCACCCCTTGTTGGCTGAGCTTTGCAATCTCATCGTCGCTGATGCCCAGTTCATGCAGCAATTCATGGGTATGCTCCCCCAAGGTGGGAGGTGGCAAAAAATCACTGCAGTTGTCACCGTCATAACGCACCGGTCGATGGGCAGCCTTGACGACCCCCTGTTGCGGATGAATGGTCTCGTAGAAAAGGCCCAAGTGTTGGACCTGTGGGTCTTCGGCCAAATCCTGCAGCCGTCGCTCGGGCGCAAAAGGCACGTCATGCGCCTCTAAAAGAGGCATCCAGTAAGCACGGTCTTGTGTAGCAAATGCTTGTGCCAAGTCGATGGCCAGCGCGTCATAGTTACCCACGCGTGCGCTCCGGTCAGGGTACTTTTGAAGCAAATCCTCGCGTCCGGTGGCCTGCACCAAACCTTGCCAAAACTTCTCGGGTGAGGACAAATGCAAGCCAATGCGCAAGCCATCTTTGCAGGTCACGATGAACGACTGAGAGGACGCCGAACGAGAATAAAAAGGCACAGGCTCGCCACTCGCAAATAAACGGCCCAAAGGCTCGGTGGCGAACGCCACGGTGGCCGCCAACATACTGACCTCCACCTTGCGGCCTAGTCCAGTTCGGGCACGTTCAACCAATGCACCCAAGACGCCTAAGGCGGCATACATCCCCGTCAAGGCGTCAGACACAGCGGGGCCCGGTACACGAGCGTCAATGCCTTGGTGGAACATGGACAGCCAACCAGAAAGGCTTTGTCCCACGTTGTCGTAGGCGGGTCGTTCAGCGTAGGGCCCCGTCGCGCCATAGCCGGTAATGGCGGCATAAATCAAACTAGGGTAGTGCTCCTTCAACTGCAGATAGCCCAACCCCAATCGTTCTTCTACCCCCGGTCGTACATTCAGCAAGACCACATCAGCCGTTGCCAGCAAAGCTGCCATGGCAACCGTGGCTTCTGGTTTAGTGAAGTCTAGTGTGATGCTGCGCTTGTTGCGGTTGTGCGCTTGAAAATGTGAGCTGTAAAGCCCCCCATTGAAAGCGCGAAACGGGTCGCCTGCCCCAGGTCGCTCGACTTTGACTACATCGGCGCCCATCTCCGCCAGGAGCATTGCCGCATAAGGCGCTGTGATAAAACTGCCCAGGTCCAAGACCCGCACACCGTCTAGCACTTGAGGAGAAGGATTGGTCACAATCATCACTCCGATTTCACACCTGTGAGCTTGACCAAACGTGCCAAGGCTGCCGTCTCCTTGCGCATGAATGCAGCAAATTCGTCAGGGCTCGAAGGTGCGCCCACCACACCCAAAGAAGCCAAACGCTCTTTGACATCGGGTTGGGAGAGTGCCAAACTGATTTCGCGCGATAAGCGCTGGGTAATCTCTTTAGGAGTGCCTGCAGGCACGGCCGAGCCGTACCATGTCATGAAGTCAAACTCTGACAACGCTGCCTCTGCCACAGAAGGCGTGTCAGGGAATGATTCCAATCGCTTGGCACTTGATACCGCCAGGGCATTCAAACGACCTGCTTTGACGTAGGGCAGCGCCGAAGATGAGCCGGTAAACATGACGTCAACCTGTCCAGCGACCAAGTCGGTCAGCGCAGGTGCCACACCTTTGTAGGGGACGTGCGTAATGTCAATGCCAGCCAAAGACTTGACCCACTCCATCGAGAGGTTGTGGGGTGTGCCATTTCCAATCGAGGCGTAGTTAATCTTGCCGGGTTTGGCCTTGGCTGCTGCGATCAACTCCGGTAAGGTTTTCACGTTTAACGAGGGGTGAGCCACCATCACTAAAGGCACAAATACCAACTGAGAAACTGGCGAAAAGTCTTTCACCGAATCGTAAGGCAGCTTGGGAAAGAAAGACGGATTAATGGCATGTGAATCAGTGATCAAGCCCAAGGTGTAACCATCAGGCGCAGCCTTGGCAAGCATCTCCGTCCCAATCAGAGTGCTGGCACCAGGTTTGTTTTCCACCAACACAGGCTGCCCCATAGATTGCGTCATTTTTTGCGCAAGTAAGCGAGCCACGATGTCCGCGCCACCCCCTGCAGGATATGGCACGATGAAACGGATGGGCTTGTTGGGATAGCTTGCCTGGGCCAAGGCCTGAGGCGTGCAAACACTGACTACCGCGGTGAACAACATTCCCAACAGGCCACACCGTGACAGCGTAATAAATGTCAACTTGAAAAACATTGACGATCTCCTTGTATGGTGGCTGGGATCAATCTAACTTCACATTCAGTTCTTTGATGTGAGCGGCATAGGCCGCACGGTCTTTACGCAAAAAATCAGCAAATTGCGCCGGACCTTGATTCAACAACTCCAAGCCAACACCGGAGATGTACTTTTGTTGGAAGTCGGGTCGAACAATGACTTTGGAAACATCAGCCGCAATTTTTTCGACCACTGCACGGGGTGTTGCAGCAGGCGCAATCAAACCAAACCAGGCGCTGGCATTGAAACCCTGCAAACCTACTTCACTGAAGGTAGGAACCTCTGGAAGCGATGCAGACCGCTTCGGCGAAGCAATGGCGATGGCACGCAACTGACCACTACGGACCAACGGAATGGCTGGTGGGACACCCGTGATCGCAAACTGCACTTGACCCGACAACAAAGCAGGCATGACATCGGCTACACCTTTGTAAGGCACATGCAATGTCTTGATGCCCGCAAGCTTTGAAAAAGTCTCTGCATCAATATGGGCCTTACTGCCCAAACCATATGTGCCATAAGCCACCTCCTCCGGCTTCGCCTTCGCAGCAGCGATCAAATCATTCAACGTATTCCCCTTGAAAGCTGGGCCAACCACCATGACCTCCAAAGTTTCCGCCACGTTGATGACAGGCACAAAATCTTTTACTGGGTCATAGGGCAACTTGGTGTAGAGGTACTGATTGGAGGAAATCGTCGGGTCGTTGGCCAACATCAATGTGTACCCATCATCTCCAGCGGCCAAGGTGGCTTGTGCCGCAATTATGGTGTTGGCGCCCGCTCGGTTTTCTACCACCACTTGCTGCCCCCACTCACGACTTAACTCTTGGCTTAAGCCACGAGCCAAGTTATCGGCCAAGCCCCCAGGTGGAAATGGCACGATGATTTTTACGGCTTTGCTTGGGTAGTTGGCACTACTCTGAGCATGCGCAGCGGTTGACAGCAGAGTCGTAGCTGCACAAACACTACAGATAAAGATTCGGGTAAAAATTTGTGAGATGCGTGTCATAGATATCTCCTGTATTCGTTGTGAAATGGTTTGCTATATCTAGCAACTTACTCATGAAACTTGTCTTTGTTTGTCTTTCCATAGGGGCGCACGCAAGGCACGCTTATCTATCTTGTTGGTGCTGGGTACGCGAGGCATCGATTCGAGAAATTGGTAATACTTAGGGCGCTTATAACCCGCGATGTGGGCACGACAATGTTCAGTCAATTCCTCTTGGGTGGCGTTGCAGTTAGATTTGAATACCACCGCTGCGACCACCGACTCACCCCACTTCGGGTCAGGCGCACCGACCACGGCCACCTCGGCAACCGCTGGATGCAGCAGCAAGGCTTCTTCAACCTCGCGGGAGTAAATGTTTTCACCACCGGAGATGATCATGTCTTTCTTGCGATCCACGATGAACAAGAAACTGTCTTCATCCAAATATCCCATATCACCCGTGTGCAAGAAGCCGTCGCGCAGTGTTTGCGCGGTCTCCTCAGGCTTTCGCCAATAGGCTTGCATCACAGACTTTGAGCGCATGCATACCTCACCCACCTCACCGACCTTACATTCACGGCCATCGTCGGTCATGATTTTTAAATCGGTGCCTAAATACGCCTGCCCCGCTGAAGCTAGGCGCGCACGTTGCTGTAGCGAGCCCTCCAATATGTGCTGATGCTTGAGCAAGGTGGTGCCAAGGCCCGCTTCAGTCATACCGTAGATTTGCATGAAGATAGGCCCCATGACAGCACGTGCTCGTATGGACAAAGCCACAGACATGGGCGCTGAGGCATAGCACACCGTGTGCAAGCTAGACAAGTCGACCGGCATTTTCTCTTGCACGTCTAACATCATCGTGATCATCGTAGGAGCCAAATGCGCAGAAGTTATGCGCAATTGGGCCATACTGTTCAACACAGCGGCGGCTTCAAAGGTGCGATGTAACACAATGGTGGCACCCACCACCCAATATGTGAGTAACTCTGTTGGGCCTCCTATGTGATAGAAAGGCATAACGATCAACATGCGGTCTGTTTGCGCCGCAGCGTGGGACAGGGCTTGAACGCGCGCTTGCTCCAACTGCGCTTCATTCCCCAGCATCACACCTTTGGGTACCCCCGTGGTACCGCTGGTGTAAATCAACAAAAACGTGTCGTCTTCCTGAGCTCGGTAGGCCAGAGGTTCGACCGGCGCTGACGCCAACCATGACTCATAGTCCAGCGCCCAATCCAAGGGGTTAGCCAATTGATCAAAACAAATAAATATCGTGTGCGCTGGCAATTGGGATCGCAAAGTCTCAACTCGCGCTAGGTACTCCGACTCAAAGAAGAAGACCGAGGGATCGGCATCGTGCAAGATGCCAATTTGCTCAATTGCCGACAAGCGGTAGTTCAGACCCAGGCCAACATAGCCCCCCAAACCCGCTGCCCCGTAGACCTCCAGGTATTCTGGGCAATTGCGTGATAACACAGCCAAACGAGTCTGGCGTGAACAACCCTTTGCCGCCAATGCATTGATAAGTTGTTTGACGCGCCGCGCATAGTCACGGTGGCTCAAACTGCGTCCTTCAAAAAGTACCGCGGGGTGCTCGGGGAAGCAGCAAGCGTTGCGCTCAATCATGTCTCCGAGAATCATGTCAGACCTCCGTCTCGACGAACCAAGGTTTGTGACACGCCATCTTGTGCCACTTGCCCTGATTGATTCACAAGTTTGATCTGTCGCTCGATGACACCACGCTCTCCATCAGCGGTGGACCGTTTACCAACAATCTCCACCTCAACATGCACCGTGTCCCCGACGAACAAAGGTGCGAGGTAGCGCCAACTTGAAAAACCTAAAGCTGCGATCACGGCATTCCCCAACTCAGGAAACTTTGTCGCCATGCCAAACGCGATATGCAAACCATAGCTACCTTGAAAAATCCGCTGTCCCAATGGGGTGTTGCGAGCATATTCGGCATCGGCATGGATGGGATGCCAATCGCCACTGCTCATACACGCATCGTGCAAGTCGGCCTCGGTCAAGGTGCGGCCTGCACTGCGCCACATGGCACCGATCTGAATGTCGTCAAAGCGGACTGGCATGCTCATAGCCACTCCTTTAGGCTAGGGCGTTTTGCAAGAAAGCACAGGTGCGTTCTCGCGCCAAGGCCACGTCAGCTGCTGCGCCCCGTGTGTAAAAGCCATGATTAGCGCCGGGGTAGAGATGCATCGTGACAGAGGGTTGCGGTTTCAATGCATCCGCTATGGCTTGACGGGCGTGCTCCGGCACATAGGGATCCATGTCTCCAAAATGCAGCATCAATGGACATTGCAAAGCCGAGGTCAAGTGCAAGTGGGTTTCAATGCCAACACCGTAAAACGAGACCGCCGCATCAACTGACGCGGACGCCGCTGCCAGGTAAGCCAACTTGCCCCCCAAGCACATACCAGCCACGGCGACACGCCCCGAAAAACCAGGTAGTGAACGGATGTGTTGTACCGTGCTGGCGATGTCGCGCAAACCATCGCTGTCTGCGTACTCATGCAAATAGCCCATGGCTTTGGCGATATCTTCTTTGCTATGCGTGAGACTGATGTTGGGTGCAAAGCGCCAAAATAAATCAGGCGCATAAGCCAAGTAACCGTCCTCTGCAAATCGATCTGCTACAGCGCGGATATGGGGAGTGACGCCAAATATTTCTTGCAACACGATCACAGCGTGGCCATTGGCTTTCGCTGGGACATACATGAACACCCCCGGGATGCCAAGCAATCGATTGTTTCTGGCTTTAAGATAAAGATTGCACCCGTACATTCGGACTTTGATGTGGCTTTTTTTCCACTGTCCTTGATGGGATTTGCTGATT
>Ga0164296_1005602_pt1 | contig 10916 bp, 9 predicted proteins | sample GEODES057metaG_FD_113533 | JGI IMG/M metagenome (GOLD analysis project Ga0164296, IMG submission 113533) | Dystrophic lake water microbial communities from Trout Bog Lake, Wisconsin, USA - GEODES057 metaG | ecosystem: Environmental > Aquatic > Freshwater > Lake | place: USA: Trout Bog Lake... | reverse complement strand
TATCCGCAAAAAAATTGCACTGTTTTGCAACGTTAATATCAATGCCGTAATTGAAAGCATCGACGCATCTACCATATACGATGTTCCTTTACTGATGCTGAAAGAGCAACTGGATAGAACAGTGTTAACCAAGCTGAAACTGCCTAATAAAAACGAGCCTGACCTGGAAAGCTGGAAAGACTTTTTAGGAAGATTAAAGAACCCAACATCGGAAGTAAGGATCGGACTGGTAGGCAAATACGTGGAACTGCCGGATGCCTATAAATCGATCACTGAATCATTCATCCATGCAGGTGCAAAAAACGAATGCAAGGTACGTGTGGAGTACATTCCATCGGAACAATTAACGCCCGAAAATGCGGTAGAACGTCTGCAAAACCTCGACGGTGTACTGGTTGCGCCAGGCTTTGGCGAACGCGGTTTTGAAGGCAAAATTGAAGCTATCCGGTATGTGCGCGAAAATAATATACCATTCTTTGGTATTTGTCTTGGTATGCAATGTGCCGTCGTCGAATTCGGTCGCCATGTATTGGGATTGAAAAACGCCAGCAGTACCGAAATGAATGAGCATACGCCGCATCCGGTTATTGCAATGATGGAAGAGCAGAAAAAGGTGAAGAACAAAGGCGGCACCATGCGTCTGGGTTCTTACGCCTGCGAACTAAAAAAAGGCAGCAAAGCAGCAGCCATTTACGGTAAATCGCGCATCAATGAGCGTCACCGCCACCGTTATGAATTCAACAACAACTATCTGAAACAATACGAAGAAGCTGGTTTTGTACCCTCAGGGATCAATCCTGACAACGGACTGGTAGAGATCATCGAACTTAAAAAACACCCATTTTTCATCGGCGGACAGTTTCACCCCGAATTAAAATCAACAGTTGCTAATCCTCACCCACTTTTTGTTAACTTTGTCGCCGCTTCGCTGGAGTATGCCCGCAAGAAGTAACAAAGTACGCTAATTAACAATGGATAAGAATACAATAACAGGGTTTATTCTGATCGTTCTGATCATGATAGGCTCCTACTTTTTATTGAAGCCTTCGGATGCGGAGATCAAAAAGGAAAAGCATTTACAGGATTCAATCGCCCTGGCCAAGGCAGGTGCTAAAGATCGCGCCGCAATAAAAGCTGATACTTCGAAGAAGATCGCTGCAGTTGATACCGCTGCTTTGAAAGGTATCCCTTTCGGCCTTGCCTCTTCGGGTACCGAAAAATTCATTACGCTCGAGAACCAGGAATTACTGGTTAAACTGAGCAATAAAGGCGGGCGCGTTTACTCAGTCGAGTTGAAAAACTACAAGACCTACGACAAAAAGCCGCTGATTTTATTTGATGGTGACGAAAACAACAGTTTCGGCCTGAACCTGAGGGTGCAGGACAAACCGGTTAACACCAACGATTATTTCTTTACCAGCAGCACACAAAACCTGAGCGTTGCCGCAAAAGATTCAGCTTCGGTAACCCTGCGTCTGAGCTATAGTGCTACTCAGTTCATCGATTACATCTACACGCTAAAAGGCACCGGGTTTAAGCTTGGTTTGACCATTAAAACAACCGGCCTGGATAACATCATTGCCAACAGTAATACCCTGAACCTGAACTGGGCCGCCAGTATGCGCAAGCAGGAAAAGGACATTAAACTGGACCGTACCTATTCGACCCTGTTTTACCTGAATACCGACAATGATGTTGACTACCTGAGCGAAGGCAAAGACGATCAGAAAACCATTATCGACAAAAAAATCCAGTGGGTAGCCTTCAAAGAACACTTTTTCTCGGGCGTCCTGATATCAAAACAAGGGGCCGACAAATCCGACCTGTCGGTTAGTACCGATGCAACCGAAAGCAACCATGTGAAGCAAATGAAAGCCAATCTGGCTTTTACCCGCAGTGCCGACGGCAGTTTGCCATTGGAGTTTTATTTCGGCCCTAATCAGTTTAGTTTACTGACAGATCAAGGACATGGTCTGGATAAGATCGTTAATCTTGGCTGGGGTCCATTAAAATACATCAACCGTTATGCTACCATCCCTATCTTCAATTTATTGAAGAAATTCAATTGGAACTATGGCTTTGTGATCCTGGCATTGACAGTGATATTGAAATTGGTGCTATCGCCACTTACCTACAAATCGTACCTGTCGATGGCTAAGATGCGGATCCTGAAGCCGGAGATGGACGAGATAAAAGCCAAAGTTGGCGAGGATAATCCTACCCTGCTGCAACAGGAATACATGAAATTGTATAAGAAAGCCGGCGTTAACCCGCTCGGTGGTTGTTTGCCGCTATTGCTGCAAATGCCTATCGTTATCGCTTTCTTCCGCTTTTTCCCGAGTTTGTTTGAGTTGCGCGGGCAGAGCTTTTTGTGGATGCATGACCTTTCCACCTACGATTCGGTGATCACCTTTTCGCCGATCTTTGGTACCGACCACATTAGCTTAATGTGTTTGCTGATGACCATTTCGACCTTGGTTTATACCTATTTTAATAACCAGATATCAGGTGCAACCGGCCAGATGAAATATATCGGCTATATCACGCCGATCATCTTCCTGATCACGCTGAACAGTTATCCCGCGGGACTGAACTATTATTATTTCCTGGCCAACATGTTTACTTTCCTGCAGCAATACCTCATTCGTTTGATGGTTGACGACAAGAAGATACACGCCCAGATACAGGAAAACAAAAAGAAACCCGAAGACAAGAAAAAGAAATCAGGTTTCCAGGCACGTATGGAAGAAATGATGCGCCAGCAACAGCAGACGCAGGCGAAGAAGAAATAATTTTTGTTTTAACGTTGAAATGTTGCAAGGTTGAAACGTTAAAAGACTTAGAAACATATTTGTAAACCCGGTTAACTACTAGCCGGGTTTATTTTTTGCTATTAAAAACATTACAACCTTCCAACATTTCAACGTTACAACCTTCCAACAAAAAAAGTAAATTTGAAACCATGTACGCCATCGTCGATATAGAGACCACCGGTGGTCATGCCAACGCCAATGGCATAACCGAAGTGGCTATTTGTTTGCATGACGGCAAGAAAGTTACGCAGCGTTACAGCACCCTGGTAAATCCCAGGCAGGATATTCCGGTTTATATCCGGGCGCTTACAGGTATCACTAACGAAATGGTGCAGGAGGCCCCGCCTTTCGACGAGGTAGCTGCTGATATCTATCACCTCTTACATGGCAAAATATTTGTAGCCCATAATGTCAATTTCGATTACTCTTTTATCCGCCATCACCTATTATCGGCGGGCTATGAACTGCAATCGCCTAAATTATGTACGGTAAGATTGGGTCGTAAAATTATGCCCGGACTCCCTTCTTACAGTCTTGGTAAATTCTGTCATTACCTGGGTATCCCCAACGATGCCCGGCACCGGGCAGCCGGCGATGCGGAGGCTACGGCAACGCTTTTTACGCTGTTGCTACAACAGGATACCGGCAACCATGTGCAGGCCATGCTAAAGCAAAAGTCGAAGGACCAAACCCTGCCGCCCAACCTGCCGAAAGAAGATATCGACAAATTATCCTATACCCCCGGCGTCTATTATTTTCATGACGAGAAGGGCAAAGTGATCTATGTGGGCAAAGCGCGCAATGTGAAAAAACGGGTTTTGAGTCATTTTTCGGGTAACAATGCCGGATATCAACGCCAGGAATTTTTAAAGAACATCTACCATATTAGTTACCAGGATTGTGGCACCGAACTGGTTGCCTTTGTACTGGAAGCGATCGAGATCAAACGTTTATGGCCCAAATACAACCGTTCGCTAAAGCGATATGAACACAGTTATGGCATCTATTGCTTTGAAGACCAGCGCGGTTATATGCGCCTTGCCGTAGATAAAAGGCGCAAACATGCGGCACCGCTGTATACCTGCAACTCGCTGCTGGATGGACGCAACATTTTACTCCGCTTGATCGACGATTTTGAATTGTGCCCCAAACTGTGCTTTATACAAACCAATTCGGAGCTGTGTACCGGCGTCAACGGACCGGTTTGTGCCTGCGAGGGCATAGAAAACCCTGACACTTACAACGAAAAAGTGCAATGGGCCATTGATAAACTAAAAGACACTTTACCCACTTTTGCCGTTCGCGATGAAGGTCGCCGTAATGATGAGCATAGCTGTATCCTGATCGAAAAAGGTCAGTTTTATGGCATGGGCTACGTGGCTCAGGACCTGGCAGTGAACGGCCTGGATGACTTAAAAAATCACCTTACCCCCTACCCGGGCAATGACTATATCAGGAATATGGTTTCTAATTATGCGATGAGATATCCGGAGCGGATGATGGTGTTTGCGTAACTAGCTCAAATCACCCCCGCCTTCAGCAACTCCACTTCCATTTCCTGTTGCAATTTGAGTGCTTCTGCTCTTGCTGCTTCGGCAAAATCTTCGCCATTGGAGGCATAAATGATAGAGCGTGAAGCGTTGACGATCAAACCGCAATCTTTGGTAATACCGTATTGGCAAACCTCCTGCAGGTTTCCACCCTGTGCCCCGACACCAGGGACAAGCAGGAAATTATCAGGTGCATATTTTCGGATATTGCTAAACTCGGTGCTTTTGGTTGCACCTACCACAAACATGATACGATCGGCACCTGCCCAGGTATTGGCTTTTTGAATAACAGTTTCATAAAGCGTTTGTCCATCCACATTAAGGTATTGAAAATCCTTGCTCCCGACCGAGGAGGTAAGTGCAAGCAGTATCACCCACTTACCTTCAAAAGCGAGGAAAGGCGTTACGCTATCATTACCCATGTAGGGCGCAACAGTTATCGCATCAAAATCCATCCCGGCAGCGTCTTTATCGAAAAATGTCCTGGCGTACATACCCGAGGTGTTGCCGATATCGCCACGTTTTGCGTCAATGATACTAAGACAATCTTTCGGAAGGTATTCGCTTGTTTTGATCAGGCTTTGAAGACCCGGAACACCATGGCGTTCGTAAAAAGCCGCATTAGGCTTGTAGGCTATACATAGGTCGCGGGTGGCATCAATTATCCTTTTGTTAAACTCAAATATCGGATCAGCATAACCCTCTTTGATGAATGAGGGAATCTTTTCGATATCCGTATCGAGTCCGACACATAAAAACGACTTCTTTTGTTTGATCTGCTGGATAAGTTGCTGGCGCGAAAGCATGTATGAGAATTAAATGATCGGCTGCAAAACTAAGCAATAAGCAAGGTGTTACCAACTAAAGATATTTTTTCAAAATTTTTGATATATAAAATTTAATGACTAAAATTGTGACGTTATCCTTTGAATTTTTCTTGCACTAAAGAAACAATTTAAAATTCCACTGTACTCATTAAGTTTTAGATGTTGCATAGACAAGTTGCAGGTTAATTTCTCTTAAAAATTTTATTTCCTTTTGAACTATTTTTTATATCATGTTTGATACAACAGAATTGAACGATAAGCTCGTTTCAGAGTTGCGTGACATTGCCAGAAGCTTGGGTATTGCCGAGGCCGATGATCTCAGAAAGGCTCAACTTATCGAAAATATAATCCAGCAACAGCAGTTGATCGAAGCTGCCCGCGCACAACAAGCAGCCGTAGAAAGCATTTATGCCGAACCTGCTGCAACGGCTAAAGCTACTGAAAGCAGCGACAGCGAAAAGCCCCGTAAAAGAGCCCGTACGCTAAAATCTGCCAGTAGCAAACCAAGGGTAGAAGTTCCGCTGGACGACACCAACCTGTTTGACGAACCTGATGAAGAAACCAGGACAGAAGAAGCAGAAGAGCAGGAAGTTTCGGCATTTACTCCGGCAGCTGAACAACCCGGACAGGAAGATGCGCCGGTAAAATCAGAAGAAGTAGTTGCAGAAACAAAACCGGCTAAATTTGAGCGCCGCTTTAACAACGGACAAAATAATGCAAAGACACCGGATCCTGCGATCAACCTCGATTTCGATAATGTGATCGTAAACGAAGGTGTGCTGGAAATTATGCCTGACGGTTATGGGTTTTTAAGATCGTCTGACTACAATTACCTTACGTCGCCGGATGATATCTATGTATCCCAATCGCAGATTAAATTGTTTGGTTTAAAAACCGGTGATACTGTACGCGGAAGTATCCGCCCTCCAAAAGAAGGTGAAAAATATTTCCCTTTGGTGCGCGTAGAAGCCATCAATGGACGTGTACCGGCCGAAGTGCGCGACCGTGTACCATTTGACCACTTAACCCCATTATTCCCCTCTGAAAGGCTTGAATTGTTCACCGATATGAACAATTATTCGACCCGTATCATGGACCTGTTCTCGCCAATAGGCAAAGGACAACGCGGTTTGATCGTAGCGCAGCCTAAAACCGGTAAGACGATGTTACTGAAAGACGTAGCCAATGCTATCGCTAAAAACCACCCTGAAGTTTACCTGATTATCCTGCTGATTGACGAACGTCCCGAAGAAGTTACGGATATGGCCCGCAGTGTACGTGCTGAAGTTGTTTCATCAACTTTTGACGAACCTGCCGAACGCCATGTGAAAATAGCCAACATCGTTTTGGAAAAAGCAAAGCGTATGGTTGAATGCGGCCACGACGTAGTTATCCTGCTCGACTCGATCACCCGTCTGGCACGTGCATACAATACCGTTGCTCCTGCTTCCGGTAAAATATTATCGGGTGGTGTTGATGCCAATGCATTGCACAAACCAAAACGTTTCTTTGGTGCGGCCCGCAATATTGAAGATGGCGGTTCATTGACCATCATTGCTACAGCTTTGACAGAAACCGGTTCGAAAATGGATGAAGTGATCTTTGAAGAGTTTAAAGGCACCGGTAACATGGAATTGCAACTCGACCGTAAACTGTCTAACAAACGTATTTTCCCTGCGATCGATATTACCGCTTCAAGTACACGTCGCGACGATCTGTTGCTCGACCGTGATACCCTGCAGCGCGTTTGGATCCTGCGTAACCACCTGGCCGACATGAATTCACAGGAGGCCATGGAGTTCCTGCAAAGCCAGATACGAGGCACTAAAACAAACGAGGAATTCCTCATTTCGATGAATTCCTAATAGCTCATAGATCATAGTTCATAGCCGATAGCCAATGGTCCATAGCCTTTTTCAATGACCCAATGACGCGCAGCAAATGACCAATGACCCAATGACGCGCAGCAAATGACCAACGACCACCCATGAAAAAGCGCATTCGTAAACACGTTCCCAACGCCATCACCTGTGCAAACCTGTTCAGTGGCTGTGTTGGTATCGTGTTTGCATTTCAGGAAAATTTGGTTTTTGCGGCCTATGCCCTGTTTCTGGCGGCGATATTCGACTTTTTTGATGGCTTTGCCTCGCGGGTTTTAAAAGCATTTTCAGGGATAGGCAAAGACCTCGATTCGCTGGCCGATATGGTAAGCTTTGGTTTTTTACCTTCGGCTATTTTGTATGAGCTGTTTTTACAATCGCCAACTATTCCTAATTTAAGTCCCTATATCAATTACGCTGCCTTCCTGATCTCGGTATTTTCGGCTTTACGTTTAGCCAAATTCAATAACGACACCCGGCAGGCTGAAAGCTTTATCGGCTTACCGACACCGGCTAATGCGATACTGATCGCTTCCCTGCCTATGATATTGGCACAACACAATAGTTTTTCGAATATCATTTTAAACCCCTGGGTATTGGCTGTATTCGTAGTGCTAATGTGTACACTGCTTGTGGCCGAGATACCAATGATGTCCTTGAAGTTCAAAAACACCGATTTCAATAAAAATATCTATCGCTATTTATTACTCCTGTTTTCGGCTATATTGATTCTATTTTTTAAATTTGCCGCAGTTCCGGTGATCATATTTATTTATATCACCTTATCGCTCATTCAATACAAATTCTCCAATGACAAAATTCCAGGCTGAAATTGATGTAATGCCCAAAAAAGAGATACTCGACCCACAAGGTAAAGCAGTTACAGGAAGCATGAAAAACCTCGGCCTGTCTGAGATCCATAATGTGCGTATCGGCAAACATATTTCGCTTGAAATTGAGGCCGAGAATGAGACAATAGCACATGAAAAAGTTGAACAAGCCTGCAAGAGCCTGCTAGCCAACCTCATCATGGAAAGCTATACCTTTAAGATAGAAAAAGTTTAAAGTTCTGCTGCTTTTTCGGCCCTCAAACGGGTAAGTTCGGGTATATTGCCGTTGATCAGTTCGTTTGCGCGGTCAAATTTCTCGCGTATCAAATCAGGGTCACTGGCACCAGCCTTGCATAAATGCTCAACGTCCTGTAAAAGTTCCTGGGAAAGTAACATCCCGAAAAATCCCATCGATGGCTTTAGTTTGTGGGCCGATGAAGCCGCTGCCGCCCAATCACCGGCTTTGATCGCAGTTTCGATGTTTTCCAGCATTTCGGGTGCCTGTTGCAATAACATGTCGATAGACTCAATAATAAATTCATTGCTGCCATCGGCTATTTCGTATAGAAAGGTTAAATCAAGATCTTTGTTAGCTTGGGTCACTGGAATTTTTAGTTTATAAGATGTTTCAAAATTAAAACATTTTTACGGTCAAGTCGCTTTTAAGTTCACTTTTCAAGTCAGAAATCTTCTTTTGCAAAACTGGATGCACCAGATCGGGAGCGATCTCGTTCAATGGTGCCAGGGTAAACATCCTGTTGTGTAATTCGGGGTGAGGTACCACAAGCTGCGGCTCATTGATCGTTTGATCGCCATAAAAAAGGATATCGATGTCGATGATCCTTGATCCCCATTTTACTTCCCGCTTCCGACCCATGATGGTTTCAATACCAAGCAGTTTTTCCAATAATAGGCCTGGATGAAGATTAGTTTTTAAATAGAGCACCTGATTAAGGTAATCTGGTTCATCGGTTTTACCCCAGGATTGGGTTTCATATACCGATGAAGCCTGAATAACTTTCGCAACAGTTTCACCGATCAGGCTGCTTGCCTGCCGCAAGTAGCTTATCCGGTCGCCTAAATTACTCCCTAACAGCAAATAAACCCCAATCATTGTTGTAACAAATATTATGCAATAGGCTCTTAATATTATACATGGCTATTGCTAAGTTTGCATAGTTATAAAGTTTAATATACTTAATGAAACAATTCTTCAAATTTGTTTTTGCCTCGATTCTTGGCTTCTTCCTTTCAAGCCTGATCATCATCATCGTAGTTGTTGTGCTGATCGTCGGAATTGTTGATGCGGCGAGCAGCGAAAAACATGTAGAGGTAGAGGAAAACTCGGTATTGCACATCAATTTTAGCAGCGCCATACCAGAGCGCACTCCCAATAACCCACTTGCCGGGCTTGGATTTCTCGGACTCGATGGTGAAAAAGCCCTCGGTTTAAATGATATCCTTGCCAGTATCAAAAGGGCAAAAACCGACCATAATATCAAAGGCATATTCCTTGATGAAAGTTATATGCTTTCGGGACAGGCTACAACCGAAGAAATACGCAATGGTCTGATCGATTTTAAACGTTCAGGTAAATTCATCATCGCTTACTCCGAAGTTTATACCCAGGGGTTTTATTATTTGGCTTCGGTAGCTGATAAAATTTATATCAATCCAAAAGGAATATTCGAATTCCGCGGATTCAGTAGCGAGATCACCTTCCTGAAAGGCGCATTGGATAAACTGGGCATCGAAGCACAGGTGATCAAAGTAGGCACTTATAAAAGCGCTGTCGAACCTTATGTATTGACAAAGATGAGCGACGCCAATCGCTTGCAGGTAAATTCATACCTGGGTTCGTTATATGACCACTTTCTTTCAGGTATTAGCTTTGAGCGCAGGGTAAGTAAAGATTCGTTATTCGGCATTGCAAATAACTTAAAGATCCAATTTCCTGAGGATGCCCTGCATTACAAACTGGTTGATGGCTTAAAATACCGCGACGAAGTACTGGACGAATTGCGGGAACGTAGCAATATCGGACGCAAAGCCGAACTGCACAATGTGGAGCTTGCAGATTACAGCGGAAGCGCAGATAAAACCGATAAAAAAGAAACAAAGAACCAGATAGCCGTTATCTATGCCTCGGGCGAGATCACCGGCGGCGATGGGGATGATAATACCATTGGATCCGATCGTATATCAGAATCCTTACGCAAGGCCAGGCTCGACGATAAAGTTAAAGCGGTAGTGCTGCGGGTAAACTCTCCGGGCGGCAGCTCGCTGGCATCAGATGTTATCTGGCGCGAAGTTTACCTGACCAAAAAAGTTAAACCGATCATCGTTTCTATGGGCGACCTGGCAGCGTCTGGCGGTTATTATATTTCGTGCGCGGCAGATTCGATCATCGCCGAGCCTAATACGATCACCGGCTCGATCGGTATTTTTGCCATTTTGCCAAATATGCAGAAGCTATTTAATGATAAGCTGGGCATTACTTTCGACGGCGTTAAAACAGGCAAGTACGCCGACCTGGGCAATATTAGCCGTCCACTTTCGCCCGAAGAAAGAGCTATCCTGCAAAACGAAGTTAACCGCGGATACGACGAATTTACCAAAGCTGTGGCTAATGGTAGGCATAAAACCCAGGCCTATATCAACAGTATCGGACAAGGGCGTGTTTGGACCGGCACACAAGCCATCCAGATAGGATTGGTTGACAGGCTGGGTAATATCAATGATGCCATCAAATCGGCTGCAAAAAAGGCAGGCATCAAAAATTATGAATTGGAAACCTATCCCGAACAAAAAGGACTATTTAGCAAACTGGGTAACAATTTAAGCGAACAAATACGCACCCATGCAGTAAAATCTGAATTGGGTGAAAATTATATCTATTACCAGCAACTAAAAGGTCTCTCTACCATGATGCGCACGCCGCAGATGCGTTTGCCTTATGATGTGGTGGTTCACTAAATTTTGGTCATTGGTCATTTGCTGCGCGTCATTGGTCATT
>Ga0164296_1005601_pt1 | contig 10918 bp, 9 predicted proteins | sample GEODES057metaG_FD_113533 | JGI IMG/M metagenome (GOLD analysis project Ga0164296, IMG submission 113533) | Dystrophic lake water microbial communities from Trout Bog Lake, Wisconsin, USA - GEODES057 metaG | ecosystem: Environmental > Aquatic > Freshwater > Lake | place: USA: Trout Bog Lake... | reverse complement strand
CGTGGGTGACCAAACGCTGAAACTCTTCACCGTGCACATCGTCGACAAAGGCAAACCACTTTACGACCTGGGTCAGTAAAACTCTCACGTTCGAGAAACGAGGCGCCCGCAGAATGGGTTTGACAGTCTGAGGTTATTAAATGCTTATTGAAGCGCCTGACGCTGCAAGAAAAAAGTCAAGACCTTGCCAATGCCCTTGCACTCAATCCAATCGCGCTCCACCACCGTAAAACGGTCACTCAGCTTTGATCGGGTAAAAGATGAAACTTGAACTTGCCCAGGCAAGGAGGTGGACTCCATCCGACTCGCCAGGTTGACTGAGTTACCCCATAGGTCATAAGAAAATTTCGTAAAACCAATGACGCCCGCGACGACGGGCCCCGAGTGCAGCCCAATACGCATTTCAAGCTGGGTTTGATACTCATGGTTAAAGACGGCCAAGTCTTCAAACATCCCCAGCGCCATTTGGGCCGCGACATCCGCGTGGTCGGCGCGGGGGGTGGGAACGCCGCCCACCAACATGTAGGCATCGCCAATGGTTTTGATTTTTTCAAGCCCCAATGCTTTGGCTCTCAAGTCAAACCGACTGAACAAGAAGTTCAGTTTGGTCACCAATTCAATCGCCGATTGTTGAGACGCCATTTGGGTGAAGCCCACTAAATCGCTGAAAAGAATCGTCACATCTTCAAAATGATTGGCGATGTTCACCTCGTTGTTCTTCAGCCGTTCAGCAATCGGGCTGGGCAGAATGTTGAGCATCAAGCGATCGGTTTTTTGTTGCTCTTGCAAGAGCTTTTCTTTGTCTAACTTGAGTTGCTCTAAATACTGAATTTCACGGTCACGAAGCCTTTTTTTCTCAAAGGAAGAAAGCACACGAGCGGCCAACAAGACGGGGTTGAAGTTTTTTGGCAAATAGTCTTCAGCGCCCATTTCTATGCATTTGACCGTTTTTTCAAGCTCTTCAGCACCCGAGATCACAATGACAGGGATGCTTTTCAAACGGTCTTGCTGCTTGAGGTGTTCCAGCACACCAATGCCATCCAATTCAGGCATTTCCATGTCCAACAGCATCAGGTCAAAAGACTGAACATTCAATTGCTCGAGCGCTTGGCGTCCATCTTCGGCTTCTGCAATCTGCGTGATACCAATTTTTCCTAATTCTCGGGCCAATACTTTGCGCAGCGTGCGGCTGTCATCAACCACCAAGACCTTCATGGATGAAAGCTCTAATTTTTGAATTTCGGAGTTGGACATGGCGTTATGCCTCAACCGATTGGCGTTGGTAGAAGAACCCCCGGGCAGCACTGCGCCTGACCAACTTGGGGAAATCGATCAGGGTCTCCGATGAACCCAACACCAGCGTACCCACATCGTCAGCAAGGGCTGGGGACACTTTTTCCAATACTTTGTTTTTGGTACTCTGGTCAAAATAAATCAACACATTCCGCATCAGGATTAAATCCCAAGACGACTCGGCGGGCCACGCGCTGATCAAGTTGATTTTCTGAAATTGAATGGCCTCACGCAGCCAAGGTGCGATTTGAAAGTCGACCGGGCCTTTGGTGAAATAACGCGTGATTTGTGAGGGGCTTAATCCCCTTTCAAGGTCTTGAATTTCATATTCACCCCGCTGCGCCACTTGCAGGGCTTTGTCGGAGACATCAGTGGCCAATATTTGAATCTTCCAACTTTTCAATTCGGGGAACTGCTCCTCCAAAAAAATAGCCAAGCTGTAGGCCTCTTGACCGGTGGAGACGGCCGCTGACCAAATCTTCAGTTTCTTCTCCCCTTGCCTCTTCTGAATCAAGGCGGGCAATATTTCTTTTCGCAGCGTTTCGAAGAAAAAGCCATCTCGGAAAAACTGGGTCTCTTGGGTCGTCATGGTCTCAAAACACTGCCAATGCAATTCGCCCACCACGCTGGTGTTCAGTTGAATCAGCAGATCGTGTACGTTGGTGAAGCCCGCTTTCTGGGCCAGCGGACTCAACCTGGATTCCACCAAATAGCGCTTCTCTGCGCCAAAAGACAAGCCGATGTGTTTTCGAAGCTGGGCCAAAAAATCCGTCACGGCTTTTAATTGTCTGTCGGGCTTGATCCGATTCATGGGCTTAAGGGTTGACACGTTGAACCACTTCTGCCGCGATGTCGTCTAAGGGCAGCAGTTTGTAAGCCAAACCAGCTTGTGCCACCGAGCCGGGCATGCCCCAAACGGTGCTGGTTTCTTCGTCTTGGGCGATCACACTCCCCCCCAACTCAACAATCCGACGACTGCCTTGCAAGCCGTCATTGCCCATGCCCGTCATCACCACGCCCAACAGATCAGATTGGTAGACCTCGGCGGCCGATCGGAACAACAAATCCACCGAAGGACGGCAGGAGTTAACGGGCGGCTCTTCATTGAGGCGAATTTTGATTTTGTTAAAACGCTTTTCAACCAACATGTGCCATCCGCCGGGCGCCAAATAAGCATGCCCCGGCTTGGGCTCCTCGCCGTCATAAGGCTCATTCACCAAGGTCGAACCGAGTTCAGACAGTCGATTGGCCAATTTTTCAGTGAACCGGGGCGGCATGTGCTGAACCAAAAAAATGGGCACGCTTAAAGGTGTTTTCCAGCGTTCGAAAAGGCTGACCAAGGCCACCGGCCCCCCCGTCGAAACCCCGATGCAAACGGCCTGAACGGCATTCGAAGGGACTTCTTTCATGGGACCTGAGGAGGGCGAAACAATTGGCTTTACAAGACCTTCTGAGGTCGGTCTTAGGGCCGGTTTTTGACTTGCTTTTTTCTTCGCCAAGGCTTTGATTTTGGGGATCAGCAGCGTTTCAAAAACCTGCATCGCCTCGTCTGCCGAACCCAACTGACTTGGCTTGCCCACATAATCGCTGGCCCCACTGACCAAGGCTTTGATGGTGGCCTCTGCGCCTCGGTGCGTCAAGGTGCTGAACATGATGACGGGCAGTCGACGGTCCCATTGGCGAACTTCACCAAGGGCTTGAATGCCATCCATGACGGGCATTTCGAGGTCTAAAACCAGCACATCTGGCTGGTACTCTTGCACCGCCTTCAACACCTGACTGCCGTCCTCAACAGCCGCCAGCACACGAATTTCTGGGTCTTTCTCCAGTTGACTGATGATGATTCGCCGCATCAGCGACGAATCATCGGCAATCACAACCCGGATGCTCATGCGTCCACGAAAGGCAACTTGCGCGGTCGCACACCGGTCGCCTTAGCAATCGCATTTCCGATGGCCGGAGCAGCCAAGGGAACCCCCGCCTCGCCAATTCCCGAAGGACGGTTGTTCGTGACAATCAAATGCACGTCCACCAAGGGGGTTGAGTCAAATCGCAGCATCTTGTAGGTGTCAAAATTGTCTTGCTCAACTTGGCCGTCTTTCAGGGTGATTTGATTGACCATCGCGGTCCAATAACCCATTAAGAGCCCACCTTCCACTTGAGTCTCTACTTGATTGGGGCGAATCGCGATGCCCACATCCACGGCAGCAGTCAAGCGATGCACCGTCGGTACGCCGTCTTTGACAGAAACCTCCGCCACCACAGCCAAATAGGATTGATAGCATTCCTGGTGCGCAATGCCGTGGAAGTGGCCTGCAGGGAGAGGCTTGCCCCAACCCGCTTTTTCTGCAGCCAGCTTGAGGACCGCCTGTGCGCGGGGCTGTTTGCCCAACATTTCTAAGCGGAATTCCAAGGGGTCACGCTGCCCCAAAGTGGCCAACTCATCAATGAAGGACTCAACAGCGAAGGCATTGGTGGCGTTACTGACACTGCGCCAGTAGCCCACCCGCACATCGACATCTTGAATCAAGGTTTCAGCCCGGTGATTCGGAATTTCGTACGTTAAGTTGTTCAGGCCTTCGATCATGAACAAATCCACACCATTTTGAACCCAGGGTGGCACGGCTTTGATAGAAGGAGAAGGCGAGACCAATTTAACCATCAAGCCACTCAATTTACCCTTCGCATCAACAGCGCCCGACAATTGGTGAACGGTGGGCGGACGGTAAAAATCATTTTGAATATCGTCTTCCCGGGTCCATATCAATTTGATGGGGCGGCCGCTGGCCTTGGCGATGGCAACGGCTTCGAAAGCGTAATCGAAACCCATTTTTCGGCCAAAACTGCCGCCAATGAACATCGAATGAACGATGACTTTTTCAGGGGGCAATCCAGAGGCGGCGGCCCCGGATGACTTGGCAAATCCAGGCAACTGGAAAGGACCCCAAACATGGCACTCGCCATCCTTGATCATGGCGCAACAGTTTTCAGGCTCAAGAGATGCATGTGCCAACAGGGGTTGCTCGTAAACCGCATGAATGGATTGAGCAGCGCCCGCCACCGGATTCTCGAAATTACCCGATTTCGCAACGACAACGCCTGGCTTTTTGGCTGCCTCATGAAGTCTGGCCATGATGGTTGCAGTGTCTTTGCGAGTGGCTGTATCTCCAAAATCCCACTTGATTTTCAGCAGCCCTCGAGCCTTGTTGGCCAAATAAAAATCGTCGGCAACAACGGCCAGGGCTTCTCCAATTTTGTAGACGCCCAAGACCCCCTTGATCGCTTTGGCCGATTGATCATCAAAGCTAATTAATTTGCCGCCCATGACCGGGCATCTCGCGACGCTGGCGACCAACATGCCGGGTTCGTGGTGGTCCATGCCATAAACTTCCCCCCCGTTAACCTTGATGGGCGTATCCAAGCGGTTGATTCTTTGACCGATGTATTTGAAGTCTTTGGGGTCTTTCAAGGCCGGTTTTTCAGGCGGCGTCTCCAAGGCAGCCAACTCAGTCAATTCACCGTAACTGGCCCGTTTGGCGCCGCACAGCACAAAGCCATCGGCAGTGCTGCACTCGGTCGGGGAGACGCCCCATTTTTTGGCAGCTGCTTGGATAAACATGAATCGCGCACTGGCACCAATGGTGCGCATTTGGTCCCAATGACCTCGAACCGAAGTCGAGCCCCCCGTGACCTGGTTCCCCCCCATGATGGGGTGGGGATTGCCGTAGTGGGCCGCGTCTGCCGTGGCTTGCTCGACCGTGATTTTCGTCACGGGAAAATCCAATTCCTCGGCCATGATCAAGGGCAAGGTGGTGTAGATGTCTTGCCCCACTTCGGCACGGGGGGTGACCATCGTGACCGAGTTATCGGAGCCAACCCGAATCCACGCGTTGGCAAAGCCCGTTTGGGCGGCCACCGCTTTTTGTTCGGCGAGTGAGTAACCCAAAACCAAATAACCCAGAGAAAGAGCGCTGGACTGAATGAATGAACGTCTTAACATGATGTGACTCCTTCGGGTGGCGGGTTAAACGGCTTTTGAAGTGAGATTTTTGGCCGCCAGGTGGATGGCCTTTCGAATTTGGGCATAGGTGCCACACCGACAGATGTTTTTGTTCATGGCGTCGGTGATGTCAGCATCACTGGGATGGGGTGTTTGGCTCAGCAAAGCCGCGGCCGCCATCATCATCCCGTTTTGACAATAACCGCATTGAGGCACATCGACTTTGATCCAAGCACTTTTGATGGCCTGAGCCAAATGGGGAGCCAAGCCACTGATGGTGGTGACTTCTTTACCGACCACCTCGTCGCACGCTGTGTTGCAGGTGCGCACCAGTTTGCCATCAACATGGGCGGAGCAGGCGCCACACAATCCCTGTCCGCAACCAAAACGGGTGTCGGGCATTTTGAGGTGATCGCGCAAGTACCAAAGCAAAGGCGTTTCTGGATCGCCGTTGAACTGTTGAGTCCTTTGATTGACTTTGATCTCCATAAAGCAACTCCTGGGTGAAAAGAATTAACAAGGGTGGGTTATCAATGAACAAAGTTTTTTTGTTCGTTGGTCTTCAGCAAGCCAGCCAAATTAATGACGTGCAACAAACCATTGGGTAATTTGTAAACACCTGAAACCAACTCGTCAACTTGCTCGCCCAAATTCACGGGGCTACTGACAAAATCAGAAATCCCCACATTGAACATTTCATGAACATCATCCACCATCAAACCAATCAAGGTATTGGTAGTTTCCATAAAGATGCAGAGCTGACGCTCGGAAGATTCTGTCGTCGAATCCAGGCCCATTTTTTTCTTTAAATCGATTGCCACGGCCAGTTGGCCCCTGAGATTAATCAGCCCTTTGACAAAGGGGGGAGAACCGGGCACCCGAAATACCTCCACCTCCCGACTCAACTCGACCACGCTGCTGGCAGGCGCACCAAATAAATAACCGCCAACTCTGAATGAAAACAAAAGGGTATTCATGTCAGGCTCTCGAACAAAGGCAATGTTTGAGGTTGAAGCACTTCAAGTTGCAACAACTCAGGCATGTTCAACACATTGACCAGGCGATCTCCGAGTAAAGACATCCCCAACAGCCCATATTGAAAGGGGCTGGTGCGGTGCAGCTCTTTGGGCAATTCAACAATTTGATCAATGTCTTGAACGACAAAACCCAGTGGCCCTTGTGGGGAGAAGTAAATAACCAGATTCAGTTGTTCTTCGTAAATTTCAATTTGCGATGAGGTCGAAGATTGATTCAACATCTGACTCAAATCCAGAACCCTCAGGACTTGTTGGTCGTATTGCAGGACATCCCGATGGGCACTGCGAATAATTTTGCTGGCTGCCACTTTGTCCATTCGATTGACGTATTCAATGGGAATGGCCGACAACCCATAACCACTGATGCTGACCAACAACATCTTTTGTTTAGGCGCCTCGGATTTTTTCAAGAGGGGAGCCGCCTCTTGTGTCGGGATCAGGGGTTTAACCCGGCTGAAAACACGCGTCTTAAGTGCCACCTGATCAATATCCAAGATCAACGATATCTGGCCATCGCCCAAGATAGTCGCCCCTGAGAACAAAGAGCCAGGTCTTAATAAAGTAGGCAGGGGCTTGATGACCACTTCTTGTAAGCGCAACACCTCGTCCACCACCAGACCAAACTGAGTGCCCAAGGATTGAATCACAGCGATGTTCAAAGCCCCCATCTTCAGGGGGTCGTCAAGGGTACGGGCGCCTTTGGGTTCTAAATCAACCAAGTCACTCAAGTGGAACAAGGGCAACAGCATGTCCCGAAGCCGGAAAACAGGGGTGCCGTAAAAATTCTCCAGCTCATTCGCAGCGCTGGATTTAAGTCGAACCAACTCCATCAAATTAAGTTGGGGGATGGCGTAATACTCGCCGCCAGCTCGAACCAACAACGCCGGAATAATGGCCAAGGTCAGCGGTATTCGGATCACGCACTGAACACCCTGATACCGGCGACTGCTGATTTTGATGGTCCCCCCAATCGAAGTGATGTTGGTTTTCACCACATCCATGCCCACCCCGCGGCCCGAAATTTCAGTCACATTCTCACGGGTCGAGAACCCAGGCATGAAAATGAACTGGGTTAACTCCTCTTCACTGAGGGCATGGGCTTCGAACTCGGTGATGAATTTCTTTTGGATGGCCTTGGCTTTGACAATTTCATAGTCAATGCCTTGACCGTCGTCGTCCACTTCAATGACCACCATGCCGTTGTCGTGCGAGGCCTTTAAGTGAAGGGTTCCGACCCGAGGTTTTCCGCGCGCCAGTCTTTCTGAAACGGGCTCAATCCCGTGATCTATGCAATTGCGAATAATGTGTGTCAGTGGGTCCTTGATGGCATCCAACAAGGTGCGGTCGAGCTCGGTGTCTTCTCCGGTGAAAAAGATCTGAACCTCTTTTTCACAATGCAAGGAGACATCGCGAACCAATCGGGGCAATTTGCTCCACAACTGCCCCACGGTTTGCATTCGGGTTCGGATGATTTTGTCTTGCAGCTCGATGGTCAGCTTGTCTATGGTGGAGACGGTATTAAGAAAATTTTTATCAACGAATTTCTCTGCAAAGGGAATCAAGCGGTTGCGAGCCAACACCAATTCGCTGACGTTGTTAATCAGTGTGTCCAACAATTCCACGGACACCTTGATGGGCGCGAGGGAGTCATAGGCCTTGAGTTCCCAAGCAGCGCCCTCCTCCGTGGCGTGCACGGGTTCCACCTCTAAAGGCGCAGATTCGATGAGAGGATGCTTCGCCGAGGCGATCGCTTCATCATCCGCCGAGGCCTCTTCTTCGAGAGCCGATTCGTTCTCCGCCTCATTCAAGACACTCAACACCATGTCTTCTTCGGCGGCATTCAGCGGATTTTTTAAAGCACCCAGTTGGACAATCAAGGGCGCATCGTCACCACTGGCCTCTTGTCCGTTTTGTTCAAGCCCTTCGATTAACCAGCGCAAACGGTCTGTGAACTTCAGCAAGACATTGATGCTGTTTTGATCAATCCCCAACTCTCGGTCACGAATCAAACCCAAAATCGATTCAGCTGAATGGGTCAGCTTTTCAATTCGCTTGAGGGCGAAGAAACCACTGCTGCCCTTGATGGTGTGAACGGCCCTGAAGATATTGGCGATGTTTTTTTCATCGCTGGTGTTCTTTTCGAGCAGCACAATGCCACTGTCCACTTTGTCCAGGGACTCATAGGCTTCTGAAATGAAGTCCGAGATGAGTTCGTCTGGGACTTGCATAAACGCCTGGTTCTATGTCAGTCAATCAAGCCGTCTTGAAAGTGCTGGTCAGTTGACTTAAGCTTTCAGCCAACTTGGACAACTCGCTGGCTGTAATCGCCACCTCTTTGGCTGCGGCGCTGTTTTCTTCGGATAAAGAGGCGAAGTTTTCGACTGAGCGGGCCACTTCGCGGCTGGTGGAGGAATTCACCGAAATGGCCTGGCTGATGGTGGAAACCAATTGAACCGTATTTTCACTGGCCGATCGAATTTCTTTGACGGCGCTGTCGGCTTTGTCAGCCAAAGCCTCACACCGAGCCACTTCTTCGAGGTTTTGATTCATGGCAGTGACCACCATTTGGACATTGCTCTGAATGGATTGAATTTTGAAAGCAATGTCTTCTGTAGAACGTTTGGTTCGCTCGGCCAGTTTTCTAACCTCATCGGCGACCACAGCGAAACCACGACCGGAATCACCAGCCCTGGCCGCTTCGATCGCCGCGTTCAATGCGAGCAGGTTGGTTTGTTCAGCAATGTCTTTGATTTCGCCCACGATGGACCGGATTTCATCGGATTGCTGGCCCAAACTTAAAGTGTTGGCAACCGAGCTCTTGAAGCTGGTTGAGAAGGCGGACATGCTGTTGGTCAAAGCCATGATGCTCTCACCACCCCGAATCGCAATACCGCCGGCCTCTGTCACTTTGGAGGCGACGGTTCCGGCGCTTTCGGAGACATTGGCGATGTTGATGGTCATTTCTTCGGCAGAGGCCGCCATGCGGGTGGCGTTGTCGCTTCCGTTGTTGGCGCCACTGGCCACTTGGTGCGAAGCACTGGCCAGTGATTCTGCAAACAAAACCAAACTCTGGGTATCGGCATTGAGTTTTTGAATCGAGTTACTCAAACTGACCCGCATGTCCTCGAGTTTGGCGATCAAGCTTCCCTTGTGTTTGGTCACGATGGGGCGAGACAAATCTCGGTCTGCGATGATCTTGACAGATTCTGCGGCCAATACAGGGTCACCGCCCAAGGTTTTGATAATGAATCTGAAATTGAAATATCCTAAAACACCAAAAATCAATACAGCCGTTAACGCCGAGGTTAATTGAACCCAAAGGTTCAACTGGGCTGCATCTTTGCCTTTTTCTTGGTAATCAGCAGCCAGTTTAGTGGCGTAAGAAATGTGTTGCTTGATGGCACCATCTAACTGCTCAAATGCAGGTGTGGCCTCTTTAATCACCGTGGCTTTGGCCCCTTCAATATCGCCTTTTTGGAGCTGGTCCGTCGCGGCCTTCGCCAGCGCCAGGTATTGTTTTTCGAGATCTTTCTCAGTCTGACTCATCTGCTTGTCTTTTTCATCAGACAAGTATTCATTGATGAATTTATCTTGCAAGATATCGACCTGTGTTTGGATATTGGACAAGTCGTCGACGATGCCTTTGTTCTCTTTGTAAACCAAGGCCGCCTTGAATAATTCAGCATGGTGGATGGCCAAGGTATAGCGAATACGGTCCAACAATTTGATACTGGGCACGCTGGTGACAATAAAGTAGTCAAGGCGTTTCTTGGATTCCTCAGAATGGTTAAAGCCCAAATAGGCAATCACCGTTGAAATAATTACCGGAACCAACAGTGTTGAGATCAGCAGGCGTTTGGTTAGCGTCATTTCGAGTTCCGCCCTTTAATCGCTGAAAAACTTTAGGTAATTGATAATGCTCTGGCGTTTTTCAGCATCGGCCATGCCCTCGTATTTCATTTTGCCCCCGGGCACCACTTTGGCTGGGGCCTTTAAATACTCATCCAGCTTTTGCTCAGTCCAGACAATGTTGCTGCTCTTCATGGCGTCCGAGTACTCATAATCTGCAATCGTGGCGGCTTTGCGACCAATGACGCCATAAATGGAGGGGCCTTTTTTATTACGACCCTCTTTCATCGTGTGGCATTCGGAGCACACGTCGTTGAACACCTTCACCCCACCCTTTAAATCAGCGGCGTGGAGGTTGAATGAGCTGACCATTAAAAAAGACAACACGACCGTTGCCAGGGGGGTTGTCCTTTGAAATTGCCGAGCTGAAAAAGCTGAAGGTAATGGACGGGTATCACTCATGGGCATCAATGTGTTGGTGTGAATTGCTGATACAAAAAGACACAATCCAACATATCAGGTTACTTTTACATTGGCAAGTCGGGACTTCCTGAACCCTCCATTTGGACTGGTTTCAAGCCAATTGGCCGGCGACCACTTCTGCCACCATGTCCGCCGTCACCGCCGAAAGCGTCCAACCCAAGTGGCCATGGCCGGTGTTGTAGAACACATTGGGCAATCGGCCTTTGCCCACGCGGGGCATCATGTTGGGCATCATGGGGCGCAGGCCGGCCCAGGG
>Ga0164296_1005600_pt1 | contig 10919 bp, 6 predicted proteins | sample GEODES057metaG_FD_113533 | JGI IMG/M metagenome (GOLD analysis project Ga0164296, IMG submission 113533) | Dystrophic lake water microbial communities from Trout Bog Lake, Wisconsin, USA - GEODES057 metaG | ecosystem: Environmental > Aquatic > Freshwater > Lake | place: USA: Trout Bog Lake... | reverse complement strand
TTCCACGCCAACCAAGCACTCCAGGTCCCGCTCTCGGATCTTCGCCAACGAGGCATGGAAATCGTGTTCATCGCCTTGTTCGTCGCTGCACTCTTCGGCCGGCCCACGCCAGAGCACCAATGGCGCTTCACGTGGAGGCCCCAAGCGAAGGGGCGCATGCTTGCGTGGGTGGTCTTTGGAACCTTGGTGCTCGGAGTGCTGGTTTCGCACTTCACGAAGAATGCCTACGCCCCCCGCTACGGCTCCGTCGTCTACATCCCCCTGATGGCCTTCATGGCAGTCGGCATCCTGTTCTTCCGACCGGCGTGGTTCAGGTTGGCGCTAACCGCTCTCCTTGTCGTCGGATTCTTGATCGGAGGATTCCTCGAGAGCACGACCCAGCGAAGCCAAGCAGGCCAGGTCGCTGCAGTCCTGAAGGCCAACGCATCGCCGGGCGATGTGGCGCTCTACTGTCCCGACGAACTGGGCCCGACGGTGCTTCGAGTCTTGCCTGCAGGCACCGTGCACAACATTGGCTTCCCTCGCTTCTCGAGCCCGGAGATCGTGGACTGGATCGACTACGCCAAGTTGTTGGACTCCACGTCGATCAGCGGGTTCATCGAGCGCACCGATGCGCTGGCGGGAGCCAACCACGTCTGGTTGGTCTGGTCGCCCGGCTACGGCGCCAGCGGGCCGGTCTGCACCCAGTTGGTCCAGGCGTTGGAGGCTCAACCACAGTGGACGTCCAAGGTCTGGGTGGATCCAGAGCCATCTACCTACTACCAGTCGATGCAAGTGATCGAATTCTCGAGAGCTCCCTAGTCGATCCCGATCCGGCGATTCACGGGTTCGGAAGCGAATGGCTGTAATCTCTGATGGTTGTGGCCCCTGACGAGATGACTTCGGCATCGAACGACGCCCCCATCGTGGTCATCGGAGCTGGACCTGCTGGACTCACCGCGGCCTACGAGCTCGTCAAGCGTGGCGACAACGTCATCGTCTTCGAAGGATCTGACGTCGTCGGGGGCATCAGCCAGACCGTCGAACGAGACGGCTGGCGATTCGACATCGGCGGCCACCGCTTCTTCACCAAGGTCACCGAGGTCGAGGACCTGTGGAACGAGATCCTCCCTGACGAAGACTTCTTGCTGCGCCCACGGATGAGTCGGATCTTCTACGACGGGAAGTACTACGACTATCCATTGAAGGCGTCGAATGCACTCAAGAACCTCGGCATCGTCGAATCGGTTCGGAGCGTGGGCTCCTACGCGTGGGCGCAGGTCCGTCCTCCGAAGGACCAGTCGAACTACGAAGACTGGCTCGTGGCACGATTCGGCTGGCGGCTCTACCGGAGATTCTTCGAGACCTACACCGAAAAGGTGTGGGGCGTTCCCGTCAAGGAGATGCCTTCGGACTGGGCGGCGCAGCGCGTCAAGGGCCTCTCTTTGGGCAACGCCATCGTCAACGCGATTACCCCGAAGCGGAACCAAAAGGAGATCACCAGCCTGATCGAGGAGTTCCGGTATCCGAAGTACGGACCAGGGATGATGTGGGAGCGCTGTCGAGACCTCATCGAACAGCGCGGCGGCAAGGTCGAGATGAACCAGATGGTCGTCAGCATCAACATCGAGAACGATCGCGCAGTCTCGGTTGCCGTGCGAGGTATCGATGGGACCGAACGGATCCAGCCGGCTTCGCACGTGATCTCGACCATGCCCGTGCGCGAACTCGTCCATGCCATCTCTCCGACGGCAACCAACGACATCATGAAGGCCGGCGACGACCTGCACTATCGAGACTTCCTGACGGTGGCCCTCGTCGTGCCTGAAGAAGCAGGATTCCCGGATAACTGGATCTACATCCATGAACCCACGGTCAAGGTAGGCCGGATCCAGAACTTCGGCTCGTGGTCGCCGTACATGGTCAAGGAAGGCAGGACGTGCCTTGGCCTCGAGTACTTCGTCTTCGAGGGCGACGAGCTTTGGAACTCGAGCGACGAAGAGCTGATCCGGTTGGCGACCTCTGAGCTCCAAGCACTCAATCTCGTGGACGCCTCCAAGGTCGAACGCGGTTACGTCGTGCGGGTGAAGAAGGCATATCCCTACTACGACGCGCACTACGTCGAGAACGTGGCCAAGATCACCGGCTACCTCGACGGCGTGGCTCCGAACCTGCACTTGGTCGGACGCAATGGCATGCACAAGTACAACAACCAAGACCATTCGATGTACACGGCCATGTTGACTGCCGAGAACATCCACGGCGCACACCACGACATCTGGGCAGTGAACGTCGAAGAGGAGTACCACGAAGCGCGTGGATCCGGCGGCACAGGCCGAGATGCTCCGATCCTGCCACCACGCCAAGCGCCGTAAGCCTCGCTCCGTGCTCGGGGCGTGACGCCACTGGCTACCGTGGAAGCAATGGAATCGACGAGAGGCACGTCGTGCTGGCGGTAGGGATCACCGGAGGAATCGGAGCGGGAAAGTCCGCCTTGGCTGACCTGCTGGTGGCCAAGGGAGCAATCTTGATCGATGCCGATGAGATCGCGCGTGAAGTCGTCGAGCCCGGTTCGCCGACGCTGGCCAAGCTCGTCGACCGATTTGGCGGCGAGATCCTCTCGGCTGACGGCACCCTCGATCGGCAGCGCTTGGCCGACCTGGCGTTCGCCGATCCCGACAACGTTGCTGCTCTGAATGAGATCATGCACCCGGTGATCGGGGCCACGATGAACGAGCGTCGGGAAGCAGCTGAGAAGCTCGACACGATCTGCCTCTATGCGATTCCGCTGCTGAAGGACGAACATCGCGCAACGTTGAAGCTCGATGTCGTCGTGGTGGTCGACTGTCCCGTCGACATCGCCATCGATCGGCTCGTGGCCCAACGCAACTTCACCGAAGCCGATGCGCGAGCGCGCATCGACGCCCAGATCTCTCGAGAAGAGCGCAACGCGCTGGCGGACTACGTCGTCGTGAACGACGGCGATCGCGCTTCGCTCGAGCGCCAGGCTGACGCGCTTTGGGAGGACCTGGTCCAGCGGCAGCGAGCCCATGGCTAGCGACCAGCGCTTCGAAGTCATCTCTCCGTTCCGTCCGGCGGGTGATCAACCCACTGCCATCGCCACGTTGGCCCAAGGCGTCGAAGATGGTCTGCGGTTCCAGACGCTCGAAGGGATCACGGGCAGTGGCAAGACAGCCACGATCGCGTGGACCATCGAAGCAGTCCAACGTCCGACCTTGATCATCGAACCCAACAAGTCCTTGGCGGCGCAGCTGGCTTCCGAACTGAGGGAACTACTTCCGAACAACCGTGTCGAGTTCTTCGTCTCCTACTACGACTACTACCAACCTGAGGCGTATATTCCGAGGACGGACACCTTCATCGAGAAAGACTCGTCGATCAACGACGAGATCGATCGGCTTCGCCATGCAGCAACGTCCTCGTTGTTGACGCGCCGGGACACGGTCGTCGTGGCCAGCGTCTCGTGCATCTACGGCCTGGGATCGCCCGAGGAGTACCAGAGCCGCGTGCTCTCGATCCGCGTCGGCGACGAGATCGACCAGCGCGACCTCCTGCGGCGTTTGGTCGATCTCCAGTACAACCGGAACGACATGACCTTGACGCGAGGAACCTTCCGCTCCAAGGGTGACACGGTCGAGATCCACCCCGCCTACGAGGAACAAGGCATCCGCATCGAACTCTTCGGTGACACCATCGAGAAGATCTCCACGTTCGACACGTTGACGGGCGATTTGGGCGAACCGCTCGAGGAAACGATCGTCTTTGCTGCAACGCACTACGTCGCGGGCGACGAGACGACACGTCGAGCAATTGGCTTGATCGAAGAGGAACTGCGGGCTCAACTCCAGGTCTTCGAGAAGGAAGGCAAGCTCCTCGAGGCCCAACGCCTTCGGACGCGCACAGAGCACGACCTCGAGATGCTGGCCGAAACCGGCGTCTGTGCAGGGATCGAGAACTACAGCCGCCACTTCGACGGTCGCAAGCCAGGGGAGCGTCCCTTCACTCTGATCGACTTCTTCCCACGCGATCTCCTGGTGGTCGTCGACGAGAGCCACGTCGCGGTGCCCCAGATCCGGGGTCAGTACGCAGGAGATCGCTCTCGAAAGGACGTGCTGGTCGAGCACGGCTTCCGCTTGCCCTCGGCGATCGACAACCGTCCGCTGACGTTCGAAGAGTTCGAAGCGGTCGTCCCTCAAATCGTCTTCGTCAGCGCGACGCCTGGACCCTACGAGATCGAGCATTCCGACCAGATCGCAGAGCAGGTCATCCGGCCCACAGGCCTCTTGGATCCCGAAGTGGAGATCCGGCCGACCCGTGGCCAGATCGACGACTTGAAGGACGAGATCGCCCGCGAGGTCGAACTCGGCGGACGGGTCCTCGTGACGACGTTGACCAAGAAGATGGCCGAGGATCTCACGACGTACCTCTCTGATGGTGGGATCAAGGTCGAATATCTGCACTCGGACATCGACACGATCGAACGGATCGAGATCTTGCGTGACTTGCGACTCGGGAAGTTCGACGTCTTGATCGGCATCAACCTCTTGCGCGAGGGCCTCGACTTGCCTGAAGTGAGCCTCGTCGTCATCCTCGACGCCGACAAGGAAGGCTTCTTGCGCTCGCGATCGGCGCTCATCCAGACGATGGGGCGCGCAGCAAGGAACGCACGTGGCCATGTGATCCTCTATGCCGACAACCTCACGGACTCGATGCGCGATGCGGTCTCGGTCACCCAACGTCGCCGCCAACTCCAGATCGCCCACAACGAAGCGCACGGCATCGACCCCACGACGGTGACCAAGGCGGTCACCGACATCTTGGGTCGACTGCGTTCGCCCGCCCCAGCAGGGGGCCGGCGCGGTGGCAGCCGTCCTGCCAAGCCAGTCGCACCGATCCCACGCCAGATCACCGAGTCGCTGGGCGACGACCCTCAGGTCGTCGCTGCAGCGCTGGAGGCAGCCATGATCGAAGCAGCCGATGAGCTTCGCTTCGAAGAAGCGGCCATGTTGCGCGACGAGCTCCATGCGCTCCTCGGATCGCTTGCCGAAGAGGGCGTCGACGACCCGGTCCTCGGTTGACCGGATACAAGGTTCCGCTAGTCTCCGCCTGTGGCTGACCGTCTCATCATCAAGGGTGCGAGAGAGCACAACCTCAAAGACGTCAGCCTCGACCTGCCGAGGGAGAAGCTGATCGTCTTCACGGGCCTCTCGGGCTCAGGCAAGTCGTCCCTGGCCTTCGACACCATCTATGCCGAGGGCCAACGCCGCTACGTCGAATCGCTCTCGGCCTACGCCCGCCAGTTCCTCGGCCAGATGGACAAGCCCGACGTGGACTTCATCGAAGGACTTTCTCCGGCCATCTCGATCGACCAGAAGTCGGCGTCGCGCAATCCTCGCTCGACCGTTGGGACCATCACGGAGGTCTACGACTACCTCCGCCTCCTCTTTGCCAGAGCGGGCCGGCCACACTGTCCGACCTGCGGCAAGCCCGTGTCTCGCCAGACTCCCCAGCAGATCGTCGATCGAGTCCTCGCTCTCGACGAGGGGACGCGCTTCTTGATCCTGGCGCCCGTGGTGCGGGGCAGGAAGGGGGAGTACAGCACCTTGCTCGACGACCTCGCGGCAGAAGGCTACGCGCGCGTCAGGGTCGACGGCACCACGCTGGAGCTCGCCGATCGGGCAACCTTGGATCTCGCTCGCTACGAACAGCACACGATCGAGGTCATCGTCGACCGGTTGGTCCTGAAGAAGTCCATGCGCCAGCGACTCACCGAGTCCATGGAGCAGGCACTGACGCTTGCTGGTGGCGTCGCAGAGGTGCAATTGGTCGACGCCGACGGCAACGACGACGGAGAACCGTTGACGTTCAGTGAACACTTGGCATGTACGACGTGTGGTACCAGCTTCGAAGAGCCGGCGCCGCGAAGCTTTTCGTTCAACTCGCCGTACGGCGCCTGTCCTACGTGCGCAGGTCTTGGCACCAGGTTCGAAGTCGATGCAGACCTCGTCATTGCCGACCCGGACCTGAGCCTTTCGGAAGGAGCCGTGGCGCCATGGGCCGGAGCGCGCAGCTCGTACTTCGATGCCATGTTGAACGGGGTGGCCGAACTCGGCGACTTCTCGGTGGAGACGCCCTGGTCGAAGCTGCGTGCCAAGGACAAGAAGCTCGTGCTCTATGGCACCGGAAGTAAGAAGGTAGACGTCCGGTACCGCAACCGTTTCGGGAGGAGCCGTTCCTATTCGACTCCCTTTGAAGGCATCGTGCCCTGGCTGCAGCGACGTCATGGCGAATCCGACTCCGACTTCGGGCGAGAGCAGATCGAGCAGTACATGCGAGAGGTGCCGTGCCCCTCGTGTGGCGGTGCTCGCCTGAAGCCTGAGAGCTTGGCCGTCAAGATCAACGAGAAGAGCATCGCTGAGGTCTGTTCGCTCTCGATTTCCGAGACCGTCGACTTCTTGATGCACCTGACGCTCTCGGAGCGTGAGCAGATGATCGCCGAACGGGTCGTCAAGGAGATCCTGGAGCGCATGAACTTCCTCCTCGACGTCGGTCTCGACTACCTCTCGCTGAGCCGTTCAGCAGGCACGCTGTCGGGCGGCGAAGCACAGCGGATTCGACTTGCCAGCCAGATCGGGAGTGGCCTCGTAGGGGTGCTCTATGTCCTCGACGAGCCGTCGATCGGGTTGCACCAGCGCGACAACCGTCGTCTCATCGGCACGCTGGAGCGCTTGCGTGACATCGGAAACACCGTCATCGTGGTCGAGCACGATGAAGAGACGATCATGGCTGCGGACCACGTCGTCGACGTCGGCCCGGGCGCTGGCGAGCACGGTGGCGACGTCGTTCACTCGGGCCCAGTGACTGGAAAGGCTGGCATCGTCAAGAACCCCGCGTCGATCACCGGTCAGTACTTGTCGGGCAAGCGGTCGATCCCGGTTCCCTCGGAGCGGCGTCCTGGTGAAGGCACGGCCATCACGGTCCATGGCGCCGACGAGCACAACCTCAAGGACCTCGACGTGTCGTTCCCATTGGGGTGCTTCATCGCCGTGACGGGGGTATCTGGCTCAGGCAAGTCGACGCTCGTCAACCAGATCTTGCTCAAGGAACTCCAACGAAAGTTGCATCGTGCAAAGGAGTCGCCGGGTTCGCACGACTCGATCACCGGCATCGAGCACATCGACAAGGTGGTAGCGGTCGACCAGCAGCCGATCGGACGGACGCCTCGCTCGAATCCTGCGACCTACACCGGCGTGTTCGACCACATCCGCAAGCTCTTTGCGCAGACGCAAGAGGCGAAGGTTCGTGGGTACCAACCAGGTCGGTTCTCCTTCAACGTCAAGGGTGGCCGCTGCGAGGCCTGTGCTGGAGATGGGACCCTCAAGATCGAGATGCACTTCTTGCCCGACGTCTACGTCCCGTGCGAAGTCTGTGGCGGGAGCCGGTACAACCGTGAGACGTTGGAGGTCTTGTTCAGAGGCAAGAACATCGCCGACGTCCTCGACATGCCGGTGGCCGAAGCGCTCGAGTTCTTCGACAACCAACCACCGATCAAACGCCACCTCCAGACGTTGATGGACGTTGGACTCGGTTATGTACGCCTCGGGCAGCCGGCACCGCAGCTCTCAGGCGGGGAGGCGCAGCGCGTGAAGCTCTCGACGGAGCTGAGTCGACGACCCACCGGCCACACGCTCTACGTCTTAGACGAGCCGACCACCGGGTTGCACTTCGAAGACGTGGCCCGCTTGCTTTCGGTTCTCCAGCGATTGGTCGACGCCGGCAACACAGTGCTGGTCATCGAACACAACCTCGACGTCATCAAGACGGCCGACTGGATCGTCGACCTCGGACCAGAAGGAGGGCATCGCGGTGGCACGATCGTGGCCGAGGGCCCACCCGAGGAGGTCGTAAAGATCAAGAAGAGCTACACCGGCCAAGTACTGGCCCCGATCCTTGCGGGCGGCGCTTAAGCGGGCCGAGGGACCAGCGTCTTGCCGAAGGGGAAGGCAAGCAACGGGATCATCCTGAACGCGGCCAGCCCAAAGGGAATGCCGATGATCGTGATGCACATCACGATGCCCCAGAAGAAGGCCAGCAAGCAGGCGGGAATCCCTCCGAAGATGAACCAGATCACGTTGCCGATGCATCCCGGCGCGGTCGCCGTGGCTTGGACGATCTCGGTGCCAAACGGCCAGAGGACGTAGGCCATCATCTTGAACGACTGGATGCCAAAGGGAATGCCGATGATGGTGATGCACATCAAGATTCCACTGATGCCAAGGCTGATGGCCAGCGTGAGTCCCGCCGTGAGGAGCCAAATGATGTTGCCGAGGAGGCGCCAGAAGGTCATGTCATCGCCAGCATACGATCCAGCGCGATGCGAGCTTGCGATGCCGTGTCAGGGTCCACGGTGATTTGGTTGCGGCCTCGGCCCGCTACTCCTTCTTCGCGGACCCACCAAAGACGTGCGGCGTCGATCCGAGACATGGCGACGCCCGGACAGACTTCGTCGTCGAGGCAGACGATCGTCCGGTCGGGGTAGCGATCGGCCAACCGCTTCACGAGGTGGATCTCCGTGCCGACGGCAATGGCGTCCCCCGGTTTCGTTCCTTCGAGGTACCGAATGATGAAGTCGGTGGATCCCGAGGCGTCGGCAGCGGCGACGACGTCATTGCTGCACTCGGGGTGGACGACGACGACACCCTCTGGGTTGGCGGCACGGAATGCAGCAATCTGATCGGGAGTAAAGCGCATGTGGACCGAGCAGTGGCCCTTCCAGAGCAGAAACGTCGACTCCTTGATCGACCGCTCGCTCAATCCACCGTTGGCGAGCGAAGGATCCCAGATCGACATCTCGGCCGGATCGAATCCCATGGCGAGGCCCGTGTTGCGACCCAAGTGCTGGTCAGGGAAGAACAGCACCTTGTCGGCACGTGGTCGATCTCCGTCGGTGGCGACCAGTGCCCATTCGAGAACTGCACGCGCGTTGGACGACGTGCAGACCGCTCCTCCATGACGGCCGACGAAGGCCTTGATGGCTGCCGTCGAGTTCATGTAGGTGATCGGCATCACCCGTTCGATGTCGGTGACGCGCGCAAGGTCGTCCCAGGCTGATTCGACTTGGTCGATGTCGGCCATGTCGGCCATCGAACATCCCGCACTCATGTCGGGAAGGATGACCCGTTGGTGGTCCTCGGTGAGGATGTCGGCGGACTCTGCCATGAAATGGACCCCGCAGAAGACGATCAGATCGGCTTCTGGGCGGCTCTGTGCTTGGCGAGAGAGGCCGAACGAGTCGCCGTTGGCGTCGGCCCACTTGATGACTTCGTCCATCTGGTAGTGGTGGCCCAGGATCATGAGTCGATCTCCAAGCGCTTCTTTTGCCGTGGCGATCCGGCGATCGAGCTCGTCAGGCGACGCCTCTCGATAGGTCGATGGCATCGCCGCTGAAATTTTGATCATGATGAACCCCTTTGGGGACAGTCTTGATCTCGGCCGGCGGGGACAGCCCGGTCGCCCTTCCGCGGGTATGTCGGCCTCAAGACGCTATGTGAACGGGATACCGGGCCCGTGCACCCGAGTCTAGGGTGCCTGGGTCGATCTGAGCCACCAAGGCAGAGGTGCCACCATGGGAAGGTGACGTTGCGGCCGCCGAGCAAGACGATCCCGGACACCCCGGGGTGCTACCAGTTCCTGGACGACAAGGGCCGCGTCCTCTACGTCGGCAAGGCGAAATCGCTCCGGAGTCGCCTTTCGTCGTACTTCCAAGACCCGGCCAAGCTCCACCCGCGCACCGCCCAGATGGTGGCAGCCGCCTCAACGGTCGACTGGGTGGTGACGGCGACCGAGGTCGATGCCCTCGAACTCGAACACTCGCTCATCCAGTCGTTCATGCCGCACTACAACATCCGGCTGAAAGACGACAAGAGCTACCCCTGGCTCGCGATCACGATGCGTGACGATTGGCCCCGACCCCTGGTCACTCGCGGGCGACGGCAGCGAGGAACCAAGTATTTCGGTCCGTTCAGCCACGCTCGCTCGTTGCGCCAGACGGTCGACCTCCTCCTTCCTACCTTTCCGGTGCGCACGTGCCCCGATGCAAAGTTCGGTCGCCATCAACGCTCAGGTCGTCCGTGCCTGCTCTTCGACATCAAGCGCTGTTCAGGGCCGTGCATCGGTGAGGTCGACGAAGAGACCTATGCCGGTTACGTCCAGGGCTTCGTGGACTTCTTTTCTGGTGACGTCGGTCCGATCGTCCAGGAGCTCGAGGAGAAGATGACCTCTGCCTCGACCGCACAGGACTACGAGCGCGCCGCTCGCTTTCGCGACGAACTCACCGCGGTCCACGAAGCGGCAAAGACCCAAGAGCTCGTCCTGGCTGACGACGAGAACCTCGATGTGATCGGAATCAAGAACGACGATCTGCAAGTTGCGGCCGTCGTCGTCCACATCCGCCACGGCCGCATCGTTGGCCGTTCGGTCTCGGTGGCCGACATGGTCGAAGAGATGGGAGAAGCAGCGTTGGTCGGCACCGTGCTCCGCGACATCTATGGCGATCCCGCCGCCCAGGTTCCTCCGGTGATCGCACTGGGCTCGATCAGCGACGACCCGGCACTCCTCGAATGGCTGCGGGACCGACGCGGTGGTCCGCTCTCGCTCCGGAGTCCCCAGCGCGGGCAGAAACGCCGTCTCGTTGAACTCGCCGAGCTCAACGCCGAGGAGACGCTCGGGAGAGATCGACTTCGCAGAGCCAGCGACTACAACGCTCGATCACGCGCCCTCGTCGAACTGCAAGACGCCCTGGACCTCGAACGAGTCCCGTTTCGCATCGAGTGCTACGACATGAGCCACCTTCAAGGAACGTCCTACGTCGGGTCGATGGTGGTCTTCGAAGACGGGCTGCCCGTCAAGGCGGCGTATCG
>Ga0164296_1005599_pt1 | contig 10919 bp, 10 predicted proteins | sample GEODES057metaG_FD_113533 | JGI IMG/M metagenome (GOLD analysis project Ga0164296, IMG submission 113533) | Dystrophic lake water microbial communities from Trout Bog Lake, Wisconsin, USA - GEODES057 metaG | ecosystem: Environmental > Aquatic > Freshwater > Lake | place: USA: Trout Bog Lake... | reverse complement strand
TCAGTTAATGTATCAGGCTCATAAATCGCTTCCCGTTCTGGCAAATACCCCTCTAAAGTCTGCAACAATCGTTTTACGTCTTCAGGATGCTTCGCAGTCATTGGAATAATTTCTGCAAAATCAGCTTGAGTTGCCATGTCTTTAATAAATTCAAGTAATTGGTAATCACGGTCGCCCAACGAATTGGTATGACTAGCGAACACATCAAGTTTATTGCATACCAATACCACCGGAATTTCTCCACGCAGCATATTTAAAACCTGAGCATCGTCTTTCGTAAAATGGCCCGTCTCGATCAAAAAACAAATCACATCAACGTCTCCCAAGGTGTTGGTAACAGTGCGATTTAAAGATTTATTGAGGGTGCTGATAAAGTTGGTTTGAAACCCTGGTGTGTCGAGAAAAATAAACTGGGCGGTCTCTGTTGTATTGATTCCTGCAATACGATGCCTTGTTGTTTGTGCTTTGCGGGAGGTAATACTGATTTTTTGACCAACCAGTGCATTGAGTAAAGTGGATTTACCCACGTTTGGTCTTCCAACCAATGCGATTGATCCGCACCGAAAATTCATCTTTAATCCTTTAAGGTGAGATTCATTTGTTCATCGCCCATGCTTGGCTCAAGCAGACTTTTTTTCTTACGTGTAGAAATTTTCTTGCTAGGTCCAAGATGTTGCGGCAAAAGCTTTTGTGCTGCAATTAAGGCCAATTTTGCTGCCGACTGTTCAGCAGCCCGGCGACTCGCACCATTCCCCGAAACGCGAATATTGAGTTTTTCTACTCCACATTCAACCTCAAACTGCTGATTATGGGCTACACCCGTAGTTGCTGTAACAGTATAAACGGGTAAAGGAAATTGATGACCTTGCAGATACTCTTGAAGCAGTGTCTTATCATCTTTGCCGAGTGTTTTTGGATCCACATTTTCTAATATTTGCGAATACAGTCTTCGCAACACTTTACGGACTTGTTCAAAACCTGCTTCGACAAAAATCGCGGCAATGATGGCCTCTAAGGTGTCAGCCAAAATCGAAGGTCTTTTAAAGCCACCACTTTTCAATTCGCCCTCGCCAAGGCGCAGATAGTCGGAAAGTGACAAGCCCTGGGCAATTTCGTACAAGGCTTGTTGTTTCACTAAATTTGCCCGAACTCGAGACAAATCACCTTCATCCAACGAATTAAATTTTTCATACAAGATTTCGGCAACAATACAATTCAATACCGAATCACCAAGAAACTCTAATCGCTCATTGTTTTTTTTACCATGGCTTCGATGTGTCAGTGCTTGCATCAGCAAATCAGATTTGACGAACTGATATCCAAGCCTTTCTTGAAGAAGTGTGGTGTCAATGGTCAGACGTGCATTCATTTATTGAAATGATCCAACTCTCTTTAGATCACTCAGGTTCAACCAGATAAAAATCGCCTTACCAACTAAGTTATCTTCAGGAACAAACCCCCAATATCGTGAGTCTAAGCTATTGTCGCGGTTATCGCCCATCATAAAATAACTCTTCTCTGGAACGGTGCATCTGAAACCTTCTATCCCATACTGACAATTTTCAATGTGTGCAAATGGCGTATCTGGCTTAAATTGACTTGGAAAACCACTTGGACGCTGAGGATCATTCTCAATGGTATGACGCACGCCACCTAACTCTTTAGGATAGGTTTCCATGAACTGTGTGGGGCGTAAATGAGGGGGAGTCATACGTTCGATAAAATCGCTACGGTCATCATTACCAACTTGTTTGATCGTTGCAATACCCTCATAGTCGAATGATTGGCCATTGATAGTTAAATGTTTGTTTTTATATTCAACAACATCTCCAGGAACGCCGACAACACGCTTAATGTAATCTACGCTTTCATCCATCGGATAGCGAAACACAACAACATCACCCCGCTTAGGCTCACCAATTGAGAGTATCTTTTGGTTGAGCACCGGAAAACGGATGCCATAAGCATATTTATTCACCAAAATAAAATCCCCAATCTGCAGGGTCGGAATCATCGAACCAGATGGGATCTTAAAAGGTTCAAAAATAAAGGATCTCAGCACAAAAATGAAGGCGATCGTCGGAAATAAATCAGCCGTAAATTCTAACCAAAGTGGCTTTTTATCAATCCCAGCAGCCGTCCGTTGCTTTGCAAAAAACAGCTTATCTAAAATCCATATCGCTCCGCACACCAGAAATAAAATCAGTAATATTTTAGGAAACTGTTGCGCGATGAATGACCAATAACTCATTTATCCTCCACTTGTAAAATTGCTAAAAAAGCCTCTTGAGGAATTTCCACATTGCCTACTTGCTTCATTCTTTTCTTACCAGCCTTTTGTTTTTCTAATAATTTACGTTTACGACTGATATCGCCACCGTAACACTTTGCGAGAACATTTTTGCGTAAAGCTTTGACGTTTTCTCGAGCGATGATATTGCTGCCAATCGTCGCTTGAATTGCCACATCAAACATCTGCCGAGGAATGATTTCGCGCATTTTTGAGACAACTTCGCGACCACGGTATTGGCTATTGGAACGGTGTACGATCACCGAGAGCGCATCGACTTTATCGCCATTAATTAATATATCAACCTTCACGACATCCGAGGGTCGATGCTCTTTAAATTCATAATCCATCGACGCATACCCTTTTGAAATCGACTTTAAGCGATCAAAAAAATCCATAACGATCTCTGCCATAGGTAGCTCGTAAGTCAACTGTACTTGGCGCCCAAGGAATTGCATATTCAGTTGCACACCACGCTTGCCAGTGCACAAAGTCATCACAGCCCCAACGTACTCTTGTGGCATAAATAAATTAACAGTGACGATTGGCTCAAAAATTGTCTGAATTCTACTTGGCTCAGGCATCTTTGAGGGATTATCAACAGTGGCCATCGAGCCATCACTTAATTGCACTTCGTAAACGACTGTTGGTGCCGTCGTGATCAGATCCATATCGAATTCGCGTTCCAAACGCTCTTGTACGATTTCCATGTGGAGCAATCCTAAAAAGCCACAACGAAAACCAAATCCTAAAGCCTGTGAAACTTCTGGTTCGTACATCAAAGAAGCATCATTGAGCTTGAGTTTTTCCAAAGACTCACGCAGAGCTTCATACTGATTCGACTCAACCGGATACAGTCCTGCAAAAACTTGTGGCTTCACTTCCTTAAAGCCATCTAATGCTTTTAACGCAGGGGTTCGACCCTGCTGCCCTGGGGCATGGGTGATGGTATCACCAACTTTAGCCGCCTTCAGTTCTTTTATACCCGCAATGATAAATCCCACTTGCCCTGCAGAAAGCTCAGTTCTGTCAAGGGATTTAGGGGTAAAAACACCAACATGATCGACCAAATGCGTTGACCCATTGGCCATCAACAAAATTTTATCTTTCGGTTTGAGCGTACCGTTTTTAATTCGTACCAGCATCACCACGCCGACATAATTATCGAACCAAGAATCTACAAGAAGAGCCTGTAATGGCGCAGATGCATCTCCTTCAGGGGGTGGCACTCTTGCAATTAAACGCTCAATTACGTCTTCAACGCCCAAACCTGTTTTAGCAGAGCAGGTCACCGCGTCGGTTGCATCAATACCAATAATATCTTCGATTTCTTGTTTCGCTTTATCCGGGTCGGCTGAGGGCAAATCAATTTTATTCAAAACGGGTACCACCTCAACCCCTAGATCAATTGCTGTATAACAATTGGCAACTGTCTGTGCTTCGACACCCTGAGAGGCATCAACGACTAATAACGCCCCTTCACACGCAGATAATGAGCGGCTTACTTCATACGAAAAGTCAACGTGACCTGGGGTATCAATCAAATTTAAATGATAAATTTGATTATCTTTCGCTTTGTAAGACAAGGCTGCGGTTTGCGCCTTAATGGTAATCCCACGCTCTTTCTCAATATCCATTGAATCAAGGACTTGGGCTTCCATCTCGCGGTCAGTTAACCCGCCACATAACTGAATAATCCGATCAGCAAGCGTCGATTTACCGTGATCAATGTGGGCAATAATGGAAAAATTTCGAATGTGTTTCATGGATTCCTTTAAACGTTTTGCTGCAACGCAACAAAACGTTGCGCTGCAATCAAACGTCTAGGGTGATTGTAACGGTTTAGGATTTGCGGGGCAGTTCTATCTCAATGACGGGCACATTGACCTCACGAGTACTGCCTTTATGCCACACCAATAGTTTAACCTTTGCGCCAGGTTTGATCTCACTGACCGTGCGGGTTAAATCTACCCCTTTGATGATGTCATGTTCGTTAATTTTTAAAATAACATCGCCCACTTCAATACCTGACTGTGCAGCAGGCGCATTGGGATCAAGCGCTCGAACCAGTACTCCTGCTGGCTTGCCAGGAAAACCAATATTTTCAGCCAGCTCTTTGTTTAATTCCGTGATGGTAATACCAATGCGTCCCCGTACCACTCTGCCACTGACTCGCAAAATATCAGAAATACGAATGGCTTCATCGATCGGAATAGCAAAGGAGATCCCCATAAAACCTCCAGATTTACTGTATATCTGAGAATTAATTCCAATCACTTCGCCACGAATATTGAGCAACGGTCCACCAGAATTACCAGGGTTAATCGCCACATCGGTTTGAATAAAAGGCGTGATACTGTCATTTACTTCACGTCCTTTAGCCGAAATAATTCCAGCACTGACCGTGTTATCAAAGCCAAAAGGCGAACCTATCGCTAGAACCCATTCCCCGACACGTACCTTGGATGACTCACCAATCGGTAACTTCGTTAAATTTGGCGCCTCAATTTTGACCAATGCGACATCCGTTTTAGGGTCGGTGCCAATCAGCTTGGCTTTATATTCGCGTTTATCTGTAAGAGTGACATAAATCGTGGTTGCACCTTCGACAACATGGTTATTTGTCAAAATATACCCATTTGTATCAATGACAAACCCTGAACCAGTGCCACGCTCTTGCTCCTGAGATTTTGGTGCTTGTCCTTGAGAACTCTTTGGACCGGGCTGCTGTGGTTGAACTGGAAGCGGTATACCAAAGAAACGACGAAAGAATTCAGCTTGGTCTTGCGGAGAAATATTGGAGGGCACTTGGTAGACTGTTACTTTTTCAGTCGTACGGATATTTACCACTGCGGGACTTGCTTTTTCTACTAAGTCAGCAAAGTCTCCAATAACCCGTTTTGGTGTAATCGGTGTGACATTACCAGAGTCAATATTAACTTGACCCGGAGCGGAAGGAGAGGTGATGGCAGGTGTTTGTGCATAACTTATTGATAAGAAACAAGCACATGCAATCAAGATCATACTTTGATTTAATACATACAAACGACGATTCATAACTGAGCTGGCACAATCCAAATATTCAAAAATTTATTTTAAAGCTTTTTGAAAACTAACGTACCATTGGTTCCACCAAAGCCAAAATTATTCTTCACAGCAATGTCGATTCTTAAATCACGTGCCGTGTTAGCGCAATAATCTAAATCACACTCTGGGTCTTGATTGAAAATATTAATCGTCGGGGGTGACTTTTGATGATACAAAGCAAGCACTGTAAACACCGATTCTAAGCCACCAGCTCCACCCAATAAATGTCCAGTCATGGACTTTGTTGAATTGACAACTGCACCTTTTGCAGCATGCCCTAATGCGGCTTTAATCGCTTCTGTTTCATTTTTATCGCCAAGCATCGTAGAAGTGCCATGCGCATTAATGTAGTGGACCTGATCTGCATTGACGCGAGCATCTTTAAGTGCATTCAGCATGCAGCGCCTTGGACCATCCATATTGGGCGCAGTCATGTGATACGCATCACCACTCATTCCAAAACCAACAAGTTCCGCATATATTTTGGCACCTCTGGCTTTGGCATGCTCATATTCTTCAATGACCATCACACCAGCACCTTCACCCAAAACAAACCCATCACGATCACGATCCCATGGGCGTGAAGCAGTCGTCGGATCATCATTACGAAGAGATAAAGCGCGCGCTGCAGCAAAACCACCAATACCAAGTGGTGAAACCGTTGATTCTGCCCCGCCAGCAATCATGACATCCGCATCACCGTACTGAATCAGACGTGCTGCCAAACCAATGCTATGAAGTCCTGTAGTGCAAGCTGTAACCGCACTCAAATTTGGACCTTTGAGGTTGAGATAAATACTGAGGTGCCCAGAAATCATATTGATGATTGAGCCTGGTACAAAGAATGGTGAAATTCTTCTGGGGCCCTTTTCGGTATACTCAGAATGGGTATGCTCAATCAGCGGTAAGCCGCCAATTCCAGAGCCCACAAGAACACCAATGCGCTCAGAATTTTCTTCCGAAACAGTCAAACCACTATCGGTAAATGCCTGCATTCCTGCAGCAATGCCGAAATGAATAAAGGTATCCATGTGGCGGGCATCTTTACCTGAGACGTAATCCTCCATTTGAAAGTCTTTGACCTCACCAGCAATATGAACTGAAAGACCAGAGTGATCAAATTTAGAAATGGTATCAATACCGCTTTTACCCGCAATGAGATGATCCCAAGCAGTTGAAACTGTATTTCCAACAGGGCTAACTAAGCCTAGGCCGGTAACTACGACACGGCGCTGGCCTCGAACATCAGACACTAGAATTAACCTTGCGCTTTTGACTTTGCGAAATCAATTGCGAGCTGAACGGTTGTAATCTTTTCAGCTTCTTCATCAGGAATTTCAATTCCAAACTCATCTTCTAAAGCCATTACCAGTTCAACTGTATCGAGTGAATCAGCGCCTAAGTCGTTCACGAAAGAGGCTTCATTCTTCACCTCAGCTTCAGCAACGCCTAATTGCTCTGCAACAATCTTTTTCACTCGTTGATCAATGTTATCCATGTGTTCCCTCCTGGGATGTTGTTAAAGTAATTGTATTTTATCAGTTTAATTCAATATTATGCGAGATATAAACCACCATTGACATGTATCGTGGTTCCTGTAATGTATCCGGCTAATTCAGATGCTAAAAATACCACGGCATGTGCCACATCATCCGGACTTCCAAGACGACCTAAGGGTATATTTGCTTTTAATGCATTTTGTTGAGACTCAGGCAACGCACGCGTCATGTCCGTGTCAATAAACCCAGGTGCGATACAGTTGACGGTTATATGACGACTTCCAATTTCACGCGCAAGGGCACGAGTCATCCCTGCAACCCCAGCTTTCGCAGCGGCATAATTAATTTGCCCTGGATTACCCATATGACCAACAATCGAAGTAATGTTAATGATCCGTCCAACCCTGGCTTTCATCATTGGTTTAAGAACGGCCCGACTTAAACGAAATACCGAAGATAAATTCGTCTGTATCACCTGATCCCAATCTTCATCTTTCATACGCATGGCAAGTTGATCTTGGGTAATCCCAGCATTGTTAACAAGAGTATGAATGCCGCCATAAGTTTCAACAATGGTGTCTATGGTCTGATGAATCGCTTGAGGATCTACCACATCCAGAACAAGGCCCTTACCGGGGTTTACAATTTTGGCACTTTGCGCGAGGTACTGACTGATTTTTTCAGCACCTGCTAAAGTGGTTGCTGTACCGATGACAGTTGCACCAGCTTGGGCTAATGCCAAAGCGATAGCTTGACCGATGCCCCTAGATGCGCCGGTTACCAGTGCGACTTGACCATTTAAAGATATTTCCATATTAAATATTTAACTCTTCTAAAGCGTGTTGAATGGATGCTTGATCAGAAATAGATAGAATCTTTAGATTGCCATCAATCCGTTTAATCATCCCGGATAAAACCTTACCTGGACCACATTCGACGATATGGGTAATGCCTTGCGCAACCATCAATTGGACGGTTTGGACCCATCTCACCGGTGAATAGGATTGGCGAATCAGAGCATCTTTTATTTTGATTGGGTCATGAATGATTTGCACATCAACATTATTTATAAAAGCAATCTTGGGCTCATGCAGCGTGACAGCGGATAAATAGTCTTGCAACTGATCTGCAGCTGGGCGCAATAGACTCGAATGAAAAGGCGCAGAAACATCTAATGGGATAGCCATCCTTGCTCCTACTTCTTTTGCATGTGCACAGGCATCATCAACTGCTTCTTTATACCCCGCAATAACGACTTGATTTGGTGCATTAAAGTTAACCGCTTCTACCACTTTACCTGTCCGCGCCTGACTAGCAGCACAGAGTTGACTGACAACCTCATCACTCGCGCCCATCACTGCCGCCATACCACCTGCACCAATTGGTACGACAGTTTGCATTGCTTGCGCACGAAAACGCACCAGTGGAATCGCTTCTTCAAATGTAAGCGCTTCGGCTGCAACGAGTGCAGTATATTCCCCAAGACTGTGACCAGCCAGTAAGGCCGGTTTATGCCCACCGGAGTCTAACCAAACACGGTAAATAGCAATTGCAGCGGCAAGCATGACAGGCTGAGTATTTTCAGTTAAGGCCAAAGTTGTTGCAGGGCCGTCATGGATCATTTGTCCAAGATCAAAACCAATCGCTGCGGAGGCATCACGCAAAGTGTCTAAAACAACAGGATGGTTTTCAAATGAATCCAACATCCCAACAGTTTGTGAACCTTGACCTGGAAAAACAAATGCAATTTTTTTATTCATCAGGGGATTTTACTAACTTTTTTTAGATGCGGATGCAAACTGCACCCCAAGTAAATCCTCCACCAACTCCTTCAAGGAGTACGTTATGCCCAGAACTAATTTTGCCACTGCGCATTCCCGCATCAAACGCTAAAGGAATCGAAGCAGCAGATGTGTTTCCCTGTTCAGTCAAGGTCACAATCACCCTATCTAAAGGTATCTCGAGTTTTTTAGCGGTGCCTTCCATAATACGGATATTGGCTTGATGGGGAACCAGCCAATCAACCTGGGCCGTTGTTAATCCTGCTTTTTCTAATACCTCACGACCAACTTGTTCCAGAACGCGAACGGCCAGTTTAAAAACAGCTTGCCCATCCATCGTTAAAAAACCAGACCCAGAGATGCTACCGTCTTTAATAAATCCTGGGACACATAAGATATCTTGATAACTCCCATCAGAGTGAATGGCACTACTCAGAATTCCGGGTTGACTACTTGCCTGAAGAACCATGGCACCGGCACCATCACCAAATAATACACAAGTAGACCGATCATTAAAATCCAAAATCCGAGAAAAAGCTTCAGCACCAATGACTAATACACGTTGGTGCATGCCTGAACGAATCAAACCATCGGCCAAGTGAAGGCCGTAGATAAATCCAGAACATACTGCTTGCACATCAAAGGCAGCGCAGTTGCTCAGAATGCCCAGTTTCTGTTGGACCGCACAAGCTGTACTAGGAAAACCACCTAAATGATCAGGGGTTGATGTTGCGAGAATAATTAAATCAACATCTTGAGGGGAAATTCCAGCCATTTCGATGGCAGCGCGCGCGGCGTGAACAGCCATATCACTAGTTGACTCATTTGGATCAGCAAAATGACGCGCCTTAATCCCACTCCGGCTGAAAATCCATTCATCGCTGGTATCTAAGCCACGTTGCGCCAAATCTTTGGCAATTTCAAAGTTATCAACCCGTTTGAGAGGCAGATAACTTCCAGTACCGATCAGTTGCGTATAGGTTGCCATAGGATTAAGAGCCGATCTCCAAATTGACTGAAGGGGTTGAAGGAATAGACTCTATCGACTTTTCATCGACAGGTTTGATGGTTTCGAATACCTTTTCTATTTTGTCTACCATATGATTCTTCGCTGCCTCATAGGCGCGCACCAAAGCAATGTGAAACGCAAATCGGTCAGCAGAACCGTGGCTCTTAATCACTAGACCGCGCAAACCCAACAACATCGCACCATTGTATGCACGATGATCAACCCGTTTACGAAAACGCAAGAGGATCGGCAAAACCAATAATGCTAAAAAACGCGTTAACAAGGATCGACCAAATTCCTCTTTAATCATTTGTGAGATCATGTGCGCCAAACCTTCACTGGTTTTTAAGGCGACATTACCAACAAAACCATCGCAAACGACGATGTCGGTCGTCCCTTTAAAAATATCATTGCCCTCTACATTGCCATAGAAATTTAAATTACTCGCACGTAATAGCTCGCCCGCTTCTTTGACAACCTCATTACCTTTGATCACTTCCTCGCCAATATTGAGCAAGCCAATTGATGGGGAATCTTGTTGATTAATAACTCTGACCATCACGTTTGCCATTTGTGCAAACTGAAAGAGATGAAATGCTTCACAATCTGAATTCGCTCCCAGATCAAGAACTGTGGTGCCAGTTCCAGTTTGATTGGGCATGCGCGTGGCAATTGCTGGTCGATCGATTCCCGGCAGCGTTTTTAACAAATAACGGGAAATCGCCATCAAGGCGCCGGTATTTCCAGCCGAAACCACCGCATCTGCATTTTTTTCTTTAATTTGCTCAATGGCCACCCGCATAGAAGAATCTTTTTTCTTGCGCAGGGCAACTTCAATTGAGTCGTCACTATTTACTATCTCGGTTGCCGGCACAATCCGAATTCGTTTTTTTAATTCCGGACTGATTTTTTTTAATAATAAGGAGATGTTGGATGCATCACCAACCAGAATGATGGAACAATCAGGGTACTCCTTCAAGAGATCTAGACAGGCTGGAACGGTTACGTCCACACCAAAGTCACCACCCATTGCATCCACGGAGATAGTGATCGTCATCAAATAAAATGGAATTGTTTAATAAGACGCATTATTTTTGTCTTATTAGGGCGAACGCAATTGTTGAATCCATTTTTTGTGGAATGGACACGGTCGCTCAACCGAAGTTCAGCAATTAATCGTTTTTGGTTTTAACAACTTTGCGTCCGCGATAGTAGCCTGATGGGCTAATATGGTGACGTAAATGTGCCTCACC
>Ga0164296_1005598_pt1 | contig 10921 bp, 7 predicted proteins | sample GEODES057metaG_FD_113533 | JGI IMG/M metagenome (GOLD analysis project Ga0164296, IMG submission 113533) | Dystrophic lake water microbial communities from Trout Bog Lake, Wisconsin, USA - GEODES057 metaG | ecosystem: Environmental > Aquatic > Freshwater > Lake | place: USA: Trout Bog Lake... | reverse complement strand
GGGGGGGCTCAGCCTGGGTGCTCGACCAGACTTTTGACGACCCGCGCCCACGCGCGGCCGATATTGTGACGATCATAGCCACCACCGCCCAGCGCAAGGAGGCGCCCTCCCGCGTGACGATCCGCGATCACGCAGAGCCGTGCAGCCGCGTGAGCGTGCGCCTCCTCGGTGAATCTCAGGTGCGTGATCGGATCACCGCCCAGCGAGTCCGCACCACACTGCAGCAGGATGAATTCAGGTCGAAAGTCCTCTAGATAGTCTTCCACCTGCGCCCACGCCGTATGGAAGGCCGCGTCGTCGGCCCCGGGCGGTAGCGGCAGATTGAGTTTGGTTCCCAAAGCCACGCCGCGGCCTGACTCGCTCTGCGCGCCGGTACCGGGGTACAGGAAGCGGCCATCCTCGTGCAGATCCGCAAACGCCAGATCCCGATCTTCCTCAAAAGCATAGAAGACGCCATCACCATGGTGCGCATCGATATCGACGTAGGCGACGCGCCTCAGGCCATACACGGTCCGTAAGGTCTCGATCACTACCCCACAATCGTTGAACACACAAAAGCCAGCCGCGTGATCGCGCGCCGCATGGTGCAAGCCCGCGATCGGCACGAAAGCGCGGTGACAGCGACCCGACAGAATCGCCTCGGTAGCCACAAGCGCCGCGCCCACGACCGCGGCGGCGGCCTGATACACCCCCTTGAAGGCCGGCGTATCACCGCCATCGAGGTATCCAAAGCCGCTGCGCGATCGCTCGGCGACAAAATCCAAATAGGCCCCATCATGAAAGCGTTCGAGCTCTGCACGAGTCGCGAGTCTCGGCGGAAGCGACAGCACCCGATCGACCAGACCTTCGGATCGAAACGCAGCCAGAAAAGCCTCCTGCCGATCGCGCCCGAAGGGGTGACCGTCACCGAAACCGTAGGTCGCGAGGAGTTCGCCGCTGACAAGACTGGTGGATGGCAGGGGCATCGGTGGCATCCCGGAAGGCTGGCAAGGACAAAGGGGCTCTGCTGCAGGGGGCCTCAGAGTAACCCCTGCGCGGCGCGAAAGGCTCGCCATGTGGCACCCGCGTACGCGTGCGACCACCCGGCGACCCGACCGCGGCGAATTGCGTCGGCTTAGCCCTTACCGCCGTCGCTGATAAAAATTCATCAAAAACAAGCGTTTTACTCCTTCCCGAGCGCCGCGACGCCCCGAAATCCCGCGGCACGGGGCCTTCGGCGCCATACCGGCACGGCTCGGCCGCGCCGTTGCTGTAAAGCGGCGACGGACTCGCGGATAATCCGAGGCTCCACCCACGATGCTCAGGAATGACCGATGGCTCAGTTTATTTACACGATGAATCGCGTTTCCAAGGTGGTACCGCCGAAACGCACGATCCTCAAGGACATTTCCCTGAGCTTCTTTCCGGGGGCGAAGATCGGTGTGCTCGGCCTCAACGGCTCGGGCAAGAGCTCACTCCTCAAGATCATGTCCGGCATGGATACCGAGATCGAAGGCGAAGCGCGTGCGCAGCCTGGGATCAAGGTGGGATTCCTGCAGCAGGAGCCGGATGTCGATCCGGAGAAGACGGTGCGAGACATCGTCGAGGAAGGCGTGGCGCCAATCAAAACCGCGCTCGCCCGCCTCGACGCGGTCTATGCCGCGTATGCCGAGGAAAATGCCGATTTCGACAAGCTGGCGTCGGAGCAGGCGGAACTCGAGGCCTATCTGACCACGGTCGACGGCAACAACCTCGAGCGAACACTCGAAGTCGCCGCCGATGCGTTGAGACTCCCCGACTGGAACGCCAAGATCAAGACGCTCTCCGGTGGTGAGAAACGTCGTGTGGCGCTCTGCAGATTGCTGCTCTCCAAGCCCGACATGCTGCTACTCGACGAGCCGACCAATCACCTCGACGCGGAATCCGTCGCCTGGCTCGAGCGCTTTCTGCATGAATACCAGAGCACCGTGATCGCGGTCACCCACGATCGTTACTTCCTAGACAACGTCGCCGGATGGATTCTGGAGCTTGACCGGGGGCACGGCATTCCATGGCAAGGCAACTACTCATCGTGGCTCGAGCAAAAGGAGAAGCGTCTCGAAGCGGAGGAGCGCCAGCAGGAGGGGCTACGCAAGATGCTTGCCCAGGAACTCGAGTGGGTGCGCCAGAACCCGAAGGCGCGTCAAGCCAAGAGCAAGGCGCGCCTTGCCCGCTTCGAGGAGCTTCAATCGCAAGACTTCCAGACACGCAACGAGACCAACGAGATCTACATTCCGCCGGGCGAGCGTCTTGGCGATCTGGTGATCGAGGCGCAAGACCTCAAGAAGGGCTTTGGTGACCGGATTCTGATCAATGGCCTCTCCTTCAATCTGCCCCGCGGCGGCATCGTCGGCATCATCGGACCGAATGGCGCCGGCAAGACCACCCTGTTCCGGATGCTGACCGGCCAAGAACAGCCGGATGGCGGTGAGATCCGTATCGGACCGTCGGTGCAACTGTCCTATGTCGACCAGTCCCGTCAGGCGCTCGACGACGCCAAGACCGTCTGGGCCGAGATCTCCGGCGGCCTCGACATCATCAAGGTCGGCAACTACGAAACACCCTCGCGTTCCTACTGTGGCCGCTTCAACTTCAAAGGCGCCCAGCAGCAACAACTGATCGGCGAACTTTCGGGGGGCGAGCGCAATCGCGTTCATCTCGCCAAGGTTCTCAAATCCGGCGGTAACGTTTTGCTGCTCGACGAACCTACCAACGATCTCGACGTTGAGACGCTGCGCGCACTGGAGGAGGCACTGCTGGCCTTCCCGGGATGCGCCGTGGTGATCTCGCATGATCGCTGGTTCCTCGACCGCATCGCGACCCACATCCTCGCCTTTGAGGGCGACAGCGAGGTCGTCTGGTTCGAAGGCAATTTCCAAGACTATGTCGCTGACCTGAAGCGCCGTAAGGGCGAGGATGCCGACCAACCTCACCGGATTCGATACAAGCGACTTGGCGGCTGACACGGTCCGGGCACGGGCGAGGATCTGTGGACCAGTTCACAACTCGGTGCGTTGCCCGCGCCCGTGACGAGAGACGGGTCACAGCCGACAACAGACGTCCACGGCACACTGCACGTCCTAGCCCAATCCGCGTCCGACGCGGTCGGGTCAATGACTTACGGTGCGGCCCCAGCATGTCGATTTACATTGATGCCACAAGCACTCTGCATTACGACCAGGCAGCGAATTTCGCACTGACCTGCCCGCACTGCGACGTGCTGTCACACCTGACGCCGGTGTCGGTGCCGAACTACAATCAGCTCGTCGCCTTCAAGCCGAACCATGTTGGCATCGTGTATCGATGCGACTCGTGCAACGTGCCGCTCTTCATGAAGTATGCCGTCAAGATGCATGCCGGCAGTCGCATTGAACTCAGCAGCGACTACCAGGAGATGGAGCGGCCGCGCGAAAAATTCAGCTTCATGCACCTGCCTGAAGAAACCGAACGCTTGTTCCGCGAAGCACTCGAATGCTTTTCCTCGGGGTGCTACAACGCCTTCGGCTCCATGTGCCGGCGGACGGCACAAAGCGTCTTCGCCGATCAGGGCGACAACGGCAAGCTCAAGATGTTCGATCAGCTCGTCGAGGTACGAGAACTCGCGGCGCTCGACCATGACACCTACAACATCATTCGCAAGGTGATCTTCAGCACCGACGCGGAGCCACGCCCGAATATTCCAGAGCTGTCCGCGATGACCGCAGGACTGCTGCTCGAGGTATTAAAGGACCTGCTCTATCAGAGCTATGTGCGTCGCGGTCAGTTGCAACAAGCCATGACGCTACGGCGCTACGCCGGCGAGGACAGCAGCCCGACTCGCGAGAGTCGTTACAGCCCTCCGGCACCCGGACTCGCACACTGACGAGGCCGCGCGAGGCGCTCCCTCGCGCGCCTACACGTCGACGAGCGCCACCGCGGCGGGATCGATCGCTGCGCCGAGAAAGCGGCTTCCAACCCGCGCGAAACGCTCCGCTCCGTCGGTCGCAAGCCACGATACCGACGGGCGTCCACCCAAAGCCATGCCCAACGCGCCGTCACGCATCAACTCTGCAACGGCAACGGCTGTCGTGGCCGCCGAATCGACGATCGTCACCGAGGGCGGTAGCACGGCCGCGAGCGCACCCGCGAGCACGGGGAAATGCGTACAGCCCAGCAGCAGGGTATCCGGGGGCGCTCCGACCTTGAACACGGGATCCAGATAGCGCCGGGCGATCAACTCGACGATGGGGCCATCGGTCCAGCCTTCTTCCGCCAGCGCGACGAACACCTGCGCCCCGATGCCACTCACGCGCACATCCCGTGCCTGCGAGACGAGCGCTCGACCGTACGCATCGGCCCGGATGGTGCCCTCGGTGGCCAGCACGGCGACGTGTCGCGAACGAGTCGCCGCGAGCGCCGCACGCGCACCGGGCTCGATCACGCCGATCACCGGAACGCCCGGATAGCGCTGCTGCAGGACGGCTAGCGCGGCACTCGCGGCAGTATTGCACGCGATCACCACGGCCTTGACGTCCCGCGCCACCAAGGCATCCGCGCATTGGCAGGCATAACGCACGACACTCTCGGGACTCTTCGTGCCATAGGGCAAACGAGCGGTATCGCCGAGATAGAGAAACGATTCCTGCGGCAAGCGCGCCATCAAGGCGTTCAGCACAGTGATTCCACCGACACCGGAATCAAAGACGCCTATCGGCCGAGCATCCGCCGGGGCTTGTCGGGACGACTCAGCCATCGCGGGGGTTCAACCGAGTGCGACGCGCGCGTTGCGAAACAGACGCAGCCAGCCACCGGCGTCGTGCCAGTCATGCGGCCGCCAGGAATTCTGGGCCGCACGATAGACCCGCTCGGGATGCGGCATGGTCAAGGTCACCCGACCGCCGCGACTGGTCACACCTGCGATACCGAGCGGTGAGCCGTTGGGGTTCGCGGGATAGCGGATTGCCGCAATCCCGGCCCGCTCCACAAAGCGCATCGTGATGAGCTGCTCGCTCGCGAGCGCATCCAGTGCATCCTGCTGATCAAAGGTCGCACGTCCCTCACCGTGGGCGACCGCGATCGGCAGCACCGAGCCCGCCATACCGGCGAAAAATGGCGAAGGCGAATCGAGCACTTCGACGAGCGACAGGCGGCCTTCAAACTGCTCGGAGCGATTACGCCGAAACCGCGGCCAATGTTCGGTACCCGGAATGAGCTCTGCCAACGATGACAGCATCTGACAGCCGTTGCAGACACCGAGGGTCAAGGTATCGCGACGTCCAAAGAAAGCCGCGAACTCATCACGCGCACGCGCATTGAAGAGAATCGACTTGGCCCAGCCTTCACCGGCACCCAGAACATCGCCGTAGGAAAAGCCACCACACGCGACCAGCGCCTCGAACGCCTCGAGGCGAGTACGCCCGGAGAGAATGTCGGTCATATGGACGTCGACCGCGTCGAAGCCCGCCGCGGTGAAGGCAGCGGCCATCTCCAACTGACTGTTGACGCCCTGCTCACGCAGGATAGCGACCGAAGGACGACGCCCTCGGGCAATGAACGGCGCAGCGACATCTTCATTCACATCGTAGGAGAGCGCGGCCGTGAGCCCAATCGACTCTGCAGCCAGCTGTTCGTACTCCTCACGAGCACACACCGGATCGTCGCGAAGCTCACGGATACGCGTGCTGGTCTCGGACCACGCACGCCGCAAATCATCCAACGACTCGTCGAGCAATGACACGGCGCCAGCGCGAACAACGAAACGCCTCTCGACCGTGGGCTCACCGATCACCTGCGCAAAACTTGTGACCTGATGCACCTTGAAAATCCCCAAGACGGCGTCCAGATCCTCACGGCGGACCTGCAACACCACCCCGAGCTCCTCGCTGCAAAGCGCGGCGACCGGGTCGGCGGCGGCGTGCTCGCCAAGATCGATCCGCACGCCGAGCTGCGAGGCAAACGCCATCTCGGCGAGCGTCACGAAGAGGCCACCGTCGGAGCGATCGTGGTAACTCTGCACGAGGCTCCGTCCCCGAGCGTCACGTAGCGCGGCGAACAGCCCGATCAGTCGCGCCGGATCATCGAGATCCGCCGGCTCCTCCCCGAGCGCACCGTAGACCTGAGCGACGCAAGAGCCGCCGAGACGATTCTTGCCGGCGCCGAGATCAACCAAAAGCAGCACGGTGGACCCAACATCGCGCCGCAGCTCAGGAGTGAGGGTACGCCTGACATCAACCACGGGCGCAAACGCGGAGACGATCAACGACACTGGGGACCAGACCGCACGCGCACCTTCCGGCGCCTGCCAACCGGAGCGCATCGACAGTGAATCCTTACCCACCGGAATCGCGATCCCCAACGCCGGACACAGTTCCTCACCCACCGCCTTCACCGTGTCGAAGAGCACCGCATCCTCAGCCGCATCCCCGGCAGCCGCCATCCAGTTGGCAGACAACTTGATATCCGACAAGTGCGCAATATCGGCACCCATCAGGTTGGTGATGGCCTCCCCCACGGCAAGGCGTCCCGACGCCGGTCCGTCCAGCAGGGCCACGGGCGTGCGTTCTCCCATGGCCATCGCCTCGCCGGCGTGCGTGGTGTAGCCCGCGAGAGTGACCGCACAGTCGCTGACCGCCACCTGCCAGGGGCCGACCAACGAATCGCGACTGATCAAACCGCCGACCGACCGGTCGCCGATGGTGATGAGAAAACTCTTGTCGGCGACAGTGGGCAACCGCAGTAACCGATAGCAGGCCTCTCGCAGATCGACCTGCGCACTATTGAATCTCTCGCGCGGGCGAAGCCGCCGAGTCGCTTGTCGCAGCATCTTGGGTGGCTTGCCGAGCAAGGTCTCGATCGGCATGTCCACCGGGCGCTCCCGCGTCTGCGGATCCTCAACGACCAGCACGCCATCCGCGGTGATCTCGCCGAGCACGGCGACGGGACAGCGCTCCCGCTCACACACGGCCAGGAAGGTAGACAAGCGCGCGGGCTCAATGCAGAGCACGTAACGCTCCTGTGCCTCGTTGCACCACAGCTCGAGCGGCGACAGGCCTGCCTCATCCGTCGGGATGGCGCGCAAATCGACACGACCGCCACGAGCGGAGTGCGCCACCGCCTCTGGCACTGCATTCGACAAGCCCCCGGCGCCCACGTCGTGAATCAGGACGATCGGGTTCTCATCGCCGAACGCCACGCAACGATCGATGACCTCCTGCGCCCTACGTTGCATTTCGGGGTTGCCCCGCTGCACCGACGCGAAGTCGAGATCGGTCGTGCTCGCCCCACTACCGACCGACGATGCGGCACCGCCACCGAGCCCGATCAGCATCGCAGGACCGCCCAGGACGACGAGCTTCGCGCCCGGCATTACCTCGCCCTTCTCGATCTGGGTGCGCCGGATATTCCCCAGTCCGCCCGCCAGCATGATGGGCTTGTGATAACCCCGCGTGACGCCCGGCGGATCACCGGCTACCCGCTGCTCGTAGGTCCGGAAGTAACCGAGAATCCCGGGCCGCCCGAACTCGTTGTTGAATGCCGCAGCACCCAGCGGACCCTCAATCATGATGTCGAGCGGCGAGGCGATGCGATCCGATTTGGCCTCAGGCGCTTCCCAGGGCTGCAGGAACCCCGGGATTCGCAGATTCGAGGTAGTGAATCCGGTCAGCCCCGCCTTGGGCTTCGACCCGCGCCCCGTGGCGCCCTCATCACGGATTTCGCCGCCGGAGCCGGTCGATGCGCCCGGAAATGGGGAAATGGCGGTCGGATGGTTGTGGGTCTCGACTTTCATCAGAATGTCGATCGGCTCCGACACAAAACCATAGCGATTCGTGCGCGGATCGGCGAACAGCCTGTCCGCGCTCGTCCCCTCGATGACAGAGGCATTGTCGCGATACGCCGACAGCACGCCGGCCGGACTCTTCGCATGCGTGTTTCGGATCATTCCGAACAGCGATTTCGGCATCGCCACGCCGTCGACGACCCAACTGGCGTTGAAGATCTTGTGGCGACAATGCTCAGAATTCGCCTGTGCGAACATCATCAACTCGACATCCGTCGGATCACGACCGAGATCCCCGAAGGCGTTCGCCAGGTACTCGATCTCATCCGGGGAAAGCGCGAGGCCGAGCGCCACGTTCGCGGCCTCGAGCGCTGCTCGCCCACCGTCGAGGAGCGGCACGCGCGCGAGGGGTCGTGGCGCCTCCGCTGCAAACAGCACGCCTGCCTCCTCGAGGGAAGCCACGACCGCCTCCGTCATCCGGTCATGCAGCGGTCCCGATAAAGCATCGAGCGCGCCAGGATCGAGCGGCTCGGCCGCACGCACGTAGAATGCGCAACCGCGCTCGATGCGTCGAACCGCTGACAGCCCGCAGTTGTGGGCGATGTCGGTGGCTTTGCTGGACCACGGACTGATCGTCCCGGGACGCGGCACGACGAAACGCAACTGCCCCACCGGACCGCTTGCCGGTGCCGGACCCAGCAGCCGCGCCAGCGTCGCATTTTCTTGAGCCGTCAGCGGACGGACGAGGTCAACCACATGATGAAAGCGCGCCTCGAGCCCGATGACACGCTCATCGAGGGCTTGGAGGGCAGCGAGGATCTTGTCGACACGAAACTTCGACAGGGCCGTGGCCCCGGGCAACAACAACATCGGTGACTCGCCGCTAGGAGCCTTTCGGCAGTCTCGGCATTTTACCGCATCGAGCACTCAACGCGGGATACGCGCGACGACATCGCGACTCGGTTATTTCAATCGGCCACCGGCATCCGATCCGCCGGGAACCATCGGGACCGGGAATGGCGTGACGTTACCACCCTCATAGGCGCTGATTTTGGCAACGCCGCTCTTTTTGACCTCGTCGATACGTAGCACCGCATGCATCGGTAGCCAGGTGCGCTTGATGCCCTCGAATTCGGATTTGACACGCTCCTCGCCCGGATCGACCACCACCGATGATCGTTCGCCAAAGACGAAGTCCTCGACCTCGATGAACCCGAAGAAACCGCCGTGCGACACCTTCTTGGCGTACACCTCCCAGAGCTTGCCTTCGCGCACGAACTGGACCTTGTAGATATGAGTTGCTGCCATACGGGTACCATTTAATCCAATCGGTCGTTACTAAATACAGGCGTCGTCGGCGAAGGGCGCCGCGCCAGACCCTGGCGCCCAACACCCGACCGACCCTTCACCTTACGCGCTTGATGTATCGACGCGAACCCTGAATCTCAAGAGCCCACTCCGCACGCTCGATGGCACCTGGGCGCCGACCCGACCAGCCCATTCGCCCCACGGACGACCCCGAAGCGCGATCCGCCGAACGGTCCGCCGCGCGTTTTACCGGTCTGACCGGGACCACAGACACCAGAAACGACCCGAGGCGCCACTCGGAAGACACGCGCCCTAGCGTCTCGAATCTCATTTTTACATAAACTGTCGTTAAATTTTAAAGAACAGCACTTAAAAATGTGTTTTTTGGGTGTTTATGGATGTATTTTTGGATGTCATGGATGTAATCAACCAAAATCCTCCTGAAATCACCCCGCAGATTCTCGATCTCGTCGCTCAGATCGACGAATTCAAAGGACGATGGGAGACGCTCGGCAACTTGCCGACCGAACGACTCGACCGGTTGTCGGCCATCTCCGCCCGGGACGCGATTGCCGCCACACACCGACTGGAAGGCGCCGAACTCACCGAAGCCACCGTCGCCCGCCTGATGGCGCGGCAAAGCCTCAAAAGTTTCGCCAATCGCACCGAACAATTGGCGGCCGGCTACGCGGAAACGCTTGCACGCATCACCCGCCAGGCGATGTCACTCGAATGTTCCGGCTACCACCTGAAAGAGTTGCATCGCCAACTCCACGCCTACGGTGACAAGGACAGTTGGCATCGTGGCAAGTACAAAACCTCGGTGACCTCCCAAGGCGCGATGGAGCAAGAGGGGCACGCTCGAGGCTTCATCTTCGATGTCGCCAGCGCCTTCGAAACGCCGCGACTGATGACGCAGCTTTTCAGCTGGTACCAAACAACCAGGGAGAATCGATCGTTACACCCCCTTCTAGCCATCGCGATGTTCGTTGCGATGTTCCTTCGCATTGCTCCCTTTCAGGATGGCAATGCCCGCATGAGTCGCCTGATCATCACGCTGCTGTTACTGAAAGCAGGCTATTCGCACGCACGCTACAGCCCGATCGAATCCGCGTTTGAAGCGGACGTCGAGGAGTATTTCCAGAGCCGGTTGATCACCAGTCGGTCGCTGGGAACCCAGCGACCCCACTGGACACCATGGCTCGCGTTCTTCCTGACGGCCGTACGGTCCCAGTGCGTCCATCTGGCGCACAAGCTCGAACGCGAGCGTCAGGTCGCGGCGCGCATGCCCTCCTTGTCACTCGCGATCTTGGAACACGCGAGACACCACGGCCGACTCACGATGGCCGGCGCGATACTGATCACAGGCGCAAGCCGCCACACCTTGAAGCCGCACTTTAGGCAACTGGTCGATGCCGGCCATCTGACACGTCACGGGGGCGGCAGATCCGTGTGGTACGGACTGTACTGATTCGTGACCACTCCACAGATCGATACTTTTTCACTTGCCGCGGCCACGGCCATCACCGATCCTTGTTGTGATTCCAACCACCCTCCACCGCAAACGACCCATCCTGATGACCCCCGTACGAACTATCGCGATCATCGGTGCGGGCTTTTCGGGAACGGCCACGGCAGTACATCTGCTGAACGCTCACCACGAGCGACCACTGCACGTGGTGCTGATCGAGCGGGGCGCTGAGTTCGGGCGCGGCGTCGCCTATGCCATCCGCCGCTTCCCCTACCTGCTGAACGTACCGGCCGCGCGGATGTCGGCCTCAAGCGATGCCCCCGACGATTACCTGCGATTCGCGCGGCTGAGCCAACCTGGCGTCGACG
>Ga0164296_1005593_pt1 | contig 10933 bp, 9 predicted proteins | sample GEODES057metaG_FD_113533 | JGI IMG/M metagenome (GOLD analysis project Ga0164296, IMG submission 113533) | Dystrophic lake water microbial communities from Trout Bog Lake, Wisconsin, USA - GEODES057 metaG | ecosystem: Environmental > Aquatic > Freshwater > Lake | place: USA: Trout Bog Lake... | reverse complement strand
ATCTTGACCATAAAGATGGATGACCGGGGCAACGACCTTGCCTCCAATCGCACGTAGGACTATACTCTTGCCGACAAATATTACATTTCATCTTTAAGTATCCTTATGACTTTTTCTTTTTCTTGTTCCCTAAGCCATTCTGCTTCTCCGGCAAATGTGGGACATCGCCGAAGTGCGTCTTCTAAAATAAATTTTAGTTGATATAAGTCTTGTTTTATACCAAAGGCGACATAACCGTCAAGCCTTGGATCGCAACATTCTCTCTGAGCCTTATTGACTTGGATGATTGCGTCTGTGATGTTGTAAGTATATTTGTAGCCCATACACCATTATACGGTGTACAGGCTCTTATGTCAAGCAATAATATCGCCAGTTGCTGGCTGTTCGTCCGAAATGACCATGATAGCATCGTTATCGATCATTTGAATTTTAATCTCTCTGCCATCTTCTTCTACTACTTTAATAGCACGAGTCCACCGACCGTGCTCGATAAGAATCCACTGTCCTACTTCTACATCTGTCTGGTCTGGTCCGATTGCATAGACCTTGCCCCAACGTGGGTGAATGCCTGTAGTCTTTCCATCAGTAGATGGGATGAATAAACCTGAGGATGTTTTGGTCATACCAAATTCCATTCCGGTGACCATTACCTTATCCCCGAGGGGCATAATTTTACCTTTAACTGCCATTGCTATCGCCTTTCTTCTTTTCAGATTTTGTTTCTACAACCTTTGGAGGAGGAGTATCAGCAACAGGCGCAGTTTTAGCAACTGGTCTGGCCATTGGATTATTTTCGTAATAGGCCGCTACTTGGTCTTCTCGTTTTTTAACAATCTTTCCACCTGGACCTAATTCATCGCCTCGGGCGTTCATGCGGACGTTACCTACTGAAGGCATCATTTGATTTTTTTCTAATAGTTTGTCCATATCAATTTCTTTACCTAACATGCTTCTTACCATTTTATTTTCCTTATCTTAAAAACTCTTCTATATTGAGTTCGTATTTTATACTGTCAATTTTATGAACACCGATCAGAAATAGTACGTAACTTGCTACACTACTACCCCGTCCTACACCCCACACAATTTTGTGTTCACGCATTGTGTCTACTAAGTATTTAATATACTTGAGTAAGTCGATCATATTATGTTGACGAAAAAGTTTCAACTCTGCCTGTACCCGTTCTATCTTTATATCTGTATCGCATTGTTCTGTAATCCAGGTTTCTATATCAAATTCATTATATTCTTTAGGCATGTACCATTGTTGTTGATTTTTAGAATCAAAATCTTCTATGGTAATCTCAGGATCGATATATTCTTTTATTTGAGGAATCTGATCGTAATTTGAGCGTAATGATTGATTAAATTCTTTAACCAATTCTGGGTCTTCAATCAACAGATCTGTTAGGCTTGAAATTTTACCAGAATATAATCCAGCAAATATTTCATCTTTATCTAGAATTATCTGTCCGTATTTGTCAGTTCGCATGAACTATTATAACATACTAGGCTTTTTTAATCAAGCCTTCGAGGCTCTTATTGGATGTTGAGAATGCTCGTTTGAGTGCTTCTTGTTGTCTACGGCTCTGCTCTGTTTTATATGATTCGTATACTACTGCTAACTGCTCTACAACTGCTCCGCTACTAAAACGAGCCGCTTGTCTATATTTTGTGGATAGATCAGTTATTCTGGATTCTAGTTCAGAATCCTTTAATTGCGTGAGATCTTCAAGAAGTGGATTAAACATTAGAATGGTAATTCAATATTGAATACATCTACATTGGTTGTAGTTGTTGCCATTAAGGTAATCCAATTTTTCATGCCATACCTAGGTGTATACACAGGTGTTAATTCTACATTGTGAGTTGTATCGGTAAGTGTGTTACTCACTAGGTAATTGACAGTTCTACCTGCTGTATCTGGATCAACTGCTATTTGTCTAATAGAAGAAGTAGTACCATTAAATCTAACAGTAACAAATGCTTCTACTTGACATGGTCTTGGCGGTAGGTTAATAAATTTAACATATAAATCAGTTCCAGGATCATCAACGAAGAATCTAGTACCAGCGCTTAAATCGCATACAAGATTTGGAGTACTGTCATTAATAACTGTACTTGGGAATACTTTTACTAATGTATTAGTTTCGATGTTGGTATTTAATTTTACCCATACTGGATCAGTACCGTTAGGTGTACCTGTGCATATTTCAACAGATCCAGTTGTAATATACATATCTCCAGGTTTGTCGCCTGGACCACCTAACGGTGGGTTAGGTGGACTTGTTAATAAAGAAGGAGAACCTAACAATTTTCCATTGTTTAATGTTATTGTTGTTCCTGAAGTAATACCATGGCTGCTTAATAATACAGGATCAAACTCTATGTTGGTTGTAACAGTAGTTGAATTAACACCGATTACGGTGTACATGTCAGTTTCTGCATCATAGAATTTAAATGTTGATCCTAATTTAACTAACTGTGGTTGATCAACACTGAACGAATTAGTATATGGCCATGTAGATCCTGCATGTGGATTAGTAATTGTTACCTGTACAGTTGTCCCGTCTGTTAAAGAAACACCGCTAGCACCTCCTATGTTTAAAATAGGTTTGCCGTTTTTATTTGTACTAGAACTTAAACTAATCGTAGCCCCGCCCAATGATAGGGACGAACCCGATATAGTTCCTGTTGCATTTTGTAAAATTACAGTTCTTTCTACCCTGGGGTTTAATTCTAATGCTAATGTATCTATTTCATTAGACGCAGTAGTAAGGGCTAACTTAATATTGCTAAAGTTGTCTCTGAATCCCTGTGAGTCATTATCCTGACCTGCTATAGGATAAAGTACGTTAATATTGTTACTGTAATTTGTAATGTTGCTCATTTATTATCTCGTGTTTATTATTTAATCGTATGTTCAACCAGCATCATACGAGGTCCATTCCGATACCGCAGATATGTCAAGTACTCTAGTGTTTCCACTACCTTCAAACATACATCTAAGTTGGTAATCAGTACCTTGAGAGAAAAGAACCATTCCGATAATCGATCCACTACCTGTTCCGTCTAGTGTTACACTACCGCCGGTATCACCAACAAAACTAGACGGAACAGGAGTTGTTCCGCCTTCGTATATTTGCCAAGTCATTTGAGTATTTGGTTGACCGTTCATTATATTAACATTAAATGGAGATCCTACAATAACTGTATTAGGAAACGGATAGTATGCCAGTGATGTGTCGATTCCTGAGCTTGGTATAATTTCTTCATTAACAATTGCTGGCGTAGATGTTTGGATCGAGTTGTAAGTATAAGAAACACTACTACTTGTAGTTCCATATATGTTTTTGGCCACTAATGTTAATGTGTAATTACCTGGAGCAGGTTGAGATGGAGTAGGCTGTACTGGAGTTAGGTTACTTCGTGTATCCCAAATAACAGTATTACTAGGATCTGTAATTGTAATACCGAACCCACCTGGACCACCTGTATTGGTAGCAATCATTGTTAATTTATGTTGTCCGGCAGTTAACACTCCTGATATAGTATGGGGAGAATCATTGGTACTAAAATCATCACGAATTGACAGAAGTGGTGATGTAGAGTTATCGATATAGATCTCAAGCAAATCGTCGCACGTTGCAGATAATGTATATGTACCTGGAGTTGTTATATTAAAATATCTAACACTAGTTACTGATGTGCCTATTGGACTTGTTTGATTTGAATTAGTCCATACAGCATACTGCTGTTGAAAACTATTCCATTCACCGCGGCTTACAGGATACCATTGTGGCCCTGCAGGCGCATTTGCTTTTGAGCCAGGGTTTACAAAATAAGATAATGATCCGGTTCTTTTCAAACCCCCTGGCGTCCATGTTGCTGGAACTTCTGCTGTAACAGATCCCGGAAGGATTTCATATTTGACTGTATAATCAATTCCTCCACTATTAACCAGTGTTGAACTAGAATAAAAGTTAGGATTACTTCCACCGTTAGGGTAGACATCAAATACTATATCTGAAACAAGTGAAGAAGATGCGTTATATGTGTCTATCTTTATATAACTATCACCGGTATTTGTTACACCTAAATCTAAGAAATCAATGTCCCAACTTACGGTTATCGGAGTTGTATCATTTGAAGATATAGTGTTAGCACTGATATTAAAACTGTTAATCCTTGGAGGTGTATGGTTGCCTATATCACCTAGTATAAATGGTATTGATTGAGATGCTGTACCTGTACTATTAGATGCTACAAATGTAAATGAGTGTAATCCTAGTTTACTATGTAGATAATTTTGTACATTGGTAATTGCTGTTGCTGTCCACCCAATATTCCAATTTGCATTAGTTGTTGGAACAGTATTATCAACATAAGCAAAATAACTTGCCATTGCAGATTCAGGAACGTTGCTTCCTACAGTTAATGTGTGTATAGTTTCTGAATCTAATCTATAAGTTACTGTATCTGCGTTTGTAGTTTGAATATTAAATCCGACAGGATCACTAGGCAATACAGTTGCTGTACCGGCATAATTTGTAATTACTTGTCCATTAGTAACTGGTGTAACTGTTATTGTTGGGTATATACTTGGCGGTGTCGGTGTTGGAGGTGTTGGTGGCGGCGGCTGTACCGTTGGTGTTGCAGGAGTAAATGTTTTTCTTTGCCCTTCAAAAATTCCGTCTGTTGACAGGATTGTAATATCATTTTTAGCCATTGCTAAAATTGTAATCCAACGTTTATATCCATATCCATTATTAGCAGTAGCACGAGTATCGGACACATTTATAGGAGACCAATACCATGTTACTTGATTATCGTTAGGATCAAATGAATTATAATAAGGAGAATCAGGATCAGAAGTATTTCTTGGAGTCTTTTGTCTTCCTGTATAATCTTGTGTATGTTCAATAATGACTTGAGGAGCACCACCTTCGACAAATATCTGTGCCACAGTATCTGTTCTACCTGGTCCTACGCGAACTGTAACGAACGCTTCAACTTGGCACGGGGTAGGCGGCAGATTAATAAAATTAAGTGCTATATCGGTTCCTGGATTGTTAAGAAAAAATCGTGTTCCAGAATTTAAATCGCATATAACATTAGGTGTAGGTGCTATAGGGCTATAGATTTGTGAAGCCTTGCCAACTACCAGTGTATTTTCTTCTATGCCTGTGTTTAATTTTGACCACATGGCAGATTGGGTGCTATAGTTGCCGGTTGCTATATTGATACCGTTAGGTCCAAGTGCCATTTCACCTTGTTGATCATTTGGACTGCCCATTGTACTTGTTGGAGGAAGACCACCGAAATATAACCCTCCTATAAGATGTCCGTCGGCTGTTAGGCTACCTGCACCATTGATATTTACAATTCCGCCATGAGCACTAATAGAAGCCGAATTTAAACTTAATGTAGTTCCTTTAGGAGACCCATTGGCTCCTTGTAGTTGATAGTTTGTATGGATAACAGGATTGATATTTGAAGTAATCCATGTAACACTATTAGCAATATCTGTTAAGGCATTTTTAATATCATTAAAATTATCTCGAAACACCTGCGGATCGTTATCTCGTCCAGCAATAGGAAAGAACTCATTAATTAAATTGGTATAACTGTTTGCAATAATAGGCATATGGTATTTATTAGTCGATCTTTAGGGGTGTCGCAGAATTAAAAGGATTGTATAATACTTTAGAAGGAGCACCTTGTAATAATCCTAAATTGCTATAATCACTAGCCGCTGAATAATAATTTTGATTTGGATTCCATGTAGAAGCAGTAGCCTGTATAAAGTTAAGAGCATTTGTGGCTGTAAACCAAGGTCTAACTTCACAGACTAATGCCAATACTCCCGCTACTTGAGGAGTTGCTTGACTGGTACCTGATATTTTATTTAGATAATAACCCGATGCTCTGTAATCAACTACAGCAGATCCAGCATATACTTTATTAGCATACGCACCCATAATATAATCCCCAGGCGACCAAATATTAACTCTTGGTCCAGTTTCACTAAATTGTCGTTTGTGTTCTTCTCCTGTACCTGCTGTATCTACTGTATATGCTCCTATACATCCCACGCATATTACTCCGGGTGTAGATCCAGGAGTTCCACCTCTATGGTAGTAATAATTAAACCCTGTATATTCTGTCCAATAGTTATTGTAGTCTAATCCACCTGGTACATCTATTTTATGACTATAATTCCCGGCAGCACCGACAACTATAACTCCGGCATTTATACAACTTTGTATATCTGCATCTTCGGGAGAGTAAAATTGATTACAATATCCTGCACCACCTTCCGGAACCCCAATAGTACCATAGGCAACAGTTGTAGTTGTAACAGGATGATTTGTTCCTCTATAGTTGATATTAGTTAATCTTGTGTATGCTTGAAGATATCCATAACTACATGAAACTATTGTAGGTCTGCGATATCCTGTTGATGTAACAGATTTAGATAAATGAAATGCTCTAATAGTTTGCCATGCTTGTAAGTTATCAACTGCTCCCAATGTAGCCCCACTATAGATACTAGTAACGCTTCCGTTATCACTTCCGATACATCTAAAACTATAGATAGCCGCTCCGGGTGCCCAACCTTGTGTGTTACCTGCGGCAATACTGGCAACATTAGAACCATGCCCGTCCCAATCTCCCATAAATCCGCCAGTTGGCGCTGAGGTAATATAACCAAATTGAGTCCAGTCAATATTAACTACTCTTGATCCGCCTGTACCGTCTGGGTTAACAGCAAATTCTGGATGACCAGGTTCAATTCCTGTATCAATAAAAATAATATCTACGCCTGTACCGTCTAAATTATAAGTGTAATTTGTAGTAGTACTGCCGTAACCTTGATTAAAAGATACATCACTATTAGTATTAATGCATCTAATTAATCCCCAGTTGTGTGATGAAGTTGTTGCAGTAACTGCCTTGTCAAATAGTCCTGGACGAATTTTTGTTACAGTTTTTATCAATCCTTGTTCTTCTGCACTAAGGCACACATCTCTAACCCTTGGATCTTCTTTAAGAGTTTGTGCTTCTTGATCTGTTAGGTAAAAAGTACCATTGTATTCGCTACCGGGCATTGGATCGATAATATCAACTGACCTATAGGGAACAGTAGCACTTCCTGTTGGTGCTACTAACTCGTCATGTAGATTTTGTTTATGATCAGGATGACTAGCAACTACAAAATACTTACGCATTAATAGATCCTTGTTCTATTCATCGTCCACCAATATGTGCCATCATAATAAACAGGTTGAGCAACACCTACAGCATCTAATGCAAATACCATAGCACCACGTTGTGTAATACCTGCAATAGTTGCCAGAGTACTTGTTGTTGCTGTGTTTAAAACAAATGGTGCATTGGTTGTAATTTGTCCTGCGGCTTTAAGTGCTAGATCGTTTCCTGAAACAATTGAACCTAAACCTAGTGTTCCTACAGTTAGTGTGTTTACTACTAATGTTTGTACAGTATATGTATTTCCTACAATAGTAACAGTACCTGTAGATCCTGTTGCACCTTGAGCACCAGTGGCGCCTGTTGCACCACTACCTGTTGCACCCTGTGGTCCAGTTGCGCCAGCAGGACCAGTTGCTCCGGTTCCGCCTTGTGCCGCGGCAGTACCAGCAGGCCCCTGAGGTCCTGTCGCTCCTGTTGACCCGCTTGGTCCGGTAGCACCCGTTGACCCAGATGCTCCTACTAATCCTATACCAGTTGCTCCTTGTGGTCCAGTAGCACCTTGGGCACCCGTAGCACCCGTAGCACCTGCACCAGTAGCACCAGTTCCTCCTGTAAATCCGATTGATCCTGACGCACCTGTAAATCCTATAGGACCTTGTGCGCCTGTAGCACCTGCACCAGTTGCTCCCTGTTGTCCAGTAGCACCTGTACTACCTTGTGAACCGATAGGACCAGTTGCACCTGTTGATCCACTACCAGTAGCACCTTGTGGTCCAGTGGCACCTGTTGCACCGCTAGCACCTATTCCTGTAGCACCTGTTGATCCACTACCGGTAGCACCTTGTGGACCGGTAGCACCAGTAGCACCAGTAGCACCAAATCCAGTTGCACCTGTTGCACCTGCACCAGTCGCTCCTGTTGCACCATCTCGACCTATATAACCACTTGCTCCAGTTGCACCAGCACCTGTAGCACCAGCAGGTCCTGTTTGACCAGTAGCACCCGGAACACCAGTTGCACCTGTTGATCCCATTGCGGCAAATGCACCTGGCAAGCCAGTGGCCCCTGCCGGTCCAGTTGCACCTGTTGCGCCAGGAACATTACTTACACCGGTGGCGCCTGTTTGTCCAGTAGCACCGGTTGACCCTTGTGCTCCTGTAGTTCCTTTGACACCGGATAACCCTTGTGCTCCTGTAGCACCTGTTTGTCCTGTAGCACCTGTTGCTCCCGAACTACCCCAAACACCTGTTGCACCTGTTGCACCTGATCCCGCAGGACCAGTGGCACCAGTGGCACCATTAATTCCGGGAGAACCTGTTAAACCTGTAGCACCTGTAGCACCATCATTACCAGTAGCACCTCCAGGATCACCTTGCGGACCAGTAGCACCAGTAGCACCTAAATCACCTTGTGGACCTGCCGATCCATTTGTTCCCGGAGTACCTTGTGGACCTGCACTACCAGTAGCACCAATCGGTCCTGGCGCACCAGTAGCACCAGTAGCACCTAATCCAGTAGCACCTGTTGATCCACTACCTGTAGCACCTCTCGGACCGACTACACCTGTCGCACCTGTTAGACCAGTTGATCCAATTGCTCCGTCATTACCTGTAGCACCTGTCGTTCCTTGATATCCAGTAGCACCTGTAGATCCCTGATAACCTGTAGCACCAGTTGCTCCGTCATTACCTGTAGCACCTGTCGTTCCTTGATATCCAGTAGCACCTGTAGATCCCTGATAACCTGTAGCACCAGTGCCGCCGTCATTACCTGTAGCACCTTGAGATCCAGGTCCGCCTTGTGGCCCCATGATAGCACCAATGTCATTCCACGATTGAGTTAGTGTGTTCCAAAAATAAACATGATTTGTTATAGTGCTGTACCAACCTTGACCAGCAGAACCGTATCCTACGGTAGAAGTTGTAACAGTATCTGTGCTTCCTATCAGGGTTAAATTTATACCTTGTGGTCCAGTAGCACCTGTTGTTCCCTGATATCCAGTAGCACCAGTCGCTCCATTATTACCTGTAGCACCGGTCAATCCAATTGGACCTGTACTACCATCTATACCTGCCTGCCCTGTAGCACCTGTACTACCGGGATACCCAGTAGCACCAGTTAATCCAATTGGACCTGTACTACCATTTGTACCTGCCTGTCCAGTAGCACCTGTAGATCCCTGATATCCTGTAGCACCTGTAGATCCCTGATATCCGGTAGAACCAGTACCACCTTGTAGTCCTGTTGCTCCAGTAGCACCAGTTGCACCTGTTGTTCCCATGTCTCCTTTGGCACCTTGGTACCCACGTCCTGGTATACCTTGTGGACCAGTAGCACCTGTACTTCCTATAGGTCCTCCTGGATCACCTTTTGGTCCAGTTGCTCCGGTAGCACCAGCAGGACCAGTGCCGCCTTGATAAGTTGCTACACCGGATGGTCCTTGAGGTCCAGTTGCACCTGTTGAGCCAGGTCCTCCAGTAAGACCAGTAGCACCTGTTGTACCTGGGTCACCTTGTGGACCAATCGGACCAATAACACGCCCGACATTTGCTACATTACCATTATTGAATACTAGTTCTAAGTCTGTACCGTTAACAATGGTACCTGTTGTAATATACAGTCCAGTAGCACCTGTGGCACCATTTGTTCCGTCTACACCAGCCGCACCAGTAGCACCTATTAATGACGTATCAATTATTCCATAACTTACTTCGTTAGTAATTGAATTATAATATAAAATCAAATTACCACTTGCAACTGATCTGATAGGTGCTACATATAGGCCTGATGTTGATGTATTGTTAAGAACAATTCCTGTGGCATTTAATATAATAGAATTAGCGGCTTGACCTGTAACACCAGCATTTGCGCCGATAGCAATTGAGTTAGCACCCTGCCCTCCTTGCCCAGCATTGTTACCTAATGCTATTGCTCCTCGCCCTTGATTAAACTGTCCTGCACTAACACCAATTGATACAGACATTGTATTTTGGCCAGTATTACCTGCAAAACATCCAATAGCAATAGAATCAACTGCTTGATTATTTGTTCCGGCATTATTACCTATGGCAACAGATGAATTACCTTGGTTAATTTCACCGGCTAAAGTTCCAATAGCAATTGCATTACCATAAGGAGCACCTTGTGTAATACCTTGATTAATGTTACCTGCACCTACACCAATTGCTATAGAATATGTCCCTTGTCCTGTTACTCCTGCGGCTTTTCCTATGTTTACCTGTAAAGGACCTTGATCATCGTTAACATGCGCCAATGTTGCCCATGTTGTAGTAACAACTTGACTAACTGCTACTAATACCCCACTAGTAGTAACAGTTAATCCATGACCGACAATTACACCACCAAGCGTACTTGTTGTAGCAGGAGGAATGATTGTACTCAATAAAGAGTTATTAACATAATGACCTATTTTATCAATGTTAACCTGTTTAGTGGTATAAGGTTCTACTGTAGTATCAACAATAGGTAAGAGCATACCACCTGTTACGGTGTTTAGCGGTGTTAAGTTTGTTATTGCGCTCATTTAATTTCTTATTCCATTAATTATACTAATCGTTGTATTTGTATGAACCCGTACCCTGTAGCAGGCCCGCTATTACCTGCGGCCCATAGAACCTCATAAAGATGCTGATCTGTATCATCATTTAAATTTATAACAACAGTTTCTCCTGGATAACCAAATGTTGCTCCAATTCCT